>Ga0163217_1062429_pt1 | contig 11178 bp, 11 predicted proteins | sample SynspAceP_FD_185933 | JGI IMG/M metagenome (GOLD analysis project Ga0163217, IMG submission 185933) | Saline lake microbial communities from Ace Lake in Antarctica - Synechococcus sp. Ace-P (PacBio error correction) | ecosystem: Environmental > Aquatic > Non-marine Saline and Alkaline > Saline ... | reverse complement strand
GCTGCGGAGCATACACATCAAATACATATTTGAGAATTCGATTGAGAAAACGCCATGAATGTTTTTTGCATGCATTTTCCCGATTCGACCGGCACCCAAACAAGCAAAATTGAGCATATTTTTTCTTCCTTCAATGTTATTTTGGCCTGTTCTCCTAAAATTATTGTATAACGAAATACCCCTCCCAACTTTCCCTTAGCAGGGAGGAGCTTAGTACTCTTTATTCCTTCACTTTTACGCCTTCAAGAGGGGAGGAGCTTAGTACTTTCCCTCCCTTATGCCTTCAAAGGGGACAGAACTTGGTACTTTTTTTCCTCCTTATCTTCAAGGGGAGGGTTAGGGTGGGGTTATTCTTTAAATTTACCACAAACTTTCAGATTATGCAGTGTTATTTTTATTAATTGAAAACATCTGATTTTTTATAAAACTTTTTTGTCTCCTTTCAATTATCCACTCATGATCCGCGATCAATGGAATAATCCAGTTTCGGACTTGGTCCCGCCATGACAGTTTAAAATAATCAACGGACTGATAGCCATGAGCACGGCCGACAGGATGAATAACCTTCTGGCACCATCACAAGGTCGCGTTTCTTCCACCGCCATGGTTTTCATCTATGCTGCGATCATCGGTTATAGCTCGTTGAAAAAATAGCAAACCTTGCGGTGGATCTATCTGTGTGTAGTAGGTTCTTCCAGTTGCGTTCTCAGGTGCACTGCGTCGGTATTCATGTTTAGGAGGCGGATAGCTTCGACCAGCCGTCCGTTGGGTGTAGACTTCCACACCAGGCAAGCTCGTCCGTGGCTCGACCAAACAAATATTGCACCCCCACATTGACGAGTATTTACTCGTTCACACCGCTGTTTCATATTTGGCACTGCTCAGGCGAAATTCAGTTTCGCTTTAAACCGCCCTTACCCTGCGCTTTGCAAAAAGCCACTTCACGTCCGTATCGCTTTCAATGCGGTCTCATCTTTGCGCCGCGAGGATACACAGAGTACGGCGCTTTTTGATCAAAACACGCTCATGCGATCGCATATATTCTTTCCACGCTTCAAGCTTGGTTGTTTGGCATGGCTTTTCCTGACAGATCACCGCACATACTTCGTCCGTTGGCCGTTTTCGATGGTGATCGATTCACCGCCTTTTAAGCTGTGGTACTTTCTCAAAGCCACATTAACGCATTGCACTTTTAGAGGTGTCACCAGCTGAGTTTTGCGTCTGCCCTGTTTGTTGGGCTTCTTTTTACTTAGACTGTTTTTACTTAGGGCTATTTTTTTACTTAGTAAATGTGACATAATTTCAAACTCGGAACCAAACTTACTTCATGGTTGGCATAGGGAACCCTGGACCCGCGCGCAAAACCTGTCGGCCAACGGGCCGTAAGGGTTTTCATGCGAGTATAGAAACGCACACCATTCATGGGCCCATGCATGTGCAAAGGGACAAACAAAGATTCGTTTCCACCACCAAAACTATGGAACGCCATAGGAACTGGAAATAGGCAATTTTGACACCAACCATGCCCACTTGAACTTTATTCAGTAAACTGACGCGCGGTGCTATCACCAATCTCTCGTGAAAATGGCGGTGCCGGTTACATATTCGGGCGGGTTAATAACGCCAAGCCTTCTTCATACAGAATCCACTCGAACCACACCACAAAACGGACCCGAAAATTTCTTTCATCGTAAATACGCATGCCCGCTTTCACTTGGTCAAAAAGCGTAGTCCAACAAGTAGGCCTTGCCGTTGGGTTTTTGCAGACGAAATTCTCGACATCAACCAACCAAGGTTTGCGCCTTGTTTCTAACTGACGTAATTGTAAATCGGCGTACTTTTTGGTGCGTGCTCTTGGCTGACCAAAGGGCCCCATATGCGGTTCGTTTCGATGCCGTATTGTTTGTACAAAACCGGGTCAATGGTCATTCGTCTAATTCCTTTTTTGCAGTTTAGCAATCAGAGTTATCAGCCCACGTCGGTCGCCGACACAACCGCAACCGAAATCGCCATGCAACGTTCACCCGCTTGACCCTAAGGCCCGCACCCCTTAATGCGTTCACTATTGGTTTGGATCGCATCCGGCATCACTAAAACAGGTGATTTTTGCGGCCACCTAGAGCTTGCACTCGCTTGCCGTGGCATGGCTGTTGCATAAAATGTATATTCTGCGATTGGCCGTTGAAAGCCAACAAAGCTCACTGCTTGGAAATGCGCTCGTCAGTTAGCACATACAATTCAACCGATTTCTATTATCCCCATTTACTACGTTTAAAACCACCATCTGGATAACCGCTTTTTGAGCAATTCAGCAAGGCGCATAATAGTGCTCTGGGTCTTTTTTTCAGACGGTTTTCATTACAAATGTATTACACAAGCAATGACACAGGGAAAACATCCACATTGGGGCACCATGGGCAGGGAAATTAACGGGGTATTACCAGCGCAGAACACCAAAGCGTTGCATTCAAACCTGTAACTGTCGACACCACGACCCACATTTCAAGGCTGCCTGCTCGCCTTTTTGAAGGTGCGGAATACCACATTGCAAAACTCTACGACTTCCAAGCGCGCGATCAGTTCGCCATGGCATCGGAATAGACTTTGCCGTGTTCACTGGCATTCAACTTCAGCAACTCATGGCTGTGCGCTTCACTAAAGCTTTAAACTAAACATAACGCCTCTGCGCACGATGTTAATTGGCTGTGGACATGAGACCCAAGTTTTCAAACGCCGTTGGTGCCGATGTAATGGCGGATTGTGTTTCTTGCACCGTGCTCAGTGAATACGGATAGAGACACCTCCCCGTCGCCAGGGTTAAAGACGTTGCTTTACGAGACGAGGTACTTTCAACGGCATCTTCATTGTCAAATGAAGTTTACCATTAAAACGTTATTCAAATATAGACATTTTTTTCTCTCTACTTAATACAATAAATTCGGGACTTTCTAGGGCGTTGAGATTAAAAAGTAAAAACCGGCTTTGTTCAATTTCGCTGACAAAATACTCGGTAACCTTTCGTTCGCATACGTTAATGGGTGCGCAATAGCCGGATCCTGCTCAGTTCCACCACAATCCAACCGGAATTAGTCCACAGATTTCAGCACTTCAAAAATTAGGAAAAAAACATACTGCCGCGCCAGGTACGTATAACGCCTGGCTTAGGACCGGCATCAAAAACGCACTGTCTCGGTTAGGTTTATCTGCAACACAACTTGACGAATGATCTTTTGCAATGAACATGAGTGATACGTTTAGCGTGCTTTTTTCGCCATCGCGATGCATCACACCGCAACGTAATAGGAACCGGGTGTCCGCAACAAACGGCGTTACCTTCCCGTCATTTGCCATTTAGCTTCTCGACTTCTTCCGCGGTTCGATCACCGTCCCCATATGATGGTGATTACGCCATTTATTACGCCTCGGCGGCCAATAATCCGCTTACGCGGTCATTACGTTTTGGCGTATTACATCCCATTGGTTCGGCCGTCATACGGGGGCGATGAGACAAGGAACGGGATTGATCACCATGATTACAGCCACTGTGACTTCGGCAAAAACCATGACAGTCGACCCTAACGCTTTTTGAGGCAAAATTTGAGGTTGATCTTGCATCCGCTGCAATTTCGCTCTCAACACTCTCGCTCTAGCCAACGTGCGCTGTACAGCCTGATACCAAGAGGCAATCATGTTGCTTTAAGATTGGCCTAGACAAGACGCATCACGAGGAAATTTATTACCTAATTCTATGGCCGCTGTAACCGAGCCTGACGGGCTTTTCACCTCAAACATTAACTTCAAGCGGCGTATCCCGCCCACGAAGGTAATCGTCGTTAGTTCCAAGTCGAGGCATTAATGCCGATCGGATGTGGATTCCGTTTTCCGCGTTATTGTTTTTATTGTTTTTATTGTTGCTGTTTATAGGGATTGCTCCAAGCTCTGATCTAAAAGTTAATAAGGGCTGTTGCTGTTTGGCTATTTTGTTACTGGTGTTCGGCGCTCACCAGTCGTCACGGAGTCGGACACTTCTGGTTACGGCCACATCCACCACGCCCCGGCCTGCTTGGCGTTGCTCGGCATTGGGTCAGTGTTTGTCTATCGCAATCACAAGGTTTATCACTTGGCTCTTGCTCGCGCTGAATGCGGCTTCTTAGTTCCGCCAGACAGCCACTTTTTCAGACGCCGCCGCCAAAGCTTTCGGCCGTGTGCGGCAAAAGTCTGTTTTAGGAGCGCCCGCTTTCAAAAACCGTTATGTGGACAGTTTTGCAATAAGTTATTGAAGGTTCGCCGCCGACGCTTGCGTGTAATCGATTGATACAGGCGTAACCCGTTATCCAAAACGACAATAGGTGAGTTTTAAACCCAACATGACAGAGGTGGCGAATTTCCGAGTTCAAGCATTAAATAACTTGCCATCTCCCACCATCACGATCCACCTCTCGTTCGGCGTTGCCATTTTCACACACCTAGGTCACACCCGCAGTTTCGTAACCCATGCCACGAAAAACGTATTCCACGGATAGCCAAGATCAGAAGGACGTGCGGCACAAGCTATGTTAATTCAACCGGCAAACCACCAGCCGGCTTGAACTATGTGCTGGTCAACAGAACGCAAAACGACTTGATTTCGCCAATGACATCGCGTCGTTCGGCAAGCTAGTGTTTGTCGTCGCTTGTGTAGGCAAGGCCATCACTTGATCCACTGCGACAAAGCATATTTGAATTCAATGCCGTTGAGAACATATTATTCTGTCCAAGACGACGGCGCTAGGTGATCTCCACCTCAAGTCATTAGTTCTTGCAGTGTGTCACTTAATTTGCATCACCGACCAAAGGTAAAGAACGATTGTTTTTTCTTGCATCGAACGGCGTCACGTTTAGATTCAGTAAAGTGTGCACAGGTTCGCAACATAATGTACGAGTGCGACGAGTGTGAAATCTTGCAAAACGTGTGCAATGGCAATAATCAAACGCTTCTTGTGCCGCGCATTGGCCGCACTCGATCCGGTTACGAGCAACCGAGCCAAGATTGAAACTTATGATCCCAAGCAACGCGCCTTGCCGGGCTTGTGTTTCACACGCGGTGAAATCTGTGATTTGCTCAATAAAAAGCTTTCGCTCTCTACCGCCAAGCTGTAATGCACGCCTCCGCAGGCAGAATCAATGGCTTTTTCGCTTTTTATTCCGCGTCAACGGCGCTGCCTGTTGGCATCCACATACGGTTCGGATTACGGATCGCAGTTTTATGAACCTCTTCCTTGGCGAAGAAGCTTGTTTGGCGAAATTCAAACGCCATGGTTTTGCACATTCTCTGTGCAATGCTTAGGTCGCTGGGCCACAAGTAATCGGATTCCAACAAGTGGATTAATGGCCCGCTGGCCAAACTGAGTGATCAGCTGCTATCTGCGGCGATTAATACGATCAAAATAACGCGAACATGGACGAACAATCATTTCACCGAATAGTCGATTCGTTAAAATGCTCACTTGCATGTAACACAGGGATCTGGGGTTGAGTCGCCAAATACTCACCTGGGGAAAAACAACAACAGGCAGCGTTGCCATGGCCAAACCGCTGCCGTAAATCAGGTTGGTTTGCACAGGGGCCAGATGGACGATGTTACGGCCATCATACGTTGACTGCGGTGCTGTTTCGCGTAAGCGCAAGCAGCCAATGCCATTACCCTGTTCGTTATGCGCTCGAAACGTGGTGAATTCGTCTTTGACCTGCGCCCAATGCTCGCCTTAATCAAGCCACGTTGCCGTGTCCGAAAACGCCCAAACGCCGCGAACAGGCGGCACCTCTACACATCAATCACGTAAACTGAACTTGTTAGATGCTTGACCAGAGCTTGTGCATGGTTAAACGTAATGTTTCCATTTTTTTATGCCTCCATCCGCTTAGCAGATTGTTCACCAAGGGTGTGTTTGCATTACGCTGCTGCCATTAACTCACTCATTTCCAATAGTTCCCTTTTAACCCTTAGAAGTGATTTCCGTGTCATTTCGATTTCTTTCTTAGCAAGCCTTAGTTGGCTCGGAGAAAATAGGTGCGTCCCCGACTGGCAAGCCTTTGCAAAATTATCTTGCCCTGCTGCGTGCATTTAAAACCAGCTTTTAGCTCTTCAACTGGCGCGTCCAAACAAGCAATACCACGCCCCTGGCAATAAGGCGATCGCGCTTGATTTCAGATTCACCAATATTTTTCAAGGCGGCTTTTACTGGGGCGGAAGGCAGCTTCCACCAATTCTGGAAACACGCCAAGTTGGAAAAGCGTTCAAATTGAACGAGACAAGGTATCGGTCTTGTACATTCTGAATCGGCTGGCGATGATTTCAACAAGCAACTCATGGCCTGTTGTGCCGCAGCACGGTAAGATTCCATGAACTTTCTTGCTCTTGCTTCATTTACGCCAATTGCAATGCGTCATCGGGATGATAAAAAACCACAACATTTCACAATGTGATTCACAGGCCAAGTCGCAATGTTTGTCCTACGTTGTTGCCTAATTTCGAATCGAAGTGTTCGGACTTGCTGCAGCTCTACTGGACGAGCATGTCCAATGATCTTTGCCCGTAATATCATTCAATACCATCTGTGCAAGGTACATCGGCTAAATACCCGTTACCGCCAGACGTTTGCCTTCTAGGCTAGAAGCCCCTTTTGATTAAGCGGCTTCTATATTCAATTTTTTGGCTTTGGATATTTGCAGACGAGTGGCACACCTGCTTCACGACACCATATCCACCGAATTGACGTCGATGATAAACGCCAAACTACAATGATGTCTTGCCATTTCCTTTTACCCTGCTCTGACGCACAGTTTGCGTGCGTTGTCACACGATGTAAATAGGTTAAAGTACTGGATCAAGATCAGGACGGTGGGATGTCATCACGGTGAATCAGATAATAATCCAGCTCTTCACGACTCTGGCATGGCAAGGCGACAAAAACCATGTGTCGAGACACCACCCTATTGGCACCGCAAGATTTGCATAATCACACGCATTTTCAGTGTTTTCTCCCTGAACCAGCCGCGTAAATTAACACTTCAAAAAAGCGTCTCGCTGCCCCCAACACATTTAACACATCAACTGTGATGCCATAAACGGTTAATTGCCCTCGTTCTAACGTCCACTGGATCGCCCCTTTAAACACAGAAAAACCCAAAGCACCGGCGTTATACTACAGCTCAGGCAAGACGAAACATTGGCGGAATTCGGCTTTAACTTCGTATGTGTCTTCCACTGCCACCTTTGCGTATGAAACTCTTCTTCTTGTTCGACCACAAATTCACACAATGGCATGATTAGATAAAAGATGCTGAGTCACAGAAGTTCGTTGACACAACGATTTTTCACCTTCACCTAGACGTAACCCCCACAACACAGGACGATATCGAATGTCGACACGGACGTTTGTATCTATTGGCTTTCGCGTATTGAATCGCCGTGTTCTGCGCTTGGTCTGTTGCCTTTGGTGGAAAAAATGCGTTCCGGTGCTCAAACAAGGCTTTTGCTAAGCGATGTCAAGCTCGTCAAAATCGTTCTTCGCGCATGCCATGGTCAGCGCGAGTTTTTCACGGTAAAAGATTTATGGAATGGTATCTTTTGTCTGATACCCAATAACACCCAACACCGGTTAAACGCTCTTCATCGTAACAACAATGGGAAACATCCACAACCGTTGCTCGTGCCAGTTCTTTACGGGACATCGCCCATGTGTTCATCGCCGACCCGCCAGTTAACATGGCCGACTTCACCCATGCGAGAGGTCCAACGCAATATTTGCAAGACGAGCGCCAAGGTATTCTAAAGCTACTCACGTCTTCTGAATGTTGGCGCGCCAATTTGTTCGAATACAGGTCAACAGCGGCACGCCTAAGCAAATAACACCAATTTTTATTATTATTTTTGTCCCATCGTTATGGCTTTCAACTCGACCCACGCTCTTTTATCAACCGGCTTCAACCACCGCTATCGAGGAAATTGATATCTTACCTGTTGTCGCCGCTCGAAAATCAGGCCACAATGGGCGTTATGTTTACTATGCCTTGCGTATAAATTCTTCGGATTCAACCGCTTTCTGTCATGAACCCAGACCGTGACCGCTGAAACAACAAAAGGCTTTGATAATTCAGGGTGCTCAGGGGCAACCAAAATTACGTTTTAAACCTTTTGCGTTGCGGGTTCCCTTCATTGATGTACAAAGACGCTCGAACAAGTTTCTGATCAAAAAATCAGGTTCCTTAGTCCCGTTTAATTTCAAACGACAGACCGTTTTTTGCGTCCCCAAGCAATACGTGACGGTTCTAACGTTTACCTTGCGGACCATTAGCAAAAACGCACCATCATGTGAGTTTGATCGTCGTTTTCAACATGACAACCGCCATTTTCGCCTATGAGCTAACGGACGCTGTTGATGAACCACTTTAAGATTTCCGCGCACAAGGACTGATATCGGTGCTTGGCCACCAAATGAATCGCCAATTGCACAAGATTGCGAGGGCCAAATCGTTTAGCGCCCCGTACCAGCAAACTGTTTTTGCAAACGCCAGCTAAAGGGCAATTCGAAATCGGCCAAATAATCTTCGTTTAAACACACCGCGAACAATGCACCAACCGTCACCGATGTTCGCCACGTTCAACTCATTGCTTTGGCAAATTGGGCACGAGGATTCTTGATGTAATTTAAGCAACCAAGGTTTTTCACGTGCTAACTCAGCCGCGTTTTCGGTCATTTCCTTTAGCGTCATCGCGTCAGCGCTAGAGCTTTCACTGTAACCTTGTTTTTCAGCGGCAATGGCGGCCAGCGGCAATGTCTTTGTGTAAAAAATTGGGGGCAAAATATCCACCCAATCAAATCAGGGCATTAATTAAGCGTTTCAATCCCTGCTTTGAGCGTTAAGCAGTTTGAGCCTTCTCAATCTCAGCCAGTTCTGGGTGTTGCATCGGCTAGGCATTTCCCTGCAATTGCCATTGTTGAATTCGCAAGCCGCTATTGCATTACGTTAAGCAATGGCAGTTGCTTTTCCATGGTAACCTGCACAACCAAACCCACACGCATTTTATTCGTTAGTTCATAAATGACTTTCCTTTAGGCTGTGGCATCTAATCGGCTGAACTCTTTCTTAATTCAGCGGTCAATTCGTTCTACTCTTGACCGCCCGCCTCATCTTCTAAAACATCTTCTCGACTTATTTCTGACTTCAGAAAGAACTAGGCTTTGACCCACCGGTTTAGTAGCGTAAAACGGATTCAGCAATGGGATAAGCATTGAGTACATTGTGGGTAATCAAGATCACGCTAATTTCCTACTGGCTTTGGCTTTTGGGCAACCACTTTTAATACTTTGCAGACTGCTTACACGTGAAGGCCGCTGTTGGCTGCCGTCTTAATATAAAGAACCTTGGCACCCAAAGTGAGTCGCCGACCGAGCGATCGCCAAACATTGTTTTTCACCTCAGGGATCGGGTGCCAATAGCTTGGAAAGGGTCAACGAACATTGATTGCCCATTTTCTGACATGCCAGATTGCGCATTCTTATTGCGTTCATCAATATTCAAACGCTTAAAGGATCCGCGCCCTGTGGTTTAATCTCGGGGCCCATGAAAAAGTTCGCATAACGGCTCATCAAGGGCACAAGCGCAAGATCTTGTAAACCGTTTGCGATCCCGCATCCAGCGCCTTACTGGGACTTAAACACGGACCGCTTTCCATCTAAATAGTATTCGCCTTCGCTTGGTGCTGCACCCCTTGCTAATGTTTGGATGAGCGTTGATTTTACCGCGCCGTTGTCGCCTAACAAACAGTGAACTTCACCAATCTCACTTTGCACTTATTAATGTCTTTTAGGCGATGACAGAACCGAAAGTAAGCGGCCTCAATTCTTTTCAAACTGCAAGTATAAAATCACTCATTTTTTGTTCCTCCCTAAATTTCTTTATATCTAAAACGTATAAACTCGACATAGACGGACACCGGATCTTAATTGTCGGGGCTTCTGTCACCTTATATTTACAGAGATTCTATAAGTTCGTTGAACAAAACAGTCGATTAACAGCATGGCCACCTAAAGAAAACTCGGAACCAACTTTGAGCTGACCAGTGAACGGAAATACCGCATTTGGACGCACACCAAAACGATTCAATTTGCCACCAAACAAGCACCGGTTTAAACCACCGGTTGAGCAAAGCACACCACCGATCACCACCGCGATAATGGCTTCAAAACTCGTCTTTAATCGCCTCGGATTGCTGCGATCGCAGAAGCGAAACTTTCAAATACCTGTAACAAGCGGCATACGCGCACAGTGTGGCCGTTAAAGCAGTAAAAACATGAACACGCGATTTTCATTATCGACGGGCTTTCGCCGCTTTGTTATCTCCACCAGTGGCAAAGATCCACCACTTCACAAACACCGAGCGTGTCGCTAAACAGGAACCCAGACTCGCAATAATCGCCAATCCTAAAACACCAAGACAATACCAATAGGGACTCCATCAACGACGGGATAACCCATCGTCACATAGGTACTCTACCACATTTCCCATATCAGCAAGCCAATAAATAAAACACGCCCCTTGACTATTTCTTCCGCCAAAAATAACTGCCAAGCAATCTCTTCCGCGCGTATTCTATCAATACCACCTTTTACGATTGGTTGCGATAGAGTAAGAATAGAATTGAGGACCAGGCCGCGAACATAGGTCAAAAACGTACGCTAGCGAATAGAACCGAGAGCAACCGTCCCAGAGCTCGTCAGCGCCCTCGTGCTCACAGTGCAACACTGATCCCACCCGTTTCTAAACCACCAATATAAGCACACATTCAAGAAGCCAAATCAGCATTGGCGCCCAGCGAAAAGCAAAAAAGAATGGCTCCCCAAATGGCCCACCCCCAATAACCACAGCCAGGGGAATGGTCATCATTCAATTCCCAGCAAAAACCGGTCATGGAACCCAATGGATTAAATTCAAAAAACTCGGCCGGCGATCATCAACAAAAACCACGGCACTGAATCGCGATCAAACCTTTAATTTTTGGGCGCCGAAAAACGGTTTTGCCCAGTTTCATTGGATTTTGCCGTTTCAGAGGGCAAAACATGCAGAATTCCGCCCCGCCGGGTAAATTTTTGAAAAAAAAAAAATCCTTCCCTGGGTGTTCCTTCTTTTTTCCA
>Ga0163217_1030164_pt1 | contig 11178 bp, 6 predicted proteins | sample SynspAceP_FD_185933 | JGI IMG/M metagenome (GOLD analysis project Ga0163217, IMG submission 185933) | Saline lake microbial communities from Ace Lake in Antarctica - Synechococcus sp. Ace-P (PacBio error correction) | ecosystem: Environmental > Aquatic > Non-marine Saline and Alkaline > Saline ... | reverse complement strand
CGACCTAGTTACACAATTAAGGTTTTTGCCAGTAGCGAGAACAACGCAGACCGAAAATGTGTATCTTTTGATTCGATTCCGAATCGTATTGATGCTTTATCATTTCCTTGCGCTTTCTGACAGAATGGCGTTTATCAGATCCAACATATAAACGCGATTAACTTAAAAAAATTGTATGGACAAATTGCCCAAAAATGTGCCACTTACCCATGTACGTCAGTTGTTTTTAATCGCCATTCAGTAGATAACAATAAGATGCTCCAGTCACAATTGATTCAGGACCTTAAAGCTGAGTGCTTGCTATAAACACTTTTCGGCGGCGGTGTCTTGTACTGATGAGCCGCCTTTAGGAAGACAGGCATTCACGTTGGTAGCCCCTGGACATAGTTTTTATTCTTATGAGATGTTAAGACAGCAAGACAGTAATCAGAAAAAAATTGGATGCTTTTATATTCTAGTAACGGATGGATATTATGATTATTCAAGAAGCTTCTGCTTGGTTTTGAGCCTGTTCGAAGTAAATTTAGGACTTCTTCACAGAAAAAGAGAAGAATATATTCAAACGCGTACTTATGCCTACCATAGATCTGCCTGCTGCGTTCTGTTGTTAGGTCGCTTTACTTCCAGATCAATTACTCTAGTAAAAAGAATGCTATTCAACAGAAATTTTTGATGAAACTCAAAAAAATTGTAAAAGAGAGTACATCAATGAATGAAATATAGTGCGTGGACAACTCTTCCACCCAACTATTAAAGACGCTATTGAACGTAAACTAAAACAGAACAAGGAATTCATTAGAATACGAATTTCGTTTGTAACGGCCAAAAAAGAAGCTGATAAAAGTGACTATTGAAAGCGCAAAGGAAAGCTAGATGCCAACCGAATTCTAAGTCCTTCTTTAAAAATGATCATTTTAAAAGGATAAAAGGATGATGCCACTTTAAAACTATCAGAATCTCCAAATTCTAAAGTAAGATGTAGATGTAGTTGCGCATGGAGAATGCCGATAATATTAGGAAACATCTAATTTACTAGGCCTCTAATTTTTACAAAATCAATAAATTTGTTGTTAAAAATAGAATTTTAGTTCCTATCCATAAAAATATTTTTACTTTTGCATCATAATGAAAAATAAGAACAGCACATCATCTTCATTTTTTATACGGCTATCAAGCGAGGTAAAAGTTATTGTACCTGTGTACAACATAATTTAAAACCCGTTGAGCAATCGAACGGTTTTTTATTAAATTTTTTAGTATTGTCATTTCCGGGAAGACCGGAAATGTATTAAGAACAAATGTTTTTAATTTGAAATGAGCACTTATACGAGATTAAAGAGATTCCTGCCTAGCAGGAATGAAAATAAAAACTATGTTGTTATGAAAACTTTAGGAATTGCAATTCAAAAAGCAGGGCGGGTTTAAACGAAGAATCCAATTGATATTCTTAAAGACTGCGGAAATCTCCATAGATAACGGTAGAGGATCAATTAAAGGCATCTTCTCGAAATTTTCCTATGAAGTTTTATTACTGAGAAATTGGCGATATCCTCAATATTTTAAGAGATGGAGTGGTAGACGTAGCCATTTATTGGAGAAAATGTGTTAATAGAAAAAGGGGAAATATTTATTGTTTGCTTGCGAGAAACTTAGTTTTTCGAAGGTTTGTTAAAGTTTCTTACAGTACCTAAAGCAATGAAATATACTTCTGTGGAAGATTTGAAGGAAAAAGATTGCACTTCCTACCCGAATACCTTAAAAATTATTTAGCTACCAAAAAAGGCGGTAAGAGCAGATTGCATATTATTAGGCTCTGTTGAAAATTGCACCCAATATAGTTTAGCGGATGCCATTTGTGATATTGTTTCGAGTGGAGTACACTTTTAAAAAATAATTAAAGGATATTAGAAATTATGTTGACCAGCGAAAGCTGTGTTGGCCTTTTCTCCAAAAAACAGAAGAAGAAAGAAAAAGAAAATATTACAAAAATTACAATTTCGAAATTCAATCTGTATTAAGAGCCAGACAATCCAAATATGTATTATTGAATGCTCCGAACAATAGGTGCCCGAAGTTTTAAAGTTAGTTTGCCGAGGAATGCTAGTCCTAAACAGTTTGCCAATTGCAGAGAAGAGAAGTTCAGTGCATACGGTAATTAAACAAGATAAGTTTGGGAATTATTATTTGAATTGAAAACAAAGTAGGTGCAGAGGTATTTTGTGTGGCCGATTGAAAAAATGGTTCTCTAATTTAAATTTCAGAAATGAATAAAAATATATAATCGAAAAGAAAGAAGATTGGCCTCAGCTTTTTAAGCGACCCACAAAATCGGCGTGGCTGATATTGAAACGACAGTAATCAAGTGTTTGAAGAAGTACATGAAAGAATGTGATACCGCCCTATTTAAAAATTACACTCAAAAATTGATGAATTTTATTTGCATAAATTTCTGGTATCGAATCTGAAATTCAAGGAAGCCTTAGTCTTGTTTCAGGCCTCTAAAAGATGCAATTGGCTTAGAAAAGCAGGAATATCGAAATATTTCATAAAGCCAGCAAAACAGTAAGGTTGAAGTGGAGACCGCTTGGCGTGCAATGTTGGCCAAGAAGAAAAGACCTATTCAAAAAGTTGCTTATACATTCCGGGCGGATGAAACAGCACCGTTTTTTTTCTACTATTATGTTGCAGTTCCGCAACCAGCCGGTCTGTACCGAAATTGTACTCTGTCGCCGGCCCAAAGGAAGGCAAAATTATCCTCTATTGTGGTATACGGCACATTTATGGGGTACTTAAAATTTTAATAATTAGGCATCCAGCGATTGCAGCCATGGACTTTGAACCAAAACAATTCCACAGTATATAAAATTTTTGGACCAGTAATCAATACGTTACGGACAATCAATTACAACAAAAATATGCGTGCCACGAATGCTCAGGCAGGAAACTTCGTAATGGCAGATACCATGCTAGCCGAATTTTTGCGTTCAGACATTAAGTCAGGCGGAGCATGGTTATTGGATAGTCAGGTAATATTGTATAGTACATCTAAAGCTTTAAACGAAGAAGTAGAAAAGAGACTTGAACAACAAATAACACTTGCCACGTAAGAAATTCTCAAAAACCATATAACAGTAAGTTGATTATTGAAAGTGCTTCGATTGCGCAGAATTATAAATGAGTATGGTCCTGAACACTATATTATTTGCTAAAAAAATGAGGCTTCTTTTTAGAAATATACGAATTGCAGGTCTGTTTTTATTGGTAATTACACCCCCCGAAATGCAGGAGATTATGCTTCAGGTACCAATCATACCCTTACCATCAAAATGCTATACCAAACCAGTTTATACGTGTTTAACTTAGATAGTTTATGATAAATTATGACTTTTCAAAAAATATCTAAAGTAGGGATTAAAACCATTGGCGAATCTATTGAAATAAGGCGGAGGCACGAGGCTTGCAAGCACATAAAAAATTGCGGTACACTACGTTTAAATAAGCCTCAAGGAAGAAATAAGTTCAACATACAAAACCTCGGAGAGAAAATTGTTCGGGTTTAAGACGCCTACTCTCGGCACGAATGAATAGTCTCTGACGTTCTGAGATGATTTTTTAGATCTAATGAAATCTTTTGAAAACGGGTAAATTCGAGATCCTGACCCACAAACAACGTATTTAAAGCTGTTCTAGCGAAGCAGAAGGGGTAAAGCCTGAAAAGTATACTTGGGAAATGGAAAGTGACGAAGTATTAGATTTAATTTTTAGACTTTTGTGAGCCCAAAAGCAAGATACATATTAATTACGTTACCACCAACATACGGGAATGTAATAATGTCTTGGCAGGGCATTAATAAGTGAGAATAAGAAATTCAATTAAACATTAGGACGTTGAAACCTTATGTAGCTACAATTCTTAAGAAAAGCAGAACGCTCATTTAAAATATTATTTCTGTTTCTCCTAAATAACCCCACAGCCAACAGCTTTGCGTAAAGATAAAGTGCTACCTTACTGCAAGAATTTAAAGTTTAGTTCGTCATCGATGAAAGCTTATATTGATTTTTTCGAAAAGAAGAAAGCTGCTGCAGGAATTAAAGAATTATAATAACCTAAATTATACTCAAAACCTTATTCCAAAGCTATGTATGCAGCATACGCTTTGGGTATTTGTTTGCCTCGAAAGAAATAATAAGGCCATTCAAATAAAATAAAACCCCATAAAGTGAATGAATTATCACAGCATAAGGCTTTAGAAAGATTTTAGATGTAGCGCATACATCAGAAGAGCTGTAATTTTTGTACTGAACGAGCGCTTTTATCTCAAAGCTTTTACAGAACTAAATTATGTACACCACTTATATTACTTCGGATGCGAATTTATTTTAGTAAAAGTGGGATACTCCACAAAGTTTATCAACAGATTGTTTGAAATGCGTATTGTAGTTCGGACAGAATAGTCAGCTTTATGTGAAAAATACCTTGCGATTTACAGTAGAACTAAACAAAGAATGTTAAAGTTAATTTCAGCATTGAAAATTAATTTCTCAATTCTAATACAAAATAAAAATTATAAATAGAGCACCAGAAAAAAGTCGAAACATATGAAAAAGTACTTTTTATAGATCGAACGGAACGATTATTAAAGAACCAGTGACGAGCAGGTTTGATGCCTTTGATAACTCATTGTTTTATCCAAATTTTTTACCTATTTAGGAAAAAATAGCCAGAGAATTAGACTATGAACTCGTCATGATTACGAAATCAAGATGGCTTGGGAACCTCAGCTTTTCCTAAAATTACCTTCTGCCTGTTCAGAATTTTATAGTTCAATCTTTCGAAAATGAAGGTATGTATTTGATAAACATAGTGATTGATAAACTTTCGCATGAAAATGCGAGGACACGTAAGCCAAAAACATGCTTATCTGACGAGTATTTTCTGAAACCTATGATGGCAAAAAAAAACTCTTATGTTATTGTGATCGTTTATACGGATATTAATTGGCAAAAATTTAGGGCTCAAAGCGTTTCATCAAATTGATTCAATACAGAATTAGGGACGATGAAATTAGCATTAAAAAGAATCTGAGTTAGAAAAGCTAATTGCCAACTAGAAACAATGATTGGAAGAAAAATACACGAGTTTTTAAAACTACGGATAGAGTGCGGAAAATAAGTCGGAAAACCAATGAATAACGGGACTTCAGATAAAATTTAACTTAGACGGATCAGGAAAAAAGCACCATTGCAACAGGATTAGCTTTTTTGATCATATGTTAGATCAATTGCGCGTCATGGCAGATGGATTTATGACATCCAAGTACAGGGCGATTTAGAGGGTGATGAGCATCACACTTATCGAAGACACAAAGCGATTCCTTATGAGGGAAGTTAATCCATAAGCAATTATCAAACAAAATAATAGGCATAAGAACGCTATGGTTTGTTTGCCCAATGGATGACTGCATAGCACAAAGTAAGCGATTATTGGAGAGAAAAGAAAACTGCGTGGTTGAGGAGCCGAATTTAATCGCGAAAAAAATAGAGAGATGCCTACAGAAATGTTTTATCACTTCTTTAAATCTTTTACCGATGGAGCAAAAGCATAATCTGACATATAAAAGCCGAAGGAACCTAATGAACATCATAAAATTGAGGCTATTTTTAAAGCCGTTTGTAAAAAGCCATTAAAAATTGTCTGTTTAAAACGCGATTTACAAAAGATGATATTACCGTCTTACAAAAGGAATGTTGTAAAACAAAGCCCCCTAACCCCGAAGGAGAATTAAAAAACGATAACTCTTTTTTATAATGAAAGTAAAAAATAAATCTAGACAAAGTACTTCTCTTATGTGGGCATCGTAGCTGATTACATGTTGAATAAGCCTAACTCAATAGTGTAATTCGAAAGCCTATTAAGACGAAAATTATAATGAATAAAGATAAATAAAAGAAGTAAAAGTCCCCTTCGTCCGCGTGGTGCTTGGTCATATTGATTACGGAAGCAGAAAACATTCCAAAGTATAATGTTTGCGATTCAATCGCCTAGGTTTTGACGCTGTTAAGTAGTGATGTAGCTCAAATTTTTAGCGGTCCTGATAAATTATTTTCCTGGGTTGGAAGCGAGTAAGCGCAAATGAAAAAACTGAGGGCAAGGATAGATGCCTTGATTCCCCAGCGTAAAACAACCCGTTTTAGGCATTTGTTAGGGATTGCATTAATGTTGTAAACTCTTCCGAAGAAGGAATACCAAAGGATTAGTATTTTGATTCGATATCTTAAAGTTTTCGAATCAAGTAAAATGCCACAAATTGGCTTGAATTCAAATTAAAACATTAAAATCTGATTATTTGAGGGAATCTCAGAAAACGAATAGATGTATATGTTACATAGTTTATGCGCCAATAGGCTCACCATTACTATTGCCATAGCTGATACGGAATTGAGTATAGTGCCTGCCCTTACATAAAAGATAATTTTTTACGGTACCCAGTTTCATCCGGAGAAGGTAGACGGCAAAGGGTGAGAAAAGATACTTTTGAATTCTTAAACTTAAGTTCGTTAACGTGTTAAAAACACAAAATTAAGATTAAGTATTAACTAGAGTATTACATTAAGTAAAATAAATAAGGACTATTTTTCATACATAAACTGCTCACTATCAAGAAGTTTTAATTATTTAAAAACCTTTACCTAATACCTAATACTTTTAATAAAATGAGAATAATCCCAGCTATAGATATTCATTGCGGTAAATTGTACGCCTTTCAAAAAGGTATATACCACTAAAAAAATAATATAACGAAGAAACCCTGTAGAAGGCCCAAAGAGTTTAAAGCCATGAATTAATACTTTCGCATTTGGTGGACTTTAGACCGTTGCCTAAAATCAGCATATTGTAAACCACAAAAGTGTTAGAGGCAAATAGCTTCTCAACCACATTAAAAAATCGATTTTGGAGGAGGTTTAAAAACAGAATTAAGGATCTACAAATTGCTTTTAATAAGTGGAGCGATTCAATTACTGACGGGAGTAATTTGCCGAAAGAAACAAGGAGCTGTTTTAGCGGAGATTCTGAAACCTATGGTGCGGAGAAAAATTTATTTTAGGGGCAATCACTAAATGAAAAAATTGCCGTTTTCGGCGTTGCAGAGCATTCAAAACCAAATTAATTTCCGTTTATAAAAGACTATCAAGAAAAAAGGAATTGTATTTGTTATTTGTCAGACATTAGTAAAAGAACGGAATGTTAGCGGGCCTCGTCTTCAATTTAATAAAAAAAATATTGAAGCAAACTTCTATTTCCGGTAGAGTAATAAAATTCATTGATCGCATCAGAGGAAATCTTGCCCTTTTGACGAATTACCCAAATTACCGAATTTAGGCTGTGAAGGGACGATTATTGGAACCATCTATGAAAAAACAAGAATCAGTTTAAACAGCTGCAAGAGTTATATTGAACAACTAAAAAGCGTTATTAGTAGCGAACCAACCACGAATCAGCTAAGTTGTTAAGGATACGGACTACTTTTAGAGTCAAGTTATACGAGTATCCTGAAAACATTTTTATGCAACAACAACAACAATCAATCATTCATAACAAAAGAATAATTCCTTGCTTAGATATTAAAAACGTTCTTTTAGGGATAGAACGGTAAAAGGCGTAAAATTTTGTTGATTTACAATTGCTGGTGTCCCGTGAATTAGCAGAAATCTATGCAAAAAGCTGGCAGACGAGTGTGTTTTTTAGATATTTCCTGCTTACGGAAGAGCGTCGCATATATATCTTTGGCAATTTAGTATACCGTGCTAGTCCGAAAAAAGTAAATACTTTCCCGTTTACAGGTGGCGCGGTTGGTATTTCGCTGTTGAAGATGTTTGATATTTTGCTTCAAAATGGGCGGATAAGGTATCTATAAATTCATCAGCGGTAAAAAAACCGCAATTAATCACGGATTATCTGCTAAATTGCCACAATTGTATTTCTTGCTTATCGATGCAAAAACAAATTAATGGAAATGGATTGTTCAGTTTAGTGGGAGGCAAAACAACCTACCGAAATTCGTTTTATTGATTGGGCTTAGGGAAGTGAGCACGCGTGCTGGAGAAATCTTTACATCTATGATCATGACCGGAACGAAAGATGCCTTGCCAATGAAGCTCTAGCAAGTTATCTACAGAACTTACATTCCATATTGCTTCAGAGTGCGCAGGAAATATGCAAAACATTTTTCCTATACTTTATAAAGGGTAAAGCTGATGCAGCCTTGGCCAGCAAGTGTTTTTCACTTTAAAGAAAAATTAACATAATGACTTAAAAACAATCCATTGAAAACAGAATGCATTTCGGTAGAAATTTTGAAAAGTATAAAGAAGAAGTTCAAAGTTTTAGACAAAAAATCAAGTCAAGTCAATCTGAACTTAAATAAAAAGTAATTAGAAAAAAATAAAAAAATAATTTTGCCAAGACTCTAAATAATTTTTAACCCATCAACGAAACACCCAAAACGAACAACGAAATCAATGAAAAATAGATTTTACAAAAAATTCAGACCGCTTATTGCCAGCCATCATTCAGATTGCCCACACAAAAATTATTGATGCTCGTTACATGAATCAAAGAAGCTTTTATAAAACCATAGAAACCAATAAGGTTACCTTTTATAGTCGCGCTAAAAATCGGCTTATGACAAACGGTGAAGAGAGTGGTAATTTTTTTGAATCTGGTGGGTAGTTAAAAAACGACTGTATATGATACGCTGTTGGTAACGGTAATTCCTGTGGGGCCTTACGTCATCCACACAGCAGTGCTACATTGTTGGCAGAGGATAACCAAAAGTTCTTTGGATTTTTAACCGAATTAGAAGGCATTATAAAAGACAGAAAACAAATCCTAAAATAAAAACAGTTAATTGTGGCATCCACTCTTTAGAAAAGCATCAATAAAGTGGCTCAAAAGGTAGGCGAAGAAGCCGTAAGAAGTTGTTGATTGAGGCAAAAGATGATAATGACACCTTTTTAGACGAAAGTTGCCCGGACCTTGCTGTTTCATTATTAATTTACTTACAAGCTAAAGGGTTTACCTTAGCGATATTGAAACAGTTAAGGAAAAGACATTAAATATGAGCATTAGGGTATTAGAATAAAAGCCCTAGTTGTTGGGATAGCATCCTTTTGATCAAATTTTATCAATTCAACAGATCGTTGATCCAAAAACATGATTAAATCTTGTGTTTTGATACACACGTTTGGTAAAAAAACGACCTCCTATCCCAATTCTGGCGCATCTACAAGCATTTCTAAAATCGCTATGGTTTCTATTATTTTTAACTGAAAACTCCTCGTTTCCGTACCCCGGAAGAAGTACTGCAATTTTTTCATACGCCTTCCAACGCTTTTCTAATACATTTTTGGATGATCAAAATTATTTGATGAAAGTGCTTTTTTAGGTGATTAAAAAAGCTAGGGTTGCTTGTGTATAAATCTTATTCCCATTCGTGAGTATCCGATAAAATGATACAGGCAAACAAGGTAAAGAAAATCGGCCAAATTTAGACATGCGGTGTTTTTGTTTAAAGATAAACCCTTAAAAAAACCGATAAGAATAGTTTATATTGTTTACTCCCAAAAATTAAAAGAATTTTTCGAATTGTCATTGGCTCTTTCATCCAAACCATAGAGATTAATTGTCATGTCTTTTTCTAATCTCAATGCTAAATTTCTGATGGTCGCCAGTCTTACATTTTCGTGAGGCGTATAATCCATTCTTTTTTTAAGCAAAATATATAGTACAAAGTTGATGGTGAAACTCAATGTGTCAAAATCATAAAACACAAGCCAATAGCCAAACATTACATTTTGAAAAGGGTGTTATCTGTATTTTTTCGTGGGATAAGGATAAAATAGCTGACTGCTTTAAAACAAGTTCTTGACTAATACTCTGGGTCTATGTGAGGCCTTTCTAAAGTTTTTTAGCTTCCTTTTATTTAATATTTAAAAACTGCTGTTTCTTAATTTTTTCAATTTCTTTGAGCAAAGACTTTTTATTAGCCCTATGAGTCTGATTTAAGTTTTTCTGTATGGCCAGATTCAATTATATAAAATTTATAGTCAATTCAATATGTATTATTTTTTTTGTTCGTATCTTGTTATTATAAAATCTAATTTCACTATAGTTTGGATTCATCTTATGGTTGATTAAAAGCAATACTTTATACCTTTATGATGTCAATACTTGATAATAGAGATGTTTCAACTTGGATGTCCTAAATCAATATTTTGAGGAATAGGGGCCTGTGGCGACAAAACCAGTGAGGTCGAGTAGGAGATAAAACTGATGAATATCCCTAATAATTCTGCCCCTCCCAAAGTGGAGGAGATCCAAAAAAGCTCTTTATTCTGTTACTTCCCATAGCACAAGTTATAATAAAGCGTGTAAGATTTCGTAAATGCAAGGATGCTTTCTTTTCTAATTATCGTATTTTATTTTACTATGGTATGAATATAAGAAAGGATTCCGTTTCAAACCTTAGAAGCTCCGGATTCTTAACCCCCTTGAAAAAACTTTTTGATATTTTCAAGAACTCATACACACACCTCTGGTGAACGTAGATGTAAGCGCTTGACTGGTTGGCCGCGATTATATAAGAAGTATGAAAAAACTGACAGATTGAAAATTATACAATTGATGATTTAATCGAGATTTAAAAGCAAGGGTTACCTGCGTGAAGAATTTAAAAGATTGATCCTAATACTGGAAAAAAAGGAAAAGGAGAGCGGGGACGTTCAGGGGAAACTTATCCATACAGCAAAAATGGAACGCTTGGAACGCCATGACGTGCTCTAGAACAGATTTTCGGTAATTAAAAAACCAACGGTGCAGGGAAACCATTAAAAAACAGGAAAATCTGGAAACAGGGCGATGAAGCATTAACAGGAAACTCGGGAAATAATTCGATACGGTGATGGTCTTGACATTATTTCTATTGGACTTGAAAAGTCTTCAAAAAAAATGGCTTCAAAATTAAAATAAAATGGCATTGGCGATTTTTTCACTTTTTTCCGGGAAGAAAATTGGGGGGGGGACTTGTTGTAGGGGGAAGATTACCACCCCCCCCACTTTTACAAAGGGGGCCCAAATGGGGAGTTAATATTCCTTTAATGGATAACCTCCCGGCTGCC
>Ga0163217_1075647_pt1 | contig 11179 bp, 11 predicted proteins | sample SynspAceP_FD_185933 | JGI IMG/M metagenome (GOLD analysis project Ga0163217, IMG submission 185933) | Saline lake microbial communities from Ace Lake in Antarctica - Synechococcus sp. Ace-P (PacBio error correction) | ecosystem: Environmental > Aquatic > Non-marine Saline and Alkaline > Saline ... | reverse complement strand
TCCGGTGAAAGCCGTATTGCGTGGGCGATGGGGAAATTACTATGATTTCTTGTCGCAATACAGGAGTTGGGAGAAAATTTACAATAATCCTTTCTTCAGAGATCAAGGCTGATTTAAGGTGTATATGCTTTACAGCTACTATATTCCTTTATGATCATACCCAAAGGGTAGGATTGCACCTGCCATGGTGATATTCCTTTCTCTTGATCGGGTAGATTAAGTCAAAAATGGAGGTGATTATTTGGCTTCATACCAGGCTTATGATACTTGCCGAAAAGTATATATACTACCATGTTGGATGGGCTTAAAAGGTTTTTCTGATGAATGAACAGCCATTAAACGTTAGTCCTTGGAATCATGATGGTTTTAAGATCAGGATTTTGTTAACGGTTGCGTGAATAAGCTACTTGGAAAAAGTATTGTAATTCACTTAGATTAGAATTGTTGACCAGAGTTTCTTTGGAGTTTTCGGAGCTTTCAATCTAGCAGCGCGTCGAGATTAAGTGCTAATTTTGGGCAAATTCCAGGACAATATCCTTGGGTGGAGACCAATCTTGAAAACGTTCAAATAGATGTGTGTATTTTGGATTACCCCTATTCACTCAAAGGCTTCAGGGGTGGTTTGGAAGATTGGGATGGCAACTTGCGGAAAGGCAATGATCGATCATATGTTGGATAATTTGCGGATCCTAGATTGAAGAGCTATGTACGAACCAAGGAGAGGAAGCTGGTGGTACCTATTTAAAGCGTTTAGATCCCTTTACTAAGCGCAGAATGTACAAACTACATTGGTAAGCTGGAGCGAACCTCTATCCAGATATAACCGTTCAACCTTAAGTAGAAATGAATATTCCCCGGACTTTTGTTTACTTGCAGCTGAAGTAAGGGTCACATAGGCCGAGTATATCTAAAAGGCCAGTAATGACGCGATGGCTAAGCTAGTTATGAGGAAGCCATTGAGAAATCTACGGGAATTCATTAGACCTACGTGAATTAAGTGCAGATGGAAACCTCTATTGATCTAGTTCCTACCAATGATGCAGAAGTACAGGCTTATATTTTTGGTAGTGCCGCATGTTAAATTGGGGATAACGCTACAACGGCTGCGGAAAAAATTGTCCCTTGATTGCAAACTGAAAAATTGGGATACATTTTAGCGTTCTTTCAATTGCCTGATAGCTGGGCTGAGCAAAAGAAGAATTGAATTTTGCCTCCAAATTCTCATTTCAACTGATAACGCTAAAACGAACAGACATTGCCACCTAACCTTGGATTTACCCAAATAGCGAAGCGTGTTTATAACACTGATAATTATTATACGGTAAGTTCTTGAGGATAAATTTGACTACCAAAATTGTTTTGGGGACGTAAAACTAAGGGAATTGAGGTTAGTTTTAATTTTTTTTTTAATAAAGCCCGATACAGTTATAGTACGGGCTTTTATTATGGTAGCAGAGTCTGCCGGACAATTCGATTTAAGAAGTTTTAATATAGAACGGCGCGCCATAGATTCCATATCCACCTGATCCGTGTGGCTTTTAGCGAAAGCTTGTTACGGATGCTTATAGGTCGAACCCGCCTATAAAATAAAAAATAAATGAGATGTATTTATTTTTGGATTTTAGAAAACCGATAAATATCATTGTAATCCCCAGTCCAAACCTCCTGCCATTATTGTTGTAAACTTGTAGTTGATATATTTTGCTATGATCAACGATACTGGTCATTTTCGGGGATGATTGCAGTTGGTTAATCCCTCATTTTATTCTCAAAAGAAAGACTCCATTTGTTTGTTAGCAATCACGATAATCCAGGTTTCTGGTCTTTGTTTCATATCTCCACCACAATATTAAGGCCTGCACCCGAATCGTGGGTCGATTTAATGTTCTTTGAAATTAAGTTTTTTGCCGCGAGTAAATTCAATATAAAGAAGAATTGGCGCATTTCACTTCCCCGCATCGTTGCCATTATGGGCCAAGTAGCGTTTTCGCCTGTAATTAATTCCTTGCTACCATCTCCATTGATGTCCGTCATAATAGTTGAATGCGTTTGGAAGTGGTATTGCTAATTAGGTTCGTATTAAAGTTTAGCCCATCTAGCTGTCGTTGCCACCATATTCCAATGCGTGGGGCCGAGGCAGCTTGACCACATCGTTTTTACCATCAATTATTATATCAGCAACCTGCATATGGGAGCAGGTGATCGCTTAGATTTGTGCTGTGAAATTGCCAATTTCAATGGTTTGTCAGCTTTCCTTCAAACCAACCTTCAGCAATCATTACATCATCTACCAACCATCATTATTAACACTCCCAAGCCAATACCATGGGAAAAACCGCTCCGTTCCCGGCACATTTTCAGTGCTGATCGGAAAAAACGCTTTCCATTGGTTTCCCCCGGGTTCAAGGGAGCCTGTAGCCAAACAATTTTTTTCGGATTTTTTTATCCACATCTCGCAGAGTATATCCAACCTTACCATCCCCAATCCAATATCTACAAAACCGGCGATTCATTGAGAAATACCCCATTCCGTCCGCAATGATATGCTTCTTCCAATCTCCCAGATTTGCTTTTTTAGGGTTTTTCAAACCACAAACCTGTTTTTCCAGGATAGTCTATTATGATTACACATGCCCATCCGTCCAAAATTTATACATCCATACTCAGGTTCAAGAAAGATTCACAGTATGCCTTCCATGGGTTTAAAGGTTCGCGGATGGTTGCCATTTCGTGTCATCTTCCATTGGAAGGTGCTTCGAACCAATAATAGCCTGCCTACAATATCCATCAAACCGTCCTTGTGTAATCCAAACAGCAACTCTTCTGAATTTTTTAAAAAATCCCTTGTGAGCACTGTTTTTTTAAAATTCTCGTTGGTTTTACTCTGCCCAATGGAGGTTTGGAGGCTTACCGAAAAATATATCAAAAGACACAAAAAACTTGTCCAATAGTATTTTTTAATTTCCCGTTTCATTTTTTTGGGTTTTGTTATGGTATTAAAATTAACACTTTTTATAAAATGCCAATGTTAGGGTTATATTCACTCATAGTTTTTCGACGAGCACTAATTGTAACCTAGCTTCCTCTGATTTGCCTCTGGGTCTAGTTGACCTGGTACTGTTTTAATAAATTTTTGGATGCTCGGTTTTCAATGCGCCAATCCTTTTGAAGCGTATACGTTAGAATATTAGGATTTGGTTTTTTCCGGCAATTGGGAGCGCGCACGTCAGGTTCCAGGGAATTAAGGCGGCTTCCGGTAGCGTACCATAACATTAATGGGATATTGTGGTCTGTTAAATCTTCCGTTTTCTGAACAGTGCCTCCAAAAACGTCCCAGCCGCTTGCGGGTGCCAACGAAGGCATTCAGAGGCCTAGGTAGAGCCTTACCAAAGGTGATGGGATCTTTTTGGCCATTCCCTACAAACTTTTCTAGGTGGTTTGTGATACCTTCTTAATCCCGGTCAACAATTGTATAGGCCCAACTTCTAATATATTCATTGTTGTTGCTCAGTAAAAATCATATAGTTCTTTTTCGTTTAGCAAACTTGGGTAAGTGTAAGCGGTCCATAGCGCTCGTTAGTTTTCTGTTACCGTCTTCATTATGGCTAGAATAGGCTTTAAGCGCAGTATGTCTTCAGGATTACCTCCTTCGCTCTTGTAAGATTGTCTTAGCCTGTCTCACATAAAATTCGTGGGATGCAATTGGTAGTTGACGGTTTCCAGGTCGGATGCTTTTTGCCAAATCAAACCTATAACCCACTGATCATTTTTATGGCTTGATCTTAAATATTCCGTCCCAAAGTCTTTTATCATGCCACATCTGGCGTGGGGGGGGGGGGGGGGGGGGGCTGGAACTGTGACATTGATTCTTGGTCGTACCAATCTATTTGCAAAATTACAGATCCCACGGGCGTTCAATTTGAAGTTGAGCCATTTGGGACCAGGGAAATCGGTTCATGGCTAGGAAAATCCTTTTCGTGGCGAAGCCGCACATATCCAGACCCGGATCTAGTTAAGTTTGATCATGTTAAAGCTTTAATCCATTGATGTTGTTCATAAAGATTGACGTATTTCCGATATTCTTTGGGCCATGAATTTCCCGCCCCAAATAAATCATTGCGCCTGCATGGGCATGACCCCCACCAGCTGCCGCCGACCTTAAAATTACCGGCCATTTGAGGCCCACGCGTGCCCAACCAATGTACATGGTCCCCAATGGTTTTAATATCATCATAGTATAGGGATTAAAAATTGCATTCCTGCCTGACGTTTGGTATCTGGCCCCTTGGATAACGTGGTATAGATGTGGAATTACGCAAAACCGTGATAAACGGATGACCGTAGTCATTAAAATCAATTCCCCAAGGATTTGCTGCTTTTCCTTCGGCAATACTTCAAACTCATGTCTCGTTGGGATGCATAGCGCCAGACCGCCTGCGTTGATTTTAAGTTCTTTGTTTGTCCAGAAACTCCGGGCTTGCCTACATTGAATGGGTGGAAAAAACTCCTTGTACGCCATAAAGCCATCCCATTCTGGTCCCCCAGCGCAAGAATTGTTTATTACCTCATGGGTACATCCAATCCCCAACCATTCCAGTTAATTTTTGAGGTGGTCCGATGGCTTGATCTTTTTCCAGTATCGATTGGATATATAACAAATACGGGGCAAGCCCCCAACCATTACACCCTTCCCATGCCTTTTCTATCCGCTAACCAGATTGAGGCCTTCAGTAAAATACCTTTCTCTTATCTAAAGTTCCGGTCCACCATTGGTATCCTCAAAAAATGAGAATTAACGATCTTTTCCCTGTCCTTCAGGGCGGGAGCTGGGTAGGTGTGTGCTTCAACGACCAAAGTCGACGCCGCAGGCATCCATGGTTTAAAGCTTTATTGGCCGAACTTACATCTGGTTCGAGGCGGCCAAGGTTATTTGAAAGTCGTCGCCGGCAAAGTCATAGCCTTTGTGCTTCCTTTCCCTGGAAAGGGCCTGAATTGATTATAGGGTCCAATGGAGGCAGTATCAGATTGAATGTCTCCCTTTATTTAAATTACATATCGGAGTTAAAACAGGGCCGGTCGTACATAGGGTGAGAAACCGGGATCACAAAATTGGCAGTCATAATATAGAGCCAGAACCGTGGACCCGACTTATTTACATCAACAATCTATCTATGGACTTTGTCGACGATACCGGTCTCATCAAAAATTACGAATAAATATATCCTTTTGTAAATTTAGGTTTAAGATCTATACTACGGGTTGCAGCGTTGCCATGCCTTGTCCAGTGGAACTTATAAGATGACTTGATTCGGTTTCGCGTGAGCTTTATTTCCACACGCGTGTCCCAAGCAGCATCCCGATTATCTTAAGGAAGCATAGGGATGGTTACCTTGAAAGGTACAGAAATTAAAGTACCCGTGAGTTTTAAATTAGTTGGTGCCTCCACTGGTTAGAAAGTTAGTTGCATCCAAAGGAAATTGGGCATCAGTCTCAATTTTACTGGGAAGGGTCTGTTTATAGATAGGATTTTAAAAGCATTTCCGGATGGCCGTCCAATCTTGAAGTGAACCGTTTTCAAAGCCGAGGTTCAGCGGTTTTCCATTTTTTGTGGGTAGAACTCCTGTAATGGATGGTCCCGATTAGGTTCTCCCTCCACATCCAAATTGCCCCACCATGCCCGCCGCACGATGTCCTGAACCGTGCATAAATAGTGTCATTTTCCATTGCTAGGAAGGCTGATAACTCGTACTGGATCCCCCTTTTCCCAATAGTGGTGGCCACTCTTTATTCCCAATTTCTCCATTGGTAATATCATGTTGTCATGAAACGGTCTCACCATTTGGTAATTGTAATACGTTACACGATCTTCCAGGGTTGGCCCGAAGGGTTGGATTTACGGGTTCCATCATTGGCCCGAAATACCCCAACATGGTAGCTTCAAGTGCATAGTCTTGAATCAATATCGGTTGGGTGTCTTTTTCCGCAAGTTCGAGGCCTCTTTTTTGTTACCTTGTTCGGGCAGCTCAAAAAACAAAAAATAGCAGTAGTAAAAACAGTATGGGAAAGCTAAACGCAGGATTTGCGTCATAGGCCCCTGGGTTTATGGCTTTGAAACCAGTTAGTTAATTTTTCTCTATAAAATATATCTTAAAGGCAAACCTGGGCCTTTCCGTTACCATGGATCTGAACCCTATCAAGCCGGATTGCGGTATAGTTATGTCTTCGTCGCGTATAGTCACGTTTAAAGTTTGCCATTGATGTAAGGACGTATGTTCCGATTTTCGGGCCCTAATTTCATAATCGTTTTCAATCGTCAATTTTTATCGAGCGTTTGTATTTTTAGAGAGTCTGGAGCCATCAAGGTTGTTTCTTCGGGATTCATCATATAGACTGGCCCCAATAATTTGGCTCCCCCAATCATATGCTGATAGCCTGTCATTTTCGTAGGATGGATCCATTAACCTTTTACTTCTAAATTTGAATTCCGGAATGATAAATCCTTCCTTCCCATTAATTTTATCTTTTAGTTTAAGTATGAAATTGCGCATACGCGACGCTTTGTGCATAGGAAATCATTATGAGGGACGCGTATTTATCCAAAGAACCACCTTATGCATAGTTCCATCTTTAATCCTCCAGTAGAAATAGTATCTCCCCTCCCAACAGAAAAATGTTTTCCCGTTAAAAAGGAGATTCCCTCTGATGTCGATTTATTCATTACATGCCATCAATATAAAACAGCAGCATAAAAAAGGATAGTAATAAAACGTTTCATTCTGCTTTGGTTACCCCTATATTAATTCAGTGATGTCTACAAAATTAAAAAGTTAAAGAAATAAAGAAATCTACAGACCCCACTTTCCTTGAGATTTGAAAAGTTCCTTAACTTTAAATAATAAAAAAATGTCCGTTCTTCGCTCCGAATCAATAAATTGCTTGCCATCCTTATCCCAGTCAACCATGGTTGGCTAGGTGGTGTGCCCTGCAAGTTTGGTTTTGACCAGATTTCCCTTTTTTTTCCTTGAAAACAAGTTGATTCCGTTAGTTTCCCCTAAATTCTCGTACCATTCAATATTTTCGCTGTTGGCCAAGGAGAAATCAAGGTCCCCCATCGCTGTTCCCAATCGGTAAACTCTTATTTTCCTTTCGACCACTTACACCTGCTTCACGCTCGTTTAAACGTAATAGGTTCGTTGCCGATTCCCCATCGGCATTTTGAAAGATTACGTTGCCTTGGTTTTAAGATAAAGCTTGCCCCCGCTTTTTTAAATCCGCCTCAAAAAAAACGCCAAATATCCTTCGTGAATCTAACATTACCAAATCCATTAAGGCCATCTTTGTCCAGTCTTATTGCATAAGGTGTAGTTCTCCATTGTTGTGGGCCAATTCGTCTTTTTCTGGATTCACCAGTTCCATTTTGGTTTTGGAACTTTTGTTTTCTCCCAACTACTTAACACTCCCATTTAGTTAGTTTGGGATCAACCTTTTGCCCCCCTGTGTTTTTATTTACCATTGCACCTTTGCCAAAATATGGAATTCAACAGGAATATCCTTTAATCCATTCCCCATCCAATCCGCGACAGTCAGGGTCGTATAAGCCCCACTTACTTTCGCCCGGGCCTTGAATTGGGAAGCCGCTGTTGCCTTTGCCATAATACGCAAATTTACTTCACCATCGGCTTCCAGATAGATGGTTCTTTCCATTTCCGCGAGTATCGCCTCATGAAGATTTTCTATTGCAAACCAATATAGGCCGGCCTGAATTTCCACAGGATCAGATCTTCTCACCATCAATCGTCCCAATTTCCAATATAAAGGGAGTAACTAAAAGCACCGGAATTTTAGATTGACTTCTCTGTTTGGATATTATTCGCAAGCGATTAAATACAGGGCATTTTGTGGGAGGTGACTGGTCCTGTATTTTCAATAAATACTACCCTTCCGTCTTCATCGCCAACTACAAGGTCGATCTTAGAATCATTGTTCCCAATCAAGTGCCCACCGGCCTCATCATTTTCCAAGATCCATTTTTAGGATTCCATTATTATTTTCAAAAGGAAATCTTCCTTTTGCATAAATGGGGTTTTCGCGAGTTCCTGTATTCTCGAGAAAGTAGCTTTAAAGCGATCAATGATATTCCCCGCAGATAATTATCCAGATCACCATTCACCATCAAAAATCGGCCATATTGGGGCGTAGTATTGCCATAAACGTCTATAGGTTAGGTGCCAGCTTAGAATTTTCCCAATCATTTCTATATTTTCCGTTTGTCGTGGTCAATAAATAAAGTATCCCGAAGGTCTCCGTTGGTCCATTCCCCTTTGTCGTAAAGGCATTGTTCCCAACCATACTCACTCCAATCATCTATTTTCCTACGATTGAGGTCCATTACCCCGTTTTCATTGTCATAATCAACGTATTCAATCGCTAAAACGTACCTTTATAAGATCCAATTAGCTCGGATGCCTGCGTACAGTCTTCTGGCCTTTGTATAAATGTCCATATCTTCTTTAAAGTTGGTCGTAGTCCAACCAACTCCTAAAACCCTAGCCTCCCCCTCCACATAGGAGATGGGAAACATTCCGCCAATTGCCGTCACAATTTATTAAATGGGGGTATCAAAATATTGGGTTGCCTTGTTTGTCTTTGGATGAGTTTTTAAACAAAAATGTGCCATTAAATGGAACGTCTGTACACGAAATAACCAAATCCTAGGATCTCCATCCTGATCATAATCCATGGGTTAAGGGATTGGCCCAGAGTCCCACAGCAAGATCCTTGCGTGGAGGTGCGTATCCTTGTATGTAATCGTATAAGCGTTGTCATCAGTGATTTGACCAATGGAAACGGTAGTGCTTGGTCAAGAAAAAGCAAGTGATTAATCTTTAAGCATCATTAGGTAGATTTTTACTATTTTATTGGGATTTGATTAGAATATGAATTAAAGTTTTCAAATTAGGATTTATTTTCAATTGACCAACCGTTTATACTTGCAAATTTTTTCTTAACGTATTTTGATTGTTACAGCCTTATGCATTGATAAGAAATAGGAATATTCATTCCTTACAAATTGTATTATAGGGTCGGTTATAAAAAAGTTTTCATTTTTTGACAAAGTTAGGGTTTAATTTGTTTGATCTTTCCTATTTTTCAATCTCATTTTTCGGGATTGTGGCCGCAGTCTCCCGCCAAAGGAGCGGGACATTACCGGTAAGCGTATCACGCCCGGGCGTGATTGGTCGCCCCTTGAAATAATGGATTTTATGTAGGTTTACATATTGTTCCAGTGAGACGTCAGACAGATTATTGTGGGCCAGACTAAACAATATTGAAAAACGGCTTGTTACTCACCAATAATGGTGGAAAAAGTATACTTCAAGGGCAGACCCTTGGATTTTTGAAAAGAGTTATATCCCTGTACCATCGAAACCGAGGCGTACAGTGGAAAGAAGGATAAAGAAAAGAGGTATCAAACGATATCTCGACGAAAGTAATTTTCGGGATGTGGATTTAGTTCCGCAAAGAAGGCGGACAGGACCGGTAGCGTATCACGCCCTGGGCGTGATGGTCGCTTGAAATAATGGATTATGTGTTTTACATATTTGTTCAGTGAAAACGGCCAACAGGTATTATGTGGGTCAGACGAACAATATTGCAAAAACGGCTTGTACTCACAATTAATGGTGTAAAAAGTTATACTTGCAAGGGCAGACCTTGGATTTTGGAAAAGAGTCTTTATACCCTGTACCGGATAGGAACCGAGGCGGTGCAGTGGAAAGAAGGATTAAAGAAAGAGGTATCAAACGATATCTTGACGAAAAGTAATTTTTCGGGATGTGGCGGCAGTTCCCCGCCAAAGCGAGCGGGACCAGGCTCGGATAGGGTATCACGCCGGGCGTGATGGGTCCGCTTGAAATAATGGATTATGTAGTTTACATATTGTTAGTGAAACGGCCGACAGGGTATTATGTGGTCATACCGAACACATGGTGGAAAACGGGCTTGTTACCCACAATAATGGTTGGTAAAAAGTATCCATCCAAGGGCCCAGACCTTGGATTTTTGGATAAAGATTATCCCGTGGCCGAATCGAACCGAGGCGGTGCAGGTTGGAAAGAAAGATAAAGAAAAGAGGTATCAAACGATATCTCGACGAAAAGAATTTTCGGGATGTGCGCAGTTCCGGTAGCGTACCCACGGCTGGGGGGCCCGGTTGTGGTTCGCAGGGTTCCAAATCCCTGTTCATCCGACTTGACTAGTTCATTCTAGATGGCATTGGACGTGCAAATTCACCTGATTGGCAACGTTTTATGTTTTTAAGGGCGGTCAGATGAAAACCTCTTGAAACTACCTGAAAAACACCTCTTTGTGTCCATAAGGATTTTGGAAAAACCACAAGTATTTTTTGTACCATTGAAAGTAGCTTTTGTAGGTATTTAAAACCTTTATTGTGTTTACCATTTTATTTACTAATTTAAAAGCTACTGTTGTTTAATATGTTGGGAAAACAGTAGTTATCAGGTCGTATTTGTCGTTAGAAGCTCACTTCTAAAAAATCGGACACCCATTAAGATTTACGCAACGCGTGACAGTAGATGAAAAGAGCCCGAATTCAATCTAAATCGGGGAATTGTCGCGTGTCCCTTTGGGACGAAAAAAACGGGTTAAAAAGAGGGAAAGGATTTTCCAAGTACGTTATCTCGCTAAAACAAGGGTATATGCGACCAAGTTTTTTTACGGGATTGCACGGAGGCCACATCGGCAAAACTTTTACAGGAGGGAAGTTGACATTACTTCTGCTGGAATAAAGCTCGATATTTAGGAGAAAGATGAAAAGAGGCAAAGTTTCACTACTTCGGATTGAATCACCCATACAAACAAATAACTTTCTTATGCAACACTTCTCTTAGGAATTGGAACGATTTGAAGGAAAAAAACTATTTATAGTTCTGAAGGGGGGGGGGGAGACCGGGGGGGGGTGTATAAAAAACTGTTTTTTTTAGAAGGAGGAATTTGGATGTTGAAGATATACTCTTCAAAAAAAAAAGCTTTGAAAACTTTTTTTTACGTTTTTTTCATTTGTTAGATTTTGAAAAACAAAAATATCTGAGGAAGGTAATAAAAGGGGGGGCCGGGGAAAAAATCCTCTTTTTTTTTTGGTTTTTTTCCCTTCCCCTTG
>Ga0163217_1057196_pt1 | contig 11179 bp, 13 predicted proteins | sample SynspAceP_FD_185933 | JGI IMG/M metagenome (GOLD analysis project Ga0163217, IMG submission 185933) | Saline lake microbial communities from Ace Lake in Antarctica - Synechococcus sp. Ace-P (PacBio error correction) | ecosystem: Environmental > Aquatic > Non-marine Saline and Alkaline > Saline ... | reverse complement strand
CTGCAGCGCTGCTGAATGAGTTGGCCTGCCGCCAAGCTTTGAGGAGGGATCGGCCATTGCCAGGTGTGAGTGCGGTCGGTGCGGGGATTGCCCTGCCACTCCTGGCACGCGCGCGCATGTTCGCGCTGGCTGAAGCGGGGTGTGACTCGAGATGATCGGCCCACCAGCGAGCTATCCGCACCCACTGTGTTGGTGGGCAGGCCGATGGGGTTCGGCGCCCTTGCAGGCCGTTTGCACGGGCATGCTTCGGTTTGGATTTTGCGGCCTGCGTGAGGCGCCTGTTAGATGCACGGACTGCGCCACCGCCCGTTGCTCGCCCTGGCCGCGAGTCTCGACGTCCCTCGGGGTCAGCCTTGTTGGCCGTTGGATTCGATTCGGGCCCGCAGCGGGCCAGATTCGGAACAAACAACTTGGCCTGCTTAGCTTGCTGATTTTCGTGGCGCATCTATTGGACCCTGGTTGGTTGCTCGGCTCTTACACCCTGCCGTCAAGCAGGCCCGGCACTGCCGCTGGAGTCAGCTTGTGCATTCAGCGGTGGGGGATGCCGTGCCTCGGCACAGGTGCTGGCGGCGGGCAGTGCTGGGACTGGTTGTCCAGGCCCCGCCTGCGTCACCCTGTTGCATCGGGGCAGCCTGATCCCCTTGTTCGCCTTAGCGGCCTCTGGAGCGCCGGGGTGAGGCTGTGGATTCGCGGTGTACGCAGACAAACGGCGATGGTTTCTGGCTTGTGCCTGGCCCTGGGCGGAGGAGGAAGGCCCCGGTTGGCTGCGACATGGCGGCGCCTCGGCCCCAGCCACTGCCATTGTCGAAAGCTGCCGGCCTCCCTGTCGACTGCCAGAGGCCCTGCAGGCCAGGGCCGGGTTTCCGGCCGGAGTGGCCTTCAGCCCGGGGGTGCTCGCCCCAGCGCGAAATCTCCAGGCCGATTGTTGGAGGCATTGGTGGGTGCGCGGATGGTCGGTCACCACACTGGCCCAGCTGGCATGAGCGGGAGCTTGCAACGCATCCCTCCCAGGTGGGTGGGGTTCCCAGTGGCTGCTGTTCGCTGCTCGGATTCGAAGCCAGCCGGGCTCGGCTTTGAGCACCAGCTCAAGCGCTACGCCGATGTGCTTGATCAGCCTGCTGTTGCTGCTATGTCAGCGCACCGTTGTTGGTTGTTGGCTGGCCCTGCTGATTCAAGCTCGCGGGATGGGGGCCCAGATCCTTTATCGCCAGTGCCGCAAGCGGCTTCTCGGACAGCCCTTCAATGGTTGATCAAACTGCGCACGATGATTCTCGGATGCGGAGTTGCCCAGGCGTCTGGTCGCAGCCCAACGATCAGGCGGCATCACAGCGGTGGGCAGCGCTGCACGCACCCGCCTCGATGAACTGCCCAACTTCTCACGTGTTGCGCGGGCGAGACTGAGCCTGATTCGGGCCGCGGCCGGAGCGCCCGAACTGGAGGAGGAACTGGAGCGTCGCATCCCCATTACGGCTGCGGCACTGGGCCCTGCCTGGGTCGAAGCGGGCTGGGCTCAGGTGAAACTGCCTTACACCATCCTCAGTGGAAGATGCCGCCCTGAAACTCAGCTGTATGACCTCTTTCTATCGTTGCGCAAACAAGCAATCTGGCTTGATCTGTTGATCCTGTTCAAAACAATCAAGATTCGTACTTAAAAGCTGCGGGCCGTTAGGCATGCTTGCACTGGCTCTTCTGAGTGATCAACTTCAGTGACGGCCCACCAGCTCTGCTGGGCGCAGTTTTCTTGATGACGGGTCACGCAGGTTGCCGGCCTCTTCAAATTCCAAGATTCTTTGGCCGCCACTTTCATCTATGTCTTCGAGCTCGAGGATTCACTTCCGGTAAGGCGTCGAGGGGCACATTCCCTGTACAAGGCCAATCGTCAACCACTTCCGGGATGTCATCGTTTGACCGGCGGCTGACTCAAGAGAGGAGAGGAGCGAGTTGCCGGCCGCTTGCCGGCCGGAGAGGGAGGTTGTTCCGTGCGTTTCGTTATATGTTTTGCTGGAGACCGGCGCCGTTCCGTCTTCGGAGATGGCTATTGGCCATCGAGGTCCGGTGAGTTGTCGGCGTAAGAGCAGGGGCTTGCCTCACCATGGGGGCGGCCGGCCGATCGTCTGAATCAAGGAGCGCTCGGCCCGCAGGAATCCTTCCTTTGTTCACGCATCGAGGAATGGCACCAGAGAAACCTCCGGCAAGTTCGAGGCCTTCGCGTAGCAGGTTGACACCAATTAAGGGCATCAAAAAGAGGCATTGCGGAGATCCTGAATGATTCAAATCCGCTCGATCGAGTGGATCTCCGAGTGCAAATAGCGGACTTCGCACCCATTCTTCGGCCAGGTTAAATCGTGAGATCACTCGGCCCATCCGCTTGGTGAGGTGGTTGATCAAGCAGCGTTCCTGGCGCTCGGGCCCGAACCCGGATCTTCCCCGAGCAGGTCGTCGACCGGCCCGCACGGGGGCACCTCCACAACCGGGATCGAGCACGGCCCTCGGACGGATCACCTGCTGGGGCCACCTTAGGCCAAACTCTGCTCCACTCCCAGGTGCCTGTGGTGGCACGAGGACGAAGATCGTCTGGTGGGCTTTTTCCACAGAATTTCCTCGGCCTTGAAAGCGGGCCGGTGGTCGGCGGCGCTGGGCAGCCGAGAAGCCAGTGGTCGATCAGCACCTTCTTTGCGGGCCTTGGTCGCCGTTGCTACATTGGCGTGCAACTTGGGACAGGTGACGTGCTTTCGTCACCACCAAAGCAGCCAAAAAAGTCATCGGAGGAGTGTCGATCAGGCATTCGGCGGAGTTTCCGCTTGGCGCGCCAGGATGGCTGGGCATAGTCTCAACCCCGTTGCAGTACCCAACCCTCCTGAGCATCTCCAGGTCGTAGGCGGTGCGCTGCTCCAGCGCTGGGCTTCAAGCCAGCTGGCCCTGGCTGTTGAGACGTTCGAGTCGATTGCTTCCAAGTTCTTCCCCGGATAGCGCGCGATGCGGGCTTCCAGTCGCGTCTTGGGTTGGTAACGAAGTGTTATGGCGGTAGATGTTCACCGTCTCAGGCTCTGGAGAATTCACCGGTGGTGGGTCCACATACGGCGATCGCCTCCAACCTCATCACACGAAAAGTCGATCGCACCAATCGGTCTATCATAGGCGGGGCCGATCTCGAGCGACATCTCCCTTGATTACGGAAGCGAACCTCGGCTCACGCTCGATAATTATCATTGCGCGAATACTGGTTATGTCACAACTCCCGCAGGGAGCCGCTGCAGATCGAGGCTCTCGCCCACTGAAACTTGACGGCGGGCCTTGAGGTATTCCGAGGGGTGCCGACCGTAGATGCAGCTGATCGAGGCCCCCACAATCACGTCCCGCGCTCGAACAGGGAGCGGGTGGCCTAGTGACGCAGCATTGCTCGATCTCTTCGTGATCGAGGCCGTTCTTGAGCGATGTAGGTGTCCGATCGGCACATTAGGCCTCGGGCTGGTAATAGTCGTTAGTAGGAGATGAAATGGATTCGACGGCGTTGTTACGGGAAGGAAATTCCCGCAGCTTCGGTTACAGAGCTGGGCCGCCAGTGTTTTGTTAGGCGAGAAACCAGAGCTGGCCGCCCGGTGCGCTCGATCACATTGGCGATCGAAAGGTCTATGCCGGTTGCGGTTGGCACCCAACAAGGTCTGGAAGCGCTTCCCCCACCATCCACTCCTTGTGAGAGCGGCGATGCGGAGGGTGAGTCGCCTTCGGTACGTAGGGCGCCTGAAGATCGAATCGGGCCATTGCCCGTGGGGGGAAAATCGGCGGAAGCATGGAGAATGGGGGCAATCAGTCTACGGAGGGTTCAGGCACACCGCCGCTCACCAGGCGTCATGGCCCGGGTCAGGGCCACATCCAAACCGAGCAGTCGCAGGATCAGGCGCTCAGAACGCTGTACACCCAGGGCACCGAGAATTGGCGCTTGACCAGCCCGTATCTTGAGCTGGGGAAGGCCTTGATCAGCCAGGCCGCCAGGCGAACACCGATGTTGATTAGCAGTTGGAACAACAGCGACACCGGCTTGATCAGCCACCGAGCGGGACGTGCGCCCGATCGGCCCGAGCAGGAGCGCGCAGCGAAAGATCAGCAACGTGCCAGCAGGCCGATCACGGACCGCCAAGAGCAACGCCGTCCAAGTTCGCCATGACCACGCGAGGGGCAGGGCCGCGACGCATCAATCAGCACCACGGCCCGGATTCGGCCATTGCAGCAGCCAGGATGAAAGCACCACTGGATCAGGGAAGCAACGCTGTTAAACCGTAGGCCAGCGATAGGCCATGGCGCCAGAACCAGGCGGTCCACTGCCATGGACTTGTTTACTGGTCAAGAGCGATCCAACCGCCAGCGGTGCGCCCAGGGCTTTCGCGCCAGGCTGCGCACCGCGGCTATCATGGCCGGCTCATCATCGAGGCGGCCTCAACCGGCTGGAAGCCGACGCCCACACCGCTGGGCCCCTTGCGGCGATCGCCAGCGGCAGGGTCACCGCTGAGAGGCCCCGAGTCGCAGAGCACCGGCAGCGGCGCCTCCCAGTGATTGCAGGGCCGGCTGGATCGCATGGGCCTGCGGCCAGGGTCGGAGGCCGCCTTCTCGAATCAGCCCAGGGTGCCGGCGCTGAAACGGGACGGGCTGCGGGTTCCCCCTCGGTCTGGATCAGGTCCGGGCACAGCCGGCCGCCCAGATCGAATCGCCAGCTGCTTCCTGTTGATCCAGGGAAGGATGTGCGGGAACGGTGACCGTAAAGCACCACGCTTGGAAGCAGCCGACGGGTCCGGCGGGTCAGGAGGCACCTCGTCGGCGCCGAAGCGGCGCCCAGGGGGTAAAAAGCATCGAAGTTGCCGATCTCCACGATCGTCGCTCCGCGGCCACAGCACGCCGGAAAACAGGTCAGGATCCACCGCTAGATGCGCAGATCGGCAGCCCGGAACACCTTGGCTGCCAGCTGACCAAAGCGGGGTCGCAGGCCACATCGGATCAAGATGCGGCGCCCCCCCGCGGCGGCCCGGCTGATTTGCGCTCCACCGCCAGCGGATCGCGATTGGTGGCCCCGTGATCCACTTTCAAACACGACGCCGTGACAACCAGCGCCGCATGGAGTTCGGCGGGCAGGCTGGAGAAGGACGCGACAATCGGCAGGGGTCAGCAAAGTTGGCAGCCATTCTCACCTGAAAGGCCACCAGCCCAGAACCAGTCCCCGCATCCAGGGCCGGGCTGGGGGCCCCTGGCACCGGCGGCTGCATCGCAGTTATTGGCAGACCCATTCCTCCCTGCCCAGGGAGAGCGGTTGCTGGGGCTGTCTCCGCGCGGCCAGGATTCGATGGCGCTTGACGGCTGGCTTGCTTGGATTCTGCGTCGTCTGCACCACTGAGGAGTTACGGCTCTGGCACGGGAACCATGGCTTGGCGGCGGAAGCCGCCGCCCAAGAGGAAGGCCCTGGCTGACTGGGCTGGGTCGTTGGGGCTTGCAGGTCCAGGCAGGGATCAGGCGCAAGCCGCCACCGACGCAGCGAAGCCGCCGCCAGGGACTTGCGCTACGCCCAAGCTTGAACAATTGGGGCAGCCGAGCTGGATTGTGGCCATGTTGGCACCGGCTCACACCGCCAGCGGACGCCGGAAACCGTGCTAGCTGAACTGGCCCGGGGCGCCGATCGGCGTAGGGCTTCAGCAGCTTGCGCGCCGTCGCCCGGATTTAGGGGAGAGCCGCGGCTGGTCCGCCGCTGCTGAGGCCTGATCGCGAGGAGACGGCAGACTTTTGTGCCGCCTGGGAGTTGGCCGGTCTGGATCGATTCGAGCAACGCCAGGCCCCCGCTTCAAGCCGCAACCGCATCCGCCCACGGACGTGATGGCCCGTGCTGGAGGCCCTCCATCGCGGCGCCAGCCGCAGGATCAGTGCCCTGGCCGAAGCGCCCTTGAGCAGTAACACCGGGGCGAGGAACTACTGGCCTGGCCCGGGTGCGCCTTGCTGGATCCAGCCGAGCGAGACGCGTTGTGCCGCCAACCCTGGCAACGGCGTAGCCCGGGCTGCCAGGAGTGGCTGCCTGCCGCCATTGGCTGGAGCAGGAAACTGGAGGAGTCCGCGGCTCGCGAAACGCTGCTGGACTCTGCCGCAAGTTGGGCGCAGCTCTTTTGCGAGCCTGCAGCACTCAACCTGGGCGGGGGCTGGCGGCTGGCGCTGGCAGGCCAACACCTTCTGCTTCTGGAGCCATACAGTCCGATGACGTCAGACGTTTCGATTCCGAAACGCGTTCGATCAGGTTCCTACGGAGGGGAAAACTCGCCTACAGCGAGAAGCGCCGTTCCAGAGGCCTTTTCGCCAGGCTGATGAAACGTTGCTCAAGCAGCTCAAGCACCAGAGGAAGGGGACCCAGGACCCAGCGCCTTCAACTAATCCTTGGCCATTATCCACCTGCATGGACATGCAGGAGCTTGAGCTGGCCATTCCGCTTTTACCAGGAACGTTTCTGGGAAAGCGGAGGACAGGTTGCCACTTAAAGGAGGCTGGCCGAGCAGGGTCTGGGCGTCTGTGTCAGGAGCCCTAGGCCGCACGTTTGCATGAGTGAGAAACCCGATCTGCTCGCGGCTGACCAGGGCGTCGCTCGGCTATTGCCATGCTGGATCAGCCAGGGAGGCCGCTTGACCCGAGCCGAAAGCCGACCTGGGATCGAAAGCGGTCCAGGCGTCGATGAACTTCCAGGCGGTGGCGACGGCAGAGGGAGAGCGAACTGGCCCAGGGCCTGTTGGCGATGGTGTTGGGCTGAGGCTTCAGCCAGGCGGGCGTGGAGCGGCGGCAGGACGCACCCGGTTGCGGCATCTCCGGCTCAGCTGGCACAGAAGGACCGCTGGGCTTGCTTTGACCACTGGGTCACGGCTGCAGCCGGAAGCTGGCCGGGTAGCTGTTACTGCTGCGGGCCGGCAGGGTTGGCCACGGCTTGCGCGCGCAGCCGGAGCGGCTTCGCTGCGGGAGCCGACGTTTGCGGATTTGATCTCCCGGTGGTTTCCCGACCGCCCATGGCGACCACCCCCGACCAGCCGGACGGCTGCGGGCTCGGCATTCGCACGGCCCTTGTAGGCGGGCGCCGGCCGGTCCGGTGAACCAGGCCAGATGATCGAGGTTCCACCTGCAGGCTCGCGGCGCAGGCGGCGCTGCAGGCCCACCCGATATTTCGCGTTGCACCCCCACCCAACTTCCACATCGGGGCGGTGCCACCGGTTGTGGCGGCAGAGGCTGGTTCCAGCGGTTCCGAGCACCCATGTGATTTCCCTCTCTGCCACAGATCGAGAGTTTTGCGGGCATCGGCGGTTTGTGACCACGCCCGCAGGTTGACCCGTGGCGGGTAGCACCCATGGCCCGTCGGCTGCTGATCACGGTCAAGCAAGGCGTGATCACGCCGTCTTCGGCGAGTTTGCTGGCGTTCTTTCAGCACGCGGGGCATCAACAATGCCGTTGCGGGACGCATCGAGCAGTTCGATTGCCGCCTTTTGACCGGATCACCCTTACGGATGAATCGGGGGTCAGTTCGACCACCGTCGCCGTTGCGATTGATCAACATGTGATCGGCCGGCCACACCTCGATGGGCGGTCTGGAGTGAAGCCCACCAGCATGCGGTGCTCACCGTGAACCGGAACGAAAGTACCTTGGGGCCGGCGTGATGGGCAATTCATAGCTTGTGGTCTTCTGGGAGCCGTTGCCCCGGACACGTGGATGCCCTCGCCCTTGCCGTAAACAACCTTGGCGCCAGCTTCATCAGCGGTCAATTGGTGTTGACCACGGAGATTTGTGTTGCCAACGGAAATCGGGCTGCCGAGAGAAGATGATCTGTCGCTGGCTTTGACCTTGACACCTGGGGTCGCTCGCAACGGGAAGATGCGGCTCAGGGCAGCCCAGCTTCCTCGCCTGGCTGCCAGTCATCAGCAGCAGGGTTTCACGGTCGGGTAGATCACGGATCTGCTTTGATCGGCACGAACAGTTCATCAGGGCAGGGATGTACCGATAGCTTCCCGGGCCTTGGCAGATTCACGTTGAGCATGGAGCGGACCGAGCAGGCCCCACCTTTGCGGCCATGCTTCATGGCCAGTTCGAGAATCATCGAAACCCGGTGCACCGAGCTGGCGAAGAGTGGTGTACGATCACCCGACCTTCGGCCTTGGCGAAGTTGCGATCCAGGTTCGGGAAACACGGCCCACCGCCTCCGGGAGCGTCGAGCGGAGGAAGCTCGGCGTTGGTGGAATCACTGAACAGGCAGAGCACGCCTTGTTCGCCGTAATGGGCCATCCGCTGGATGTCGAAGTATTCGCCAATTCCACGGGCGTGTGATTCGAACTTGAAGATCGCCGGTGAAGGACAATCCACACCCACTGGAGTGGTGATCGCCAGGCTGAAAAAAGCTGTCGGCGATGGATGGGTGTTTGCGGATTGAACTACACTTGAAAGTTTGCTTGGGCCCACCTGACGATGTTCGCGGGGGCTCCGTTCTGGATGATGGTGCGACGGTGACCGCCGCTTCCTCCATCTTCCCTTGCAGCATCCGGAATGGCAGGCGTGGGCCATAGATCACCGGAATGCATGAAGTTCTTTGAGGGTGATGCGGGATGCCGCCGATGTGATCTTCGGTGGCCGTGGGTTCACGATCACTGCGCGGATGGCGCTCTGGTTTTCGCGCGATAGCTTGGTGTCGGGCAGCACCACATGACGCCGTGCATGCCATCACTTGGGAAGGCCAAAGCCGGCATCGACGAGCAATTTCAGCTCATCGCCGTTACTCGAACACGCAAGTGTTCTTGCCGATTTTCATGGAGGCCGCCGAGGGGAATTCACCCGCAGGTGAGGCTTTGTTGGCCGTTTGGTGCTTGTGGCGCATGGGTTGGGAATCCGGGGTGTCCGGGAGAGGGAAACTTTGGGGGTGCTGAAGGTGGAAAATCAACCGGGCCAAGGCTGACCGGAGAGGAAGCCATTCCGTCAGGATAGGACGGGGCAGGGCAGCCGGGCGGGTGGTCAGGCAGGTCGCGCACGTCGCGGTCGCGGAAACAAGGGGAAGCCGGGGGGCGCCCGGACGGCCCAAGCCTCAAGCTCCAGGGCGGCCTTGACGGGAATCGGGATTTGGTGCAGGGAGAACGGGCCCGGCAGAAGGGCGCAGCTGATCGTGGAATGGCCAGGGCGCCGGGATTGGTCACCGCCCAGGAAGGTCTGGATTCATCTGCTGGGATTCTTTGGCGCCCGACCAGATGGCTGTGCCACGCTGGGGACCACACCAACGGCTCCGGACGGCCAGCATCGGCAGGGTGAGGGCGTCATCACCGCTGTAAGACGCCAGGACGGAGCACGCAATGCCTTGGCGCAGGCGGGCTCACTCATCGGTGCTGCGCTTGGCCGCCTTGAAGCTGACCACGTTGGGCGGTCCATGAGGCGGGCGGCGGTTTCGGCGCCAGGCTGCAAGCCGGTCCGACCGGGTGATTTGTAGAGCATCACGGCAAGGGGCTGGCGCCGCCCGGTGGCGGATCGGCCCGAAATTGGGCTTCGAGGCCGTCCTGGCGGAGGGCTTGTTGTAATAAGGAACCACCACCAGCCGCCCCCATCCGCCCCGTGGGCCTGGGCCCTGGGGCGGATTCGCCTCCCACCGCTTTCGCTGGTGCAGTTGCTGCCAGTGCCGGCAGTCAACATGGGCCCGATCAGGCGAACGGCGCGCTGACGGCTGGCACGAGTGGATGCTGCTTCCGTTGCCAGCTGGGGTGGGCGATTCACCCGTGGTCCGGCGACCCCCAAGACCATCGGAGCCATGGCTGTCACCAGGTGTTCGGCCAGCTGGGCCCGCCTGGGCAGATCCACGGAACCATCGCTGGCGAAGGGGGTCACCATGGCAGGTGATCACCGCGCCCGAATGGAGCGGTGCTGGCGGCTTATGGCACTCAAAGCACACCTCCGGCTTACGGCTTCGAGTTGGGCTGGTGTGAGGCGGCCTGGGCGCTGGATGGAAGCAAACAGCTCGGCGAATTCTGGATCGCCGTTTGAGGGCAGCGCCCTTGCGGAATCTGATCGCCAGCAGAGCCAAGAGCCTCAAGGGCGTTGGGGTCGCTGAGGTCCTGCGGATCCTTGCCGACGCCACGGGCCGCCCGGTGACCAATCGGTGGGCATCGGGAAGCGGTTTGGGTTTTCAAAATCTTCGATCAGCTCGAACGCCGGCCGCGCCGCAGGGGCGCGCGCGCCTCCTCCAAAGGGAAGGGCTCGGTGAAGGGCGATATGTTCACCGATTCCGGGAGTGGTCCGGCAACACCGGAACCCGAAACGCAGGTGGCTGGACAAAGCCGCAAAGCCGGGCAAGCGAGATTTTTGCGGGTTTCATGGAGCATTTTTCAGCTCCTCTCGCAGTAGCGCTGCGGCTTTTGAAGCGGTGAGTTGATGCAAGAAGAGGTTGAACGCCATGAGTGGGGCAAGCACGGTTGCTCCACCGCTTTCGCCAGCATTTCAAGCCACGGTGCGGCTGAGCTGGCGGCAGCTCCCTCCATGGCGCGGGCGCCGGCCCCACTCGGGATTGATTACGTGCTCACCCCCACCACCCGCTCGATCGCCCGGTGGGCCTGCAGCGGGGGAAAGGCCAGGGCCAGCAGAGCAGGATCCCGTGAGTGCAAATTCGGGTTTGGCGATCAGGGCCCGATGGGCGGATGGCAGAGCCAGCGGATTTCACTTCCGGCACCACCAGCGGAACGGTCTGGATCGAGGCGAAAGGCGCATGGGAGTTCGTCGATTTCACGATCGGCCCCAGCGGCCATGGGGGCCACAGGCAGGCCATTTCCCTGGAGATCGAACCGCCAAGGGGCCGGAAGCCAGTTACCAGATCTGGACCACCTGATTGGGAACGATTTTGCGGGCGCTGGGACGCCTGCAAACCGGTTTTCAGGGGTCTCCCCCGTTTCCAGCAGATGGTTTGGCAAACGAGCGGGGGCGAGGGGGGCCAGCAAAACGCAAGTTTCCCGCGGGAATTGGAAAAGTGGGCGCTCGGCAGGGGCCAAGCTCCAGCAAACTTTCCTGGGGACCAAACGGCGCGTGGCACCGAGGGGGGAATCCGCCCACCGGGTCAGGGGGGACGGTTCGGGGAGTGGACGAAGGGGAGTTTGCGGGCGGTGGTCCAAGGGCAGCGGGGATCGGATACGGAGGAGGAATCTCTCTCTG
>Ga0163217_1033778_pt1 | contig 11179 bp, 10 predicted proteins | sample SynspAceP_FD_185933 | JGI IMG/M metagenome (GOLD analysis project Ga0163217, IMG submission 185933) | Saline lake microbial communities from Ace Lake in Antarctica - Synechococcus sp. Ace-P (PacBio error correction) | ecosystem: Environmental > Aquatic > Non-marine Saline and Alkaline > Saline ... | reverse complement strand
TTTGGTGTTGAGCCTATATCACATAAGATTCCCCCTGCTTGTGTGGGTCAAAAAACCATTCGGCACGCGTTTCTGTCGCCCCATTCTGTTTGCTGCCCTAGTCCATGGTCTGCACCACCCTTTCCTATAGCTCCTTGCGCTGACCAGTTTCTGCAGGCTTTTCAGAGGCTGGATTGCCTAAAACGTTCACTATACACTATTCGAATTATATCGCTTCGTTTCTTGCTGTACTTTTTTACTTCTTTAAAACTGTTCCAATGTAAGAATACCTGGTTTATCCGTCATGAAGTCTTTTCCGGGACTGCATTAACACGAATTCCAAGGGAGCCCCTTTTACGGAATGGATGCGCTTGCAACCAACTGAATTGAACTGTCCTCAAACAATCTCATTTCATTTTTTACGACGTTTAAACATTTGGTAGCCGTTGGGTAAAGTCCTTTAAAAGTCCGGCTCTTGGCAAATACCGCCACCATAATTCCCCCTCCATCTGGATTAGGGAATCAAACCATACGTATAAATATGTCCATGGATTCAACCCTATCACAGAAAACTTAATAGTTTCCTTATTGCCAAAAAAGATTTGTTGTGATGAATAATTAATTTCTTCTGGTCTAGTATGCGTGTGTAAGTTGTTGCAAACATTATGCGTCTGGATCATAGGCAGTGGCTGCCACACCTGCGGCAAGGCAAATGATTGACTAATAAATTTTCGTCTATGAACTGCATTAGGAATGTCTCTTAAAGGTTTAAAGAATTGAAATATAGCCAATAAATTTCAAAGGAAATCGGAGTGAATCAGATGGATACCATGGAGTTTTAAAGATGGCAGCCCTTATTTTATCAGATTTTTATATTTGCTGGTCCGCCCAAATTAAGAAATCTAAACAACATAAATTCAGAAGGAAATTAGGACCTAATTTAAGTGGCTATACTCATCCTATTTTTTAGGATAAAAGAAACATAGGTATTAAAACACAAGGTGAACTACCTTTATTTAAAAGGGCTGGTTCTTATATTAATTTGGGTACCGTAATTATTCCTTCCAATTTTGAAAGTCGTCTAAAGTATAAATAGGATGCCACAATTCCCTATGCTCAGCACTGGGTCATTTTTCTTACTAAATTAAGCAGAAAGTATTAAACTTGCAGGAGATTGCCATTTAAGAAACTGAATTGCCATCTTCTACAAAAGTCACCAAATATCGTCTTGCACTTTTAAATTGGATTAATCCTTTTTGAAGTTGCTCGCCTTCGCCGATCCATAGTAACCAATTTTATGCCCATCGGCAATTCCGGATTCTCCAATAATTGTTGCTCCGCACAATTACTTACGGTTATATTTAGTTTCCTTAATTTTTTTCCCTTATGAAATCCACAATTTTAGCGTTATGGACTGGGCATACATATCATAGCACTTGGAACGAAATAATGCTTCCAATTTTGGACCATTCCCAAAACGTATCAATCCGGAATAAATTTCATCGCTTCTCCGTTGTAATCGGGTAGTTATCGGTTTCGGCAATGGTTAATTACGTTAAAAGCTGGTTTCCCATCCTTCGCTAGGTTTGCAAAAAAGACATCTATGTGGGCTATAACTTCACTTGTAAGCACCCCATTATACATTATAAGCCCGTATAGTTGGGCAACTGATTGAAGGGGTTTTAGCGTGTTTGGATAAAGTATCGGATTTAATTTCGTTAAGACCAACCTTTTGTTATTTCGGTATTGACTTTGATTTTTCGGAATTGCCAAGTGCTTACTATTGCGGAGAAAGTAAGTATTGATTAAAATCCCAATGTTATTCATTTTTCATTTTTTAATAAATGCCCAAGCGTGTGTGTTTTTTCAAAAAGAGAAAACCGGCAGCACCAAAGCTGATGTAAAGGTAATGATCGAGTTCAATTCACTCGTTTGGCGCTAGGCCCTTTCTACTGATAAATTACCGAAGAAATCAGACGCGTAGCGAACGACCTAAATCCTCTTGCGGCATAATAGAATCGGGCCGCCATTGTGAATAACCAAAAAACATGTTCGTATCGTTAAAATCGGCCAAAAAAGAGCCCCGCCTAGTTTCAATAGGGATGGGGTTCAAATCCAAACTAGAGGTCTTTGATCAAATTTTCCGAGATCTTGGTAATTTTCTATATTCCTCCTCCGTTAAATAAATTGGCACCCATGGCATGGCCACCTCACAAGCATTGTGTTTGGGTTTGATTTTTTTTCTGGATTCCTGTGCTTCCAGGTCAAACAGCACTTCTTCGAAGCTGTTGACTTTCCGCCGAACAATCAAAAAAGAGGTGATCTCCTTTTTCAGGATCAAAAGAAAAAAACTACATCCGCCGTTCACCTTCCTGATTTTCTCCATCTCGATTAGGACCAAAAAGTTTTGGCAGGATTGTCTTTTAGTTCTATATTTTATATGTCCATTCAAAGTCTTTATGACGAAATTCATATTTTGGTTAAATCTGGCGTTTTATAATCTCTGAATAGTGGCATTGTCTTTTCTGATAATTTCATTGTGCTATAATTGGTAAATATTTTGAAAACTTTCCGTAATGGGAGTGTACACAGGAAAACTCATTTTGGATAAAATAGAAGGATATGTATTCAAATTAGAAATTTAATACATGGTTCTCGGTGTCTCAATTACGTGCATACCAATTCCTCTTCTTTTGTTTGCTAGCATGCAACATTAAATCTAAATATTCTCTATTTATAATATGTCCGTTATTTAAATTACGCCAAAATATCTTGTGTGATTTAATATCAATTAAAGATTGCTGTTTAGATAGCATATCTGCCTGTTTATTTATGGTCTATTGTGCATTGTATTAGGGTTCCCATATTCAGCGCGCCGTAATAGTGCGTCTCTGTAAAATTTGTATAGGTGTCTAGTCCAGACCTTCTCAAATAATTCCATTTCTTGGTGTTAGCGCTAAAGCGGGTAAACAAAAGTATTAAGGCGGCGGTCGCTGCCGGGCAAGAATTTTAATTCAAGCTTCTTGCAGGTATGGTAGTTGTGGGAGGCTATCCAAATTATAATGGTCTTTACGACTTTGTTTCTGCTCTGGAGTGTTCGGTTTTCATTCTATCTATTTCTCCATGATAATTGAAGTAAACGATTTGTTAAATAGGCTAAAAAATTCATCTTGGGAATGGTTGTCCTCATCCAAATAGGCTAGTTGTTTTCCACGAATTTAAGGTCTGTTTTATGGCAATTATTGCTCCTGCCCAAAGTTTTTTTATAGGCAAGGATGGCGGTATCCTGATTAATAATGAATTATTAAATATGCCATTGCCCTCGCCCTTGGTTATTTCCTTAGATCTAAGTTGTATTCCAACTGTTTTTGTTTCATCACTCCCCAGAACGCAATATATAGCTGGCATGTTCAATACTGAAAATCCGCCTCAACCCCAATTCCCCATATAGTTAAGTCCAAGGGCACATGACGGAAACTTATATGCCCCTTTTTTTAGACTCCTGAACCACTTTTGAGAATAAGGGACCTGCCAATGTTTTCAGTTAATCTTCACCAAACCACATTATAGGCGTCAAGTTTATCCAACATTGCTCTTAATTCTACTTCGTTTTGCTATTTCCAGAGCCCCCTCCATATAGAGTTATGCCTTCTAGTTTTTCTCCCAGCTGTAAAATATTTGGGGCCCTAATAATTTATTTTTGTGCTATATCTTCTCTCCCAACTTAGGACCTGCTTCTCCCAGGTCACTGCCATATCCCATGACTGTGTAATACCATAGCAATATAAAAAACAGAAACAATGCTTAAATTATCCTCACAAGTCTTGTCCCTCAATATGATATGGGCATATCCCATAATCCGGGAATGAATAAACTTATCCTGAACATCGATTGCGTTTTTGGATTACTATAATACTCCCCAATTTTAGGACAGCAAGTTAAGTTGTAATTAACCCTGTCCAAATAGTGAAGAGATCAAGAAGAAATTCAGTGCATCGTTCAAGGCCAAAGTGGCCATTGCAGGCGTAAAGAAGCATTAGCAGCCGCAAGACTCGCGGCCAAATTCGAAACTACATCCTACACAAAATATCAAGTTGGAGGAAACGGGAAGTTTTTGGAAAATTCAGATCTGGCCTCGGTCCAAACAGAAAAAAGAAGATCCCGATTCCGGACCGGGCACTCTACAATAAGATCGGCCAAGTGCAAGTGGAGAACGGATTTTTTAAAGAAAGCCTTGGGCAGATGAGCACTACCGAAAGAAGGACAGAGGTGGAAGTCCCATTCAAGGCTAAACCTCTGTCCAAACAATGTAAGCTCCTGATATCCATCGCTCCGGTCTTTATACAGCCCCAGAAGTGAGAGTAGTTGAACCTAAAGCTTATGAAGAAATGGATGGCCTGCTTTTGGAACACCCTATACGGGGCAACGTCATGACGATACCTGAACCTGACCTTGGTATCGCGTAAAACGTGAAAAGGATAAGGACGCTTATATAAGCTTATGGACCTACAGACCATTTAATAGAAAGCCCAGGGGACCACTATCAGGGACCCCAAGAGCATAAGTTCCCTTATCTGCTAAAGGACCTGAAAATTAGAACGCCCCGATCAGCTCTGGCAGACGCATATCACTTATATTCCCATGTGCCAGGGGCTTTATGTACATGAACGCCTTAATCGATGTACACCAGTAGAAAAGATCCTTAATTGGAGCATTTCAAAGTTCAATGACAAAGAGTGGTGCATAGAACTATTGGAGGACACCAATTGCCAAATACGGGGCGCCTGAGATACACAAACTCCGGATCAGGCGAGCTCAACTATACCAGTGGCCAATACATCGATGTGCTCAAAGAGAAAATAACTCCAAATATCAATGGATGGCAAGGAAGGGCCCTGGACAAACAATTTACATCGGAACGTTTCTGAAGTCGATCAATATGAAAAGATAATCTGAAATCTTCCAAACGGGGTCTGGACCTCAATCAAATGGAAGGAGTGATATCAGTTCTATAATACCAAAAGAAGCATACCGATAGGAAAAAGTGCCGCCCCGATCAAAATTTATAATGCTAAAAAAATGCATTCATGATAAAACTAAGGAATACCTTTAAGCCTGTCTTACAGATGGGAGGTAGTGTTATACCAAATGTTTTTTAAAGGTTTAGCGTAATCTCCCAATAAATTTAATCATCCACTATCAATAAGAAATGCCTTATTTTCTAACAATATTACCATTATTCACATTTATAATTTCGCCATATGAATCAGAATGCATGGTCAAGGAGATAGATGTTTGGTTTTTCGGAGTTAAATACATGAAGTAAATAACAATAACATGTATACAAGATTCAAAGAAGCAATCTAATCATAAGAAGAGTCTTTAGTTTAACATATATAAAACATTAGTAAAAAGTTAAATGCCCAAACTATATTTGGAAAAATTAAATGATATTCACATTGTAATTCAGGAATGTTATTATTTAGAAATCAATAGCCATTTTTGTTGTAAGAATTAGTTGCCAATTTGGGCACCCAAGTAACTTTCCATTATTTCCATTAGAGTGCACAGCCGATCATAATTACCCTTCAGTATTCTGTTGCGAGAACCAAAAGCCATAATCCCCAAAATGTTTTAGCTTTAAAAATGCTTCCACCTGCACTTGCTATCAAATCGATTCTTCAAAGACTGCAATCTTCATCATAAAAATAAACAACAGAGTACCTATTGTTACCGGCTTTAAACCCTCTATTTTTCACCAATGCCCTGAAGCACTGTTTATGGCTTCCATGTTACTCGGAAAAACAAAATTTTCATACTGGCATCCAGCGTATCTGGCAATTGGCATTTCCACCTCCAATTCAAGTTTAAATACTGTTTCGTAAAATTTTTTTTAGCTCTTTTTTAGGTCGTCAACATAAATTTCGACCAAACTACGGATTTCATTTTTCATGATATGATATTTAATAGTTAAGTTGATAATCAATAAAATAGCCTCAAAATTCAGTTATGTTGTCAGGGAATGTATGCCCTTTTTCTGACTTGAGTACTAGGATTCTTAGCACTTCAAAATGCTTACCCCTAGGAAACATCGGGAGTACATTTGAATTTTAAAAAATATGGATTAAAAAAAATTACGAATAATTTATCCGAAATTACCAATTGCTTTAATCATGGTTTTTGTAAAAAATGATTAGGTGTTCGCTGTTCTTTAATCATGCTATCAAACCAATCTAAGTATAGTTCCACAATTCCTTTTCTTGGAACTGAAAAAAACCCCATATGTCCCCAATCGTTTTGAGCTTAAATTCCTTGGGTCGATTAGAAATAATTCTGACTTTTCGATTTGGGAATAGACTAGGAAACGACATTCCTTACATTACCCAATTCGCTATTCCGTCGTCTTTTGCATACAGCCCCATAGTGAAAGAAGAGATCTAAATCGTCATAAAGGTGTTCTGATAGCCTTTCCAAAATCGGTGCGCATAACCCTTTTTCCGTTGCACCATCTGGACCATTGTTGTGCTTACCAATTTTGTAGCGTTCTCCCATACCTAACCCATTGTGAGGTTTTGTTACACCGAAAAAAAAGATGCTAAAGGGATGATGTATTGAGGTAAAAGAAGGCGAATAGTTTAAAAGGATAAGTTCATATTTTTTAAGGGAACTGGCCCGACGATGCTGCAAATTGAACATCGATTTTAATTCGAGCATTGTCCATAAAGCCACCAATTGCCCTCCAGCACTATGCCCAAATAGATGGTAAGAATTGCGTGGAAAAGATTCTTTTTAATGTTTCCAATACACAGTTCATATCCAGCCTGCCCCCAATTGATCAAGGAAGCATTATCTTTGGTTTAGGGACCCCTTTTGAGTCGCCAACACCTTCTATTGTCGAAGCATATTACTCCCATAACCATTCTCTGCCAAATAGTGGCCAAGAGTATAAAAAATCTTCCTTTTTTGCCAGTGCGGGGGCAATCATAATGGCCCCTTTAATAGATTTGGTTTCATAAATTGTCCCTGCTAGTTCAAAGCCGATCTTACATTCGTAGCAAATATCCTTTTTTTCACTTCTGTTAATTTTTTAAACTGTATAAAGTATAGATTGTGAACTATTACAATGTTATAAGCGTATTTCAAATTTGTAATGTTATAGTTCCAATGTGGATTCAAGGATTACAGCAGGATTAGTTATAATAAAATAGGGTTCAATAAAACCAGAACACCTACAATAATTGATTTCCCTAATAATTTGGGATTATAACTTCCAATTCTCCTTGTCTATCGAAATATATTAAAGGATTTTATTTTCTTTTCAAAAGACATTCGCATTGCTCAAAGCCACTTTCAGAGCTTAAGGTTATCTATGTGAATCATGGAGATCAATGAATCGTGATAAAATGTTCTCAAAAGCATAATTTTACACTTTGTTGGCCGCTTCAATTGCAAATCCATTTCTTCCAAAACTCAGGAAGGATAGAGTAAACCTACTTCCAATCTTCTCCATATTTTCTATGGTTTGAACTAAGGAGCCCACATTGCCCCACAAGGCGGTTTGTTTTTTTTTATCGATCAGAAACATTCATTTCCTCCCAGAATCATTTCATATCTATGAAAATGCTTTGTCGGAACCCAAATCTGCATAATTTCCGATTGCGATAGTTTGGGTCTAGGTCTAAATTATTCAGCAATTTTATATGCTTTGAACCAAATTCCACCCAAGAAATCGAAGTCTTCAGCTTTCAACAGTCTAAATTTTAGCCTTTTGGTTTCCTTGTCCTTGCAGTAGGTATTTTCATTTGTTAGCTAGTGACACAAAGATATAAGATCATTGGATATATGCCTTTTATTGGCTTAGTACAGTGAATCGAATTATTTTCCGTTATTCCCTACTATGCGCCAACCGGCTGTTAAAAAGTTCCATAATGGAAGGCTAGGCAGAGCTATATTATAAAAAAAAAAAGGGCTTTCAAAATGGAGGAATGTAGATTATTAAAGGATTCATTGCTACTGTGGATTAAGGTCACCAAAACACCAGTTTTAGATATTGTTTTCATGCAATTAAATTCAATAATTGTTATTACAAACCAAAAGAGAAATGAAAATGAAAATCGCTGAATTGTTGACGAAAATTCTCAAAAAGATATTCCTTATATTTAAGACAATCTGTTGAAATAATAATATTCAGTGAATATCAAAGACACTTTAAGACGTTAGTTAATTTGATTTATGAAAACTACTTTAAAAAGTCAATGAAATCAATAGCCGTTATTTCCTTTTGCGCTTAATTTTCTATTAGTTGCAAAACTCCGTAAAAAATCCAAAGAAAATTCTCAAAAGCAGTTTACTGCCGCTCCTGATTTATTAATCGTAGGCAATGGTGTAGGACCTCAGGAGAATGGTAGCATGTGGTTGCTACTTCACAAAATATAAATCCAGCATGGGTATACCGGTAGTTTTTCCTGGAAGGCCCCAAAACAGATTTGCTAAAATAATGTAGAACTATTGTCCGCTTGTAAAAGAATAAGAGTGATGTGACATTCTTGGATGTAAAAAGTCAAACAATATACAAACCTTAGAATTGCCCAAGGGGGTAATACATTTGACAGGCATTCAATGGGCGTCAAATGATTCTATTGTTTGGACTACCATACCGAAGGTATTTTAAGGTGCCGTTATTGGGTGAAAAATGGATTTAAATTGCATAATGAAATAGTATTTTAAAAGGCCCTGAAAAGGAGACAACAATAGTCTGATCCAGGTGTTTTGTTATTGATGAAAACCCAAGATTTATCTACGTAACCCTTAGCCGTAATTAATAGGTCTTGGAGTTTGTTTTAAACACAAAACGATGGAGTTGGAAACGCAGATTCCGTTGGAATTGCTCCTTTTACTGTAATTATAAAAGATACAGGCTTATGTAACCAAATTGGCGAGGGGCGCATTCCAAACGTCGGATGGAACATTACGGGCTTAACCTCTGGTTCAGAAGCTGTAATTGATCCTAAAAACGGGCGATTGGTTCTTCAGGAAACCATCAGCGTTGAGTTAAAAAGTAGGTAGTATTGAAGGAAATCGAAGTTGGATTTGTTGCCATGTAATATGGGGTATGTCAAAAGGGCTTCTAAAGTTATATGTTGCCAATGCTAACAGTGAGTATCATATCTGTAATTGACACCAAAACAGGATGTAGTATTAAATCCATATAAACAAAGCCCATTAGCAGAACTACCTTTGGGACACAGAGTGGCACCAATGCTCATTGTTCTAGATCCAACAGGAAAATTATTATATGTAGCAAATGGAGCTAATATTTATTAGCGGTAATAGACCTTGAAAAGACTATAAAGTAACTGCATTAATTCCAACCGGAGGTATCCTGGGGCTGTTGTATGAATAAAGCCGGATCAAGTTGATAGGGCCAATTGTAAAAGCACTGGTGGTAGATGGGAAGAAGCGAATCTAAGATCCTAAGGGCGGTTTCAACTCACATGATCAGTATGGGATCTGTAACCTTTTATACAGTTCCAGAGCGTGGAGTTAAATAGTATTCATTATCAGCCAGCTTCAAATATGAGACTCCAAAAATAATTAATGAAATTGAAATGGTTAAGTGTTGAGAAAAAAGTGGTGCCTGTTGCCCACCCGTCCGGGAGAAAGTCTGTATTTAAACATGTACTTTATATTATTAAAGAAACCGAACATATGACCAGGTATATGGCGATCTTCCACAAGGCAATGGTGTGGCCATTTATGTCAATTTGAAGGAAGTTACTTCCCAAAACCACCATGCCCTTGCAGAGAAATATGTTTGTAGATAAAATCACTTATTGCAATGGATGCTTAGTGCCGATGGACATATGTGGGGCCTATGAAGGTTTTGTTACCGATTATCTGAAAAAAGTTCGGAGGTTTTGTAAGGAAGCTACCCTTCATGATGGGATGATGTCTTTGGCATTATCTTCGGGCCCGGTTTTATATTGGATAAAGTTTTGGATGCAGGACTGTTCTTTTCGCAACTATGCGAAGTTTTATGCCGCGGAAATTGAAAACAAATGATGGCAAAACTTGGACAGAGCTTACAACCAATTTAAAGCAGCACAATGAAATAAAGATTAGACAACTTACAGAGGTCAGTCTTCTGGAACCCTATCTTGTCCTACCATGTTGGATTTCCAGGAAAAGTTACAGGAACGTTATCGTGCAGCTGAGTTTATAAAAGAATTAAAGAATTTGAAAAAGAATGAATAAACTTTCCGAAGTTTATTACAGTGATGCTATTTACCCAATGAATCATACAGTAGGTACCAGGGCTGGATATCCTTTTACACCCAAAGAGCAGCGTGCGATTAATGATTGGCATTAGGGCAAATAGTAGAAAGCGGTAAAGTAATAGTAAATTCTGGCAGAAAACGGCCATTTTGTAATTTCAGGGACGATACTTCAGGCGGTTTAGATCATGTTAGATGGGACGCAGAACGGGCGCTTGTGCAAAGTCCTTATACCAAAAGGGAGAGGTAATAAGCACGCACACTACCAATCAGAATTAGTTTCTCCGTAACCATGGAATTGATTTTAGGCTTATCGCCAATGACACAGTTTCGATTTATTAGCGGAACCATTGGTTTGGATTGTTTTACTAATGAGCCAGATTTTTCGCCTCTATAAAAGTGATACCAAATAATATTTAATTAGATGAAGATGAACCCATCCTGTCTTCGATTTCTAATGAGAAAACAATTTGTATTATCGCACCAAAAAAAATCTATGGGAAATGCCCTTGATGATAATCGATAGGGCAGCATTTGGAAAACATTTTAATCGTAAAATTGGCATTTCCATTTTAAAAGGAGCTATGATGTAGCGTATCCAATTTTGGCCAATAATAAGGATTAAAAATAGAAAAAATTAAAGGAGAAGGGTTGTTCGTTCCCTTAGCAAAGTTTGTATACGTTACATTAGGAGTTTAAATCCATCAGATAATAGTTGAATCCAACCCGTGAAGGGTTTTTGAGTTTTATTTCCTCAAAAAATTACCCTTACTTGAAACAAAAGCGTGATCAGTTATATTTCGTTTTACAACCTCAACCTTTGACACCAATAAACCTTTAACTTTTCATGGGTTAGTTTTTATTTTTCCAATAAAAAAATCGCCTTATTTCAAAAAAAAACTTGAATTCTCTCTTGTGGTGTTGCC
>Ga0163217_1029632_pt1 | contig 11179 bp, 5 predicted proteins | sample SynspAceP_FD_185933 | JGI IMG/M metagenome (GOLD analysis project Ga0163217, IMG submission 185933) | Saline lake microbial communities from Ace Lake in Antarctica - Synechococcus sp. Ace-P (PacBio error correction) | ecosystem: Environmental > Aquatic > Non-marine Saline and Alkaline > Saline ... | reverse complement strand
TTTAATCAAGGCCTACGAGCCTTACCAAGTTTTAGACGGTTGATAGTGCATTTTACACTTGGTTCATACAGAATAGCGGTGAATAGCGCCAAAACTATTTATGCGCAAGGTAGAAAAACGCCAGCCCAACGATTTTGCTCCCGATTGATGCAGATATTTTATGATGGTAGTACGCCACTAAAAGAGATATCTCAGAAAAAATGTTGATGTCAGATCAAAATTGGAGGAAGTTTTGTTAGTTGATACGCTCGAAACAACTTGCGAAGACTTACGTATGGCGATCAGTCTGCGAGAGTCTAATGGCACATGAGTTAAATGAAGTTATAGCAAATGTCAATGGATCTATCTGGTACATGTACGGTAAGATCGGAGAATTTTCCGCAGCCAAGCGAGAGCATACACTTGATCATCTCATCCATCTATGCTTTAATGACATGATAAGCCTTGGTTAGAAAATTGTAGATTTTAATTTACACTTGAGCCGTGTCAAACAAATTGATATATGTCGTGAGCTCTCTCTATCTGACCATTATGCACATCTTTAATCCGACCTCCTCATAGAAACTACTCTCTACTCGTGACTATTGCACAGCACCAGCCAACTCCTGTAACTGTACTACTCTCCTCTCGATTTATATCTGTGTCATAATCGACGTAGTGTCTCCTAATAGCAGTGGCACTGTGATAACTCTACCCAGTATCTTCATATCTGTTGACCAAGCAATTACAATTTGATATTGCGCGAAAGGTTCTTTGGCTTTGGAATTCTGAACGCTATTTTAGCGCCTAAAAGACGTTTTGCAGTGACACCCGTCTTTGAGTTGCAATGATTCCCGTTGTTAAAGCAAGGTTGTCAGCGAATGTGTGTGAGTCCACAACCGGTTATGACCGCATGACGTAAGTGCTTCCGGTGTGCAGCAGTTTAACCAAACTGATGTTGAACAACCTTCAATTCTGCTGCGCTATATTAGGTATTCCTGGAGGCTTTGTCACCAGTCAGTTTTGAGCAAAGCTCGAGCTGCCAACAAAATGATATGGTGGAGCAAAGCGCAGAATTAATGCTATATGCTGATCATCAACAACAAATGCAGTTAAAATCTGTAGAATTAAACCCCAATATCTAATGTGGAACAGGCAAAGTTGAAAAAAGAGCTGATTTGCAATCTGAAGTCCTGGAACAACCCCCCAAAAGCTCACAGCCTTAGGTCCTCACTAGGGCTGTTAGTTTAGTAATTTTGTTTGGCTCACTATGGGCAAACGCACAAGAGAAGATAGCAATAACTCCTCCGCCCAGAACATTCCAGTGTGCAATACCTGTAGATGCGCAGAAGCGTGGTAGTTAACTAAACTATCCAGCGCGGTGAAGTCGCTTAATGTATAGTATTTCCTTTGTGTTTAAACCTGGTGTAGATTTCACAACCCTTATCTTTTGCGGCACGCATATTGATGATAATGGCGTGGAATTAGAGCAGCTGAATTTGTTAATGGACCTGGCGCGAATGGTTAGAATTGGTAATAAAAGTCCATTATTTTGACCGATGTACCCCCTTATAAGTCTGCAGTCGAAGACCATCCACCGGACCGTTTCAAGTGAACTTTTGTATTGACCCTGAAAAGTTATTTGCCCCAGTTAACGAGTTATTACTGTAGGAAAAGCCGTGTTAGGCCGTGCAGCGCAACAAATTAGAGTTATAAGCAAAGATAAAAAGCCGTTTTTAGGTTTGAACCATTTAAGGCTGGCAATCAACAAAAGCGTTTAAATCTAAAATGAACATGGTTAATCTGAAAAGGCCAGATTGCTAGAACAATCAAGTAACCGCCATTCAGGTCAAGTGAAAAACCTGACCCTTCTCTTTGCGCGAAATTTGACACAGGCATGTTGCGGCTATCTTGGGTCTTGCGAAATTCAAGTCGACAACCCGCCTCGCTGGAAAATTACCAATCTCCCCGGTTTGGGAATTGCATAATTATAAAACAGAATATCCCATCGCTTACCGATGACAGGTGCATGTGTTGACGAATCTTATTGTCAGGATGTTCGGATGAGTACTCTAATTATTTGCAGCCATTACTAGTGCCAGTTGCATCTCAGGATTTTAATTGGCCTCACGAATCAAATACCAAACTGCTCGGCCAGATAGCGATGAGTAAAAGTGCTCCCGGTAGGAAGGTACCTGCTGAACGGCTGATTTGCTATTTAAAGTCATATTCCAAGTAGTGCAGTAAGCAATGATTTGAAGAATGGTAACTATCCGTTGCGATAGCGCATGAAAAGGCAAGCAAAAATTTGGTTTGCAAACGGGAAATCAACAACCACATGCAACTCTTCCAAGTGCAAACAAATTGTGGCACCAGTGCTGGTCGCTAAGCCTTTGCAACCCAAAAAGCAAAATATCGAAACTATTCTAATGCTCTACCGTTAAAAGTGGCGGAACAGAAGGTAAAATTAGGCATACCCGAAAAACCTTGTTGAGTGCGTATTACCAAGATCTATTTGTTCCCCATTTTTGGGCTATATCGGTGCCATGGCTTGCGAGCTGGGTAATGCCGTTTTCTTCGCATTGGAATCAGAATTGTGGGGGGTGTTGAGTGTTTGATTGTGGCCTATGTTAGTGTTCCTGCTGATAAAGACAAGAATTTTGAACTTCTTCAGGGCAATCAACAGTTTTGTCCTACATGCTAAGACTGTATTCCAAATGATGGTTCAGGACTATTTCTGTCACAAAGATCTGTGAGCATTAATAGTGCTGAAAGCTCGCTGAAAACTAATCCTCAGATTCCTTGTCGCAAAGTATAACTATAAATGAAAAATCCAGCCCCTATTTAATCAATTGTCCATATTTTCGCCTGAGCCATGCTCGCTATTGTTCTGAAACAAGCACTTGGGGAAACAACAGGCACTAGGGGGGATACCTTTTCTAAATCGCTCATGCAAAAATGGAAAGCAACATTACGTAATTTTTCAATAACTCGCCCATATCGACCACGGTAAATCAACTCTATTCAGATTAGGCTTTATTCAGCATTGTGGGGCGTTTACAAGCCCGCAAATGTCCGAACAACGTTCTTGATTCAAATTGGACACTTTGAACGCGAACGCGGGGATTTACCATAAAGGCCACACAAAGTGTCACGCTAAAACTAATCTTGCAACAAGATGGGGGAAAACCTATCAATTTGAACTTCTATAGATACTCCGGGCATGTTGACTTACTTACGAAGTTCAAGCTCCGTTAGCGGCTTGTTGAGGTGCTTTCCTGTTAGTGGTTGATCCGGCACAAGGGGTGAAGGCTCAGACCTTGGCTAATGCTACACGGCCATTGATGTTAGAAATGGAAGTCGTAGCCGATTATCAATAAATTCGATCTTCCACAAGCTGGAGGCCCGATCGCGTTGCGCCAGATAGCAGGATATCGTTGCATTACGGCGATCGAAGCTGTGCGTTGCTCAGCTAAAACCGGGTCGGTTGAGGATTGAAGAACGTACGTTGAATTGATTGTTTAAGCAGGTGCCTTAGTCCAGAGGCGACGCCTATTAAACACCATTAAGGCTAGATCGTTGACTCTTGTTTGCATAACTTGACCAAGGAGTTGTTTCATTGGTTACGATATCATTGCATGGCCAGTACGTAAAATGATAAAATTGCAAAATTCATGTCAATTTGAGTTTTTGCACCAATTGATCAAGGTCGGTTTCTTACGCCACAAAACGCGACCGTACCGGGAGGTGCTCAGTGCGTTGAAGTCGGCTTTATTATTGCTGCATAAAAGACAATTCCGGCGCCCAGTGGTGACACTATTACCCTGGCCAAAGATCCGCTGCTTGAAAAGCTCTGCCGGGTTTTAAGAAAATCAAAACCAAAGTTTATTGCCGGAATGTTTCCTATCAGCCTCAGACGATTATGAAGACTTTCGTTGACGCAACTCAACAAAACTGAGTCTGAACGACGCTTCACTGTCTTGAGCTGAAAGTTCCTCATCGCACGGGTTTTTGGTTTTCGTATCGTTTCCTCGCATGTTGCACATGGAAATTCGTCCACGAAACGTTGGGAACGTGAGTTATGATCTTGATTTGCATTCACGGACACCGACAGTATGTTTATGAAGTTGTAAATTCATTCGGGTGAAATTAGGTCTACGTAGACAATCTTCAAACTGCCACGATCAATGATATTGAAGAAATTCGTGAAGCGATAGGAGTTGACTAATACTATTGTTTCCGCAAGAATATTGGGTAAGCGTCATTACACTATGCTATTGAGAAACTGCGTACCCAACAATAACATGACCTATCATGGTAAGCAGGTTGCGTTAAGTTCATGACTTACCTATGGCTGAAGTGGTGGGGATTTCTTCGATAAACTGAAGTCAACCAGCCGACGGATTTGCCTGTCATTAGATTCCAATTTCAAAACGCTTTCAAGCTGCAATATGGTGCGTTTAGATATTTGAATAAACCGCTTGAAAAAAGTTGATGCTGTGGCCCATGATTACGCATCGTTGACAATGCGCAGGGACGTGGCGTGACATAGTTGAAATACGGGAAATCTATCCAAGGACAGATTGTTTGAGATTGCACTTCAAGCGGCAATTGCTATCAATTATTGCTAGAAATGGGCACGTATATACAGCACAACTTTCGTTAAAACGAATAGCAAATGGTCCTCCATGGTTCGGCTGATCGTAAGCCGTACAGAAAAACATCGCTCTGCAGAAGCAAAAAGAGGGTAAAAAAGTATGAAACAAGTGGGTACGTTAGAACTCCATCAAAGCTTTCTATGCAATCAATTGAAAGGTGGGTAATAGATGGCCAATTATTTTTCTATTTTTCTGGGTTACTAACATTTAGCTTCGGTTAATCTGGCTAGTTGACAGTTTGTTGTTGCCACAAAACGAACGTGAGCGCAGAGGCATTAGGCGGCACAATGCAAAAAGCACCAAGGCTGGCATTCAGCGACCATGAACCAAAACTACCATTGGTTAGGGACACGGCACGCAAATAATTTCCGCGTTATCGCGTTTGTTTTGTGCTACGCTCTTCCTTTATATGAACCGTTTCAAATCCCTTCTGGCTCAATGATTGCCAACCTTATTAGTGGGGTGATTTGTATCCTGGTGAAAATTTTCTAGTATGGCTTAAGGGATCCTGTTTTACGGCAAAAGTTTGTCGATATCGCGTGAACACTTGAAAACGCAAGGTGACGTTGTGGTTGTTTAAATATTCCGTGTTGATACACGCATTAGACATTATATTAAACGTGTTGTTGGTTTTTACCTGGCAGGGACACTATTAATATATCGTAATAACAACTGCAAATTAGGCTGCCTGTAATTTACCGTGAACAATTGTTCCCGCCCTCAAACGGATCGAGCTCAGTTTGAAAGTGTGGCGAGAAGGTTTCAAAAACTTTGCTCCCTTAGGAAATTAAACTAACCAGTTGGGTGGAGGCGGAGTCATCAAATATATCGCACAAACAGTAAAAATAACTCGTAGGTGCAAATATTATCAGCAGACTGGTACACAGTAGATGGATGTGTTGTGCCTGTAAGGTCATTATTTGTTATGGGCGATAACCGTGACAAATAGTCTAGATGGTCGTTTTGGGGCTTTGTTACCGGAAGAAACTTAGTCGGTAAAGGCCGTGGCTATTTGGATCAGTTTTGGAGATTTTGACCGGGATTCCCAGTAGTTGGGTACGGATGGATCCCTACCGGTGGTTAAGATTTGCCAGAGTGGGTAGCATTCACTTAAATGCGACCTTGTTGATCCTATGTCCAATTTTATTAAAAAAATGGTTTACTTTTGGTAGACGGCCAATCTGGCAGTGCAACTGGACACACCGTACTATGCAATTAAAAAGCATAATGACGTTTAGAGTTCTGGGTGATGCCCATTACTCGGTTTTGATTTCGCCAAAGAGCTTTTTGGCGCTTCCTTCATTTCACCAGAAGGAAAGTGAACCAGGATGCGTCAACTTAGTTAAGGGCGACACACTTGCCATCTTAGCCAGAGAGCTTTGACTTAGGGTAGACTTATTGCTACTCGAGTCCTGAGTGAGTTAAAAGTGGCGGATTTATTAGAAACGGGATTCGATTTTAAAGCTGCATGCCTTTAGAAGCCATTATCAGGTGCTATTTATTTAGAGCGGTGGGCTTGTCACAGTGGGAACCCATTGTACCCTGCCTGGTTTGCCGGCACGACTCCAGAAGCTTGATCCAACTATTAGGGTCTAAGGATTGATAAAACCCGTTTACAAGCAATATTTGCAGGGCCAGAAAATTACCCTTACCCATATAATTGGAGGGGGGGGAAAAGAGGTGAGCGAAATTAACTGTCAATCCCAAGAACAAATTTAACCGTCGAATGTCGGTGGAGGTAGTTGGATAACCTACCATAGGCAAGGGTAATATCGTAGAAAAGCAGAACAAAAGGCGGCAAGGACAGGCCTTTGAAGAAATTATTCAAATGCAGGATATACCTAATTAGCCGCATGATTGCTATTGTGGGGCCGGCCCAATGTGGGTAAATCGAACTTCTACTCAATAAATTATTGGGACAAACAAGCAGTATCTACCTCAACGCAACAAACCCCAAATCACCCGTCATAGAAATAATGGCGCTACGACACGCGAAGGCGAGTATCAAGCCGTCTGATGTCGATACACCGGTTTGCACATTGAAGGAGAAACGCCGCCATCAATCGTTTTATATGAATCGAGCGGCCGCAAGTTCAATCGAGTGATGTGGGTCTTGGTGTTATTTATTGTCTTGAAGGCACTAATATGGAAGGAACGATGACCAGATGGTTTTAACCAAGATTCAACAGAGTCATTCGCCCTTCGTTGGTGATCGTTAATAAATCAGACAACGTTAAAGACAAAGAAACCATGTACCCATTTAAATGGTTGGCTGAGCAACTAGTTTGCGAAAGATAATAGCAGTATCGGCGAAAACGCGGTAAAAACGTGGAAGAGCTTGCGTAGTTGCTGCCAACAAAGCTTACCACACCAGTGAGTTTTACTTTTCCTCAAGATTATATTACCGACCGTTCCAGTCGGTTTTATGCGGGCTTCAGAAATTATACCGTGAAACACTATGCGTTTTTTACTGGAGAAGAGTTACCGTATTCGGTCACACGTGGAATCGAACAATTTCTATTTAAGTGAAACGTATGTACCGGATTAATGCTTGATAATTAGTAGAACGAGATTAGTTCAAAAAAGCCATCGGTAATAGGCAAGTGGCCAGCGGCTAAAAACATTGGTGCAGAAAAGCTCGAAAAGATATGAAACTTATTATGATGCCAAAGTCTTTCTTAGAGCATTTGTCGGTCAAAGTTAAGTCGGGCTGGGCTTGATGAAGACGTGCTTTGCGCAAGTCCTGTGGTTTATTTGTTTAAGATAATTAAATTCCGTTCAAACAATGAAGGTTAGTTATGCAATCTATTAGTGTATCAACGAGACATTATACAAGTTCCGGATTAGATACCGAAAATCTAAAGACGATCCCTTAAGAGTTGTTCGATATTGCGTTACAAAAAATGCAGTTGATGCAAAGTTATGACGATCCGACTTGCGATGACAGTGGCAAACTGGTTGATGCTTCAGGGCAAACCGGTTTCGCAGCGTATCGTATTATTAAAAGATGTCAGCCAAGGCGGCATTTGTTTTCCTTATACCAACATTAGGCAGCAAAAAAAGCCGCGATCTGAAACATAATATAAAATATCATACATTTTCCTTGGGGCATATAGCTCGACAGACAATAGTTGTGAAGATTCAGTGGGACTGCACATCAGTTAAGTGTTGCTTTGAGGTCCACAAATACTTTTTTTTTCAAGACCCAAACCAAGCCAAATAAGCTGCTTGCGGTTTCTAAACAAAGCCGCCCCATTGCGACTAAACGCTATCATGTCACAGTTTAACGAAGCCAAACAAAAATTTATTGCAAGGAGAAGTTCCCTTTCCTAGTTTTGGGAGTGGTCTATTCGGGTGTACCCCATAAAAAATTTGAATTTTGGCAACGGCGGAGAACAGCTATGGCACGATAGATTTGTTTTTTCCTTAGATGAGAATAAACAATGGCAGCATTTCAACGGCCTTGATGCCATAGATTTGCCTTGCCTCTTTTAGGGGCTTAGGCATATCCATGCCTTATTAATGTTAATTGACTCCCATTGACCATCTAGGAAATTTTGACTGCTTCGACATGACCGCCAGCTTGTAATTGAGCACTTGCGCGGACCTCTATCTATTACCTATACTCTAGTTTATACCTGGCACACAGGCCTGTTCGTAGGCAAAAAGTAATAGGCCATTTAAGTCAACAGTATAAGGCCCTTGAAACCCAGCGCGGGGTTTGCATCCTATTTTTTTAGCCAAGTACCAAGCTAATGACTGAAGCGCATTGTCTGAACTATTTAGGATAAATACCCGCGATCAAAATTGTTTGCCCTTAGGTGAAATTGGTCTTGCATAGGCCAATTTGATGTGGATGTTATCTGCATAATGCAGGTTCTTTTTGTAATCACACAAGTAGCCCAGTTCGCTAGTGATTTTAACTTGCCTGTCATTGTGCATCACATGCAATCACATAACGAAAATAGTCAACCTAAACAATGTCGCTTCTTTCTGGTGGGGGATTATTCACGGCAATTTTCAGGGCAGCTTGCACGAAGCTCTGACTATTCAGGAGATGGGGTTTAAATTGGGTTTATTAGCGAGATTAATTACCTATTCTGAGCCCACAAAAAAACCCGACATAGTCAGTCAAGTTGCCTATGGGAATTATTAGTATTAGGGGAACGATGCACCTGATTGCCCTTAGCGGGTAGCAAGTCTGAGGCGTAATTACGCCGGAAAATTTACCCTGCTATCATTGGCAGAATTAAGTGCCTACGCGCGAAAGTTCAAGCTGAGAATCCGCTGCTCAGTGTTGCTCCAAAATGTCTATTCGGTCTTAACAATATCGGCACTGTTTGATCTTCTTTGAGTTTAGTCTGATATTGCGATATCGCAATAGGATAAAAAACGCTTCTAGTGACAATTTCCGCCAGCGATGGTCATCTTTTGTAGGGAGTGCAGGCAATAGTAAACAAGACTTCAAAATTTTTCAATCTTTGTTAGTTGCATAATCAAATGAAAATGCATGACTTTAGTTCTCGTCGAGCAGGACCGGGCACGATAAACGCATAGATGTTTCCATTTCGTTGTCTGAGCGCACCTTCCTGTATAAAGGTTAAGGTTGGCTTACGTCAACTTTTAGGTCGGCCAACAAAAAATGGACGCCTTTCAGCAATTCTCTGCTGAATCATCTGTCCTTTTTTGGTTGTATAAGTGCAGACACCTCAAAAACTTAATCACTTGTTAGTTAAAAAAGCTCGATTTGCTTGAATAAGACATTTGGTCATCTTTGTTTCTTGTTATTCCTCTAGACCATTGTTTGGGCACTGAGTTTTGGCTAGACTGAGCGGCCAATTGATTGGCTGTTGTGGACTACCATTAGTGCTTTTTGTGTGTTAGGCACTAACCAAGCTTACTACAACATGATGTACACCCAATAAATCACCAAAACTTAAGTTGAGCAAGCGTTTAAAGAAAATTGAAAAATTACTGGCGCGCCAGTGTTAGATAATTTGGCGTCGTTATTTTGCTCTCGGTTAAGTGCAAGAGCGGAATATATAAAAGGGCGTTTTAGGAAAATTCAATCAGACCGACCAATAATGTCAATTTAGCTGACATTGCCAAAGGCAAATAATGCGTAAGCACAAAGAAATGTGCTGTAACAATCTGACATTTAGTTTTTGCTGATTGAACCTTAAATGGTTAAATTTTAGTCGATAAAGCGAACTTGGCTTATGACTTTTACTCATAGAAAATTTTAGCCCAGTTTTAAATCAGATTCTAATCAAAGTTAAATGCATAATTAAACCCTAACTGGTGTTGAAAAACCTATGAGTCATTCAACTATATCTTGACCTAGTGTTTTCGATCATTTTAGGCTAGTTATGATTCTCGGTAAAAAACTGTATAAGTGTTACGGGGCAATGTCTGTCGCCGTTGACGATTTCTGTTTCGATATAAAGCCGGTGACAAGTAGTGGGCTTTTGGGCCCAAATCGGCGCGGGTAATCCACAACGATGAAAAAATTACTGACGGGTTTTTACCTTCCAAAGCAAGTGGCGAAATATCCATATTTCAAATGTCCCTCAAAATCAAGCGAGGGCAATCAAAAACAAAGGTATTGGACTATTTACGCCGAAGGCGCGCCGCTTATGGTGAGTATGACAACCTTGCAATTTTTATTTCATTATATGCTCAGATCAGAGGTTATTCCTGCATGAAAGAAAGAACGAGTAAAAGAGGGTTCATTCGTAAAGTTGGATTACAAAGACGTTCCTCGATAAGCCGATCGATAATCTGTCAAAAGGTTTTAAACCGCCGTGTTGGCTTAGCCCAAGCATGATTTCACGGACCCCCAGAATCCTTATTTAAGATGAAGCCTTACTGATGGATTAGCTTCCAAATCAAAAAAAACAATCAGGTTTAGAGGTAATCCAAAATCTGGGCAAAAGATTTAAATTGTCATTATTCTACTCATATATTGAAGAAGTAAGCGCTGTGTGTAAATTCGCGGTGGATTGATTATTGCTAAGGGAATTATTTCGTTCAATGGCACCCTGATTGAGCTGAATCGGACGATCTAAAAATATTACGCGCAGTGACTTTGCGCTTTAGTTATAAAGCCAGACATATTCTGGAAATTAGCGAAGATACGACGGGTTTGCTTGAGGATTCGCAGTTAATCCAGAAAAAACGGTGGATGTCAACTTGTTTGCTGGAAAAACCCGATAAACAAAATTTTGCAATGTGGTTACTTGCGCTATCCAAAACGCTGCTAAATTACCGGTCGATAGCTTTAAAATATCGAACAAGGCCGGCTTGGATGGATTTTTTAGAGAAATTTACTTCAATTGGAGAACCAAAATAAATGGAGTTATGTCCATTTTGTTTTATTTATAAAAGCGTGAGGGAATTGGCCAAGTTTTTTCGCCACACCTGTGGCTTTGTTTTTATCGTAATCTTTTTTTGAATTTTTCTTTATTTTCCAAGGGGTTTTTCCTTTTGCCTGTTTTTTTGTTGTTAGCCATTTCTCTTTTTTTTTTTTTGGGATTCCCGCA
>Ga0163217_1012017_pt1 | contig 11179 bp, 16 predicted proteins | sample SynspAceP_FD_185933 | JGI IMG/M metagenome (GOLD analysis project Ga0163217, IMG submission 185933) | Saline lake microbial communities from Ace Lake in Antarctica - Synechococcus sp. Ace-P (PacBio error correction) | ecosystem: Environmental > Aquatic > Non-marine Saline and Alkaline > Saline ... | reverse complement strand
CGGCAAAGTTCCTGGTTGCCAGTCCTCCGGAAATTAATTTTTTACCAAGTTATTTCCAGGGCAATTTCCGGGCCGAACAGTATTGGGACAGTCATCTTTTGATGAACATTTATCGAAGAGATCTGAAGTATGGATTTCTCTGGAAGACGCAACCACGTCCTCTGGTCAAAAAAGAGGGTTTGGAACCCGAATGCCGAGGGTTAAGCATTTCACGGGTAACTGAAGGTTGCCCGCCTTCTTACTGCTTTGATTGCGGCTTGCTTTGAGCGTTGAAGGCTGGCCGGGAGATTAACCCTGCGGCATCAGGTTTGACCCTTAGATCTCTCGCGGCGTATCCCTTAAGGGTGCAAACGAGCCGATCAAAACGTGGGAATTATAGACTCCGTTTTGAATATTGACTCGAGCGTCGACGCGATAAATTTGCTCAAAGGTAAGCGGATCGTTCTTTCATAAAATTCTTGCGTAAATTAGGCCAAACAGCCAGGGCGTGAGGGGGTCGAAGGCTGAAATTTTTGCACATTCTTCTGGTTTGTTGTTGAGCAAACTTTCAATTCGTTCGGGGTGTGTGGCCTGAAAAAACGGCTGGACATACTCACGAACAAACTCTGCAATACTCTTCCGCAGCGAAGCAATGTATTTTCGTCTTCAATCTTATATTCGACCTTTAAACCCTGACCAAGCGGAAACTGGCATCAATTCCGAACCCAAACAAATACTGTTCAATTATCTCGGGATTGCTTGGTTGTGTTTGGGCGGCATCATGAAATTGCGATTCGATCAGTTTTTTGGCGAGCGAAAAGCTAAGGCTCAATTATTACACCGTGATGAGATCTTTACGACCACGAAAATGGCACAGGCGATCATATCGCGATCATTGAATTTACAGCAGTTGTTCTCACTTTTTTCGAAATTTCCAACCTGAAATATGATTCGTTTTCGCAGCAAAAGTTGAGGCGTTTCGGAGTTGCGTTAATCATTCATTTGATCCAAAAATGTTAGCTCGTAGCTCGATAGATCGTTCGATTACGCGGGCGCACTACTTACTTGATCCGCGTCATAATAAGTCCTGAGGAAAACTCCTTTGTGCAGTGCCCACAACACTCCTCCAGTGTCCTTTATTTGAGGGTACAATACACTGATTTTTTGTGACGAAGCTGTGGCTGATCTTTTCGCTTCACTAACGCAAGCGTTCCACCGGCCAGTACCTTCTGTCACCACGGTAACTGTACAGTCGGATTTTTGTATTCCGACTTGTCGTGATTGGCAGTACCTGCTATCGCCAAATTTCTTCAACTACATCGTGAACGCACTTATGGATTAGATCCAGGTGGACTTCTCCACCGTTTTTTTCTTGCAAAATGCCAAGTTCATTCCGCCCCTGACAACGTTGTGTACCTAATACGCCAACACAGCAACACGATAGGCGTGTGGCATTTGATTCAATGTTGAAAAACCGAAAGGCAGCATCGCGAGCGGTTCGGATTTGCTGCGAACGGTTAGCTCACGTTCAAACGTATCAAACGCCATGCCTCCGTTTAGTTACCGTGGAGTTTCACTTGGCGATTCTCCGGAGGTATTTTGGGGAGAGTTTTTTGGGGCCACCCACATTCCATTTGCCGATTTCTTTCTGGTTCTAGGGACTTTCGATCAATCTAATTCGCCGAGGAGCCCCTCTTGCACGCAAGCCTCCGTTTACCCGGGGGAAAAAAAGGGGGTTTTTTCCCCCCCCCCCCCCCCCCGGTTGATTTTCTTTTTTGCCCTTTTTTTTTATTTTTACAGTGTTTAGGTCTTTTTTCATGCCATTCAGCGGTGTGTTCGACGGGCCATTCCTTGTGCGGCGATGATCGCTGACCGGGGCAGTCGTTTCGAACATCGGCGGCAGTGGATTTCGAGCATGGACGTGCGCGCAGTTCTTAGTATATGTGACGCACTCGGAAAACGTACTCCGACCGCCACACGCCTAATCAGTGCTTCGAGTCACCTGCATGGTTCTGCGGAGTCGTCCTGATGTCTGGCGGGCTTGGACGGTTAAGGGAGGTCGCCCGACGTGGCTGCCGTGCTATATCCTTTCATCGCGGAACCCGACGGGCTCGCGTTGACCTTAATCGATCGTGCGACGATGCGGAAAGCCGAACGAGTGACACACCGGGGGCGGAAGATCGAATTGACGACCCTGAACGAAGCGGAGAGGATCGCACGCGACGAGCACGCACGACGGGAACGCGCGTCGCGTCGCAGAGCGGATGGATGGAGTCGATCGAGAATCAACGAGAAAGAGGACCCCGTGGGAGCGTTGTATCGAATCTTCCGGTCGGCCGCGCCAGTTCGAAAGGTGATTTCTGAGCGTAACGATGGCTCGTTACTGGGACTGTTGGATTGACTGGACGGCAATTGAAGCGACAAGGTGGGAGTCATTCTGATCACTTGGCTCCGATCCTGACACGATCGGGTTTGGACACGACGGGCTGGATATTGAGGTGTGTGAGCAAGTTGGCAAGGGTTCAAGCGTTTGCGGGGGGACGGAAGACGCGGAAGCTTTGCGAAGAAGGCGATTTCGTGCGGCAGCTTGGCTGTTTCCGCTCGAGGACACCGAATGGGTTGATCGTCCTGAGAACGCCGCTTTGGGTTGCTGATTGATCGGTCAAAGAGGGGGACTTGAGGTGTCCGCTGCGGCGGATTTCTCTAGCGCGATTCGATCGTGCCCAGCCGATTCTTAGGTCGGATGATGGTGGCGAAACTTGATTCTAACCGCTCCTCGCTATCGCAGTGAGTGAAATGGTTTATGGATTGCCCTTAATTTGCTCTCCCGAATGCTCTTACGATAAGAGTAAACGGCTTTAAAACACGCGACATTCAGGTTGCCCCACTTTGATTTCCCCGCACCATCATCAAGAAAGGAACTCCAAACGATTTGGAATTTGCTATTGGCAATGGTAAGACGTCGCTGACCGATCGATTTTTCGTGTTGACAAAAGCCAAGCGGATGAAGAATTTGTTTGATGGTTTTAGAATATTGGCGGTTGGGCAGCATCTAAGGTTCGACTGTCGAATCAACCTTCGGTTGACAACCGATTTGCCGTTTGGATTCGCTCTCGAAACGGACTTCGATTCAGTTGAGTCCCTGTTGTGAGAGATATTGGCATTGTGCCACGCAAATGGCGGCGTTGGGTGTGGCTGGGGCAATTCAGTCCAATTTCGCTCGACCATTTCAGCTCCTCCATCGCTCTATTCTGAACGCTGGATATTCATGATGGCCTGCTGCATCTGACACTGGCCATCGCTTCGTTTCGATTTCGGACATTTGCTCTTGTCGGAACCGGCAAACACCATTGGCCAGAACAACGGTCGATCCAAGTTCCTTGGCTTTACCGATTCAGGTGCGTAAATTTCATTTGTAATCGGGCCGGGCGACCGGCTGCGGCGAAATTCCAACGAATATTTCGCGCCATCCAAACTCCATAATCGAGTAGCCGTTCGGTCCACCATCGCTTATTCGTTGCGTGCGGGATGCCACGTTCGTCCTTGCGGCCGCACCAACTTCCAACCACGGTGACGTTGATCCATTGTGGTGTTTTTCTTTACTTTCCAGCTCTTTTTCCGATGAAAAGGTGTTCCATGTAGTGACCGTGTGGGCAGGACAGGAAACATGCGGGCGGGCCGTTGTTCGATCAACGATTTAAAAGTTCCTGGCGGTTCTTCGACACAATTCAACGGGATGTGCATCATCAACCACGGACTAATTGATCTTTTAGGGATTCATGCCAATCATTCTTTGATATGAATTTCATTTACGTTCGCCCAAGCCGCCGAAATTAACGCCCTCTTTCACCGTCTTTTTTTCACCCAGGTGACGTCGTCAAGCACAATGAAGTGAGTCGGCCGTGGTCGAAGGAGTAGGTAGCTCGGGCCATAATTTCGTTCGAACGTCTTTCGTCGCTTGTGGGCGTCGTTTTCATGAGCATCATAGTTCAAGTATTGGTTTTCGCGATCACGTATACCAAAGGAATAACCGATCATTCGCGATCGCTTGGTATATGAGGTTCATGAGTCCAGGTTCGTCGAAGACAATGTCGCCAGGCGTTACGCCCAGGAGGGCGCGTGAGCTTTCATTGTCGATGATTTGGGCCAATGATAATCGTGAAGCCATGTATTCAACTTCGCGATATGTTTTGCTGAGTTATCGACCAAAATATCAAAGCGCGAAATTTGTCGGGTTCGCGCGTTTGGTGAGCGGAAAACTGACCGATTTGGGAGCGGTCGGGTTCGGTTGCGACGCAGCGAATCGAAAGTCGGCGGGCGAACCGGCGGGTTGTGATATTAATAAAACTTGTGGCAATTGATTTTTGATTTGACGGGGGTCATGTAGCCGCGTGGTTTGATGACAAAAATAATGGTGTCATCGGTGACCTGAATTTTCCATAACGTCTCGGCGTCGGTTTTGGACATGTCTTCCGCCGTTTTGTGACCTTTGATTCGCTGAGACCCGTTCGCCTCGTCGTATTTTTCCGTTTCCATTTGAGTCTTCGAGACGACGCCCGGTGCGGTTTCGGTTCTGCGTTGCCGCATGTTTCAGTTGCGCGGTTGCCGTTGCTGCTGCGGGCTCGGGAGCTAATTGGGCGACACGGTTTGATTGGCCGACGGTTTCACGCAGCCGCTTTTTTGTGGACATGGGCCTTCGGTGGAGCACTTGCGATCAGCGGAAAAGACAGCAGCAACGGGATTGAGAAAGCGTTCAACGCGCGGATGCATTGAAATACGGGCATTAGGTGAGGACTCGCAACAAGTGTTCAGGTGGGAAGGCCGCCTGACGCAAGGCGGTCGAATGCCAGGGAGATAGTTATCGGATCGAATTAATACTACTTGTTTGGTTTGAAAAAATTGGGCTAGTCGTGCTTGTGGAAACGGAAGCGAAGAAAGCACTGTTTGTCAAAACTAGGAAATTTGCGTGCGCGCAGAAAACGGGGGGATTTAAAAACCCGGCACTACGATAGGGTAGTTGTTTGGGACTCAGGGGAATCACAGGGACATAGGCAATTTGGCAGGTGCTGACTTGCACTCTTTAGGGGTTAGTGATGTTTGGTTGAGTTTTTCCGCTGTGTTGGAAACAAGAGCGGAAAAAGAGGGACAGAGACTTTTCCGAGGTGGCGAGGCTCAGCTACTTTGAGCTGGGTTGGAGTTCACGGATTTGCGTCGCTTCCCGGAGACGACTCGACGCCGGGCTCCGAAAATGCGTCAACTCGGTTCATGGCCAGAATTGGCGTGTAGCGATTCTTGATCGGTTGTTTCATCCGGTTCTCGACACAAGGAACGCGGAGTTAGTCGCCCGTCGTTGAAGAAGTTCGCGGGGCGCGGCGGCGAAGATGGTAATGGCGCTGGTCGATGACCGCAATCGAATCGATGCCTTCCGGCGACGGCACACTTGCAAACAACGCCCGAAATCGTTTTCACGGAGTTCGCCCAGCAGCCGCATCCAACCACGCGGGCACAGACGGCGGCAGTGCTTGCTCAGGGGTTGCAAGACCACGTTTTTGCCAGGAAACAAATAGCCGGGCCGTCCAGTCAAGCAGTTCAGATAATCTTCGATTCGGGCATCGCTTAGGCAAAGAATTCTTATCACTGACCGCTCGCCCGAATTACACTCGCACGGGGCGATTCGGGTCGGATGACTCGTCGAATCGACACGGAGACAGAAAACGATCGGGGTTTTCGGGGCGTCGAACAGGGTCCTTTAATCGCGTCTTTTCGCTCTCGCATCGGTTCACCAGCGGCAGGACCTCGGTGGAGTCTGGATCAACCGTTTCGATCTTTCGCTGCACGGATGTGTGATCGCTCGTTTCGAGCGTTTCGCATCGCGGCCCGGATCAATTCAAATCTCACCTTAGGCGCACACGCAGCAGCGAGGGTAATCGGTAACGGGTGGCTTATGTGTCGATCCTGAAAAGCGCCGTTTTCCAGTCCTGCGGTTTGGCCGCCCCCAAATTGGGGGCCCCCCCCCCCCACCCGGGGCGTTTGGGGACAGAGTTCGCATTCACCAATGAAATGCTCAATCGCTTGGGATCTTCCACCAGACGAATCGGGGCTCGGCGATCGAGTTAATTCGGTCTGGGTCACGGCGTTCATCGGCGATTCATCGGGGCCCCGCGTTGTGGGACAGCATCACCAGGATGCGAGCCACTTTCACTACATCACGTTGCCACGACTCGGTCGGTCTCAATACAAGTGAAGTGATTAGATTAGGAATAGCGGATCCGATCACATCTCGTCCAATCGCCCCGGCTGATCACCGCAGATATCTCGATTCCAAACCTTCCGGTGGTTCAAAGTTTTTCCCGAGATCGGATCCTTCCCATCAGACACCGCCGGGGTGGTGCGATTATCAAAGTGACCGATCGCCCCTTCATTCCGGAGTCAAACATTCATGCGAGCAAACGAGCCATACACACCTCTCGAACAGAAAAATCAGAAACAAATGACAGAATCAGAAAACTCAGCATGCCCTCCCTTTGGCGTCAATGCACATCAAGAAGGTGCTTCTGTCCCGATTTGGTATATTCCGACAAAATTTGAGAACTGGTCAGGTAGTGGAGCGGACCGACTTTTTTTTATGAACGCCGTTTCCCCCGTGAACTTTTGCAATGGTTTGAGAATCATGCATTTTATTCGATCGACGCATGCCAGCTTCAGTGATTAGTCTCGCAAGGCGACAAACGAAGGGCAAACAAGTTTCAGTTAATAGTCGGATTTTGAAACCACCGCTGATTTTGATGGCGGACGTATCTCAGTAAGTGTTCAGTTGGCAATGGTTTGCTTAACCGCTCCCATTTCAAAAGTTCGCTGAAGTTTTCAGGGTGTCGGTGGTATGCTTTTCAGAAAAGATGGGCATCCTCGAACGCCGTTTTCATTGCTCGAAGGCGATAGGAACGACAGCATTGGTTAGATTGGGTAACGTTCCGCATTTAACTTGCGACTAGTTCTATTGCCGTCCCATCGAAACTCTTCGATCGAGTCCGATCATCGGTGCGATGATCGGGATAAGTTTTGGCCGTAGCATCGTCGTGGGGCGAATTGGAGCGGGGAAATCAAATCTCGTCGCTTTCCTGCGTCTTTGCAGGACTCGGTCACGGTCGATTGAGATGTTGATCAGGCAAAGATGGGATCGGCGACCATGTTCCATCAGGGAATCGACTAATACAAAACAGATTCAAGTTGCGATCTGCGCTCGAAAATTCGCACGATACCACGCTTCGACTTCCCAATCGACGGGACGCAGAATCTTTGGTGATCGTTCCGAGCGCATCGGCGAACCGTCAGACAAGCAGTCGTTTGTTCGGTCTGGATTTCGATAGCGGATCGAGGCTTTCGCCGGCGAACAATCGGGCCGTTGTACCGACGAAACGCCCTCTTTATCGAGCGTAGCTTGATCGACGGACGTCCGAAAGTGCTTCGCAGGATCAGGGTTCATCACTTTCCGACACCGACGATTCAGGCTGCAATGAGGCGATCATGGTGGCATCGACAGACGGAAGACTGCATCACGAACGGTAGAATCTTGCCGCCGTTGCTGTATGCCTTCGACAATCATCCAAGCGTGGTTGATACGATCCTGCGTAGCCTGAAGCGGATCGCTCCGTTGTTCAAGACATTCAACTTCCAGTCACGGGACAAAGGAGGAGTTGAGGATCGCATTTCGAATCAATTCTGGACTCAGTCGTGGCAGCGATACCGATTCAATGCACAGCATTTTTTCCGATGGGACAATTTGATTTCTTTGTTATTCCTAGTTGCGATTATTTCAAGCGAAACGCCTGGAATGCTGAGTTATTGATGAAGCCGGAGCTTGGTCTTGCAACCGAGCGGTAAGCTTCTGGCTGGCCAGGACTGCTCAACTCCGCAAGTCATCGAATGCAAGTTGGTTGTCACGACACATCGCCGCATGCTGCTACAACCAGTTCACGCCAGACGATTGATTACTGATCGATCAAGACAACTGGACTGCTCGATTTCAGACGGTTTGGATGGGAAGCGTGGAGAAAGTGCTCAAGGATTACTCGTCGGTGAGATTGGCAAAAAAGGCCTGTGGGGATGCGAAGTTCAATCCATCGTGAGTGTTTAGACCGACGGAATGAATTGATTTCCTAACGAGTTTGCGAATTGGCCATCCGAAAGCGATTTTTGCAATCAAGTATGGTTCCCTCTCTCTACCCAGAGGTGTGATTTTGAGGGAAGGTTGGGGAGCAAGACCAAAACGGAAAACTTTCCGGGAATTTTGAGGTTGGGCTCGCTATCAAGCGACTTTAAAAACAGAATTTGCGGCAGAGGCAAAATCAACGAAAGCGATATGTTGGAGTTGTGGTCGACTACTACAGATGCCACTGGCTGGCCGGAGGGCGGAGACTGCAAGCGATTCAGACACTGGAAACAGCGTGGTTATCACGGGAGGACGGAATTGAAACGAAGTGCGGACGAAAGTATATCGCGATTCATTATTTCTGCGTTCAACTTCACGAATTTGAATCGCTGTTGTATTTGTGATCGGATACGACGGGACTTGCAATGTCGATGGCGTCTAGGTGACTTCATGAAATCTCATTGTGCCGCCTCTGTCGAACAGATGAGGGAGTTATTATCCTGGACTGTGGAAAGCGATTGTCGAAGCAAATCAACGAATCATGTCACGACAAATCCGGCATGCAAGAGTTTCAAGCGTATCTTTCCGGGATTCAGGCAAGCCGTGCAAGGGTCAATGCGGTTTGATCGAGTGTGATGTCGACCTGCTTCGTCAAATTCGTGTGGCTCGATCGTTGTGCTGACAGCAATGCAAAGCGTGCGTCTTGAATTTGATCAAATGTAATCGTTTGATGGGTGGTCAAGAGATTATATTGGGCTTCGGTGATTCATCGGGTTGGTGTCCCGCACAATCGACCAACCAAACGGAGAAAAAGCGCAAGGCGAAGACGAACTTTTCCGACGAGTGTCGATATCAATGCGACGACCTATTTCGAGAACATGGCGGACCCTCGGCAACGCGACGGGAATGTCGGTTGTTCTCCGGAGGGACCATTGAACCAGGTGAGCAAAACAGAGGGACAGAGCACTTTTCCGGGTGGCGAGGCTTCAACCTACTTTGGGAAAGAAAGCGTTGTCATGGTCAAACTAGAAATTTACGATGCGCGCCAGACGATTAAGCGGCACTACAACTAGGGTAGTTTTTTTGGGATCAAAGTCAAAAATGATTTGGTTTGCGCCGGCCACTTTCGGTTCAGGCATGCAGGTGGTTCAGTTCGCCACCTGGTAAGATATCGAAGCTCCGGCAGTAGGGCCTCACAACTGTCCTTATCGGGCGTTTGAACGCACTGACGAGCGTCGCGCTTTTTCACGGGCTTGTGATCACGACCTAAATCGGCGTCGATGCCTCGGGGTCGATGGACGTTGTCAGATGTGGCGTGTGGCGTAACAATCAGTGCGGACTACGAAGGCTTCGGACGAGTCGGATTCGACTCCAGATGGACCTCCCACTCCTAGACGAATTAAAAGACGGGTAACAACAAGTCCGCCCCGATGGATTTCACACCACGGCTTTTCTTCTATGGGCGAGTTCTTTCAAGCGGCTTCGCTCGGCCCATACCGACTTAGGAAGCCAAGCAAATGCCTCGTATGTCCGCAAAACGGTTTTGCTCAGGTGCTCGAAAGTGGATGAGTGCGGGTGAAACTCGCCTAATCAAAAGTAGGTTATCGCGGTCAATAACCTTTGCCACGCCATAACTGACGACCGCTGAACGACCTGGAAACCATCGATTGGAAACGGATTGGCGATACGGAGCATTGCTGGTCCACCGTGGCAATCTTCTGGGTCTCACAAAGCGGGCAAGCCACGATAGTAGTGTACATTTGATGAGGATTTTGGGGCGACCAAGACGCAAGGCTCTCGCAGGCGACGATTGCAGCTATTTAGCCATGCCGCTGTTGCGTCGATTTGTCGCTTGGTATCGAGGAGGGTAGAGGACCAAGCTCGTCCGTTCAGTCGTGGGGCCGACGCGGAGTGCTCGATCATAGGGACCTGCCTCACGGCAGCTCCCCAGCAGAGAACGACATTATGGCCGGTCACGGACAGCAGCAACACATAGACGTTTTGACCAAAAAAGCCGCCGTTTTTCAACTCCGTTCCGCTCCACTTGCGTTTTCATCAGTGCGTTTGCAGTTGGGCGAGTCGCTTTCCATTGATCCGTTAGCAACGGAGCCAGCGGAATCAGGGTCAGCGGCGATTCGATGCACCGGTGACGCGATCGATCGTACGAATTTGGAAAACGGAATCTTTTGCGTCGAAGGTACTTGGGCGGATTACCATCGCTACCGGCCCGCTTGATCGATTGCGCTGAGGAGAAAGTGCTTGGCAATCGGCATGGCGAATCGCATTTGGTTAAACAGCTTCATCCTCGAATAGATCGCGTAGCCTGGCATCGATTGATGCATCAAGGCTCAGGATTTGAATCTGGGCAAATCGAGCCTTCTGTGACGAGGTTGCGTCGATGACGAGCGAGTCGTTTGCAGCGATCGATAGACCGAATCCCTTCGAGCAGAGGCAAACCATAGCCGTTGATTTGCCGCCGTGAAAGATCGCTTCGAGATCGTTGTCGGTCAGGTCTTCAATCTGGGTGCATGCGGGCTTGCGGTAATGCGACGATGCAAACGGAGTGGGACCGTTCGGTATCGAAGCCAGGCTTTACGAAGCGCCGCTTGAACGGGCCGATGATACACCCTGTCATTCTCGACTGCGGCGATCGTGGTCGGTGATTGCTTCGGGCTTGGCAAGCCTCTTGAATCTTGGCTGGAGTCATTCACCTTTAGGGAACGGCGTTGTTTGCTCGACGGTGGTCGCTCGACAATGACACGTCCGTAGTAGTCACCACAGGAACATCTGGACCGCTTTTTAGGCGCAGTCCACTGCGAACGATGACCGGAATTCTTCCGGGGCCGACCTGCTTGAACCCGCTGTTGGGATGACTCCACCGGGGCTTGCTACGTTATCGCTTGCGGGTTTGGATTTGACGATTGTTTTCTGTTTTTTTCGATTTTGTGACCATCTCGAGTGTCTCCAATTTGGAAGAGGTGGTTTAGTTCTTCCCAATAAGAGGCACTCCGAATGTCCCCTATGCTTAGATTTAATGATCCCCTAGGGGAA
>Ga0163217_1011104_pt1 | contig 11179 bp, 11 predicted proteins | sample SynspAceP_FD_185933 | JGI IMG/M metagenome (GOLD analysis project Ga0163217, IMG submission 185933) | Saline lake microbial communities from Ace Lake in Antarctica - Synechococcus sp. Ace-P (PacBio error correction) | ecosystem: Environmental > Aquatic > Non-marine Saline and Alkaline > Saline ... | reverse complement strand
TCCCCTTGTGCAGGTTTGACGGACCTTGTTCAAATTGCCTGGTAACGGAGTGGATAACCGGTGCTTCCATATTCCACGATCACGTCCGGGGGAACTGTTCGGAATTGGTCCTGAACTCCGCAAAGCATGACCTCCTTGGCGGCGTTCGCGAGGGCCCTCCAGACGCTGCTCAGTATATTTCTCCAGGCTTTAATGTATCCGTTCAACTGGCCGTACATTTATGTTTGAAGGGCGCAGCATCCCTGTAGAAATTGAATTCCCTGAGGACCGTTTAAACCGTGCTCGCAATAGACGTAGGACAGTCCCCGCTCCAATACCGGCTTCGAAGCTTTTGCCGGACGTGCCTGACACTTCGGCCCGTGCGCAAAACGTTATGCCACCAGGGCTTCGATTGCTTCAGGAGGTGGTTCGGCGCACATTTCCCTTTGCGCCCTCCACCGATCCCCATTGCCCTCAGTCTATTGGAGCGCTCTGACGCCGGCAGGCGGGTGTCCCGCAGTTCCGGATTATATACATTTCGCCGAGCCGAAGTGTTGGCGGCCAAATCCAGGGAAACAATTTGGATTTTATGACCGGATTTTGCTTTCGTTCCGAAAATGACGGTGTGCCGCAGCCTGAAACCAGAACTGCAATCGATGCAATGAGCAATTGAGCCGGTGAAGCGCATATACTATCTCCTGACGGATCTCCAAAAGAAGATCCGTCATGATTTGTTTGTTTGCTAAGTTTGAAGTCGGCTGAAAACAGCTAAGCGTCTGGATTTTCCATGAGAAGCGCGGCTCGCATCAGTGGCGGGAAAACTATCGACGAAAGCTGTTCCTGATACCCCGTGGTCGTCCACCGAGGTGCCAACGGCCTTCATTGCGAGCCTGGCTCTTCCCCATTACCGGTCGGGCCTCGCAAGATTGAGGCCAAGAATTGTGCGGCAACGAGGTGGGCTGCCAACGTGGGCAAGATGCTGTTGCGTCTGCCCAACACTTCCCTTCCTTGAGGACGTAAGAACCAAAGTGTGTATTGGGTTTCCAAACGCCGTCCTTGATTCCACCCGCGGTCGCTCCGGATGCGATCTGCGCCTTGTCAACTGAGGCCACCAAAATCCCCAACCCCTTGAGCTTGCTAATTGCTTCTTTGCGCGGTTGGGAAAGGTTGTGCAGAACTCCTCGACGAAGATTTCGCGGCGATCAGGTTTCTCTTGATGGGGTTCGCACCCCTCGTTCGCCATGTCTGTGAGCGGATCAGCCGAGGGAATGGTATCAAAATTTGGCGGGTCGAGCGATCAGCAAAAACCAGACAATGGCGTAACCAGGACGGTCCCAATCGGCACCCCAAGTTGGCGGGTAAACGTGGACCATTCCCCCCCATTGGCTGGGAGAAGAGCCGGTGAAAGGAACATCAGTGCAAAGGTGGCAACTGTCTCGAGTGGACATCGTCTCCGCGCCCCGAAATTTTCATTCCAATCATTAATTTCCACGAACCATGAGTGGCCGAAACCGAAAAGGCCGCAGTCGAAAAAACTCCAAATGGCATCGGCATTACGCTTGCGGGCGCCCAGTCGCAATGCAGAAAATCCGGTCAAACAACGCTGTGTCCATCGTCAAGATGCTGCGAACAACCTTGGGACACAAAAATTCCTGGTAGCCACACATTGATGACCAGCCCACTGATAAAAAGCGACCTCACATTGGAACGCGCCCAGTTGAAGACTTAATTCTTCACCCGGCCCGGCGCCGGCTTTGGCCAGGAAAGCCACCATTCCGATGTGAAAACGCAGGGAATGCAAGATGCACTTGTGCGATGAAGAGGTTTCGTCGTTTGCGAAGCATTCGCCCGATAATTTCGCGGGGACAAATTCAAAACTTCCATCTTCGCGGCGGAAAAAGCTTTCCGTTGCTCTCGGGAAGAGTTATCAAAACATCGCTTTCGGTAAAACCTTCCAGAGCTGATCAAACGGGTCGAGTCGCAGGAAGGTCGCTTGCGGGGTCCATTGGGAAACTGAACCCGTCGGTTCATGTCGCCAAACATTCCGATCACATGAAGGCTCTGTCTTTGGGAAACCGCAGCAAGCCGTTTCAATTTATCCAGCGCGTCATTGCCCGTCGGGCCAGCCGCGTATAGGCTGTCCAGATCAAATTGGCTTGTTCGTGTCGTTAAAGCAAGGTGCTCGCAAACTTGTCGCGGGGCGCTGGTATCAGAGTCGATCTTTCAATTTTTTTGGAGCTTGTCTGCAGATCCTTCCTCCGTCATGCCGGTAATATCATTGATCGAATGAATTGCCCGAAAATAGCGTGAATAACTGGCGCAGACTGGGAATGGTTCCGGTTGGATCTGCCCCCCTTTCAACCATATCGCGATGAACGGCATCCAACTTTGTTCAGCGTTGTTTGAATCAAACGGCGCTGGTTCGTTGCGTCACCGAAGAAAATATCCGAAATGACCGCGTTCTCTTTGGTTGACCCTGTGGTCAAAGGAATTGTTTTGGCATGTGCAAATGATTACACAGCATTGATGCTTACCTTTCCTGAGTGCGGATGTGCGGCTGGCAGATCAAGGCGCACTATCGAGGGTGGCTCCGCAAATGCTCCGCAAATTAATCAGAAGGTTTCCGCAAATTCCCCTCATTGATGAGCAAAATTGGGCAGATTAGGGGCAGCGCGTTTATCGCCCTTAAGGGCTCTTCAGCCTTGCACCAGGCATATTTACGCAGCAGGGAGGCAGGATAAATCGCCGTCCAGGATGAGGCGCTCTTACAGAAAAAAATCTTGGCCTCCAGCGCTTTAGCTTGCGCGCCCAGTGTGATGGCACGATCGACCGGAGCCATTCTCTGCATGAGGGGCAATCAGATAGCGCATCGGTGGGCGGCAACTTGACGAAAAAGTGGCACATCTCTCAGCTGACTGAATCGCTTTGTCATGTCGGCGAGCCGCGCAAGCTGACATTTTGCACCTGCATATCCCACCCAAAAGCGATTAGGGCGATCTTTCGGACAGTTTTTTGATGACCTCGCTCGCTGGCCTGGAGAGCGTCTTCAATTCCTGTCGGTATAGAGGATAGGCCGGAATGATCTCGACCAACACGCCAAGGGGGTTTGCATGGATTGCGGGCAATGCTCTCACGTGAGAGTTCTCAGCCGCGATTATGTCCTGATCAAGAATCAAGCGGGCGTTTTGCGGTCGTTCGCCAAGACCGAAGAATTTTTGATGGCTCCGCCTTGCAAGCAGCTTGTGCCAACATCAAAACCTTCGTCACGCAGTTCCTGCGATTTTTGTTGTGTCGTTCTACAAGTTGGAATTCCGCGTAATTGGGCACGCCATTGCCATGAATAATTTGCGGCGCGGATCTATTTCATATGCTCTGATCAGCATCATACGGTCAGCTTCCTTCGAACTCTTGCGTGATTGAAGTTTGAGAACAATTCCCTCAAGGCTGAAAGTCCGAGATGGTCGCGTTTTGAGACGCTTTTGATGTTTTTCCTCGCGCCCACAAACTCCGGGCGGATCGCTGCGGGACAATTTCATTGAGCCAGCCGAGTAGGCAACATCAGCAAATGGTTAAAGAATCTTGCTGTTGCACGGATTGATTGCCCGACCACAATAGCTCCCGTTGTCCCGGAGTTCACGCAATTGCTGTCAAGAAAACAGTTGGCCATCGATTTGGGTCTGAGGCGTAATATGAACCTTTCAAGGCATTTTGCGTTCGGACCTGTCCAGCCGTCCGTATAGGTAGGTATGGACAGGTTTTCGCGCAGTGAACGTTGCCCACAGTCAATAAGAAAAAGTTCTCGATGGCGCCCGCCGAAGGGTCGCCTGCCCCCTGCCTGCTGACCAAGACGATCCACCGGGTCGGAATTCTGAATTGGGAGCAACCAGCGGCGATTGATGCGGGGGGGCGTCTCGGCCAAAGGTACCGGGCCAGCAGTTTGACGGGAACTAGACCTGTGTGCTCCGTTCCCAATCTGAGCCATCTATACAAATTCTTCATCTCGAAACGTCCAAACCCTCAAGAAAGAACTCTTGGTTGTAGTTCAGGCTCGTCCAGTTTTGCCTGAGACATGTCAAGGCAAACGGCTCTGCCGGTTGGCAGTTACAATTCCTTAACTCACGAACCTTCCACGGAATCTCTTGCAAGAGGCCTGCCGTAACGATCCACTGGCTTGTCCGCTGCTGCGGTCGCTCCACAAACGTTGATGAAGCCTAGCTTCTTGAAGCGCCGTCCATTTCATGTTGCAGTTGCGAGCATGGCAATGGAGTGCCTGCCACTTCTTTAAGCGAGGAGTAAAATATTGACCCCGTCTTCTGTATAAACAGAAAACGATCCCCCACAAGTTAACAAAGATACGCGCCTTGAAACTGGACACTGCGAAGCCCTCCACCCATGCGGACTTGGTGCGCTTATAAATTTGCCGCAGACAGATAGGACTTCTCAATTGCATTCGAAGAAATAGCAAGATAAAACCGAAAGTACCGCTAATTTTTTCGCAAAATGTCCGTTCAAATGGTTGACGAATCCGTTCCTATTGCGCAGTGAACTGGTTGCGGGGCCAGCATTCAAGGCACACGAAAATGCTGGGAGGGAAGTCAGACAAGTGCAGGTTTATTACAAGGTTCAGGGGCCCAAGGGGTCGGGCCAGGGGTCGGGCCAGGGGTCGGTCAGGGGTCAGGCCAGGGATCAGGTCAAGAGGCGGTCCAAACACACGCCGGCGGCCCCTCCAGGGCACTTGTTGAACTTCGCACTTGCTCAAAACACATTGGACTGGGACCGTTGGCTACTGGAGGGGGACCGGATAACAAGGGAGCCGACTTGGAACGGAATGATGATGGTGATCTCGAGTATTCTCGTGGGGAGTCGCGGACGGCATTTGTGCTTGGCGCTGAGCTTGGCAGTTTTCTCGGTCAAAAGTGAAGGTGGCGGTCGATCGAGGAGCGGGAACTTAGAATCGTTATGGTGCATCAAGAACAGTCAACCCATTGCTGTCGATTCAAACACCGAATACTATGTTTTCACCGTCAGCTGAAATGGCTCAGGGCTTATGCTGACCTTCGTACAGGATCGCATCGAGAAATGTGGTCTTCAGATGAATGATCTTCTGTCCTTCTTCGGCGGAGTTGGAATTGTTGATTCCAGTCGTCGAAACACACATTTGGCATGTTGAGGGCTGTTCTGGGCAAGTTGTAAGAACCGGCTATTTGGTGGAAACCTATTGCCCGTGCACCGCGCCCGATTGATTGTCCAATCAAGTCTTCCCTATCATCCAGACGGCCTGATCACTCGGACGTTTCCATCCGGCCACGCCAACAGAGGCCTTCGGCGCTGGCTACGGCTGATGCATATCCTGAGAGCAAAGGAAAATCGGACTCAAGTTTTGGTTCCGAAAGACTTCGGTTTGACGATCAGGTCAAAGTCCGGTTTCCAGGTTTTAGCGAATTCCAATGCCGTTTCGAATTGCGATACCGCATCGCGGTCAACCCGGGACCATTGCCGGTGTGCACTTCCCCCATAGACAGTATGGCGGGCGCGTCTTGGGCGCTTTCACACTGGCAATTTGCACTTTCACGCTGTTTGCGAAGGGGAAGCCCCCTTGGCTCCAATCCTGTGCACGCCAGCGGCGAAGGTTTTCCCTTGATGGGTCAGGATGATGATTTCACATTTTAGGGGGTGAGTGAAAATCTCAGAAAATTGCACCGAGCAATTGGCGGACAGTGTGCCGAAAGCACAAATATCGCTCCGGCCTTCGCCCGCTTGTGGGGCCTGGCCTGAAAAGAATGGCCGGATGAACCGGAGAAGACGGGCAGGTGAGGGCATGACCAAGTTGGAAAGGGTTCACGCGCGCAAAAGTAGCTTCACGGATGTAACGGCTTCCACTGGATGAAGAGCTGGGGACTGGGTAAAGAGATTCGCCTTACATTCACTGGTGATCAACAACGACAGGACGCGAACCTTATCATCAGGAGAGGGGGCAAGAGTATTTTTGAGAAGAGGAGGGCTGAGCTGTCTTCGAAACATCACCGGCGCTTAGCCAGCGCCTTTTTCAGGTTGATGGACATACAGGAAGATGGAACCAAGCCTGCCGATCGACAGAAACGATGATATTCGTTTCCCAGCGTAGGAGGATCTGAACTGATTACCAGCACGGCTTTCGTCGGTGACCCACGGCCTTCCCTTCCAGCAAGAATCCCAATTTCAATGAGGGGAGATTGGAAGCGAAGTGATTGGTTCCGATCAAATCTCCAAAGATCCCAGGGACACAGTCATTTGTCGGGAATCATTTGATGATGGGAATTGCCTTGTGGGAATGGCGGTTTTGGCGCCTCCCTTGAAGATGGAAAAAATTGGAAACCCGTTTTTCTTGGCGCATGGGATTTCAGGGAGGAGCCCATGATGGCAACCTTCAACCATTTTTGCGTGAACTTACCGGAGAATGACATTGCGCCGCGGATTGCAGGCCAACACGCATAATGGTCGGCTTGATGAAGAAGCCCTCATCGCAGCCTTGACGCTGCCCACCTGATGGGGAGCGCTTCTCCTACCACCGCTCGTCGGGTTGATGGAGCAACAGTCTCATGGAACCCATGTGCTGGATTTGGCGACGGGCGGAGGATTCAATTGGTCGCGGACGATGAAGAACTACAAAAACTGGCGGATTATTGCGGTCAATCTTTCCGTCTCGCGAAAAGCGATTGGTATGACGGGAAACATTCCTGGAGTCTACGCCTCAAAAGCGATCGGAATGGGATGTCGAATTCGCCGATTGCGCTTTGGCCAAAAAGCACTATGGGAGAAAGACCCGATGGCGGGGTTTGCCCTTGGTTTCAATCTTTCCTACGGGCCAGCAGGGGGGCCATGAAAACCGGCAACACAAAAATCGAGCGGAATTCAAAAGACTGCAGAAGGGAACGTGGGCCAAAATGCGCGCCTATTCGCTTTGGTGATTGCCAATCGGCAACGACAATCTGACGCGTAAGCAACGCGCGTTTGGCGCCAGAGACAGGCGTTGCGGCGGCGCTTGGAAGTCCCATGGAGAGTTCAACCACAGGATCAGTCATCGAATTTTGTGGAGATATGGGGGCGAATTGAAGCTGGCCAGAACTGTGGAGACGTTGGGGGAAAATTTGCCTCTGGAAATTCGGCTTGCTGAGCCGGGGGAGGACCGCGGTGGCCCCATGTTTGCCTTATCAGCGTCGCCGCGGTGAGATCAATCCTGATGGACTTTTTGGCGATTGGTTGTCGCCTAGACACACCACATCTTCGCATCACCATGAAGGATATTTGCGTATCTACGCAGATGTTGTCGATATCACAGACAATCAAATGAAGCAGGACTTTCTGATGGGGCTGACTCCCATTTCAGGCTATTTCGGTTATGTCATAGCAACTCGCGGCCAAACCCTCGATCATCAACAACCTCATTCATGTGGCCGTGCGGGACGTTGGAAAATTCAATTGCGCATGGTCGGAGCATGCTGACTTTCAGCGATGACGAAGACAGCGAGACAGGGCGTGAAATCTGATGTTGAATGTTCAGGGTCGATCTAGGAGCCCTTTCGCCATGTCTAACATCAACAGGCGGACCTATTTCGAATGATGAAGGGAAATTATTCCACGCACCTGCCGTCGGGCAGATTGATTGAAAGCTTTTCTACTCTGAGGACGAACACAAACCATTTGCAGGGCACGGCATAAACTGGAGCCGGCCATCCGGTTTGGCCGGTCAACGCAAAGGGCGACGCCAAAAATTCTGGGCGTCCTACCCGAAAATAGTGTTTGATTGCGGTGTCACAGGCCAATCTGACGGGCGCCCGGTGACTTCTCGGCCACTATGTTCCCAGCAAGCGAGGGCTTGGGCACGCTTTTCGAAAATTCAACTCCGGATGCCTTCGTTCCGGTGGACGCCAGTCCGTCACCAAAACCGGCGTGCGCGCAACCGGCTCGAAAAAGCGGTTCAAGCGGAACCTTGAGAGGAACAAGTTTTGGCCGCTCCGCAAGCAAACACGCTGGGCTGGTAGATCAGTTGAGAAAGGCCCAGCAAGCAGTAGGACGATCGGGAGGAAAGTGCTACTCCGGTACATCTTCGGAACGCTTGCCAAAAACTATCAAACCAGTGATTTGTACCCGCCAGAGCAGACAATCCGGTAAAGTCGCCAGATGGACAAAATTGGCGAAGGGCGCGAATGGCCTGCGCGCCCGGAATTCTGAGAAGATGGGAACCGTGATTCATTGATGGGCCATGGAAAAGGAAATTGAGGACTATTCACAACAACGGTTTTCATGATGCTTTCGGTGACCTGCTGCCTAGGATTCCGCTCATTCAGAACTTGGGAATGTTCCACTTGTGAAGTGCAGCCCGTCTTTGGAAGCGCCCGGGAAGCGAATAATCCGGAGGGAAAATCTTCATGTAGTGGAGGCTGGCGATGAGGGCTTTTTATAAATGAGTTTATCGGAGAACGTCACTTTCGAGATAGTATAGCGGCTTGATCTGTAAACCCGCGCGGAAAACACCAGACAGTTTAAGATAACTGGAATTTATAAGACCAAATTCACGTCCACGCTCCGAGAAGTGATTTCAAAAAAAACCCGGCCGAGTCCGGTATTGAGGCTAATGCACTAAAAAGACGCCAGTTAAAACAAATTGACAATTACCGCAAACGGCCACGACGGCCGCCACCGAATTTGAGAGGTTGTCTGCCCGTCAATTGTGATGTCTGCTGCCTAGCGAATTTCAAAAACCATAAAAGGGTGAGCGCGCATAGCAGGATACAAAAAAACATCGGCAGTATCGACGTCGTTGTTAGAATGGATATTTTCCCGCCCCAAAGGCAAACGCCGCACATAAGACGGCAATGAGTGTGGTGAGTAATGCCCGGCCAGCAGCAGGAGTACACGGCGTGGCTGCTAGCCTGTGAAGCCCGAAAAGGCGCTCCATTGGAACACAAACACGGTAGAATGATAAGCATAAGCAGCATGACGGAGGTTTCTGGAAGCAATTTCAAGTTGATACTCTTCAAGCCAAAAATGAACACCGCTGAAAACTGTGCAAACCAATAAAAGGGCCTGTCGCAGCTGATATTTCTTGCCAGCGAAACTTCCTCGTTCTCAAAAGACGTTAAAATGTTTGATGCTCAAAGCCCGACAAATTCATCAATAGGAAATCCAGTTCTTTTCTCCGTCTGCCATGGGGTTCCCTTCCACGTCTCCTTCAGTGCCTAAAAACTTCAAATTGAATTGGCTATAGGCTCGGCATTTTTTCTAAAACAGCGGTAAGAAAATCGACGTAGAGCTTGTCCATAGAAGCTATAGGACCTTCTTCTCGATCTCACGCAATACGATGCCCGGAATCCTTTGAATACGTTGTATCTGCGCGTCCAAAAAATATTCCGCGACCGGTTAGCGCGATCACTCTCAGCAACCAGATCAGGGGGAAATGCCAAATTGTTTTCTTTTTGCGCTATCTGAAGAGATTGTAGCGATCTTCTTTCGAAATCCATAGATGCCAACCGCGTCTCAGGTCAAAAAGGTCCGCAGCGCGTAGATATAAGTCTAGAGTCGCTGGAATAACTGTCTGGTGGGCTTCCTGATAATTCTGAAGCGGTAAAAACGGGCTTTTGGTTGACCCCTGGCTGAAAACGGCGGGGGTATTTGGAACCTCTTTTTTAAAAATCGCCGTACAACGGCACTTGAGAATTTTGTTCCATATTCGACCGTGGATGTTCTGCGTGATAATAGTTCTTTGTCGAATGCCTGGCGCTTTTAAATGACATAGTAATTTTCGGCATCAGATGCTTTTCATTCAAAAAAATGATCTCGAAAATGGCAGTTCCCACCAGCCTTTTTCCATGTGCTCGTTGTTCTGGTTTTCACAACTTGCCGATGTCCACTCAGTTATAAGGTCCTTTCCCGATATTTGTTCATGAAAAAAACGGCGTCCATAGGTTGCACCCACTGTCTGCGTATTCCTGATCGAGAAAATCAATTAAAGGTTGTCTCAGGACATTTCAACGTAGTCTTGGGCAAGAAGTGAAGCTGATGAGGTAATGATTAAGACAAACGGCGCCAAGTCAAAAACACGAAGAGAGATAAATTACGTTATTTTGAAGGTTTCACCAATTGCCTTCCTTTTTTCGATTTTTATTTTTCTGGCCTACTATGCGAAGCGTTTTTTTTAGATGTTCATTGATGTGGGAACTCACTCGTTGCGATCAATCTCACGCTGTGCGAAATTCAACACATATCAAACACCCTGCGCGTTTTGGTATAGTATTTTCTTAGCCTATGGTTTATCGCTCACCCAGTTGGCTTGGAGTACGCGAGTGTTCTATGTGGCCGAATGTGTTGTATATTGCGATGCCACCGTTAAATACTCCATCGCGCGCGCCAAGTTGGTTTAGCAGTATTGGCCAGTCTTGTGTCGTTGCCGTTGCCGGCATTGCAGCTGAAAATCGCGCATTAAAATGCATGTGCCGGTATCGGCGACGCCCACCGACGGATTTGTGTACGCCGGGACTGCGGTACACACTTGTCCAAATTTATCGGAGCCCCCAATGCATTGGCGGATCGGCCTCCAGGGCGTTTCACAAGAGGAAGGCCACGTTTGCGTACAGGTGCGGGGCGGGTCGGGTATTGTTCCTGGTTTGAACCGCATTCGAATCCGCCTTTGTACAGCAACCCTTCCACGAAAAATGCTGAATGTGTGAAAGGTTGGCCCTGCCAGAACGCCTCGAAACGGATGGCTTGGCGGGGCGTCGTATGTGTCCGATTTGTTGCTTCACGCACGGGGGTCCGCCGGAGTCGGGCCAGTCGGGACAGTATCAGGCTCCATTGATCGCAAAAACTGGGGCTGAATTTCAGGGTCAGGACGCCACGGTTGGCCAGGTTTCGCGCAAAAGCCAACGCTACTCGCGCATTGCCGGGTTACGGCGATTCGCGTCAACACATTGGTCTCTGATGTATTTTCCAGATTTGTTAGGGATGGCTGGAAGTAGCCCCAGACGCTTAGGCGGACGCGACCCTTCTCGGGCTCACGATTAAACCCCAGCCATTGTAGCGTTTCAGCCGGTACAGCGCACGAGGCAGCGACCAGTCTGTTTCGGTGTTGGAACCCCTTCATCTTCAGCGCATCCGTCGCGCTTTCCTCAAAAAAAGGGGTTTTTGGGGGTTTTGTGTTTTTCTTTTATGAACGGTGGGTGCG
>Ga0163217_1098050_pt1 | contig 11180 bp, 8 predicted proteins | sample SynspAceP_FD_185933 | JGI IMG/M metagenome (GOLD analysis project Ga0163217, IMG submission 185933) | Saline lake microbial communities from Ace Lake in Antarctica - Synechococcus sp. Ace-P (PacBio error correction) | ecosystem: Environmental > Aquatic > Non-marine Saline and Alkaline > Saline ... | reverse complement strand
CGGCAAGATCGCCTCTGGGTGTGGCCAGCCTCAATCTGGTCAAGCGTGGCCCATTGGGGCAGACAGGTGGCAGCTCTGGAGGCCACCCGAAAGATCTGGATCTGGCGGCCGCCTGGCTTGGTGCTCTCCGAGTTGGGCTGCCTTTTGCGTTGGCTTGCAGAAACAGTTACGGAAGCCCTTGCTGAGCCTGGCGCCAACCTCGCGCGACAGTGATTTTTTCCTGTGCTGGCGGGCCAAGGATCCAGCCACCCTGGATGTGTTTTCATGCCCTGGGGCAGGCGCTGGCTGAAGGCCGCTGACCCTGGTTGCGTTGGGTGCGCGTTCAGGCGTTTTAGGTGTCTCCTGTGCTACATTTTTCGGACTGCGCAGGGCCGCGAGGCGAGTGCTGCAGAACCGAACAGAGAAGAAGGCGCAAAGCCAACGCATGCTGTAGGGTTTCAAAAGCGGTTGAGAGACCGCCGAGTCTGAGCCTTGAGAGCGGCGAAGCGGGGACGCACCTGGACAAAAGAAAAGTTGTAGGGAACCGACGCTTTTTTGCTGCGTTGAGGTCTTGGCTTGTTGAGCGTGAGTGAGCGAAGCGAAAGCGACGTGAAATTTACGGTTAGCAGGGCTGGGTTTTTAACGAACGAGAAACAGCAAAGGTGTGGAGGTCCCGTCAAAAAAGAAAAACAAGGCAGCTTGTTTTGTTGGAATGTTGCAGTAGCGCTTTCACGGGTGTTGCAGGCGATTGAAAAGTTCCAATAGAGAAGACTGCGAACCGGATCTGAGTGATTGGAAAGTCATTTATGCGCTGGTTGTTGCTGCAAGGTGATGACGAAGTGGTTGATGCACTCTCGAACCTTCTGCGAGGGAAGGAGGCCCTGGGTGAAGCGATTATTCGTAGGTAAGGGCGATTTGTTCAGTGGCGGCACTGGTTGCGATGGTGAGATTAGTTTAAGACGAAAGTTTTAGGTTGGTTGAGCTGGTTACAGGACGATTGACTACAACGGAGAGTTTGGATTCCTGGCTCAGGGATGAACGCTGGCGGCGTGCTAACCACATGCAAGTCGAACGGCCTCGGGCCTTAGTGGCGGACGGGTGAGTAAACGCGTATTGAGAATCTGCCTCAGGAGGGGGATAACAGCTGGAACGGCTGCTAATACCCCATATGCCGAGAGGTGAAAACGAATTTCGCCTGAGGATGAGCTCGCGTTCTTGATTAAGGCTGTTGGTAGGTAATGGCTCACCAAGGCATCGATCAGCTAAGCTGGTCTAAGAGGCATGATCAGCCACACTGGGACTGAAGACACGGGCCCAGAACTTCCTTCGGAGGCAGCAGTGGGGAATTTTCCGCAATGGCGCAAGCCATGACGGAGCAACGCGCTTGTGAGGACCGAAGGCCTCTTGCTGTTAAACCTTCTTTTCTCAAGAAGAAGACATGACGGTACTTGAGGAATAAGCCACGGCTAAATTCCGTGCAGCAGCCGCCTGGTTAATACGGGAGTGGCAAGCGTATCCGGAATTATTGGGCGTAAAGCGTCCGCAGGCGGCCAGAAAGTCTGTTGTTTAAAAAGTGCGAGCTCAACATCCATCCAGGCAATGGAAACTACTGGGCAGAGTTGTGGTAGGGGCAGAGGAATTCCCGGATGTTAGCGGTGGAAATGGTAGATATCGGGAAGAACACAGTGGCGAAGGCGCCTGTGGGCCATAACTGACGCTCATGGACGAAGCTAGGGAGCGAAAGGGATTAGATACCCTGTAGCCTGCCGTTTAAACGGATGAACACTTAGGTGTCGGGAGAATTATCCCTCTCGGGTTCGTGAGCCAAACGCGTTTAAGTGTTCGCCTGGGGAGTACGCACGCAAGTGTGAAACTCAAGGAATTGACGGGGGGGCCCGCACAGCGGTGGAGTATGTGTTTAATTCGATGCAACGCGAAAGAACCTTACAGGGCTTGACATCCTGCGAAACCTGAGAGATTCGGGGGGGCCTTCGGGAACGCAGTGACAGGTTGCGTGCATGGGCTGTCGTCAGCTCGGGTCGTGAGATGTTGGGTTAAGTCCCGCAACGAGCGCAACCACGTTCTTTAGTTGCCAGCATTTTAGTTGGGCACTCTTAGAGAGACCGCCAGTTGATAAAAAAACCGGAGAAGGTTGCTGGATGACGTCAAGTCATCATGCCCCTTTACTCCTGCGGCAACACGTACTACAATGCTTACGGACAAAGGGCAGCAAACTCGCGAGAGCTTAGCAAATCCCATAAACCGTGGCTCAGTTCAGATCGTTAGGCTGCAAACTCGCCTACGTGAAGGAGGGAATCGCTAGTAATCGGCAGGTCAGCATACTTGCGGTGAATACGGTTCCCGGGCCTTGTACCACACCGCCCGTCACACCATGGAAGTGGGCCATGCCGGAAGGGCGTTACTCCAACCGTAAGAGGAAGGACGCCGAAGGTGGGGCTTGATGACTGGGGTGAAGGGTCGTAACCAAGGTAGCCGTACCGGAGGTTGCGGCGGGATCACCTCCTAACAGGGATGACAAAACTGACTTTGATGTCTGACCCCAATTTGTGGGGAGGCCAAAGTCCTGTTCATCTCCGATGGATAATCGGTACCTCGATTTGACTTAGCTGATATGAACATGGTGGTGACCAGCAATGTGATCATTGATGCGTGATGTCAGTTTAAGTTTTTATTCTGTTTCCTAAATTTTGTCTAGGGTTCACCACCCCCCCACACAAAGGGTTCCCCTGGGGCCATTTAGCTCAGTGTGGTTAGAAGCGCACCCCTGATAAGGGTTTGAGGTCCCTGGTCAAGTCATGGATGGCCCATTCGGTGTTTGGGGTTAGCTCAGTTGGTAGAGCGCCGGCTTTGCAAGCAGGTGTCACGGTTCGAGTTCCGCTTACCTCCACTGACCAAACCTTCCTTTAGCGAAAGCAAACAGGAGAAACTTGTGATGGTGGAGACTAGATTTTTTGCTGTGCAATGATTTCAGCTTCCTTTCATTTGATTAAGATTAGAGTCTTCGTATGGATTTATTTTTTTGAATAGATTCTTACTAGAGTAGTTTTTAAACATTTTAATCCATTGAAAAAGGACGCTGGACTCTTGCTTGTTGGCTGTTAAGGCTGATGGAGTAGTGGGCAGCAGACCTTGACAACTGCATAGTAAGTCTGGAATTATTAAGCATCTCAATGGATGCTGCAATTCCAGATCCAGTGATATGCATCCATTGGCTTGATCGCTTTGCCTTTGGGTGAGCGGCGGAGCGGATGGCGTTGTGCTTTGAGGGGGAATGAGAGATGCTTTAAGTAAGAGCGAGACTCTGCATGGTTCCGGTTGTTGCCGAAACAACTGGGTTTGATCTTGTTTTTACCTCTTGAAGTTTTTTAATCTTTTAAATCCTTGTGGTTGAAAAGGTTGCAGAGCTGTGATGGTAAAAACCAGGAGAAATCTGCGTACACCGCAAGCCAATGCTGTGTGGAGAAACATTGGCAAGCTACAAAGGGCTCACGGTGGTACCTTGGCACACAGAGGCGTGAAGGACGCTACGTTACCTGCGATAAGTCTCGGAGCGGGAAAACACGCTTTGATCCGGGAATTTCCGAATGGCGGCAAACCCCTAGAACGGCGCTGAATCCATAGGGCTGGCTCGAGCCAACCCCAGCGACCTTGAAACATCTTAGTAGCTGGAGGAAAGGGAAAGTAAAAACGGACTCCATGAGTAGCGGCGAGCGAACGGGGACGAGCCTAACCGATGTTTTCGACCTCGGGTTGATGGGACAGCAATGTGGCGACCAGGGACGTTAGAGGAAGCGGTTTGAATGTGCCGCCGCCAGAGAGGGTGAAACCCCGTACTCGAAAACGAAAACTGGCCTAGCGTATTCCCGAGTAGCACGGAGCCACGTGCAAATTCCGTGTGAATCCGCGAGGACCACCTCGTAAGGCTAAGTACTCCTGTGTGACGATAGCGCAACAGTTACGCCGAGGAAAGGTTGAAAGAACCCCGGGAGGGGAGTGGAAAATAGAACATGAAACCGTGAGCTTTACAAGCAATGGGGAGTCCTACTCATTAGGATGACCGTGTGCCTGTTGAAGAATGAGCGGCGGACTTATTAGGCACTGGCAGGTTAAAACCGGAAATGGTGGAGCCATAGCGAAAGCGAGTCTGAAAGTAGGGCGATCGTCAGTGGTTTTAACTAGACCCGGAACCCGGGTGATCTAACCCATGGGGCCAGGATGAAGCTTGGGTGATACCAAGTGGAGGTCCGAACCGACTGGTGTTGAAAAACCAGCGGATGAGCTTGTGGTTAGGGTGAAATGCCAATCGAACCCGGAGCTAGGCTGGTTTCTCCCGAAATTACGTTGAGGCGGTAGCGGTTTTAGTGCTATAAGCAGGGGGGTTAAAGCACCGTTTCGGTTGCTGGGGCTGCGAGAAGGCGGACCAAAATCGATACGAACTCTGAATTTACCCTGATGTGAAACTAGGCAGTCAGACTGTGGGGGATAAGCTTCCATGGTCGGAAAGGGGAAAAACAGGCCCAGCCGCCAGCTAAGGTCCGTAAAATCAATGCGAGTTGATAAAGGAGGTGGATTTGCCCAGACAACCAGGAGGTTTGCCCAGAAGCAGCCATTCCTCAAAGGAGTGCGTAATAGCTCACTGGTTCGAGCATCCTGCGCGAAAAAATGAACGGGCTAAGCCATTGTACCGGAAGCTGGCGGAATTTAATTGTTCTTAGGAACATTCAAAATGGTAGGGGAAGCGTTCCCATGTGGGGTGAAGCGTTTAGCGTAAGCGGGCGTGGACTGCATGGAAGTGAGAATGTCGGCAATTGAGTAGCGCGAAAACATGGGTGAGAATCCCATGCCCCGAAACCCTAAGGGGTCCTCCGGCAGGCTCTGTCCGCGGAGGTTTAGTCAGGACCTAAGCGAAGGCCGAAAGGCGACGTTAGTCGATGGGACAACAGGTCAACATTCCTTTACCCTTGTTCATGTTTTGGAAGGGGGACGGAGAAGCGCTAAGCCAGCCAGATGTTTGGTTACTGTTCAAGCGTGTTCGAGGCTTGAGGAGCGGAGGAAAAACGCTCTTTGAGCTTGAGGCGTGAGCGAGCTGCTACGCAGCGAAGTGGGTTTGATTGCAAGCTTCCAAGAAAAGCCCTATACCGTTAAGGCATTGATGGCCTGTACCCGAAAACCGACCACAGTGGGGTGGTAGAAGAATACCGAAGAGGGCCGCGAGATAACTTCTCCTAAGAAACTCGGGCAAGAATTGGCCCCCGTAACTTCGGGAGAAGGGGTGCCACCGCAAGGTGGTCGCAGTGAAGAGCCCAGGCGACTGTTACCCAAAAACACAGGTCTCCGCTAATCGCAAAGACGATGTATGGGGGCTGATGCCTGCCCAGCTTTGCCGGAAGGTTAAAGGAAGCTGGTCAGGCGAAAGCGAAGCTAGCGACTTGAAACCCCGGTGAAACGGCCGGCCGTAAACTATAACGGTCCTAAGGTAGCGGGAAATTCCTTGTCGGGGTAAGTTCCGACCCGCACGAAAAAGGCGTTAACGATCCTGGGCGCTGTCTCGGAGAGAGGCTTCGGGCGAAATAGAATTGTCTGTGAAGATGCGGGACTACGTGTGCCACCCGGACAGAAAGACCCTATGAAGCTTTACTGTAGCTTGCGTATTGTTGCCCGGGGCTTCTGAATGCGCAGGATAGGGGCGAGGCTTTGATTCCATGGCTTGCGGGGTCATGGTGAGCCAACGGTGAGATACCACTCTTTCAGAGCTAGGGTCTCTATACAGCCACCGTTATCGGGGGCTGGACAGTAATTTCAGGTGGGCCAGTTTTGACTGGGCGGTCGCCTCCTAAAGTAACGGAGGCGCGCAAGGGTTTTGCTCAGCTTGGTTGGAAATCAGCGACGAGTGTTAAAGCAGAAGCAAGCTTGACTGTGAGACCCAACAAGTCGAACAGGACGAAAGGTCGGCTTTTTAGTGATCCGGTACGGGTTCTGAGAGTGGAAGCGGCCGTCGCTCACGGGATAAAAGTTACTCTAGGATACACAGGCTGATGCTCCCCAGAGTTCACATCGACGGGGAGGTTTGCCACCTCGCATGTCGGCTTCATCGCAACCTGGCGGCTGAAGTCGGTCCAAGGGTTGGGCTGTTCGCCCATTAAAGCGTACGCGAGCTGGGTTCAGGGAACGTCGTGGAGACAGTTCGGTCCATACGCGATGCATGCGTAAGAACATTGAGAGGAGTTCTCCCTAGTACGAGAGGACCGGAGGACGCACCTCTGGTGTACCAGTTACGTTGCAACGGTTAACGCTGGCGTAGCCATGTTGCCGGAAGAGGATAACCGCTGAAAGCATCTAAGTTGGGGAAAGCCCACCTCAAGATGAGTGTTCTCATGGCTTAAGCCAGTAAGGGTCACGGGAAAGACAACCCGGTTGATTAGGCTCTACGTGGGAAGCGCAGCAATGCGTTGAAGCGGAGGGGAGTACTAATAGACCGAGGGCTTGACCAACACTTCGCTCTTGCTGCAGATAGCATTGAGCTGTTTGATATTCAGAAGGATTCTTTGCCAACGCCTGAAAGGGGTGTGTTGATTGGGATTCTACATTACCTAGCAGTTCTCAGGGTCACCTTGGGGGCAAAGAGATTATTTCCTTGGTGTTCATGGCGGCACTGTGTGACCCACTCCGATCCATCTGACTCGGTTGTTGAACGCAGTAGCGGCGACGATAGTTGGAGGAAGCTTCCTGCAAAACATAGCTCGGATGCCAGGATAAAAACTCTTGTCCATCCCATTTTGGTTGAGCGCGGCTAGATCTAGCGGCTAGGACCAAGGGACGAAAAAGGCCACCGCAAGGTGCTTTTTTTGTGGTTTTGAAATCAGTCTTTTCACTCAAAGCACTTCAACTCCAGCCTGTGAGTTGAATGTTCGTCCAGGCTGTGATCAGGGTTGTGCTGCCGGGGTGCTGTTCTGGATTGCAGCTCTGCGGCTGGAGCGTGTGGCCAGGCCGCTGGCCTTGGGCGGCCATCGAAGCTCGGCAAGGGAGCGCTCACGAACAGGATTTTGGCGGCAGCATACGGCGAGAGAGTGTGGCGGCATTTGTAGATTAGGCTGGCTGGCATCCTTGGTCTTGGGCCGCTGCGGGTGTCAAACCCAGGCGCTGAAACAGTGGGCACAGATCACGGCGTTGCTGTGCGCGTAGAAGCAGTTGCTGGGCCCGGCTACGGATCCTGATGAATACACGCCAGTTGCAGGCCATTCGGCATTGCCAGCGCTCAGTGTTGGCTGGCACATTCGTTTAAACAGCTTGGTGACGTGCACAGTTCGGCCATCGGCATTAGCCCTCGTTCCAGTCAATCCCTGCAGATCTTTGAGGGCGTTGAGCTGCGTCGGCATCGATCAGCTGCTGAAGAAAAAACGGCAGAGTTGGATCAAGGCTGGGAGGCTCCATTTCCTGTGGTTTTTTTGGCTTCGTGATGGCAGCGTGCCAGGCCGCGTTGAGATCGCTGAGCAACGTTTGCAATCGGCATCCTGCCCGTGTGCTGCAGGAAGGGCTGAAGGCGAAGTCGGGCGTAGGGAAGAGGCGTGGCGGCCACGAAGCTCACCGGGGCAGGTGGTGCCTTCGATGTCGCAGCAGGGACATGGCTGATGGTGGTCATGCGGCGTTGGTGGCTGCGTTCGTGGCTGTGGTTCATGGGCTTGGTTAAGGGGTGGCAGCAAGCAACTCACCGCCAGCTCTTCGCTCGAGCAGGAATTCGAGAATTCAGATTGGCGGGCGGCGCAGAAGAGATCCTGTCCCCAGGCATAGAGCCCGTTTGGCGGCGATCAGCAGGCCGTGGGGGGCTTCGCCCAGTGTGGTGAGGCGCCAGGCTGAGGGCGACGCAGATCCTGATACGTGGCCAGCACGGGAATAGCAATCGAGGCTGTTGTGGCTGAACTGGGCCCGCCAGGCCCTTGAGCATTTCCAGGCCCTCTTATTTGCAGAGAACCGATCCGCAGCGACCCGTTGCGCAGGGCCCCGACGTGAGAAGCAGGGTGGCGGCCTGGGATGGGTGATGCAGTACGCTCGGGCCCCCGTTGCGCCTGACGATTTCCAGGGTGCAGCAGGGTTTCGGCGCTGGCCTGCCCCATGGCCGGCGATAACCTGTTGCCCTCCGCATTCACCAGGATCAGGTCTTCGGGACTCAATGGAGCCCTTGTCGACACCGCTGGGGGCCATCAGCAGCTTGCAGCGGCTCGGTCCGGCTGACGCAGCTGAAATTCCGCCGGTGCCGTCGCACAGCCCCGTGGCATGAATCGCCGCGATGACTGCGCTCAAGGGCCCTGGCCTGGTCGTCAGAGCGGTTGTTGTGGCACGGCCATTTCACGGGCACGATTTCACCCATTCTCCATGCACCGGTTCAATGCTTTGGCAGTTGGGGCACCAAGGGCTGCTGCGTCCTGCCAGGCGCAGGCGCTGGATCGGTTGGGCGCAGCGGCGGCAGGGTTGGCCGCTGCGGGCGAATAGGAACCCAGGCGACGGCCGCCGTTAGTTGGCCATTAGGTGCCGCTGAAGATCGCGGAAGTCGCTTAGAAGGTGGTGCCACCCTGAGGCGATGCTGATCTCGAAGCACCCTCGGATCGTGATTGCATAGGCCGCTCGAGCTCTGCGGCTGAGGCTCCGCTTGCGGGCGCTGGGGGGGCCACGCCTGCGTTTGAAGAGGATTCATCGGCGCTAGATGTTGCCGGACGCAGCCACCAGCGGCCTGTTCGAGCAGGGCCGGCCTTGATTGGGCGGACGGGAGCCTTTTGAGTTTCTGCTGCAGTGTAGGGGCCGTGAAGCGATCTGTAAAGGTCGGGCCCAGTTCTGCAGGCCCGTCATCACGCTGGAGCAAGCCTGGCCGGGAGGGATAACCACCATTGGCCGAAATGCTGCGACGTCGATGAAGCGCAATTCTGCCCCTTGGCGGTCCAGCCAGCGCACCCGGGTGTGGCGGGCAGGGGTCGCGGTTGATCCAGCCAGAGAAATTGGCCGGTCGATTGCGCAAATTGCACGCCCCAGTGGCCTGCCCGCCTGTCCGCCGCGGCTCAGCTCGGCCATCACGGTATTTGCCGCGGCGGGCTCCACGTGCCCCCAGGCAAAACCGATCAGCCCGGCACGGAACTTATCGACATCTGCGGGGCGCGGCGATGGCGCTGCCCTGCAGCACCTCGACCCTTGTCGATCTCGAGGCGTTGTTGGAGCTGGCGCTCCAGCCCGCGGCGCACGGTTTCACCTCGGGAGTTTCGGGCATGCGGCTCAGGATTTGATTCACGGCAGCCTGGCAGGAAGGCTCAAGACGCGAGCACTGGGGTTTGAAGAGTGGGTGAAGGCCTGTTTCGCCCGCGCCTTGAGCCAGGGGTGAGGCGGTATTCGCCGCGGGTGTTGGCCATGGGCCGGGCACAGAGATCGAGCCACGGAGCCCACATCGGAGGGCATGCCGCCCTGCTCGCGGATGGCTGGCAGTAGATCTTGCCCAGGATGCGGCGCTACGAGCACCAGGCATTCCGGGCGGATGGAGCTTCGATCCAGGGGCGAGCACCTGCCCATAGATCACCGTAATGGCATCGCTGCCATAGGGCATCGGCACGGCCGGTTCAATTCCCTGGGATCAAAGAAGCTGCTTCGCCGCCAGGTGCTGCCAGGGAGGGCGGCAGCGAAGAGCGATCACTGCCGCCACCGCCAGGGAAACGCGTCCATGGCGGTAGGCATTGTGGTTGCAGGAAGGGGAAGTTGTGCAGGTGCCAGGCCGACCGTTGGAGCAGGCGCGGCCGCAGGTTCTCCAGAGGCAGCGCCTGGAAAGTGGCCGCTGCAAGGGCAGCGGCCACGGTTGTGCATGAATTTCAGGCCGGGTGCATTGCTCAAGATTCCGGGATGGCGGATGAGGTCGCTGCCGGCGATGGCCTGACGGGAAGTGTTCAAGGAGGTGCTCGTAGCTGGTGGGCGTCGAGCCGGTTGCCCAGGGCATGGAGCTGGGGATCGATGTGTGGCCGTTGGCGATGGCGCCACCCGGAGATCGTTGACGTCCGCCGCAAAGGAAACAGGCCCCTCACTCACCGAGGCGGATCAAGGGCTGAATGGTTGCTGCATCGCTGGGCATCCCGCAGGGTTGCAACGAGCCCCTCAAGGGCCTTTCCGGGGCTGGCTGCTTCTGGCGACTCCCAGTATTGTGCCAAAGGGCTCGGCGCAGGCTGGCAAGGCCGGCCTGGCGGCGTTAGAAAAATTTTTCCGCGAGGCGCTAGGGAGATGGGGGCCGGCTTTTCGCTGGCGGCAAGACAGGTCCAGCAAACTCTTTGTTGCGATCGGGGGCAACGAGAGGTGCCCTTCTGCTTGCAGGCGGCACGCAGGGGGCGGCAGGCCCTTCCGGGGGGAAAGCAGCGGCACGATCGCCCAGGCCTGCGGATCTGGAGCTGGGCTCCAGTCCTCAGCGGACGGGCCAGCGGCAGAGCCAGAGCCAGGTCGGTAATACCCACGTGCCAGGGACTGGGCGTGCTGCAACGACTCAGCCGCTGCCAGGCCCGTTTTCGAGCAGGTTTCAGAGGTCGCGCAGGCTGACCAGACGGCTTCCGGATGGCGTTCAAAATGTGAATCGGCTCGGTCTCCAGCGCTTCCAGCCGCCAAAAGAAAAAAAAAGTGGTTGTTGGCGATATGGCCCGACTCGTGGCGGGATCTCTCGCGGCGGATTCCCACAACAGGAGAAGAGAGTGGCTGGAGGGCGGTATATGGGGGTTGCCGTGGTGTGAGGAGTTGGCCCCTGCGTGCAGCGCACATGAAGATAGCCGGCGCCGTGTGGCTCTCCCGTAATAACTGGATGCCATGGATTCTCGTAACCCCTGCGGCCTAGATGTTGGCCCCTCAGGTTTGCTCGAAGTACTTCGATCAGTGCGCTCGATTACACGCACCAGCTCGAGCGTCATGTCACTTTGTGATGCCACATGAGAAAGGTCCTCTCATAGCAAGCTTCGGAGTTGGCCGCCAGGGCTAGTGCGCGCGCAGCGTTGAAGGGCTGGCTGAGGCTGGTGGGATCTTTTCGGAGAGGATCTGGCTGAATGCGCGATCCGATGTGCCATGATTTGATCAAGCCTGTGCTGGGTTTCTAGGCGGAATCGTGGTATCTGGATCGCTGCAGGCGCTAGAACATGGGCTTCCTGTCGCGTTGGGCAGCCACCGGCTTCATCTCA
>Ga0163217_1069427_pt1 | contig 11180 bp, 10 predicted proteins | sample SynspAceP_FD_185933 | JGI IMG/M metagenome (GOLD analysis project Ga0163217, IMG submission 185933) | Saline lake microbial communities from Ace Lake in Antarctica - Synechococcus sp. Ace-P (PacBio error correction) | ecosystem: Environmental > Aquatic > Non-marine Saline and Alkaline > Saline ... | reverse complement strand
TATTGATTGTTTCCGCAATTGAATTTTGGGATCCAATTCTAATACGCTCAATTTTTTGCCCGGCACCACCAGGGCTTTTGTTCTGTCTTTTCGGCCAAGCTGAGCCCCAATCCTGACCAGTTTTCTTCCAATAAGGTCTCACGCCGGCAAATCATCCCGAAATATTTTTGACACCCCCAATTTTTTAAAGCCATGCCTTCCTATTTTGCAGGGCGATCAGTTTTTGTTAGGGGATCCTTTTATCTTCTGAGTCGATTGTATTTTTTAAAAAATAACAAAGGGTGAAAGCAAAAACTTTCCAATTTGTTCTACTAATTTCTCATCTATGGCCGTTTTTTGAAAAACCCAGGACAATTCATGGGAATCGACTTACTAATGTTGAAAGATTTTTTCTTAAAAGTCTGGAGTGATAAAGGAAATTTTTTCATGATGGTCATAATTAAAGACCTCCACTATAGCTGTTTACTCTAATTCCTCAACATCTAATTTCATTTCGCGGTTATTCTACATGTTAATTCGTATTTGCAATCATCGATAAAATTTTTGCTTGAAATATTGTAGTCAAAATCATCATTATTAAGCACTTTTAACTGCCAAATTCACCAATACTCGAGTGGGGAAAAAAAGGTGTACTGCAAACTTGGTTGCTCTTGAGGGGGGATAAGGACCTCAAGGTTATCAAATTAGGCGTTTTATACTATCCTCATTCCCCAAAGTTTTTTTTTTTTTCAATTTTCCTTTTAAAATTAGGGGTTTTTTCAAATTTTTTTTTTTAGGGGGGGAAAATAGTCCTGACTCAAAATGGGTTTTCCTCTATTAAACTATTTATTTCGGAAAACCCTTGGAATTGTTTGAAGCAACTCAGGTTTTTATGTCAAGATTATTTCTCATTATTTAGATCTGCTTTCACTTCATGAATTAGCAATTCCCACTTATCAAAGTCGCTCCATTTAAACACCCAAATTGAGCCTTCAACGGGTTTTTCAGAAACTGTAAACATCTCTGAAGCTAACCCCCCTCCTATCTAAAGCAAATCTCCCTATTCCTTAGCGCCAGTTTGTATTTCTGCCCCCAGGCAGATAGGAGTTCTGGGGTTTATCATCTGTTCCAATCTTCACCAATTCTTAATTGACATCACTCGTCATGCCAATTCCATTATCTATAATGTATAAATGATGGATCTTCCTTGAATTCATCATTGATTTTTTCAAAAAATTATAATACAATTTCGAGCATCGGCATCATAAACCATTTTTTTACCAACTCGACTATTGCTCCATCAGCTGTTAGAAAAGTTCTCCTGGGCCGATTAATTTGGCTGTTCTTTGCTGAAACAGGCTAAATTGAACTTTAGTCATTTCCGTTATCGTTTACTAGTTCCAAATCCTTGCAGACTTCATTAAGGCACTCACATGAGTCAAACATCTTATTGTAAGGCAATCAAGGTTTAAAGTTCATCAAAACTCTAAGTTTTCGTATTGACATTATTGCTTAACTCGGCTTAATCGGGTTTTACTAAATCGGTCTTACGCGGACTTTCTGAACGGATTTATTGACTTCCTTGAAAGATAAGCTCCCTAACTCAGTCATATTATCTTGTTCTGATATCAGATCATAAAAATACTTAATCGAATATGAAGAACGAAAATAGAACGCATATTTTTCAACAATACCTCTTCATTGCTTAATTTACAGTCAATTCGGATAATATTAAAGTCGTGGGTAGGGAAAAGCAAGCTCTTTTTCAAAGCTTTGGTTCTGGATGTTGGCTTATGCGGCTTGTTAATGTGCTTGCTGTGCGCTGGCGAAATCAAATAAAAATTTCTCATGCGGTGACCCTTTTTCTTGTTTGTCCATCGGCATTTGTCTGATTAGTTTCGATGTCTGTTCTTTATCAGTTCATGTTTCTATTGCACTGTTCGTCTTTTTTGCATGAGCACAACGATTTGCTATCACCTATTTATAGCTGAATATCTGCTCCGCTAATCGCGAAGGCTATCAGTTATGTATAGGTGATATTCTCTTATTTAATTCAAGTTAGTCAACTTAGTTATAGATCCAAGGCAGCCAAAGGGACTTGATTATTTGATTCCAATCCTTTGGGTGGTGATTTGGGTATAAATTTGTATTAGTCTTAGCCATTTTGAGTAGGATTTTTGTCTCAGTGGACTAAAAGCGGAGATCGGAGAGGCGTTTATAAAAATGAAAATTTTAAAAAAGTGGTATTTACGATAGCTTCCAACTTCCAAACTCCAACCTCCCCACTTTCAACTTCCAAACTCCAACCTCCCACTTCCAACTTCCAAACTCCAAACCTCCAACCTCCCACTTCCAAACCTCCAACTTCCAACCTCCTAACCTCCAAACCTCTCAGTTTCCAACCCCCTATACCAAACTTTTCCCAATCACCTTCTGGGAATACCGATGCTCTAAATTGCGATGGGACTTTGGCAGCGATCGGTCTCTGGTGTATCGCTGTGGAAACTGACTTTGCCGCTTGGAAAATAATTTTCCCCTCATCGTAGATGGGCTCATTGACCAAGGAATAGGTAATACCAGGGTCTCAGTATCTCCCGCTGCTTGGACCGCTTGGTGCACTATGACTGCCGTACATTCCCTTATCCTCCGTATTTTGGGAGCAGCCGGCATTGATATTTACCATGTGATCTGGAAAAGCTCGGATCAAGTCCTCCGGAATCTTGCAAAGAAAACCCTGCCAATATCACCCATCGATCTTCTCTGCTTTGAAGCTTTCCAACAATATCCCTGCTTCCATTTACCCTTTCGGCTCGACGAGGTGAAAGTGGGGACCTCAAACTTCCTTAGCGCGCTCCAGGACCAAAGCATCCTGCCCTCTATTTGAAGCCACAGCCGCTATTTCGGCTTTTTTCAGAGTTTTGCATAATATCCATTGATTTTTTCGGCATTTGGAGCCGCTCTCCGCGAAGCGAGGGATGGCGAGACGTTTTTCAATTTGGGTGTTTTTATTTTGGGGCCTGGTTGAAAATTAAGTTCATTCTAACATCGGCACTACCTAGATTCGGAAAAAAAATGGACTAGTTCAAATGTTCTAATAGTGACAACGGTGACGCTGCCAAAGGCAAATTGAACCTTCCAACATCGCAAGTTTCAACTTTTAATCCAAAAAACGCTCATCGATCCATAATTGATATCTGCATGGCAAAAATGATTTAATTCTCGATTCTCAATTTTTATAGATGTTCGATTGCGGCTAAGTCAATTTCTTCTTGAACAGTAGCCGGCCAAATTCAAATTTTAACGGTTTCTGGTTTGCCTATTCCAGTGTTAAGGTTCTCTTTGAGCTTAATAACATCATTGAGCTTTCGGAGTATTTTTTTATCATCCTGCTTGCCAACTCAAGAATCTAGCCAGCCATTTTTCCGTTAAAGGTCAAGCTTCATTCTTCTCCAATGAGTGTTCTACCGACGGTTTTTTCCCTGATTTATATTGATCAATTGATTCAAAATAGCCATTTGGCATTTTCTTTTTGAACTTCAACACGGCATCTGTTTCCATCATGAGTTGTTACTCTTCCAATGAAAATAATTACGCCCTTTACCCGTCCCTCGTTTCAAAATTAGGGGTTTCGCGCCTGTTCTTCTAACCTTGATCCAGTTAGTCTTGTCATTTAGATTCGAAAATTTCAGAGATAATTTAGCAGCTATCATAAGTGCTGATTTAAGTACGTACGGCGGAAATGGTAACGTGTTTAGAGTTGAGTTGGCTATTCTGAAGAAACAGACTTTTATGTTCTGAATCTAGCTCAATCTTTTAGCTTCTCACTTTAGCTTTTCAAAAATCCCAACCCACTTTACCCCACACTTCAATTCCAAAGCTTAAACCCGTATTCCAAAAGGAAGTCAATCCTTTCCACCTCAAACTTTTTGAATTTTGACCTTTTCTTAAACTTTCCACTTTCACTTTTCAATCTTCAAACCTATTAATTCCTAACCTGCCCATTTCCTTTTCGCACCACCCATTTGTAAGCTGCAGAGTTCGGCAAGTCCATGGGACCACGGCAGGAGGCTTTGAGTGCTGATTCCGATTTCTTGCGCCAAAGCCAAATTGACTTTCCATCGGTTAAAAAAGCCGTTGAAGCATTCACATAAACGGCAGCCGCATCGACTTCTAGGAGAAACGGTGATTGTGTTTCAGGATTTTTTCGGAAATAAATAGCTTCAGAATGCTGCGAAAGTGAAGGTTGCAATATGATCCCAAGGCTTCAGCCAGGTTTCTTCGACACGTTTTGATGGCTAGTTAACGACTGAGAAACTCTGCTTCCAAAGTGACTTTTATGGCAAGCTAAATCTTAGGATTTTTGGACGCCACAAGGCTTCAAAGCGAACACCAGTCATCAGCAAAGACTCTTCCACTCTTTTTTCTAATAGTTGAATCAACTCATTCAGCCTTTTCAATTGACTTTTCTGAATAATCGGCCAGTCCAAGGAGTTGCAAACGCTTGGGTCGGCCGGGTTTTAGCATTGAGGATAATTCCGCTTTGGCTTTGGTTCCAAAATCTGCCGTCTTCATCCACATTACGTATGCACGATGCCGCTCCGGTTTCGATCACCGGACTTTTTTGCATTTTTCCCGAACGAAAGTTTGATCAAGAACTCTGAGATCCTTTGGATAATTACATCCACAAATCCCACGCTTCAGTAAAGCTTTGGTCAGCTCGATCAGCTGGCAACAATTGAAAGGGCATCGGTTGGGATTGATGCTTGTCCAAAACCTGATGAATCATGATATTGCCAGATTTGAATGTTTCCGCATCCGAACCTCCCTTTCAATTATCAATCCATTTCCGGATTTGAGAGCTAAGGGCGAAAAACATCAAAAAGTCACATTTTGTCGGGCTTCGTAAATGGCATCCCAATGACGCGAGGGAACGGTAATTTTCTAGCGAAAGCCCATTTTCCCAGCACCTTTACTTTCGCAAAAAATATGCATGCAAAGGGCTAGTCAACCTACTGACTTGAAGGATTTTCAGAGCAATGTCGTTTTGATCCGATCGCGGTAAGTAGAAGCCGATCAAACATTGGATTTCATGATCCATCTGAGCCAGCGTCTTTTTGGATTTTCAGCGATTAAAAAGTTGCGCTTCCGTACTCGCTAATTCAGCTTAAATCGTCTAAGCATTTGACTTGACTTTGGCATCAGGCTATTCCAAGCAATTCCGGCTCGCCTTTTTTTTACTTTTTCAAAAATGAGATTGGTACTCAGTCAGGGGTCAACATAAATAATAATTCGTGTGAAATTAGGGCTTTTTGATTTTTTTTGACCCCAGTTCTGCTCCCTGGCAAGTTTCGCAATTGTATTCGCTCGACCCAAGCCGATTTTCCTGGACTCCTTCTTCCTTTTTTACCCCCCCGGGTCTTTTTTGATGAGCAGTGGATATCGCCTTCGGAGAATTCGCCTTTCCAAAAACTTGACTGATCCGCAATAGGAAGTAAGCTCCGAATGACTACCGAAGTCAAGGAAGCTTTGGCTCCATCATTGACAACCAACTCTCTTTGTAATAGGACCGGCCGCCATGAGCTAGCCATTTTTTTGCGTGCTAGGGGTAGATTTTTTGAGCTTCGAACTGGGTACACCTGAGTTGCCTCCGAGGCAAATTCCCCCAAAAATTCATCCCGCTTCCATGGGCGAGAATACTGAATCCCAAGATCCAGAAGGGATGCACTTTTTGGCCATGGCATATTGGTCAGCATTCCCACCCCGCCCAAAGGAGGATCTTGGAGCAGAAAATGTAATTGGAAATCTCAGGCATTGCCGCGGAGACTTTTTTCGATTGAGTTTGGATTCTGGGTCTGCAGGATCCCGGTGTAGATTTCCGTCCACGTTGGTCGATAGAATGCGTGTCGCATCTACCATCGCTTTGCCAGTGAAGTCCAGCCAATCATCATTGTCAGTAAACATCAATTCGGGTAATGGGTACACCGTATCGTTTTTCAGTTTGATGATCGGAATGATTCCCCTGTGCCAGCAATGCCTGCAACGCCAGTTTTCATCATTCAGAAACATGCTTCCGATCTCGGAAGTCTTCCTTGCGTCCACCAAGAATTGCGGCAATCTGGATTCCTTGCTTTTCGAAGCGCCTGTTGGTATTCATGGAATCAGCGAATGCCCTGTGGAGGCCCAGATTGTTTCTTGAAGACGGGATGGAGTTTTTCAGGCAATAGGGGATCGCTTGCCTTCCAAAAAGCCACGGCACCCGAATCTCACCAAAACGCACTTTTTTCGCCCGTCATAACTGAATCAAGGCCTTGATTTTGAAGCACAAGCTTTTCTCCATGCGCTCACATTCTGTGGCAACTCCCATTTTCCTGCGTGAGGACATTCGAACCGATTGTTTGATGATAATTACTTTACTTTCCTGATCATTTAAAGATTTTCATCAAATAAATACAGGTTTTATTACGAATTTATCTACGATTTAAGAATTACGATTACGACCATCCGAGCTTTCGACTTTTTTTCTCCTGATTTTGAGTTCTTTTGTTTTTCTTTGAAAAAACGAAAAAAATATGTTGTGAACTAAGTAACAGCGTATTAGAAACCTGTAGATCTCGGTATAAATCCAAAATGCCAAAATCTGCGAAATCACTTTTTATAGAAATCCCCTGCTCTAGTCCAACAAGTGCATCAAAAATCTTAGCAAACAGGCTTTTAATTGGTTGAAGTGACTTGCGATCGGCCTTTGGTAGATTTGCGTACATAAAGTTACATGAAAAAGATTCCCAAACCTCAAAATAGTTAGAATAGCTGGTTTTAAGAACATCAAAATGGTTGAATGATGTCACCAATCGCCGAAATACAGCAAAATTGCATTAGAAAAATCACATCCTTGCGTTTTGCGAAAGCAATACAATTGGGAGAGTGCGGCACCCATGTTTCCGGTCGCCGGTTCTATCCCTCCGATGTCTTTTGATGATCTCTCGGATTCAGATTTGAGTGAAAAAAGCAAAAATGGCATAGGTGAGTTACAAGCAATTCCGACTTTGCGGTAGTAAAAGCCACCAGGTAGATCGGACAGTCCAGTTCCAAAAAGCCACCGTAAAGATTTCCCTATAAATGTTTCGCGTCAGTTGATTGCTGTAAATCCAAAGCAGGAATAGATGCAATAAATTGATCAAACCAATTCTTGGAGCGACGAAATAACCCTATTCCAAATTTACCCAGACATATATAGAGAGAGATAAGAGTGAAGCATGATGATCATTTCTTTCTTTTAATCCTTTTCGACAAGTCATTCATGTGTCGATTGTAACATAGGTCGATCTTTCGACATCGTAATAGTCATTGCGATCATGTAGACCAGCTGCAGTGATATTTGATGGTGGACGAAATTACGAGTGCAAATACAAATTATAATTCCTGAAAAACGGGTAGGCCTTTGGTTGCTGGTCTCACCAAAAAATTTAAGCGGCCATCAGTTGTCGCAAAAGCACACCATCAATAGATTATTGGCCTACTGATGCGAAAAAGCCCTCTTAATGAAGATTTGTTGCGTTCCATGTTCGGATTAAGAAACCTTAAAAAGCTCAAATGATTTTGCAAAGCTGATTTAAAAACCGCTTACCGAAATAAAATCGATTCCGTAAATCAGGCGGAAGGGAAAAAAAATAGAAATTCCTTATGTTGTCTTACTTTCCTACCAACCGATAACCCAAATTTCATGGTAAAAATTCAAAACTCAATCACGCAGAGATTTTATAGCCAAAGAGGCTCGCTCTTAGCAGGATCATTCTTCGTTCACCCCATCGCAGAGGCATTGACCATGGATCGCTCGAGGCGAAAAAGATGAGGTTGCATTTAATCGGGACAGGAGTTCGAGGATGTTCCATGTTTGGTTCGTGACGTGCATGCGTGTGTTACAAAGATCAGGTGGAGTTTGTTGGGCAAGTGATAAAAAATGAAGGCCGACTCCGCTATGGTAAAGACTACATTTGGTGCCTGATTGTCCTCTTTTTTGCGAATGCGGATGAGATGCTGGCTAGACCAAACCGGATGTCTTGATTGTGACCACGATGGATTCCAAACGCATCACGATGTTTATTATAAAAGGACTGAATGCTGGGACATGTTGATCTGTCCGAAAAAACCATGACTACAGACGAATTCAAAATGCTCAGGCGATCTTAGGACTGCAGAGCGTAAAGTCTGGAAAAAGGATGATAGTTCGTTTAACTACCGCTATTCCCCACACCGCCAAAAGCTCTATGAAATGCTACGAGCCGGCAAATCGGGACACTTGGACTTCAGTTTGGATTTTCACTGGTATCTGGATACTTCTCACGGAAGCAGATTATTTCGAAGAGGGCACGGGAGGCGAAGAGGATCGGCAGTGATCCAGAGGAAGACCGAGAAGGAAGGGACCGCTTTTGCGTCCATGTAATAAGCCATACTGCAACCACAAACCCCCCCAATTCCAATTAAGACCGGACCCCCCAAGCAACAAAACCCCTACTCAAACTGGTGTGATTGACTCTGATCCAGCGGAGGTTTTTGCCTATTGGTTTAAATTGGAATTTTATGGTAAAAAAACGCGGCGCCCATTCCGAAGGCACTACTTTGCAGAGGATGTGTGCATGCTGAGAATTGTGCATTTCCATTGGGACATTACCCAAAAGTAGCAACTTGATGAAATTATTATGGGAAATGAAAAATACGACGGCTATTCATCGAGATGGGCCTTTGCGTTTTTCGAGGAAAAGCATCAATTATCTACGATAAAAATAAAATGGCGGAAAAACCACTCAAAGGTCCAACACAAGCGGCCCACCAGCCCAATCCCAAAAGCTCGACATAAACACAAAAGTCACATCAATCACAATCCACAGCAACCTGATAAAAACTCACAACACCACAAACAAACGGGCTGACAAGTCACGTTTCCATACTAGCCACCACCCATATGAAACCCAGCAACAACCCACCACCAATCACACCACCCCCAACACACTCCCAACAACCCGACGCCACAACACGCACACCGTCACAACTCCCCCAACACAAAACACCCATCACTGGCCCTGCACGAGAAACAACCCCACCCCGCACGAACCTCAAAGGATCCAAGACGTCGATCTATACGGGAGACTGCTTTAATAGACCGCAACAAAAAAGGCAACAGAACACTCTCGAGGCTAAACTATACTGGAGGCGACTGACCAGCGCATAGCGCTAGATCCAAATTGACCGCGTCATGGTTGCTGCTGTCGTGTGGAGCGTAGCGGAGAAATATACAGAATAGAAAAAGAAGTCATCTAGCGCCTGCCGCGAGTACGAACAACAAACAAATCACGCAATGGGGCATGTATCAGGACATAACCAAGCAAACAGAACACCCCACAACCATAACCCCCTGGTGATTCACATAACTGGAGAGCCAACCAATACGACAAATACTCAACGGCCTTAACCCCCAACTCAAGAAATCTTCTTCCGACTGAAGATTGCTCTTTCGCAACGCGGCGCACCGCAACGGAGAAAACCCTCATCTAGGTTGACAATATTACTTCTAACCACCACCAGACACAATGCCACGGGCCCACACAGCTCCGGATCCATCACCACTTAGTGCTCCACAAAACCCGCACCACGCGCAACACCACAAAAGGGTCATGATTCTGTACTCTGGCAACGCTTCCTAATCCGCGCGCTGACCAAAGCCTCTCCGCGTATTGGTTATGTTTTACCAGTAGGGCTGCTAAAAGTGGAGATAACAGACGGTAATAGGGATAGACAGATCAAGCGACGCTCACATACACCATTTAATACGCCGCATCATCTCTCCTATACAATAATCGAGAGCAACACCACTCCCTTTACCAAAGAGCACCAAAGCGAAAGCGACCCGCAGCTTGCAACTTACTCAAGAACGAGCAACGCAAACCTTAGGCAGCGATTAGACGGCCCACAACATTCGAAAGCTCAGACAAAAAACACAACTCTCAAAACACACGCGAAGATAAAACTTCTCAAAACAATATCCGAGGACTCACAGTCCCAATAGTCGAAATGTTCCTGCTCATACCATCGACACCATAGTGCAGATACCAAATATTCTGCGAGAGAATAGAAAATTCAACCAGTCCACCTAGAATAATCTGATGGATAAAACTCGACAACCTCTCGCGCAACTCTGCAAGTAGTCTGAATGTCTTCCAGAAACCAAAACGACATGGACTGAAGCCAAGAGACGACAAAACTGCTCCTGGACTTGAATTAATGTGCGAATGGCTAGCACGCGGACCAGGACAAGAGCAACCCAGCGTAGCACGGCCAGCATACGAAGACCAAAGTATCCAAGACGGGATACTCCAAAGGACACCAACTGGGCGAGCAAAGACTCGCACAGAGGTAAAACATAAAATCAAGCAATGTGAAGCACAGCAGAGCCCAGTATATATGTAGACGCCTGAGCGCAAGAGAAGAAATTCCGCATATCAACGACATGTATGATTCCGATGCGTATCGTGCCACAACTAAGGAGAGCAGAACGTTAAGAGGATGTACATCATGAACCTCACGAAGTACGCCAACACGCCAGCAAAAGCTCTGCCAACGCCATAAGACACAGTGGCTTAGAAAAACGTCTAATTCAGACCACCGAACAGGAAGCAGTCCAAATGACGGAGAAAAACAATAGAAAGACATCGAAATAAGCCCTCTCAAACGACGAGATTTCCTGGAGCCAATCAAGGGAACGAGGGGAATAAAGTGAGAAACTAACTATAAGACACAACCCTAAAAAACCTGAGGTGTACACTACCCATGCCGACGGAGATTGTAAAGAATATACCGCAGAAAAAAAGCGAACACGTCGCAGCAAATCAGCGCCAATCCCACCTGAAAGGCTAATCGAGCCCGGCTCTGCGCGTTCTGGGTTAAAACTCCACCACGATAAGGATAGAAAAGAACCGCTAGTCACGAAATCGCATCTCCAGCAAACATGGCGAACGGAAAAAGCTTACATCGGCCAACATATTGCGTGAGTGATACCCAGATAGAGAAGTGGCGCGAAAGCATCGTGTTGCAAGACCAACAACCAGCAAGACTGATTACCTTGCATATCTTTCCCAGCCACCGTACTGCGTGCCGCTATCCAGAGGAAGTCGTCCTGAGCGACGGCATTTCGCATATGCGAAAGTCCG
>Ga0163217_1060042_pt1 | contig 11180 bp, 6 predicted proteins | sample SynspAceP_FD_185933 | JGI IMG/M metagenome (GOLD analysis project Ga0163217, IMG submission 185933) | Saline lake microbial communities from Ace Lake in Antarctica - Synechococcus sp. Ace-P (PacBio error correction) | ecosystem: Environmental > Aquatic > Non-marine Saline and Alkaline > Saline ... | reverse complement strand
CGTTTTCAGAGATACATCATTTAAGCCAGCCGTGAAAGAAGAACCTCACCATAGGTTATACGCGACACAGATTGCCGTCGGATGCGCACAAGTAATTTCTCGATTCAGCCGAAATTGAGATCCTCTGGATTGCGTTGAAAAAATGAAGATTAATATACCCACTTCCCCTGTCCATCATCTACTGGTTTAAATATCCTTTTACCTGAAATCCAAAATTTGACTTCTCGAACTTAAATAGCTGTCCTTAAATTTCTAAAAAACTCATTCCGCCTTCGTAATAAAAGGGACCGACTTTTTCAATCTCACGTATATCCAGCATTCAAGATCAACCGTCTAAAACATTCCCAAATGAAATGTGGCTTGATTCAAATCATAGGTTACAAATCCATGAGGTGGATCTACACCATAATTGATACGAATCCTGCTTCCATTTTAGCCCTCCATAAACCCTCAAAAAGGTCTAAGAATAGCTCCCCCAAATTCCCAGATTCGTATGGGACTCTTTAGATTGCTCATCCAAAAAACGGCCCTTGCCAAAACTCTGATGATTCAAACTGGCAGGCGCATAATGAAGTCATTCACTTCAAGTGGCCATGTACCTAACTTCCAATAGTGGGGAAGCAAAATTCCCGTAACCCGCTCTCACAAAAACCCGGATATAGATTTGAGTTTCGGGGCTGCATAGTTTTTCTGAGCAGGCGTCTGCTAGGCTTGCCATTTGCAAAGGTTCAAATTTTTTAAATTATAGGCGACTGGCGAGGTAATTGAAAATCCGTTTGATTCCCATTTGCTTGAGGCAAAAACTGGAGCTTTTTCATAAATACGAAGGCTGAACAGGAACCGTAAGAACTCATCCTTTCGGATGGACAAACTCTTGATCTTTTCACCTCCCCTTTCGCTGCCGTTGAGCAAATCGCCCTGTCTGATTACCTACTCCAAACCAAACGTGCTAAAAAAAAAATTATTGCTAGCTTTTTCATGATTATTGGATGGTTTGAAGTTTTAGCTTTGAGCCAGTTGTTTGATCTCCGCCATTTTGTCGACCTTTCTACGCAGCGATTCGAGTGTGGTTTTTGCTTGAAGGTCTCTCTGTTCAGATTAGTGGTTCAGAGAGTAATAAGAACAGTCGACCATTACCAGTAATCAAAATCACGAAAGGCCCAAGAAAAATCGAAAATGGGTCTCATTTGAACGGGTCAATTCGCCCTTTCCTGATGATTTTGCAAAGAAGATTAAAGCCTCAGCACCTTGAACTGTTTTTGTATTCATTTACTAGCGCTAAGAAAGTCGCCTCGGCTTCTGGTTTACGATTCGGTTCAATTGAGGACTTCCCTTTAGTGAGTATGCCTTTGGAGGTAGATTCTGGAAGTATTCCGTCCAAAAGTAATAAACGATCTGCATTCTGGATGGCCTGATCATATTTCTAATCTCAAAATTGGCATCATCAAACCTTGCAACTGCTTCGCTTCTTCAACCTTGTTTCGTGCGTTTGCTCGCAGAAGTTTCTAGGTAAGGGGAATTGCCTGCGCATAGGTTCTTACTTTCTAAAACTCCACTAGCCACCCACAATTTTCGGTTGGACTAGCTCGGATCGCTGAGGCGATGCCGGCTCTTTCTCCAGAATTTTGAATTGAGCAAAGCTTGAGTTTTATTCCCCCAATTGGAAACACCTCTTCTCCACGGAAATAAAGTGCATCAGCTCGCTGGGCAGCATTGTGGATAGTCTTTTCAGTCGTATTCTTCTTTTGTTGCTGGGCATAGATTTCTTCATCAAAGTAGATTCCTTTGGCGGATCCAAGGATTGGACACTTACCGCTATCTTGGATGTGGCTCCTTGTTATTTACCTCAAATAATCAGAGAATTCAGCTGACCTTTCCTTGCAAGCCAAGTTTCCTGAAGTCCTTTCAAAGCAGTTCTGAATTTTCAGGGCATCATACTGGGATATTTATCCAAGATCGTCCTATAGCTCAAGCGATAGTTGCATCATAGCTTTTGAAGGGAGAAATTAGGCCACGGCTCTCCTTCCAGGAGCATATGGAATAAAAAGGGGCTATTCGGTTTGGAGTTATTTAAGATCCCGAAAAAGCTAATTGAAGCAGTTCGATACTGCGTCCCTCCATGTTGATTTTGTTCCTCTTGAATAGTGCATTCTTCGATGTACAAACTATTTGATTAGCGGAAATCAGGCATGTCAAAACTGGACTCAGCGGCTTTGGTTTCTCGAATTGGAAATTTGAAACTACCGCAAGACGATAGTAAGCATAGTCAATGCCCTTGTTGCTCTCATTGGATTGCTCGTTGAAAACGTGGCTTCTGCCTCTCGCAAAGCGCTTCCTGCAACATTTAATAAGTATCCCCTAGTCTTTAAAAGTGCATACATCGTAATCTCCTTATTTTTCACGAGTTCGAAGACGATCCGTTGTAAGTCTTGAATTCTTGCTCGGCCGCTCCGTATTGCTGGAATTGAAATAGGCATAGCCCAGTTCCATATAGGCTTTTTTGTCAAATAGGCACGGATGTTTTTTTGCCTAAGCCAACAGCAGTATCGTAAGATTTGATTGGCTAGTGTGTAGATTCACCGCTGCGATGTGGAAGTTCTCCTTTCCAGAAATGTGAATCCCAAACATATAGTTGGTTCTCTGGGAACTGAAGTGACTTATCTAGGTAATTTAAAGCCCGCAGGATACTTTTTGATCTCAGGTAATAAACCATTGCCGGGTTAAATGCGACTTGCTGGGTTAAGGCAGATCGGATTTCGCGGTGATTTGGTGGAGATTTTATCCAATTGCTCAATCGCTCTCAGGTATAATCATTGGTATTGACCAAAGGCCCTCGAAAGTAAACTTCTTCCGCCTTCAACTTTATTTTTCCCAGAAAGGATAACTCTCAAATATTCGTCTAAAGCTGAAATCTGCTAGCTGAAAACTCCCTTTCTGTAAGTTTACTTTCGCCAAGTTAAATAGTGCATCCTCTTGGATTTTGTTTGTTGAATCTGATTTCGCAGCCGCGACTGAAGCTCTTGTTAGAAGCGAATTGAAAAATTCTCAACCTTCAGATTAAGCATGACCCAAATAATAGCTGAAGCTTGACCCAACTCACTATTTGCCGAAGCGGAAAAACTTTCAAGTATAATCCAGTTGCTCGTTGGTAAATTTTCAATTCTCAAACTGAGCGATTCCTGCCTTGTTAAAGATTTCATTTGGCAGCCAACTCCCCTTTTCGGAATTGATAAAGGCATCGTTTAGTTTTTGCAGCATTTTGGAAAAGTCCTTCTTTTGCATAGTAGGCTTCCGGCCAAGTATAAATAGATGACTTCCTTTTTTTCAAGGATTCTGTCCTGATGCAACTTAGGTCTGCGAGCGAATCAACTCTTCATTAGCTCCCTGCTGATAATACAATGCAGCCAAGCAGGTAAGGCTTTATCGCTAACGTCTTTTGCCGGCCAACTGCAAATCCGCTGATCGCTTTGCCGTGTTACCATTTTCCAATGCAATAAATCCACTGTAGTAATACGCGTCGACACTTTATGGTTGATTCAAGGGTTCTTTTGCTTGGTCAAATAGAGAGGCGCAGCTTTGACTGTAATTTTTTAATTGAAAATAGGAATATCCCTGCTGAAAGAGGGATATCCGCGCTGATTAGTATCAGATAATTTTGCAAGGATCTACAAGTGAATAGCCTTCTAATGCTTCAGGATTAATTCTTTTTTATAAAAAAAATGCATCACGAGAAAACAATCCTGCGGGTCAAACACCCGAAGATGATTGCCATATATAAATGTAGCTTGTCTTCAAAACCTGGCCCCATCTGGACTCGCGAGCTGTAGTTGCTGCCATTGGCGCGATGAAGTTCAGCTTGAGTTTGTATTGTTCCGGAGCTGATTGGTTGATCAAGAAGTCCTGTGTTATCAATATAACCTAGCTGAGAAAAGGCTGTTTATCAAAAAGTTCAAGATTGTGATCGAGTGTTTGTTGGTTTGCTGCTTTGAATAGAGTGAGGATTGGCGATGCATCCAGACAAATCCCAATGCCCAAAAAGAGCATAAGGTTAAATCTCATAGCTTTGTCTTAAAATTAGCTTCATCCACAAACTCTGAATGAGAAAATTCATCAATCAATTTTATTTCAAAGCAGGTCAACTTAGTTAGGCTTAGCTAAATCAATGCAAGATCTTGTAGACGAGTTTTCACGTAGGTTTTCGCATGGCGGTCATCGCTTCCAAATCAGTCTTTGTAAACGAAGATCTTGGGGGCCTTTTTTCCCCCTTTTTTTAGGGGGTTATCGGAAATATCAATTACCTTGCCCAAATTGTAGTTGCGAGCAAGCTGTCACGTATTCTTTGACAAAAAAATGAGGCACTCCAAGTATGGCCGCCAACTGTGCATCACTGATACCTTTTTTACGGGATTGATGGATAATAGTGATTTTGCCAAGTAGCCATACATCAGTGAAAAAAGCGGAATGACAGGTGTGCTTTTGGGTTTTGGGACAAAATAGGCGTGATCTTATTTGACTTAATCACGTCTTTGAATCCTATGCTTTGAGGAACTCAAATTATTATAATCCTTATTGATGCCGATGTATTTGGAAATATCTTCGGATGCTGAACTTTGTAGATTCCTTGAAATGATCAGCATTTTGCCCCATTGGTCCATACCTCTAGATTAGTTCCCGATCCGAGTCGCTGAGCACAATTGTGCCGCCTCTAGAATCAATTTTGCTATGGCCAAGGTCCCTAAAGTATTCCCAATCCACTGAGTCAGTTTGTAATCCGGGTGACTGTTTGTCCGATGGACATGGACTGTGCGCTTGTCCAATTCTTCTTTGCTCAAAAGCTGAAGCGGCCCATCTAAATTTCTTGTATTTATTACACTAAGCTAAAATGGTACTCGAAGCGGATTTTACTAAGTAGCCTGATCAGTAATTGCTGCGCCTTCTTCTTTTCCAAGATCAACAATTACTCTGCGCTTCCTTGACGATCTCTGGCGCTCCCGCCATCATGGAAATTTTCTGCATTATTCAAAACCGCTCCTTACCCTAACGTCCTTATCCATTAAGCACCAATTGATTAAAAACTTTTCTTCATTGCTCCGCAATTGCATTCTTCTCATGTAATCGTGAGATCCATATCATGTAAAAATTGGTTCCTCTCCGCGCCAAAAAGTAAATCGGGGCAAACTTTTTCTCTTTCAGATCTTAAGGACGCTTGGGGTGTTTGGGGCATAAGTTTTTCTTTTCTTAAATCTTTAAACGATAACAATCGCACTCTTGTCAACCTTGCAAAAAAACCAGCAAAGTTTATTCTATAAACTATTCAAGCTTAATTTTGTCTTATATTAAATAAAGAACGCCATGAATTCGAAATAGCAATACAAAATTAAGGAGGGTCAGTTTGAAAGAATCTTTGTGGATTTTCAACAGTCTGATTTTCTGAAAAACCCAATCATCCAGAGTTTCATTTTGATCGTGGCACGAGTGGCTTTCGAGACTTGCCGAACTTCTGAGGCGTCTTGATTTTGATTGATCGTAGAATAGAGCCTTTACAACACTGATTTTCATGAGTGATTCGTGCTTGTCGTTTCTCCACCTGTTGAAAAGAAAATGAGGAAGCCCTCTCAGAATTCGACCTGGGCGGCAAAACGGGATCCCGGAATCCCTATCGGTTACAGCAGCAGACCTACTTCAAAGATCGGACTGGTGATCTGCAGGTTGCGATAGTGAAGAATTATGAAAACAATCGAGCTAGGACCCGAGGGATGCCGTGGGGCCTACAATAACAAAGGATTGGTCGAGAAAAAAATCGGTTATCAGCAAGATCAAAAAAGAGTTTTGAGAGAAAGCAGAATGACCTAGTCGGCTACAAAAGCTCCGAGCCAAAACCCGTATTCAACCGAAAAATCTGAAGATCAACTACTACTAAACAAGAAACTCCCTAAAACCGCGACAATGAAGTTTGGGTCATTTTTGGAAGATCTTCAAATCAATCTTTACAGACTCAAGAACCGAGGAGTTCTCTCAAGTTATTTTGAAGAGGATGCGGGGGAAGAAGTGAGGAGATAATCGACCCCGCTGAGTGAAGCTATTCATATAGTTCGGTTATTTTTGCGTCTTCAGAGGGCTAACTAACTGATTTCCTGAGGAGTTAATTGATAGTGTTGCGAATTGCCTGAAATGAGAAGAATTTTAATTACCCTTTGCGAAACTTTCGGAGGGACTTTGCGGTAAAAAGCTGCCTCCTTAAAAGATTTAATTCCCAAAGGGGCTTATTGAAAAATAGGCCATTTTTTTGAGACACATTGGTAAAAAATCTGCTCAAAGGGAAACTTCGTTTTTTACTGAGTGTAAAATAGGACATCGGCCTTTGGAACATTCACGGTTATAATTCTCTAGACCAAGCGCTTAAATCATCACGATAGGATTTTAATACAAAATTCACTTTATCATAAGCTATCAAAAGGCTGGAATCTCCTCATCATCGTCTTATGAAGTGATTTATCGATTTGCTTTTTGACTCGAACTCACATGAAATAAATCAATCTTTTCAGGAATATAGAACGGGCGATTTCGACGATCTTCTGAATCGGCTAATTTATCTTCTTCCAAAATTAATCAGAAGCATACACAGTTTTTTGGGGAGCTGGAAAAATTCGCGTCTAGGCACTACCTATAGAACGTCCACATTTGCCGACTCCACAATCTACTTGCTCGAGATCAATATATTTCTCTGAGATCGTTTGATCCCTTCGGTTCCACACCACAATCAAATCTGCCTTAATCAAATTTTGGAATAGTCTAGTGTGTCTTTGTACTATTTACCTTTCCAGGTAGGCTATTCAAGGATTTTAGGTCCTTTCGGTTATACTTTCTGGGAAACGGCTTCCTTGAGATTGGTTGAGTTTTTCAGTAATAAAGTTGATTGATACTCCAGAAGTATCCAATGGAGAAACGCTCAACGGTAATCCGTTGGTTCAAAACATGAAATAAGATCTAAATCGGTTGATTATTTCACCCAGTTTTTGCCGCAGATACTTCAATTGCATTGAGCGAACCATCTGAAAAAAACTCAGTGGGGCATAAATATTGGTGAATGGAGTTTTTCAATGTTTCATGCTAATAACCTCTTGACGTCGATCTACAGGTTTTAACACCTCCTCTGTTTTCTTTTATCCGTTTTATATTCTCATCAATTGAGGAGCAGAAGCTTTCGGGCTTGTCACGCTAGCGATGTGAGGGGCATGCGTAATCCTTGGATCAGCCAGACGGATGAGATCCGGTAAAGCTCTGTTCTGTAACATCCAACATCGCTCCAGAAAGGCTCGTCCTTGATCCCAAGCTGAAAAGATCTTCTTCCACAAGTGCTTGCCTCTGCCACCGTTGATCAAATAAGTTCCAGAGTGAACATTTTGAAAAGAAACGCCTTCATTCAAAGATATTCTATGGCTATGTCGAGTGGCAAAAGACAAATCACCAATTCACTGATTTCAGGATCCGGCAATTCATTTTTTTGAATAATACGGATACTTGAAATCCTTCTTTCTGAAATTCCAAACCGACTACTGGAAAAATCCATTCATGGCCAACTTCTCCCCATGACATCAAAGGCCTAACGCTCCTACTTCCCATCACTCCTACGGTGAACTTTCCAAAACTCGCGGATTAACTCATGTCCCATACTTTACGCAGCTTTATTCTTTTTGATAACGCGGAAGTGTCGATGATATTCAATTACACCCCACCACGATAAATTGGTCATGACCAAGGTTTCAGTTTTTCATCGGAACAATTCGCCACAATAGGAATCTTGAATCGATCGACTTGATCGCCGTAAAAAGATAGGTCTACGCCCGCCCCCATGGACCGCTGACAAGGCTTCAAATTTGGGATTCAGCCAATAGGCCTTCAGGATATTGCATAGAAAGCGATCTCCACTTCTTCAGGTTTGAATATCAGGTAAACCTGAATTTCAAGGTTGGATTCAAGCGCTCGAATCACGTGATCCAAGCATTTGGGATTCTTCGGGGCTTAATTATTGCTAAACTCATATCAAAATCAAAAATCATTTCTAGGTGGAAATGCGATCGAAACGATTTTAGAAATCTTTTCGGTTTGGATTAAAAAATTGCCAGGTTACTTAATTACAAAATGCATCAAAAAATCTCAAATTGCAGGCGAAATGAAACAATCTTCGTTTAACCAATCGATTTATTAAAACTCCAACTTAATTTAATATTTACTCATGAATTTCAAATCAATCCTTTTCGTGTTGCTCCTAAATAGTAGTATTCCTCCTCCCTTGCCGCAGCAAATCCAAAGGCCCAAGCCTCTTCCAACGGCTCAAAATTCGCAGCAAGTTAGGGGCCTATCGATGTCACTGTGCGATTTATTAGCCCGACCAAGTACGAAAGGCCGAAAAAATCTTCGGTGAATTAGTCCCTTCGGACAAGTATGGCGTTACAGGAGCTAATGGTTGCGACCCTTCTGGACTTTCTCTACGGACGTGATGATCTCGGGAAAAAATTGTTACCGCGCTGCTGGTCAATATGCGCTGTATTCTATTCCTGGTAAATCAGAATGGACGATGATCCTTTCCCTAAAAAACACCAAACTTTGGGAAGCGTCGGTGTACAATTGAATCGGGATGAATTTCTAATTCGCTAAATGCGACTCCAAATAAGTTGAGTAGAAGAAACTACGAAACAATGGAAATCACTTTGCCCGATGATGACGGATACCGGAAGCCAACTTATCAATCAAATGGGAAACAACTTCGGGTGGATTTCCGGATCGAAACAGAGGTGGATGAAATCGTTGCCTCATTCAAGAGCTAGTCATAGATCTGAAAAGAAAACCCTAGGGTTGCTCTAACTCGCAGCAAATTATTATACACCAATAAGAAAGATATGAATTCAGGCTTATGCTTGGATCAAGCAAATCGGTAGAAAGTGATAAGGAAGTATTGGACAGACATCTTAAGGGCCAAAATCGACAACGACTTGGAATGAAATCTCAAAGCAATTGCCTCTGCTAAAGAATCCATGGGCACGGGCCAAAGGAAGCTGAAATCCGGACTACATCGCATTAAATGGCGTTGATCGAAGTCGATGAAATAAGCTTCATCTCATGCAAAAGTAAAATCCCTTGAATTATTTTTCCAAGAGGGATTTTTTATTTTCCTGCATTGTTGCTTGGATGATCATCGCAAAAAGCATCAAAGCCAAAACAAACCCAAGCATTATACCAGAGGAAAGCCGAATATCCCAGACGAATCCGAAAAATTCCGACTCCATTCTTAAAGCACCGTGAAACCAGTAATAATCAAAGCTCAGGACATCAACCCGCTGCGATAAATACTGCTTTCCCTTGACCCATTCATAAAAAACCCCCAACCATAAAAATCCCCAAAATCGTTCCGCTAAAATTAAATAATGAACCAAGGGATTGACGGCCTCTGAATTAGGGATTTATCAAACAAGGATGCATAAGGTTGCGAAGAGAATAGCACCCAACCCCAGAATGCAGTAAATAACTTTTGGTTTGGAAGGGAGGAAACAGGGTACATGATGATCTACTCACCATTTCCTCTTTTTTTGATCCGGGATCGGCTTATTACAAATCAACTGTATTGGTCGTTCGACTCCCAGTTTGCATTGAGCGCTCAGACGCTGTGGATGACATTCTGCTCCGAAAAAATCAATGCGCTCTGTCGACTACTTATCCCCTCGGGAAAGAGTTGTCTCCATTACAAATCGCCGCATAAATACATAAAATTCCGTTATCACGAGTCTCCGGCATTCTGGTCATTGGTAACCTACAAAGAATTTGACTTCACGTCCCGGTTTCATTTTGCTCTGAATTTTTGAGCGATTTCAGTTGCTCCCTTAAATTTGAGTTTCTTTTGCAACATCATCTCTTGCTCGATAGCCGCTAAATAGCTCGATGAGGGAAGCCTTACTTTTTTCGAAAAATTAAGCACCAGTATGCCTTCCTCCGAGGTTTCTCTCCGGCAGTATCGCACGCGTCTTAGTGGATTGGTCCAGTTTTGGACTTTATTAAAAGACAACGGCGGAGAGAAAAACTGATATTATAAAAACACAAAGGACCATCACTCCGATAAATAAAGATGGATGAAACCTGCATGGGTTATTTTCAGAAATCCATTTCATAATTCAATTCCCAATCCGGGTTTGAGCCCAACGTTCTGTCGGACAAAATAGCGCTGCACTTGACTTTGATCCCGTGCCAAATAGGATAGAAATTTAAAAAAAAATGAATGACGCAGCCGTTCTCTTTCCTGACCACACATTTTATCGATCGGCCATGATCAAATTCCAAAAACTCAACCAATTGAAACAGCTGTCTCCATTTTTCCCTGCCACCAATGCATTTTGCCTCTTGGGAAAGGATATTGGTAAGGGCATGATCACGATGTTTCCTGCAGTTAGCATTCCCTCCCATCATCACGCCCCATTTCGTTTTTGCTTTTGTTTTGTAATGGGGGAAACTGCCTCAGTTCCACCAGCAGAAAACAGTTAAAAGGAATCACTACCGCCACCGATTGACAAATTAATTGGTTCAGGGTTAGAGAGGATTCCACCCAAATAAGCCCAGTGGCACGTGGATAGAATAATCCCGCAGGCGCCAGAGATCGTGATCCCGGCAAGCTAATTAAATAAGCCAACGACATAAAGAAAATAATAAACAAACAAGGACCGCTCTAAAGTTCGTAGTTTTGAGATACAAAGGCGACCTTTCCTCCTAAATTACTCAATGACAGGTTTCTGCTTGTAGACATTTCAGCTTGTAATAAATAGGAAAAAGGCTACCGAAATAGGAATTAATCCATACGCCAAGCGGACAAAAGCCGAAAAATAAAACTGGATTTTTATATTTAAGCACACCTTATTATTATAAAAAAAAAAAAACCCCCCCATATTATAGTAAAAAGCCCATCTTGTCCGGAGTTGTCCTCAAAAAAAAAGTTGATGACAGAGGCTTGGAGATAGACCAATGATGGAAAAGTCCCAATTGGTCCCACCAATTCCATAGGAAATTTTTAATTTACCCTTCGGGAAGGGTATCTACCGAAAATCTTAAATACCTTTGAGGCCCGGTAGGTATTTTGATAAAGGGGATTTTTCCCATCTCCTCTTATTCCCCTTTTTTTTTTAATTTGTTGTTTA
>Ga0163217_1037822_pt1 | contig 11182 bp, 6 predicted proteins | sample SynspAceP_FD_185933 | JGI IMG/M metagenome (GOLD analysis project Ga0163217, IMG submission 185933) | Saline lake microbial communities from Ace Lake in Antarctica - Synechococcus sp. Ace-P (PacBio error correction) | ecosystem: Environmental > Aquatic > Non-marine Saline and Alkaline > Saline ... | reverse complement strand
TTGTGCGAAATTGGGGTTTCTCAGATACCGGGGGCTTTTATGTCGTCGGCAGGTGTTTTAGATGGCTAACCGATGCCACAACCATTGGGAGAACTACGCAAGTACGGTTGATAGCTTTGCCTTAATGTGAATGTGTTGCTCCGAAGAGTGTATTGGTCATAGATAGAAAAGCGTTTTTCATGCCCTTGGCGCGCTTTCCGGATCTGGATATGATCGCTGCATCTAGTCAGTGAAGCAGTTCATGTTGTAGGCGAATTAGCAAACGAGCGTAGCTGACGAAGTTGGTATACACTCAGACAGCGCGCTCATACAAGAGCCTCAGCGCTCGTTCATTACATTAGGTTGGATAGGTTTTTCGTAAATTTTGAGGCCTAAAAAAAAATTTTTTTTTAAAAAAAATTTTGGGGGGGGGGGAAAAAAAAGGGGGCCCCCCAAATTTTGAACAAAAAAAATGGGGTGGGATGGAAAATAAAAAAAAAGAAATAATGAAAATTTTTTTTTATTTGCCCGGGGAAAAAAAAAAGGAACCGGGGGGGGTTTTAGTTAATTAGTGAGTCTTGGTTAGAATGTGTCGGCTATTTCAGATCGGTGATTTAGAGCGTGTTATTTTAAGCGACATCTACAGCAGACACCTATAAGGCGTTTTATCGACAGCTTCGCTTAGAGAAAAGCCGTTGGATGCTAGCAAACTTTTAGACAGTGTGACGGCTTAATTTCTATTGGCCTGTGGCTTATTGCTTCTTTGCTCATTTTACACGATTAGTTTTTCAGCAGTTGCTTCTCAAGAAAACCAAGGGCCTCATAGAATCGCCTAGGTTCCTTCGCACTCTAGTGTTTTTTTTATTCCCCACACTGACATTTCTAGGGGAAAATACTATTTTCGGACTAGTTAAACCGACCAGCCCGAATGTTAATAATGACTTTTAGGCTAAAACAAATCGATTTTATAGCAATACCAAGATTTTTTAGTGTCCGAGTGACGTTACAGCTCTCAAATACGTATGGGCAGAAGTTTTAACCGTGTCTCCCTCTGTATCGAAAAGCGGAGGTTATGATCAATATGTCATTGATTTAACCTGTGTCAATAAAATGGAGCCGCGGATATGTCACTCCGGTAGTTCACATGTTTCCAATTACCCAGAACAAATTGCGCACTCATTTCCGGTGGAGCCATGGCTATGCCGTGGCACAGTTGCCCATATCGTATGTACGTGACCCTGAACGACTCTGGCCCAGACGTGTCGGATCTGTGTGAAAGTGTGTGGAACGATTACGTTGCATTCCGACTGCGACATCAATTAATTTTAATTCCGCGGGTATGGGCGCGAGCTTTATATGGTCCAGTAAGAAATCAACCGCTTTTTGCCCAGAACGGACTTAGTCGGCGGATTCGGAGCGGATTCATATCGAACAAACTTTAAGCCTGAATTTGTACCTGGATTGTGGCCTCTTTGAATTTTGGTGAAACATCTGTGTATGTATCGACGCCTGACATGCTTCGCGGTTGGGCTGCTCCGTATTAAAGGTAGGCGTGACCGTTGAGCAGAGATTTTTGATACAGGTAATCTTTGGTTCTGCTTACAAATGATGAAGAGGTTTTGTTAGACGGATATGCTATGTTCCAACTTTGTCAGGGATTTCCTTGGGGTCGCGCCACCTAATGGAATTCTTTTAAAGGCATTGGTTAGACATGCTTCTGCTATCACGGTTGGGACTGCTTTGCGTGCTATGGTCGTAATCAATTGCTCTCGTGGTTGCTTCCATCTGCGTTTATTGCAGGTGGTCATGTTGGCGTGTTGGGCTGGAAGATAAACTTGTTACTTTGAAGGGTGTGTTAGCGACGAATGGTCAGCTAGAGAGCGTTCTGTAAATATTGATCGAAAACATTGGGTGGCCAGATTTTTAAGTCCGTCAGCAGCGCAAAAATTGCGTCTTGGTGGAACTCAATGATTTTTGAATTAATAGCTGATTAAGCAGTAGTTGGAGATAAATATGCTCGCCCAATCCCAACAGTGAAGTTAAAAAAAGTAGGTCGGTTCTAATTTTGGTATTGTGTAATCGGGCGGAGCTTGGGCTCTGCATACTCTGCGCGAATGTGGAAGGAAGTGGTTGTGGCTATGACCCAGGTCCTAATTTCCGCTCGAAAAGCTGTTTAGCATATGGTTGAGCTATGTTTTGGACCAACCATTGAAAAACTCGCGGTTTACGAGAAGCTGCGAGCAAGCAGGAATTTTACGCGTTTTGGTGGTTCGCTAGAGACAGTTCCTTGCGTAGAGTTGATCCAAGAAAGGTAACGCCAGAACGGTTGGGGAGGGCTAAACAAACCTTGTTGTGAGTTGGATCGGAATTTACACGCGCCTGAGTGTTTGATATGTGACTTCCCTCCGGAGCTACATCAGATTTCCCTATGGACAGAGATGGCTGGTAGATTTTAAAAGTACAGCCAGGATGCGCATTTTGTGGTGTTTGGTCATGCTTTTAATTCACCTTATCTAATGTCCTTTTTGTGAGGTCTTTGTTTGACTGGCGGTGAAAGATACCAGTCAAGACGTGGTTGATTGGACAGCCGCTTTCTATTGAGCAATAGAAAGCAGAGTTGCCGAGATGGATAAAGAGGTTGCCAGGTTTAATCGGTAATCCGCCTTCAAGAGCCCGCTATGGCGCAAGCCTTGCCCATTATGGGTCAAGAATAAAGAGTGTTCAGTTGAGGGATATCGACAAAGCCATTGCCTATTGGCCCCGGTTTACGTTGGGCGATTATGGGGGACATTGTCTGACTTACCATCTTTGGCGGTGGTCAGGCGGTGTATGGCGCATTTATTAGATATTTTTTTTTTGGGGGGGGGGGGGAGAGTCGCTAGGAAGCACCGGTTGTGGACTGCGATAAAAGCACCCAAATTAACGCAGAATTGAAAGGATGACAAGGTGGCACCGGTTGTTTAACCCAAGCCAATGTGAAACTCCGGCACGATCAATGAGTTACATTCAAGGCGAGTCTTGATTTGCTTGATTCGTCTTCATGCAGGATCGTTTGGTATTGAATACCGTCAAGAAAGGCATTAGACGTTTAATGGATTGATTAGAAAGTAGCAGTATGGAATTTAAAAGTAGGCTTAGTTTTACTCTAATTGTTAGCAGAGGATCACTAATAAAACCTCATAATTAAAGATTTGGTGTTTGTAGAGCACCATCAAACTTCAAACTAGGTGGGCGAAGTTTAGATGTTAGAAACAAAAAGAGAACAATACCTGCCAATTATGAATGCAGGAAATGTACTGGAAAATATTTGGTGATCGATCGTTGAAGCTCTGCATGCCGTAAATAACCAAAAAGGACTAACAAAGTTCCAAGTGCACGAAGAGTACGTTGTGTTTCGTTGCTGTGGCAACGCGAGTTTTCAGGCGTTAGAAGGGAGATATTTTGCTCATGGGGTTATCAGGGGTGGGTTTAATTAGAGTCCACACTTTGGATACCGTCTCGCATATTCAATCGATCTTCATTGAGCCCACGGCAGGTGATTAATGACTTTGAAAATTGTGAGGTAATCAATGGCATTGACGCGAAGCCAATTACGTAAATTCGTGCTTGAGAAAATTTGGCATTGTATTTCAACATACGGCGTTATTACCCATCGTACCGTTACGAGAGAATGTGCGCATTTAGGCTTGAATTTACGCCATGTAGATGAATCGCACGACTTGATATAGCGCAAAAAAAAACTGGGAATTAGTTCACTCGATGGATTGGAGATTCGATAGCCATCTGAGTTATCTGGTGGCATGCAGCAGCGGAGTTGGCCTTCAGCTCGCTGCTATATGGCGGCAGGACCCTTCTATTCTTTTTAATGGATTGGGAGCCTTTTAGCGCATTGGATCCTTTTGATTCGACGCCAGTTACAAGACCAGTTTCTGAACTCGCCAGAAAGATGAACAAAACCAACCATATTCATTACGCACGAATGTAGGATAAGCCATTGTATGGTATCGGTATCGCAATTAATGAAAGGATGGCTAAGAATAAGTACATCTAGGCGCACCCACCGGGAGTGAAATACATCATGGGGCGGTTCCTGCCAATTGATTATGTGGCGGTAATTTTGTAAAGACATTCTCGCGTTTTATATTGGTGTTCATGCCCAAGTCCGATAATTGCGCCCAATTGAAAGATTATTTGAAAGATTAACACCGTTGGATCTCAGACCTCTGCCAGAGCGCCCACTCACGCTCCGATGCCGTGGATCTTTTGATTGAGCGATTTAATTTAGCCATGATCATGAATCTCTTTTATAAAAAGTTTAATTCCTTGTCTTTAAGACAAGTAAAGAAGTTTGGCGGTTTCCATAAGTCAATTTTATTGCGTGGGCTCTATACAGGAGAGATGCTTTTTATGGAAGTGATTCTGACTAAGCAGGAAACAATGGTACGAATGCTAGCAGAGGCATCCCCAATCCGCCTTAGAGTAAGAAGAAATTGATGGTTTAAATGCGATTTCTGGCAGTTCAATAGATTCTATTTTGGCAGTCGTTTAATGAAATTATCACAAGGTAAGAAAAAACAAACTTAATCTAGCGGGCGGCGATGCTGGACCTTTGTGGAGCAGCGAGTCCGTACGTCTGGTTTTTATTTTGGGCCTTATTAGTGACGATATACTGGGCTGTATTTCAGTTGCCAGAAAGCCTTTGGAGTGCAGACGCTTACCCTGAGGTGTGTTGCGTCGGTCTTGGTGTCTGTTGTTGGTCGATTGATTGGCGGCAAGGCGTCGCAAAACATGTTTGTATTACAATTTCTACAATAAATGCGAATTATAACGACTTATTTAAAGGACTAGCAGCAATGAGAATATATTGAAAGGCGTAGCACTGGATCGCTGCCATTTTACCCCTTTAACGGTTATAAGTTTTGTCGCAGTGAACACAACTGTTATCGGTTGCTGCCTTAGTACACTTTCCAACCAGCGTAAAATCGCTTTCGACCACAGCAAAATAGTATCGATGCTTGTTGGAATGGTTAACGATTTCGTTTGAAGATGTTTTGAATCGTATTACTTGGGCTTCGCGGCATGCTCGATTTTTCTTGAACTGTTGTTTATTGGTACGCCTTGGCCTGTGGATGGACGGCTGCTATTACTTTTATTGCGTGTCATGGAAAATGGCAGGTTTGGAACCGTTGGTGTTGGCTTACTTGCTGCTGCCCCTGAGTATACTAGGGGGCATTTGGGCTCTGATAAATCTCGAAGTTGAGCACACATGGCGTTGTGGTCGGTGCCTTCGGTTTTTTATCTGCTTACTCATTGGGTGGCGCTTTGTGGGCAATTCTTGCCGCCAAAAACCCTCGTTTTAATCAGACTTCTAAATCCCCAGTCTTGGGATTGTGATGTGCAGACTACTGCCGTAGTTTTTGTTTTATCTGATTCTGCCATTGCGTTCTTTTCCAGTCGGCAAACCGCCTGCTCTGGTATTATCTGGCTAGTAGTATTTTTGCTTTAATGCCGTCCTCGATGAGTTCGGAATTACCGCGTTAAGGCATCAGGCACAAGTTGTTAGTTCCTCGGTTTCTATTGAATCTCTCTGATGTGATTTGGGGCGTGAGCCTCGACTCGGTTTGTTTAAGGGCGCATATTCCGCCGGTTGGCGATGCTCGTTTATTTATTGCTCTGGTGGTGATCACCAAAGCATCATTATGAGTTTGTCTATGGTGGTTGGTAGCTGCGTTTTGATTGGCGCGGGTAGGGACTTGTGGTACACGTTTTTGTACTTCTTTTCTGCTCATGTCATCTTGATGCAGGTAAAGGTGTCTCTGGCGGTGCAATCTTTGAAATATTGTTTGCGCTCTCCTCGAGGTTTTGGAGCTAAAATTATCCTTAAGTGGGATCATCGAAAAGGCATAAGTTCTTAATAAGTCATAAACTAATTTTTGGTGTTCTAGTGGAGCATTTATATGAGCTTTGATAAATGACCTGCTTTTGACTTGATAATGTGTAATGAAAAATTAAAGAGAAATACCAATGATAGAAAGGCAAACTAACAATTTTTGGTTAACTGGCCGGCTGTGTGGGGTAAGTATTTCCCAAGGCGTAAGCGCAAAGAGACTCGATCGTTATTGGTGAAGTAAGCTGCGGACGCTTCTCTTGCTATTGGAGAGTATTGAAGGTTGTCATGGAAAAGGTAATAGTGTTGCAATGTGGATTGTTGGTTAATTATGTCTGCTGATAGGTCAGAGGCTATTATGGTCAGCGGATTAAAGGTAAAGGCCGTATTTTGATGTTCTATTCCAGATATTGGAACATCCTCTCACGGAAACCTTCGGGTGCGAAATTTTATCGCAAAGGCTGGCTAAGAAAGCGTTCGAGCTAACAAAACGCCTTTTTTTTTGTAGGATAATAGGAACGCGATGGTTTTATATTCCAGGCTATATATGCCAAGATTGAAAGTTACTCGGTGTGTGAGTGTATGTTTATGGACTATGGCGAACCAGAGATTGCTAAATTGTTTGTGCTTGATGGCGACGGGCTAGGTGATACATGGCCTGGTGCGCCGGGTTGGACAGGAGTGAAAATCAATCAAATAGAGCTAAAAGCTATTGGGTTATGATGTAGTATTTTGTAACCTTTTATCGATAGTCGGACTCCCATTATATTAGGCTCAAGTTAGACCGCTATACGTAAGGGGAAAGAAGGTCATCTTGGTTTTATTTACTGGACACCAGTATGGATTCATTTTACCTATGACCTTCGTAAGCTTGAGGAGCTGAATTTTACTGGCTACGCCGGAGACAGTAAAAAACTACATAAAGGATACAACCTATGCGGGGCTGAATATAAGTTTTCGTGATACAGAAACTTGGTACAAGACAGCGAAAATTAAGTGCGGAGTTCCAAACACAAGAAATTCTACATAGGGTTATTCCGCATGCTAGAAAAAAGAGCGCTCAGCAAAATCGCTGCGTTTTTAAGTTAATAGATAGGCCTGGATTGCGTTCTATGTGTGAGTGTATGTGATAAATTCAAAAAATTGCCAAGCGATAGGTAATACCCTGTTGAAATGTGCTGTAGGAGTGTGGGTTAAAATTTAAACTAAAATTCAGCGATCTTGTAATGGGCTATTTGTTACCCTAAATAGCGACTCCCTACTTTAACGTTCTAATTTGGACAAAAGGTGTTTAATACTAAGAATGGACAAGAAATACCCATTTAAGTGAATCAATGACAGGTGTTTGGTGAGAGGAGTTTTGTTCATTTCTCCATTTTCAGCCGTTGATTGATCAAGGATTTGATGCTCACCAAAGGCCTTTGCTTATTGATGCCTGACGTTCCCCATTTCGGGAGTTCGGGCGTCCCAGTTGCGTTTACAAGTAGAGGATCAGGAAACCCTTGGCAGGCGTAAAGGTTCGTCCACTACCAACCAGACCGCTCCAGTACTTAATTTGGCAAGTCACTGTTTGCCCATTGGCGGTGGTTGGTATTTTTAGGACGGACATGGACAGTTCACGATAGTGTTGTGCTTGTGCATGTTTTCTAGCGCGATGATGTGGGTGTGTTAACCGTGACGGCGTATTAGATTATTTCGATTATAGCGCAAGAGCTGTTCCTCCGTTATTCCTGTGATAGGGCTTAAATGATATTGGCGAGTTTATCGATCCCTATTCCCTTATGGAATAATTCATTCTTCTAATTTTTTAATGGAGATAGTGCGGAGGTGGCCAATTTTTAATTGGGTCTCTGCTTTTATCATTTCGGTTTGGTGCGATCGCAGCAAGGTATTTCACTCTTGTGATGCTCTCAATGTCTTCTTTTATCCTGGCCTTTATCGAAGATAGGTCTTTTCCGTCACATTTTAGCAATGTTCGGATATTCGCTTCACCCAATTATTAAGACTCAAGCAAGTATTAGAGAATATTGTTGGGCCCTCAATTATGTGTCACTTATGAATTTTACAGTCAATGCTAGACAATCGAAAGAGTTGCTGCGCCTATAGCGCATAGTACTTCTTATTTATCTTTATCCGTCCAACCATTGTTTGTTTGCGGTCTTGAATTATTGGTATTTTTGATTTTGATGAGACGCTACCAGTTTTATTATCAAACATAGCGCTGATTGCTGAAAAGTGATCCTGCTGATTTAATGTGTTCATTTATGAGGTTTGGTTCATAGCGGTTTACATGGTTTTAAATCAACCAGCGCAGGGGCGGCAGTTTTATGCTTGAATATCAAAAACAGCTATGTTCAATCACAAGATAAAGAAAGAAATTTAGCAGGACGTAAGTTGCTTCAATATGTTATCTACCAGACGTTATTTATCAAAAATTCATACAATGCACCTAAACAAATTCTGAATCAAAGATAAAAAGGTGGATGAATACTCTTTGAAGATTTAACGTGATACGCGCTAGGATGTCGACGTCTATGCAGTTGCCGTACGTACCTATTTTAACGCTTGATAGTATTATCTTTTACTTTGCTGTCAGTTTTTACATAATGAGACATTTTCATTTGGTACAGTCTTATTTAAGTGGATTTCAAATTTCCAATTCAACCGCCGATTTCAAGTATTTATATTAAATTTACGTAACTATCCACAATGATTATGACCAAGTTTCATTAGTGATTGGTTAGATGTACTGATCTTAGTTTTTTTTGGTAATCGTTACTTGCTAGTGTTTTCTTCTGCTGAGCCATCAAACCGACCAATTTGTACTGTGCGACTCGTGCAATGGCAGGCCCAAGTTGCAAAATGCATCCACATTGGATGCGAGAGGGTTTGAGAGAAATGTTCAGGGTGGTGTATTCAGGATGCCAACGACAAAAGCAGCCGAGGAAAATATAAGGGTTTTTTAGAAAGTGTGTTTTGACAAAAACATTACGTGATAGGTTACGGCACGACAGCTTCTGTGTGAGAGCAAAATTAAGTGGCTGACATTAGGGGGGTGATTTCAACCGCACGGCAAAAAGCAATAAATACAGTTTTAGAACCAAAGTTTTAGGTAGATGTTATAGGATGTCTCGTCATGACATGTCACTTCTCGCCTGGTTCCGACGCGTGGTTTGAAAAAACCAAAAAATTAAGCAGGAAGGGTAGCAAGCGGAAGTATATAGCAAGGACAGTACGCCAGCATAAAAAAAGAAATATGCGTGGAAACCATAAAGGAATTGCAATTCTTTTCAATTTTATTACAGGGCGGGTGCAATGAAAGACCAAGCTTGAAACAGAGTGTAAGGAACGGACTCATTACAACAGCGACCGCAAAGTTAACTTGATGTGGGGCTAGAAAAAAGGTGAGGTCGCTTCGAGTTGCAATTAGATGAACTTTACCACCGGGTTAGTAGCAGTATCTCAAGCAACGGTTTTCAGGAGGGACAATTAGAATACAAAACTCATTGAGGCTGTTTTGCGAATGTAAGTATTAATTACATAAAAAGAGCCAGTATGACAAGACTTTGATAAATGTTATAAGTAACGATTTCTTAAATTCCTATACTAGATGTGCGAAAATGGAGCCAGTGAGCTTTGATTTGGCAGAATTTGTACTCACTAATTGCGATAGGTCCTGCGCGTCGTAGAATTAAAAGAGTTTAGAGAAAGCCCATTAAATAATTACTAGCTACGAGATGCTGCTTCGGGTGTTTTCTCAACATCGATCTAAATAGTGAAGGGCTCAATTGACTCTGATTTATCTGATGGCAGATAAGGTTTATACCGCCATTCGCCGGGCACTTCACTCTCTTTGTTTCCTGTTTTTTCTGTGTCAGCAATCGAGATGCCTTAATGGATTCAGGTTCAGAATACTTTCCGTTTTGGTGTGTCTTTCAGGATAGGGGAGTGATGGTGTTTTTGTATTGCTTGCCCTTCTTTTAACAGGCGCTGTTAGTTTCCGCCAATTTTTTGGCTGCAGTTCTTCGTGATCAAGTTGAGCATTGATTTTCTCTTTTGCACAGAATATGATGACTGCCGTAACGAATTTTTACGACATACCCTGCTGTTCAGCAGCATGGGGTTAGCGGTCAGGCCCAGATTAACAGAGCAACACGGAAAAACAACGAGGAGTTCAGAACATCCAATGATATCGAACACAGATTAGGACGCTTTCTTATCGTCTTTTTTGACATTCAGCATCAAGACTTTATATGCTGGCGCCGTTTTTTTCTTTCTTCAGTACGCTTCTTTGATTCTACAGCTTCTTTTGATAAACCTTGACCAGCACCGCCTAAATCGCGTGAACCAAATTGATTTCTTTAAGTTTTTTATAGCTACCAAGATGAGTATTAAAAATGGCTAAAACAATTAATAAATTGCCGCAAATGTGCTTGAATCGCCTTAATCATACCATATTCTCCTACAAATTTAGTGTTAGAAACGACTGGCTTTTCGTCTAAAGCCTAGATAAGTTAAAATCGGACGTGCTTAATTCATCAAGTTATAGCATTCAGGGACCATATTAAATAGGTTTGTAACATTGACAAGAGTGTTGAAACAAAAGATCAGCAGTTTCATAATCAAACTTCTGGATTTGTCGCCAGATATGAGAACAGCTTACTCTTTAGCTCTGGCCCAATAATTGGTTTCAATTTGCTTTCTTTCTCCCTCCAACTTTTTTCTTTAGGATTCTTATTAACCCCTTTTTGGCATGCAGGCTAGCGACATAGGAAGGAGTCTTCCGCCTGCCCTATTTCTCACGTTCCCCTGGTTTCTGTTGTTGGCTGCTAATTCAGCCAGGTATATCAGCTCTCATTATTTGAGTCTCCTCGATGTTATCGGGTTTTAGGGACAAGCAAGTAATATGGCCCGCCAAAAAATAACCCTTAAACTGGTCGAAATTCAGCGTCTTTTATATGGATGTCAGAGACGCCGGGTCCGTTACTCACCCAAGCGGCAGGCATGAAGAGTAGGACTGAATAAGCCGAGCAAGCGAACAAGGACGGTTCCTGTGTACGGCCCCTCTCTTTTTAAAGTCTTTGCCCAAAGCTCATCAATTCGCATGTGTTTTGTGCTTGCGATTGCGCCTCTTTCTTTGATGTGACTTTGCTTCGACAATACGCGTATAAAAAATCAAATTTAGTGGACTGTGGAAGTTGACCTGCACCACTGTTGTGCGTGCTTATTGTTTACGGGTACTTTACTCTTCAATTTTCTGTTATCTGTGCGAACTTTTTGGATCTCCAGTGACTGTGTGTGGCGGCGCATCCTTTC
>Ga0163217_1030190_pt1 | contig 11182 bp, 13 predicted proteins | sample SynspAceP_FD_185933 | JGI IMG/M metagenome (GOLD analysis project Ga0163217, IMG submission 185933) | Saline lake microbial communities from Ace Lake in Antarctica - Synechococcus sp. Ace-P (PacBio error correction) | ecosystem: Environmental > Aquatic > Non-marine Saline and Alkaline > Saline ... | reverse complement strand
GCCGCAGCAAGCAGGCCGCTTCCCTCCCACCTGCGCGCGCAATCGCGATGGCCAGGCCTTCTGGTGATGGCCAGGGGTACCGCTACCCCCATTGCCGTTACAGCGAGCACTGGTCGCCCAGACCTACCTGGCCGGCGCCCTTTGCAAGGGGCAAGGTGTTCTGGCAGCCCCGGCTTCCCCTGGGCTGGGAGGGGCATCGGGCCAGCTGCGGCTTACGGGCGCGCGCCAACTGGCCGCAAGAAGCCGAAAGCAGCGCCGCGGCAGATCGAGATCGTCAAGCAGCGCGAGGGCCGACCCCTGCTGCCGGAGCTGGCTGCAACGCCCAGGCCGTCGCTTGAAGGGGAGCGTCTAGCGATCGTCTCCCGCAGCGGTTTTGGCAGGGGGGCCAGGCTGGCAAACGCCACGACAGGGTCTGTGCTGCGCAGCCCGTTCCCTGCTCTGGGGCCCTCGCACCCCCTCGGCGCCACCCCTGAGGGGGACCTGGTTGATCAACACGTGGGCCGAGGCCTCGGAGCGGCAGCGGCTGGAGAGGCCAAGGTGAGATGCTCCGAACGCTTCGCCAACCGCAGCTTCTGTGAGATAGCGCGCGATCAACACTGAACAACTCGCTGCCTTGCTGGAGCCGGGCAAACGCTTCGAGGGGTGGCGGCGCGGCAACCCTTTCAGGGCGCGCCGCCGGATTCACTTCCGCCGCTGGGTTCCCAGACCATCACGGCCCTGAGCGCTTGAGAAGGCTGAGATCCGCCTGCTGTTCAGCGCGCCCGCTGATCGGGGCCAGCCGAAGCTCGGCTGGCTTGGCTTGCGGGGGAGGGTAAGGGCTCCCCCGCACGCTTTCGCTACCGCCAAAGGCTTGAACCTGCCTGCCCTGGAGCCGGCAACTGGCTGGCGGAGGCCTCGTTGACGCAGAGCATCGGCCGGCCCTTGCTGGAGGGTCGGCTGGAGCCTAATAAACGATTGTGGCAGGAAAATCCCTGGCAGATTCCGCCCAGTGAATCCCCTGCTGGAACGCTGGTTCCGGGGCGGCAAGCAGCCATGGCCAGCCTTGCGCCAGCAACATCTCAGAGACCCCGGCCATCCTCAGGAGATTCGTGCCCGGTTTCACAGGCAGCCGCAGGCCCAACTGCCGCAGCGCCTTGCTCACACGCTGCTGACAGCCCCAACGTGGTAGGGGCGCAGTGCGACCATCAAAAAGCCCCGCATCCCGGGGCTTGAGCACAATCGGGAAATCGGCCAGAAGGCCGTTGCTCGATCACCAGAGCGCCGCGGATGGCGCGGGGGTGAAGGGCATGGGGGCAGGAGCCGGAGCCGGGGTTCATCCTGACTTGAGCCACAGGCGTCAGTCGACTGGTTGGCCTGGATGCAGCGGGCAGAAGGACATGACCAGGACAGCAGCGAGGTGCACTGGCTTCGCCTTCGCATTTGCCTTCGGCGCAGATGTTTCTGCTTGCCGTTCCGTAGGTTGCCGCAGAGTGTTCGGCGAGCGGAACATCGGTGGGCAGGGCGGCCATTGATTGCCGGGCGGAGGGAGAGCTCACCATCGACAGAATCGGCGATGAATGGCGCTGCGCCAGGGTTGCACCGCATTGAGGTGCTATGCTCCAGTACGGGGAAGTAAGCCCGGCTCTGAATCTTGAGGAACTTGACGCCGTCATCGGAGTAGAGAAGCGTGAGGGTCACGCCCGACCACCATCAACGCTGTAGGTCTTGGAAAGACCAAAGCGCGGACCTCTCGGAAACGTCCAACCAGAGCTTGGACAGGGCATCACCGAGGCCACGGTCGGTGACTTCGCCGCTCTCGATTGAAGGTAACGAAGGAATCAAGGCTGGTTGACACACAGGCGCCACCGGGTTGTCTACCAGCGGACGGGGAAGGTCGTTATCGACGGCGGGCGGAAGCGGGCAGCGCCTCCGTCGAGAGAGGCAGACCCATCAGCAGGGTGGCAGTAAAGACGCTTTCAAGACGGCAGAAAAGCCAGAATCACCTTTTAACCTAGCCTTCTGAGTTGCATTTGCCCACATCTTCAGCTGTTTGGTCCTGATAAATGACAGTTCACAAACAGGATTTAACTGATCAGGGATCAGCGGGGTGTACTGGCGGGTCGCATGTTTGTGGGAAGCGGGCGCCCAGCCCATGGGGACAGTCAGACGCGAAGCCTTCGCCAGCGGGAAAGCCCCAGCGGGTTCCCTTCCCCCGCGACCCACGCCACGGGCACACCGTTCCGAATCGCCTCGACCCTGGCCACGTAGGCTTTTCGGAGCCGCCCTGGGCTCCAAAGCAGGAGCTGGACAGATGGCTTCGAGGGTCACGGTTGCTTCCATATCCTCGGGTTTTCTCAATTACCCACGCAATCGAGAGTAGCCGCTGACATCCGCCCGCAGAAATAAACGGGTTGATTTCAGCGCCTTTACGAAGAGCGATCAAGCAGTACGGGCTGCTCTCTGACGTTGATCACAACGCTCTTTGCGCGTATGAGTTTCCACCAGGGAATTCGCCTGTGTCCACGCGTGCCAGCGGCTGGTCATGGGACGTGTCAAGCGGAGATCCAGCAATCCGGCTGCTCGATCAGGCCCAGCACAGCGAACAGACCCACACGGCGGGCAATGACCATTCAGGAATCCCGAAGGTTTGAGACCTTAGGCCCCTAGTCTCGCGCGACAAACCGTTTCGTTTTCCATGGCCTTGAGCCACTTGGCGATTTGGGCCCTCCCGACTTTCACCCTCATGGACCAGAACAGCGAAAACCGCTGCAGCCTTTTCCTCGCTGCGGGGGCAGCGGGTGGTGATCTTTTACTCTATCTTCTCTTTTTTTCGTATACCCAAGGACGACACCCCTGGGTGCACCAAGGAGGCGTGCGGCTTCGTGATCAGTGGCGCGCTCCGAACAGCTTGGGCATCAAGGGTGCTGGGGGATCAGCAGACGGCGGCCGCAGCACGAAAATTCATCGCCAAGTTTTTACACCCTGCCGTTTCACCCTGCTCTGGACCCCGAGCCCTGCCCGGTGGCAGCGCCTATGGGGGAGCTATGGACTGAAGAATTCATGGGCGGGAAATACATGGCTTGATTGCGCCACCCACCTTTTGGTGACCCGGAAGGGAAGTTGAGTCGTCTTATCTCAAGTCAAAGCTTGAGAAATGGCCAGAGCAGATCCTCACGATCTGAAGGTTCTAGGGCTTGAGCGCCACAAGGCGCCTTCCAGCAAGAGCTTCAAGGTGCCACTCAAGTCCAGGGCCAAGCTCTTTGGTTTTGTGAGTAAGGGGGCAAGCTCGCCATCGCCCGCCTGTCAGCCAGAGGGGTGCGGGCCCTTCAGACTGGCCACGCTCAGCGCCTGGAGCGATCGCTGCCGCCCAGGGAACCCAGAGGACAGCCGGGCTCATCGCCTCCGCCGTGGCGGCAGGCCAGGGGTCGAAGCCCCGGTTTCCAATCCCCCCCGTCGGTCGCCCAGGCGAGCGCCGGCAGCTGCGGCCGTCCCCCTTGCCATTCGCCGTCAGCTGAGTTGGACTCCAGCATTCAATCTCCTCCGGCGAAGCCTCCCTGGCTGTCACCCGGGTTTTCCAGGTCAGGCAGGTGTCGGCATCGGCCACAAGCACAGCACCTCCCGCCCCCCACGCTGCCGGCGCCAGGCCTGCCATCCAGCCAAAGGCCCGTTTCAAGCGGAGCCAGGGCGGCAGGCGAGACCGCGGCACGCCGGCTGGTGAAAGCCGGCGCCCTAGCGGTAACTGGAGGCTGGGGTGCGGGCTGTCCCACACAGGCCCAGCAGCGCAAGCCGCTCGCCCTCCTTTTGGCTGGGCTGGCCGGATGCCTGGCTGTGCAGCAGCGCTAAGCCGGAGGTGGCGCTTGCTGCCGCCTCTGCCCAGGCCAGCGGCTGTTTGCGATCAACAGCCAGCGAGCCGGTTGGGGCAGCCCCGGCACGCCCCATCTCAGATGCCCTACGCCCAATTCCACGCCAGGGCAGGTGGATGCCACATTCCTGCCTGAGCCCGGCAAAACGGCTGCCGGTTGGCCATCTTCGCGCTGGGCCGTCTTCGCCTGGATCGCGCCAGCATCGGGCCGCTGGAATGCCAGTTTCACCGACCGTGAGTAGCCCTTGCTCGAAACAGGGGTGATGGGGGAGCGCCCTGATCCGGCATGTTATAAAAAATCGTCTCGGACTGGTCCAGCTCCAGCAAGGGACGCAGGCGCGACCAGCGGCGACGCACGCTGTTCCAAACGGGCGCATTCGCGCGGCGATGGTCAGTCTGGTTTGCCCTCACCCACGGGCCCAGCCGGTGCACCTGAAGGGCTGCTCAAACATCCGATCCAGCGGCTCCACCTTGCGCATCCGCAGGTAGAGATCCATTGTCTTCGAGTCGGGCCGGTCTCCCAGAGCGTCATGCGCGCTCCCATGCGAGGTGCGAGCTTTTGCTCCGGCTGCGCCACCTGAAGGGTTGAGGCTTGAGCAGCTTGGCAAAAGGGTTTCGGCATAGCGGTAGGTTTCCGCCGCAAGTAAGCCGGTGTCCACCCAGATCAACCGGGATGCGCACGTGATTTCGGCTGACCATGTGCAGCAGGACCGACCGACTGAATGCCGAAGCTGGTGGTCAAGAGCAAAGGAATCAGCCGAGCGTCTGGCAAACCCCAACGGGAAGGCGGGCCATCGGATCGAGGGGGTTGGAGCAGGGCGTGGCAGGGCAGCGGCATTCAGCAGAGGGCCGGCAGCGAATCGTGGGAGCCGCGAAAGCCATCAAGTCTGCTCATGGCCCTCCATCATCTAGCGTTTCCTCCAACGACGCTGGTTAGGGTTCACCATCCTTTCCCTGACACGCGGTCTGCGCCAGCATGACGGAGCCCAGCCCAGAGCAGCAAAGCGGGAGCTCTGGAGCGGTCGTCATTGCGGTGGCGGCTTCGCTGGGTTTCACAGCCCTGGCCCTGGCCGAACGACGCAACCCCACCGCCGATTCCTTGCTTGATCGAGCGAACGATCGGTTCGTTCTTCCTGCCGCTCCTCTACTGAACTGCTCTCAGGGAACTGCGCTCCGAGGAAGTGGCTCCTCGCGTATGCACCCTTTTACTTGCTGGCCACGGCGATGGCCTGGTTGCGGGATCGGTGGCGCGATTGAATACTCACGCCTCCTCCCTGCGCCCGAGCAGGGCCGGGAGCTGAGTTTCTCGAACTGGGGATCGCCACCGGCAGCCGTCCGACCAGCTTCGGGTGCCTTGGGGTGGAGAACCACGGCCATCGGCTTTCGCACCCTGGGCCGATGGTCGAGCACCTACAGGGCCTGGTGAGGAGCTCGCGGCCGCCAGCGAGGCCTCTGCAGCGCCTGGCGGTGGTTGGCGCGTGGCCCCAGCGGCGTTGAACTGGCCTGCAAAGCTGGCTGCATTTTGCTGCAGGGAGCGGATCCTTTGCTGGAGTTGATCGAGCAGGGCCCCGAGCTGCTGCCAAGGGCCCGATACTTCAACCGTGAGCGGCCCGACGGCCCTGCTGCGCCGGGACGTACGGCTGCGCACCTTCTACCAGGGTCCTGGCCTTTGGAAGCGACCACATCCAGCTGGGTCGTTGCCGCGGCAGCCGATGGCGCAGCAGCGAGGGAAGACTGGCCTCGATGGGGTGAGTCTGGACGGCGGGGGTGACGCCAACAGGTCCGTCCATCCATCGGCGGCGCCATCGATTGGCGGCGGCCGCCTGCTCTGCACGCCGAGCTGCAGCTGCGGGATCACCGGGTGTGTTCGTTGAGCGGGAGCCTGGCCCACGTGGAGGATGCCGTGGGGAGTCCTGCCGGGCACCGCCCAGGTGGGCTTTCCAGCAAGCGAATCAGCTGGCAGGGCAAACCTTGCTGCGATTCGATTCGCGGCTGAGCCGCTTGAGCCCTTTCTCTGGCGCGATCTTCGCGAGATGATCCAGCCTGGTGTTTGGGCGAGGCCAGCCTCACCGCCTGGGCTTGACCCTGGGCGGGTTCCGCCGCTACCGCATCCGCCAAACTCACCCTACCTGTCACGTCTGCCGGGCCGCTTACGCCACCAGCTGCGTGTGGCAGCGGGCTGGCTCAGCGGACCTTGGGTCCGCCCCTTGTCGGCCAAGGCCTACCGTTCTTGACACGGGAGTTGTGATCCATCGCCCCTCGCTCTGGCCAAGACCGTGGCCTGTTTGCTCGATGCCATGGGGACCTTGATCGGCCTGCGTCGATCCGTTGGCACACCTCACGCGGAGCTGGCGGCTGACCACGGGATCGCGGCGGATAGCCGAGGGCGATCCGATCGGGGCCTTCGCGGCCGTTTTACCCCAGGCCCCCCCTTGCCTTCCCTTGGCCTGGCCGGAGGAAGCCTGCTTGAGGCAAGAACGTCGGGTGGTGGGGGGAGCGGATTGCGAGGTGTACAGCGCCAGCGGTGCGTGCTCGAGCACGCCCAACCTGGAACGGGAGCATGTTCGATCGGTTCGCCGATGCCGGGCCTCTGGCAGAATCTACCCCGATGTGATTCGAGGCCTCTGCGGCGCTGGCAGAGCTGGGCTCGTCTGCGGTGGTCAGCAATTTTGAACCAACGGCTCGGCGCGATTCTGGCGGGGGCTCGAACTCGATGGCCTCTCGAAACGGTGATCGTTCGAGTGCGGCCGGTTGCGGCCAAGCCCAGCCGATTCCCTTGCAGCTTCCGCCATCGAGGCCATTCGGCCTCCAGCCCAGCAGTCTGGCACGTGGGCACAGCCCCGAAGGACGAGCAGGCCGCCATGGCCGCCGGTGTTATCTGGCCTACGGGTCCTCCCGGCCTTGAAACAGGCCGTTCTGACTCGGTCGGGGTCAGTGGCCTTTGCGTCCGGCCCAGAAGCGGCGGCTGGAGCGGCTATCCAGCGCCGCCCATCCGGAAGCCGGCTGGGGCCGATTCTGCTCGCCTGCAACGCCTCGCCGCCGATCGCGGAGACTGGATCTGCCGCTCAGATCTAGTGGTGGAATGGCGTGGGCCTCTGCGGTGTCTGGGTCGGCCCCCTGGAGCAATCCGGGACGCTTGCGGCGATCGGCTGCCGGCTCGGCAGCGGGCGCCATGGTCAGGCCTGAGCGACTGATCAGCTGCGTGGGGGGGGGCACATTGGCTTGGAGCCCCCTGGAGGTGAGGGCGTTGGTGCGGTCTCGACCTCAGACCATCCACTGGCTGCGCTTCCCCCGCAAGGGCCGCGCCGTGGCCTTTGGCCGGTCCATGCTGCTACGACCCGCCACCAGGAGGGCCGCCCTGGCAGGTTGCAGCTGGAAGGGAGATCCTCAGCGAGCGAGTGACCCCAGTTGGCCCACAAGCACAGGCGCCTATGCCAAAACAAATGGGGCGAGGCCATTCAAGAGATAGAAGCCAGAAAGCAGGGACGGAAGAGGTCTCTGCTGGCCTTGGTCGGGCGAGACAGCAGAGGCCAGTTCAAACGGAGATCGCAGAGAAATGGAAGGGACTGAGTGCGCAGTGCACGGGCAGCACTGCCGGTGGGGACTGGTCAACGGCAGAAAAACGTCACCCAAGAGGAAGAGCCCAAGACCATACTGGGGGGCATGAAGTGCGGGAGGCGCCCTAGAAGCCCGGCGGCTGGAGGCCGCCTGGTTAGTCAACGATCAGGAACTCAGCCCCTTCAGGACCCACACTCGAGCGCCTGGCGGTGGATCTGCCGGTGAGCGACCGACAGCAGAACTGATCCTACGACATCTATTGCCAAGCGAGAGCCGCCCAGGCAGCGCCGGGCGCCTGACAGAGTGGAACTGGGCGCCATATGCGCTACCCGACTGCGTAGGCTGAGATGGCCGCAGGCCAGACCTGATCAAGTCAAGGGAGGAATCGGCACCCGGGGATCTGGCGAAACCAACTGGAGAAGGCCGCCGCAGTCATTCGCCCAGCCGGCATACGATCGGGACTGCAGAGCGGAGGTTCAGGCGCTGGTGGGGGTGACCACGCGCACGCCTGCGCCAGGGGCGAGCATAGGTGATTGGAACGCCGGCTGGGCCACTGAGTGGGTTACACCAAAACGCGGCAAGAGCTACCCTATCATTCAATGCACGTTCACCACGCCCGAGGCGAGGGGAAGGAGGTTCTGGCCGAAAGACAAGCTCTTCGCACCCTCCGATCCCACCACGCAGACCGGCTGGACTACCATCAGCACGCAAGGCACCAGCACACGAGACTACTGACTCACCGTGACACGGCGGGTGGGGTCATCCGGGAGCTCCCCCACCGCTGCTGGAAGCCTTCCAGCATCCCACCTTCGGAGGAAAACCCTGGGAGACACAGATGGTTTAGCTTGATCGTAGATGGGATCTCTCCGATTCCCGCCTGCGTCCAGAACACTGCGCACCAGTCCCACGCGATCCTCGATATCGCTTTGGCAGCCAGCCCCCACGCCAGGGGTGATCAGCAATCAGATCGATCAGCTGCACCAGGCCATCGGACTGAGAACGAACGCCGAGGCGATCAAGCCCGAATGTTCTGTTTTCGTTTTCCGCGCCACCGCCGGACTGGGATTTGCACCGCCTGCGAGAGAAGTGGGACTAGCTGCCTCCGGACTCAGCAGAAGGATGATCTGATCGCTCCAGATTCGAGGCGCAGAAATCAAGGATGCGATGGCACCGGCCAGTTCGATGAACAACGCTCACTACTTGCGGCATTGATTCTTGGAGAATCCAAAAATTGCGGGACTATCCGCTTGTCCTCCGAACAATTGTTCTGAAATTGTTCTTGAGAACTTGGATTATCCTTCCTTCCAGCAGGCCCTACCGTGGCCGAATGGAGAATGGTGCCAGCAAGCAGCCAAGGTTGCATTATTCAAACATACGACAACCCACCCCCATGCTCCGATCGGCACGGGCTATGGAGCAGGATTCGCCGTAGCGATGCATTCTCGCTCACAACTTATCGAGATTGAAAATGTTTCTCAGTGAGTGCAGCGAGCCTTGCGGGCAGACCGAACTCATTGCATTAAGACCTTGAGAGGCCCTCCTCCATCGCCAAGTGGCCTTGCCTCAAAGCCGATGCCCCCAGTGGCCGAGCCGAACCAAACCCATGCCGGAACAACGTCGCGGCCATAAGCAAGAGCGCAACAACCAACCACATTTAGCCAGTCTCAGGGGAGAATCTGTTCCTGAACCTGCGCAAACGTTCTGGCCTGAACGAACGTCAAGCCAGCGATCGCAAACACATGCCAGCAGACGATCAGGATACTGCCTGAACCTTCATCGGCAATCACGAAGGCAAATGCACCAAACGGCGATCACCGTTCGGCTTGCATTTACCCAGGCCTCTAGCTTGCAATCAACTTTATATTTCAAGCTTGGATTTGATCAAGGATTCCCGGACCATGCAAGACTGGGTTTACAAGGCTCAACAGTTAGATTCATCATCGCATAACGTTTCAGTTCATTGAACGCCTTCCTCCAAACCGCTGTGCGCCTGACGCCTTGATCAGATTGGGGTGTTGGTGGGCTCCATGGTCTTTGTTCATCAGCGGGTATGGCTGGCCCGGAAAGTCACCGGGTCTGCTGGTCGGCGGCTTGCTGATGGCCAACGGGCGTGCTCCGCCTGAGAAGCTCTGGAGGGTTTCGGCAGTCCGGCCCTGCTACGGGTGCTGGGTCTGTTCGACGATCTCTGCGGCCTGTTTTCGCTCCGAGTGGCCCTCGATCAGCTTCCGAGGGCTGATCGGCTCGATTGCGGTCGCAGCCAAGCGCTGATTTGTGGCTCACCATCTGGTGGCGCCGGTTTCAGCCTTTCGTGCCCAACACACCGATCGTGCCTCCCTGCGTTGCCGGTGATCGAGGCTAGGGTGCCTCGCCCCACGGCATCTTCTCCCTCGAAAGGTTGGCTGCTTTGCGCTCTCGTTTGCCACGGTTCTGGGGAACACTCACCTGATCGGCAGCTCGTGGAACCTGATGGCCAGCGAAGTGAGCAGCAAATCGGCTCGGCAGCTTCGATCTGTTCACCATTACGCCGTCGGCATTGGCGTCTGGCTGGCGGGCAGCCTCAACCATGGTGTGCTCTCCGACCGCTTCCGCGGTCGCGGCGCCAATACAACGACCTGGTGGGCAGCTTCAGCGGGCTATCTCACGTAAGTATTGATCCCGGGTCGGATGGTGGGGCAGTCGTTGCACGCACCCCCCTGCAGCGTCGGCTTTCGACGTTCGACGTGCTGCGAACTCCATCGCCAGGAGGGCGTCACACCCACCGCTTGGCCGACCGCAGCTTGATGGAAGGCGATCGCCTGGTTGCTTGCGTTCACCCGCCGGCCGACCTGCTTCGGCTGCACAGGGAGCGCACCATCGTTCTGGCTCCGTTCCCTGAAGCGAACGCGTCTTGCTCCCCAGGGGAGCTGAGCCATTGAGGGATGGTGGAGGTTCTGCTACCCGCAGGGTTCGGGACCTGGCGGGGCCAGAGCCTGCGGAGAACTTGCGCTTCCGCCAGGCCGCTACACGCCACCGTTTCTGGCACTTGCGTCGCGGCAATGTGGTTCTGCGCGAGGGCTTTGGCAGTCCACCTCTGAGGGGAAGGCGACGTGCTTGCTACTGCAAGGCCCCAACGCCATCGAGGCTGCAGGCCACCAATGAACCTTTGGATCGTTCTCGAGCGATCGAGGACGATTGCCACCGTGAGCGCAAAGGGTGGCGATTCCTCATTCGCAGGTTGTTTGGTGATCTCCTGCCAGTGGCTTTCAAAGGTGCTGCCCTTCTGGTGCGTGCGGTGTGCTTGCGGCACCTTTGGCGAATTGGTGGCCACCGGCTGCCTGCGCCACCGGTGGAAATTGCTGCGATCATCCGGCTTGAGTGGATTCGGCTGCTGGGATCCCTGAGCAGCTTTTCAAGCGTCGGCGCTCGAGAAGACTGGGGACTGGCGAAGGGCCGTGGGCCAAATACGGCTGCTTTGATGGCCTGGCAAACTTTGCGGCCTTTTACTTGGGCCCTTGGGCTGCCATTTTTTCCTGTTCACACCCTTGCTGAAGGGAGGTGATGAGCCATTGGCGGCATTTTTCCATTGCGGATGGTGAATCCGGATTTAGGCGGCAAAAAGGTGGCCATCGGCTTTTCGGGGATGCCACGGGATTTGGCCTTCCATTCTTTCGGGGCCGTTTTGCTGTTTCGGTGCCAGGCCCAAGAAAAGCTTTCTCAGGCGGCCTCGTGGGCTACCCGGGACCCAAAAAAAACTTTTTTTTGATTTTTTTTTTGAATTTCCTTCTTCCCTCTTTTTTTTTTGGG
>Ga0163217_1117613_pt1 | contig 11183 bp, 7 predicted proteins | sample SynspAceP_FD_185933 | JGI IMG/M metagenome (GOLD analysis project Ga0163217, IMG submission 185933) | Saline lake microbial communities from Ace Lake in Antarctica - Synechococcus sp. Ace-P (PacBio error correction) | ecosystem: Environmental > Aquatic > Non-marine Saline and Alkaline > Saline ... | reverse complement strand
GGAAATCGTGGTTTAGGACGTCCCATCTACTTTTTCGCATTGTTCACAGGATTCACAACTTGTATAGGTGGTAGAACTCGGGGACAAGATCATCTTGCATCATAATATATTAATGAAGTAGATCATGTCTTTCCCGTCTGCCTCGTGCGCGTCCCGACGGATCGTCGGCCAGTTTATTGGACATGGCCAGCCCAGCCTCATTCGGCAGATATCCTCGGCCACACCCGTCGCCCCCAGTTCTCGACAATTGGGCACATTTACAAGAATTTCTGCATGGCTCCCCGCTGGGAGCTTTCTCAGGGCCGTGTGTTTTTAGAGCCACCATTAAATGGCCAAATGTTCGGCCAACATTGCATATCATAATCACTTTTCAGTGAAGAGGGATGCTGTACACAATTAATGTTTGCGATAAAGCATGCAACCGATTTTGTATGCAAGGCCTTCCGGATTCTCGAAAGGGTGCCTTACCGGCCCAGCAAAATGTGTACGGATGTGGATGGATAGAATTACGGGACAAAAAACCCGTCTTCGGATGATGGTCATAAGGAGGTCCCGGTCTTTGTGTTAACGGCCAAACTCGGCGGGGCCAAAGCCAATTGCAATGTGTCCGGATCAAAAACTGGTAAGCAGATACAACGCACTTCCGACCGGTAGCCGAGACTATTGGCCTGTCTCTCAAACCTTGGCTGATAAAGAACCAACGAGCCGATCGTTCTGGATCGCGTCCTGAGACTTTGCCTATGCTTTTGTCATCTGGAGAGTCTGCTTGTAAAATATGTGCATCATGTTTCCAATTTCCCCTCTCCGCGATCTTTGCAATTATGCGTCGTTCGCATGTTCATCTGCCATAGTTTGCGAGAACTCCCAACCGGGTATTGAGTCCGTTGGTACATTTGGCCCAAGTGGACTCTTGAGATTGGCCGCGAGGATAAAAAGATGTTCTTAAAAATTTCTGCTCTCCCGTGCAAGCGGCTAACAGGTTCACGCAGCAATAGCGCGAAGTGCGAGATAGGCCTCATATTTGAACTCTCGATCGATTATTGAAATTGCCCTCCCAAGCGGCTGGTAAGCCATTGAAATCGATGGGTAGTTCTTTCTGGCATACTCTTCCCCATGAAAATTGTTCCATATAGTGAGGGCTAAAATGATCAAAAACCCGCAGCAAACTGCAGTATGCGTTGTAATATGATACCTGCCCGGTTAACGCAGGCTGCCTTGTCGAACGAAGTTCCGTTGTCATATATAAAATCGTGTGAGTACGTTTCCAGTACCATAAATGCGGCATGGCGCTCGTTATGTGTACAGTTCGGGGTGATTATCCAAGCTTTCAGCAACTGTCAACCACCAATGCCCAAAAAATTTCTTGTTTCATACGATTTTATGTTCCCGCTCCGCATAGAGTTCGTCGGTTAATCCGGCTCAGGATAGGTAGGTTGGCGGATCAGTTTACTGCACATGAGGACAGTTTGCAGCCTTCCGCACCGAATGCCAAACAGCCTATTGGGCCGGGCAAACGGTACCTTTTAATGCAGCCCGATTTCCCAGTTTGGCAGGCTAGTGGCGTTATCGGTAGATGGCCGTAGGATCATGTAATGGGCAATGAGCATTTTGATAGCCATTTATCATTTCTGACGAAAGTAACCTTGGGAGACTAAAGGAGACATCCCTTATTGAGCAACACAGGGGGGCAGCCTAGATCATCAGACAGAGAAGGGGGAAAGGAGGTGCGGGATTTATTTAGCTGATCGCCGTTGCCACATTGCCTATCCACCGGCATATAATGGGCAAGAGCTCGTCTTAAGACATATACTCCATACTAAGAATATGGCAATTGTACTAAGACGGGTTCTTCGGGTGCTTTTTTGCAAACAAGTGGGGGCTGGAAAGTGCTATGTTCGTTTCAAAGACTCAGCGAAGGCCGTCGAGTTTTCTTCCATTGAAAGGAAATTGGGTCCGCAAAGATAGCTTTCTCAGGCGCGATTCGTGGGAAATGGTTCTAGTAATAATGGACCTATGGGGTTCTGCGTAAATTTCCACAAATGTTCGGTCTAATTGTCCCATAATTCTATCGGAAGAATTGGTTCCAGGACATCGTATGTTTGAGGGCAAGTTCTTTAAGGACTCTATTCATTCGATATTCGGTATGATTGAACCGCTAGAGTTGATTCGAATTGATCTTTTTGTTTTTTCATGGCTTGATTCTTTATTTGGTGCCTTTATTTTAATTTATTTTATGAATATCAAACTCCATGGGTTTTAGCTTTACTTGAAAAAAAGGGCGTTTAGCATTCCTTTGATCTATATTTTTTTCTATCCTGATTTTTTTTCTTGTCATAAATGAATTGATAGTTACCTCTTTATTGATAGTCGGTATCAAATTGTATAATATTCTCTTTTTATCTTTTGGGAAGATAGTAAAAACGAGAATTTTCACCGTATGAGAATCCTTGAAAATGCCAAAGAACATTTCTCGCATTCAGGAAAACTGAAATCTAGTCCCGTTTTGTGAAAGTTTTCGGGAAATTACGTTTGCCGAAACTATATAGATGGCTTTCATTTTTGTCTTAGCATTGTGCGCAAAGACAGCAAATTCCTCTTGAATATCAGATTCTTTGGTTTCATACGTTCGATCTATAATCGGGATGAAATGCTCCCTATTATCGGTCATCAATCATGCCGTTACCTCGAAACTTGTCCGGTAACCATAATAAATACATGGAGGCCAGGCCAGAAATAAGAATCCTCCCCGCAGACAACTGTGCAAGGAGTGGCGTATATGGCCAAATCGGTGTTTAAGTCATTCCACCTGTCATTGGTCATCGTATAGGGTGCCGAGGAACCCCATGTCCTTTACCACGGTTGAGCTTCTTGCAGATCCGGATACCTTGTTATCAAATTTATATCGGGGATGAATTCCCTTTATTCATTCCTGCCCTACAAAACTGTGTAGGGATGATTAAAAATGAATCCAGCCGTGATATAATTAATTTCTTCGCTGACGGGAAGTATTATTGCCTATGATAGGGTACCGTTCTGTCCGATAATTTCAGCCAATAGTGCGAAAAATTTTTTTGATAGAAGGAGTTAGGCAATATTCCTTATGTCGAGCAAAACGTTATGTCGTTTCCTTCTATGTTTTGACCCCCGCATCCAAACCCCCCCGGAAATTCCCACATCTGCTTCAGTATGTTCAAGTACAAGATGATATTGGCAGTATGTCTGTTAATCGTCATATCAGGGAACCTGTTTCAAATGTTTTATAAGGAACAGAAGGCTTCCTGGTGTCTCGGGGAGATAAATCGAATTTATGATTGCCTACGTTATACGTTCCATATTCTCAGTTATGGAATTGGTTATCTTTTTCCGCATTGTCAAGGGAAACGTGGCCGTTAAAATAGTTAATAGTTGTAATGCAAGGATATGGACATTATTCCGATGATGCCAAACGCTATCCAAGAACCTTATATCAACCCCGTGTGCCTTGTCCATAGTTTTTCCAATTTTTCTTGGTGGCCCCAGCGTTGTCCCAGTCATTATAATATCTGGATGGAATATCAATGATAGGATCTGAGTATTTCAAACAGGTTAACAAATGGCGGTAAAGCCCAAATTTTTGATATAGTTGCTATGTTGGTTGGTGTGTGTGCCATTTTGGAGGGTACCGCCAAAAGAGGTTTTTTGTCAATTATTCTTCATTTCGAAACGGGACTTCTTATATCGAAACTTTAGGAATGGCGTTTTCTACTATCACTGAAGTCGGTCGACCATCCAGAAATATAAATGACCTCTCCGCATTCATGGGAGTTTACCCGAGTAGCCCCATTGGCCCCGGTTTTGAGAAAAATCTATTTCGTTTTAATGTTTGATTTTATCAGTTCTTTCCCTTCCCTTTAAACACTGAAATAGTGGAAAATAATTTCCATAACGTATTTTTGCCTTTTTTATTAGCTTTCTTTTTGGGTCCTGCCCGATTTCAATCGTCTGAGATAGCCAGGTGAACTTGAACAAATCTAAGAGTACATACATATATATCACTGACCCTCGTGTCGAACTCTCGCGAGCCTCGTGCTAATCGATAACTCTCCGACGGCGCGGGGAATACCCATTCCTAATAATAGTTCGGAGGTTTATAAGAGCTTATAGCCCGGTCGCGGGTTTCGAATGTTGTGAAGGATCCAATTGCAAGAAAATAAACCTGTTTGGCGGTACCCTCCAAGTGACATAATCAACAAACATTGGACTATATCAAAATGGGCTGTACCGCCCATTTGTGTTTAAGCCCTGGTTTATTTGTGAAAAAATAATCCGAATCCTACTCATGGATATGCCATCCAGGAATTTATAATGGACGTGGGACAAAGCGGCTGGGGGCACCAAGAAGAGGGGCATCTCGGGAAGAAAGGAATTGACCATTAATGGATATTTAGTGGACCGAGAATAGGCCACACGGGATTGGTCGAAATATAAAGGAGGTATGGGTTCTTCGGATTTTCTTCTTTGCTTATTTCATTCCCGGAGTAATTGGTCATTATCCTTTTGGATTACAAGCTATCTTCATCTCTTTAATACGGCCAGTGCTTTTTTCCCTGGACGATTAATGGACGAGGTTTGCGAAAAAAGATTAAGTCCATTCCTAGTGTGGAACTGGGAGAAATAGTTGGAAACGTTGGGTGGTATAAACCGTAAAAGGGGGCAGATCATAAATTTCTGATTAATTATCCCCGATTGGACCGACCTTAAGGGGAAGGCGACGACTCTTCTTGGTTACACTTTGGTAAAGAGCATTTAAGAAAACAGAACTTCTGCGTTTCCACCATCGAGTAAAGTGAAAGCATTTACAGACATTACGGCCAAGATTCTACAATTGTTTACGTGGATACGTGAGGGCAGATGTGGCATGGTTTTCCGTTTGGGATTTGCCGTCAAACAGTATAAGGACCAACGATCATTAACCGTTTCTGCTCGACGGGATTAAGGGATAATTGATCGCTGACTCCGGGTTAGGCAAAAGAAATTTCTTTTCTGATTTGGTGAAAGGGATTATCGGGCGACGATGAGAGACGAGTAACCCTATTATTAGGCCCAAGAGATAGCTGCCGAGGACCGGAGGGGAATTATATTTTTATTTTTACGAGGGACTTGATTTGCATTATTTATAACAGGATTCATGCCAGTACTACAGATATGTTTTAGAAGAAGGTTGAAAAAGTTGGAATTCATCCCCGAAGTAGGAAAGTTGATTATTAACCATTGAGGTATTCGGATCTGCAAAAGATTGCTCTATAAAGCTTACAACACAACATCCCTTTCAATACCCTAATGAAGGCGGTGTGGGGTAGGCAATGGGAGAGTATCCTCAATTTTTTTTTTCGTGGACCCAGTCTATATTCGATGACCCGGATAGATGCGACGGTTAGTGGAAGGATGGACTTTAAAACACCGATTTTTGGCATATACGCACTCAACTTGCACAAAGTAATGTTGCGGTCTTGGTGATAAGGCGGGTATGGGGGATGGGATTTCTTAAATTTTGAATGCTTCCTTGTGTTACGCTCCATGTATTTGTATATATTTGGCGTACCGATTCCGACAAAGGTTTCCGAGGGGTAAACGGCATGGAATATTGGGGAATTTTGTATGACGATTAGGTATATTAGTTGGAAGGAAGTTTTTCGAAATTCCCTCGGCATGATAAGCCGAGGATTCGAACTTTCGTATTTATAGAACCAATATGAATTTCATTGATTATTCAATGAGTGTTGCTGGTTGTTCTTGTGCAAAATGCATAGTAACAAAGAAAGAAGCTATTCGTAAGAACGGTTACGGCTTTCAGAATGTATGTTCCAGGTGGAAACTTCAACAAAACCCGGAGGCTCGATTTTTTCGTTTCCTGATTGCAGAGGGAAATGTCTTTTGCATTTTCGCAATTTCTTACATACGGGTGTGGAAATTCTCGTTTGTTTTTAATATTCTTCCCCAAAACAGATTATCAAAGTAGGAATATTATATGAGTAGATTGATACCTTGACTGGAATCATAATTAGGAGAGGGCATATACACTTATAAGCAGGATGCTTATTTAATACAAAAGGGATTAGAAAAGTTTAAAATTCAGGATAGGGTTTAGGAATTTTAAATTTATTTTAGATCAGATCTAATCCGGGCCCTTTTTAAAGCAAGTGCGTTTTAAAGCGTTAAAAATTAAACCCCAATGGAGTTTTTATATTCAAGGGAAATAATTAAAATAAAAGGTCGACCTAATAATAAGGGAACAGGTTGCGAGTGAAAAGAAAGGCAAAGATTCAATGGCCGAACATCAAACCTAACGGGTTAAGGGGTGAACAATACCGTGTATCGGAAGGAATAGAGCCCTTTAGAAACTGCCCTCAACACATACGATGGTCCGTGGAACCATTCTTCATTCCGATGAATTATGGGGAAAGCAATTAGACCCGGGAATTGTGGAATTTACGCAGAAACCCCCATTTGGGGGTAAAGTAAAGGTGAGGGGGGGTTCACTAATTACAGTTACACATTTACGGACGGATCGCATGGATACATATGCATTGGTGAGAGCACCAATTTTTCAATGAGAAACTCGACGGGCCTTCTGAGGAGTTGGAACGAACAACGCACTTTTTCCGCTCCCACTTGGTTTCTCCAAACAAAAGCACCCGAAGAACCCGGCTTAGGGGGTACAATTTGCCTATAATTTAGTATGGAGTATGATGCTTTTATAACGAGTCTCTGGCCCATTTATGCCGGTGGCTTGAGGCAAGGTTGTGCCTCGGCGTATTCAGCATTAATCCGCAGTGACATCCTAGCGTGTGCCCGTTGGTTGCCGTTATAGGGTCTCGGCTTTATTCCCAAGTTGTTATTTCCGTCGGAGATTATGTGATACATATGGTATTCAAAAATGCACTATTCAATTTATCAAATGATCTCTGGCCACATTACGATAACGCCCACTCGCCTGCCAAAACCGTGGGAAGATGGCATGCGCATTAAAGGTAACGTTGCCGGCCACCCATATATGGACTCGCCGCGTGTCTGGCAGTTTTTCAGGGTGGGAAGGCTGATACTGTACCATAGTTAGGACAGATACACGATGCTGCCTTAACCTACCTATTCATAGAGACGATGCCATTACGTACGATATACTGAATATGGCAGGCGCGGACAGAAGATTCGTATTTTTGAAACAATGACAATTTTATAATTTTGGGCATTGGTGTTGTTTACAGGTTGCTGAAAGCTTCCTTGGATTAAATGCGGACCCCGATAGGTGCGTGGGTTCACCATGAACGAGGGCCATGCCGCCATTTTGGTACTGGAACGTGACCGACGATTTTTTGAAGACGAACGGAAACTTCGTTCGTAAGATTGGCTCACTTGCCGGGTTGTAACCGGGCTTTTAATTGGAATTGCACCAACAAGCATACATGGCTAGTTGCTTGCGGGTTTCCTTTGGATGCGGATTTTTCCCTCACTTATGGGAACTTTGATTTTCTAGGAGGTACTACTGCCAAAGAAGAACTAGCCTTCGATTTCAATTGTGGCTTTAAATTGGCGCTGGGGGCAGAGAGTGCAGATTCAATAAATTCGATACGGAGAGTTTTTTCCTTTATATGGCTATCTCGCATTTCGCAAATGACCCTGATTTCAAGATTCGATGTGGAATGAGGGTGAGTGGCTGTGCCGTGAACGTGTGGTATAGTCGTCTTGTTTCACGGGCCGAAGGGTAAGCAGAAATCTTTTTAGAAATCTTCTTCCTCGTTCTGAGCCAATATTCAAGAAGTATTTTGTCCTTTGTGGCTCATGTGTGAGCGCGGCAACGCTGAATTTGTCCTATATCTATTATGCTGGTGTCTGGGAAATTCACAAATATGCAGACTGAACTGATGGATCGGAGCTGTTGGCAAGGGGATCGCTGGAGAGGGGGAATTTGGAAGACCAATGATGCACATATTTTACCAGATTCCAGGTTATGAAAGCTATGCAATTCCAGGAAATCGTATCAAGAAATGGTCGCCTTGGGGTTTTAAAATCTTAGGCTCACAAGGTTTTTGAGGAGAGACAGGCCAATAGTCTCGCGGTCCTACCGTCGGAAGTGGTTGGTATCGCGATAACAAGTTTTTGATCCGGACACATATGACATTGGGCTTTGCCCCAGGCGGCGATTTGTCTCTTCTTACGAGAAGACACGGACCTTCTTATTGATCGATCGCGAATATCGTTTTTGTCTCCGTGATATCTTATCCCATCCAGAACATCCGGTACATATTTGTGCTGGGCCTCGGTGTAGGCCACCCGCCTTTTCGATGAATCGGGAAGGCCTTGCCATCACGAAAATTGGGCTGCAGTTTATTCCAAAGAAAACTTAGTAACTTTGTACAAAAGTTCATTTGTCTCTTTCTAAGTGATTATGATATGATGTGTGCCGCCCGGAACACTTCTTGTGGGTCTCATGTGTGGTGTTTGATGTGTGGTACTCAATACCCAAGACTCTCGGGTTCTCCTGGGGAACGCAGCGGGGCACCTAAATTTAGTGGTGCTTATTAATTTATTTTGTTCTGTGACAGATAGGTCCGTCAATTTGGGTCGGAACTTGGACTGGGATCGTTTTTTGGGCGAATTAGGGATTATAAACTCCTAAGTGGCTGCCCCGTGCTATTTGGGCGAATGTGCCCAAGACATGGCGAACGTTATCATACTGGAGTGGGACGCGCACTCGAGGTCAGTCTTTGAAATATTTATTATGAAATACTGAGAGGCAGCAGAGGTCGATCCCGGGAATTCTACGCACGTTATACAAAAAAAGGTGTGTTGCGGACAGTCCTGCGGTGAGAAACGGCGATTCGCGAAAAAATACTTATGGGCTTTTTACAACCTAACCGCCACTCGATTTTTTCCGCCATCTTCGAAACGGTTCGCGAATTTATTACACGGGAACTTAGTATTATTTTAGCTTTCCGCGCTTTTGGGCGTTCAACGTATATTTTAAAAAAAGAGGCCAGCTAGTTGTTAAAGTGGGGCAATGGTCGGGGTAATAATTAAATTGTGGAATGTAAGGAATATGACTCTTATGGAATAAATGGGACCAATATTAAATTTAGGGAGAAGTTGAAATTGAAATTTTGAACGCCAGGACGCACTTTAAAATAATCTATTATGGTTGAAAGGAATAAACCCCAAAAAATATTCAGGTAGACACTTTCGCAGAGAGGAATAAACGATGAAGCGTCACGAAAGAATCAGGAAATGATTCATTAATATCGTTGTTGGGTTGTGGGATGAGGTATGGTGTAGCATAAATTTTTTTGATATGGCTACATGGGTAAAATCAATTGACTTTTTCCTCTCGTTTCTCTTTATGGCAGATCGGTGGTTTTTTCTATGTGGTATTACCTAGTTGGGTTTTGACCAGCTAGGCGTAAAGGGTGATCTATATTTCTCTGCGACGTTGTCGCTCTGGATAGAGCTCCAATATTGATAGTTATATTGTCCAAACGTGTGTCGTATAGTTATTAGATCAATTTCACAAAGTGAAACAAAAATTGGCGACACTGGGAGTGGATCATGAAACCATATTATATATTATGTTAAGTCAGGCGTTTCGACGGGTTGAGTGTTAAATGATAGAACTGAAAAGGCGGTCCGCACATACACACATGTTCTAGGAACATGCCGGCTTTATGGCGGAGATGTCAGGTACTGAGCTTGGGCAAAAGTATAGAAATATGCCGCCAGGGTAGGTATATGAGGACAAGAACGGACGGGTCCTTACAATAGCGGATTGCGTTTAAAAAAATAAAATGAATGGTAAAGTAACACTTAAATCATTAAAACTATGGCGTCGAAAGTAAAAAATAAAGGAGTAAGCCATTATCATTATAAGCCGGAAGGATGCTATGGTGGTCTGGGAAAAGTCAAGGCGCTATTCTGCTGCACGTGAAGGTGCCAAAATAGTTAATATAACGGCATCTGAGACGCTAGGTGTTTAAACTAAGCAATAAAGTATTTGTGAAATTGTGGGATAGAGATGAAGGGGGCGAGGCCATATTTATCGGGCAGATGTGTCCAAGGAGATGTTAAGATGGGTAGGAAGTGTAATGCAATAACCTTAGATTTCAAAACATTCTGGCACTTGCATTGTGCTTGAGCCTCTCAATGCTGGCGCGGGTTATCTATAAGTGTAACCAGGTTTTTCTTTGGTAAATTGTGTTTTAGATGGACTTACGTTTTTGCTATTGATGATTTGCGAAAAAACTGCTAACGGCGTCATGTTATGGATCTTGATTGTCATCTTTCTTGTGGCACCCATTATATGTATGAAAAGCGGAGTGCTTTGTAAAGAACCCGGGCGAGGGTAGGTTCGATCATTAATTTTTCCTCCATCGACGGGCCTTATGGTTGGCGACCCATAAATTTCAGGCCTCGGGGCATTACAATGCAAGCTTAAGGGGGCGGTGTGTTTGACCGATTGTTTTTACACCATAGTAGTCACCGGCCGCACTTTGCATTGCGCAAAACAAGGAGCTTCTATTTTTGGGCATCACGTGGTGCATTCCTTATTCATCCGGCTATTTGACTGGACACCCAATAGGTAGAAAACCATATTCTACAAGGGCACAGGGGTGATGTTGTGTTGGGTGGCCAGAAGCCAAATTGGACAGTCATGACATCCCATCGGAACATAATGGCCGAGAAAACGGGCCACCCGACGGTAATAGGTTTACGGAGGTCCAGTCTTATTGGCTTCCGGGGGCTTGAATCCAAGATGTTATTTGACAGGTTCCGATTTAGAGCTAGTAATCTCTGATTGGTGGGTTTTATACCGCACATTTAGAAGTTTATCAAAAGATGTAAAATAGTAAGAACATATTGGTTCCAGTAAAATTCAATGCTTTTTTTACGGGATCGGGACATGGTTCGGTTTCATCGCTAAATGCATTCAGGGAGTTCGCTATGGTATGGAAATGGCCAAAATTAACTCCGCAATTACTTATATTTTCTATGGAGTGAATTTAAACCGAATTGGGTGTGGCCAAGAACGACTTTCAATGTTTCCAATCCAAGAAAATGTGAATTAAGACGTGGATATTGAATATTTATATACTGTCCGCGTTTTCTATTCAAAGGCCTGGATTATTGGTGTGAAAATGCTTCCTTTATCTCTGTTC
>Ga0163217_1033529_pt1 | contig 11183 bp, 14 predicted proteins | sample SynspAceP_FD_185933 | JGI IMG/M metagenome (GOLD analysis project Ga0163217, IMG submission 185933) | Saline lake microbial communities from Ace Lake in Antarctica - Synechococcus sp. Ace-P (PacBio error correction) | ecosystem: Environmental > Aquatic > Non-marine Saline and Alkaline > Saline ... | reverse complement strand
CTTGGGTCATTCGCTGGGTGACCTCGATTACCGGCATCTACGACCGGCCTTGCGGCTATCGCTTTCGGGAGCCGAGAAGCGGCGATTCGGCAAGCCCGGCCCAGTAACAGCCTGATTCCCTATGGGCTGCGGGTGATCAATTGCCCAGCTGGGGGTCACCTGCCGAGCTGCGCAGCAACGATCCAGCCGGCCCAAGGAGGATCGAGCGGCAGGGAAGCCTTCGAACGCACCTGGTGGCAGCCCCTGATCGGACCCAGGGCCAGCCTGTTTCTTTTCCCCGCGGCTGAGAATTTTCGCCGGGCTGTGTGGGCGGCTTGACTCAGCGGGTGAACAGACCTCTCGGGCAACGCCAGGGTGGGATTGGGTTACTTGATTAGGCAGCAAGCTCCCGCAGCGCAGCCCTTTTGGGACCTAGGCTGGTACGCATTATACAGTCGTCACTGCCATGGTATGAATCGGCATCCAGTTCCAGCCAGCCTGTCGCTGCCCAGTTTATTGAGCCTACGGAACCGAGCAAAATGTGAAGTTGCCCTGGAACGGGCGCTGGCCTGATGGTGTTCCGGTGGTTGCCCACGTTGTGAGGCAAGGGAGTACGGCGTTCATTCATTGCAGGCGCCACAAGCGCTATCCAGTGCGGAGCTGTCGTCATCAAGCCACCTCACGGGCCGGGTACCATCTTTGGGGAACAAGTTTCCTCTGAACCACCTGGTTCCTTGCCTTCTAACTCGTCGGCCAAGCCCAAGACAGGAATCTCCTCCACTAGCTCTGAGGGTCATCTCGTGTGAACTACGAACCGCACTGGTTGTTCAGAACAAGATCATGCAGGCAGGGAAAGAACGTTGATGGGCGCCTATGCCTCAGAGGAAAGGGTGCAGGTGGATGATGCCTACTTGGCGGAGAACGCCTGTGGTGCAAGGCCTGGTCGTGGATCGGAGAACAAGGTGCCGGTCTGGCGCCGTCTCTGTCGATGAGCGCACCCCCGGTATATAAAAACTTGCCACGCGTGCCCACGTCTCTTTTTGCGCTTGATTGCTGATTTGGGCCAAGATTACTAGGCGATAGGCTGTGAAAGTGCATCTCGATGGGGCTGGCTTGCCTTTCGCGGCCTTGCCAGAAGTCGGTTGCTTCCATTCATTCCTGTGTCGTAAAAAGGGTCGTCAATCCCAATGCAATTACCAGAATTTCCGTGGATTAACACGGTGCTCAAGCAACTTGAAACCAGCTTCAGCGCAGCTTTTCCATGCCCTTCGCTTCGAAAAGTACGCTGATCGCTACTTGGGGCGCCTTTCAGCTACCCTTCAATCGGCGGTTCATCTGGCGGCAATGACGAAGCGTGTGGTTCATGCCCATCTGCAGCTGTCAAGCCACGGGCCGGAACGACTCTGAGGTGTGCGGGAGTTGCTACCTAATTCGAGTTGGGTTAAGCCGCTTGGGTAACAACACGGATCTGAATGTTTCCTGGGCGCTTTCTTAGGCCTGCCTAACAAACAATGATCCAACCGGACACGGTTTCAACACCAACATGAACGGCGTGGAAACTTGGGCCTTCAAGCTGTTTTTCTGATCTGTTTGACCGAGCTGAAAACTGCCTCAGGCGCGCCAGTAGGAGGGCTGGGGATCTGGCTAGCCTATGGCCCAAACCTGGACTTGGCAATATGGCGGCGAGATCCTGCAGGAGTCTGTCTACTGTTGAGAGTTTTCTTTTGAACTGAGAATGCCTAAGCCGCAGAACTGAACCCGCCCTGACGAATTAAGATATAAGCATAAAACACTACGCTTTCCGAAGTGAAAAGCTATTCAAGCAGCTTTTGCTTGTCACGTGAAGCGTGACTACTGATCTTGTAGTTTTTCCTTGGCTTCATTCCTGCAATATCACCCCGGCAGTTCCATGGGCCAAACCAAGACTTGAACAAAGCGCGACTGGCCCGAGCCACACTTTGCAGAGCCCCGATCCTGGTCAACATTGACGTATAGAGAGGTTCCTGTGGTTCGTGACTGTGAGGTAAAACCTGTAAGGGCCTCTGTCTGAGGACTTGCCGGCTACTGTGACGCCATCTTCACTCAAAGGCATGGGCCAGCATGGAATTTCTGTTACATCTAACACTTTCCAAGATCGGCGAGCGGGAAGAATTATTTTTGCTTTTATAAGGTATTCATGCTCCGATTCGCTGCATCTTGTGTTGGGACGAAGCCGCTACGCGGCAGATCAAGACGAGCATAGCCCACTCATCACTTTTGTAAGCGACAGTGATCTGCTGAAACTCCTGAGAGGGAATAGAAGTATTTGTTTCCGCTTTTGTACTGAGTCCCTGGCGGCTCAAAGTGAATGAGGAACGCCCTGAGGTGTGCGGTTGTCCTTCATGGCCCATCAGCGATAGAGTTATTGCTATGAACCACGTTGAACAGGCGCGGATGTGATCGGCCTATGCCAACATCTTACAAGCTCTTCAAGTACAAGGAAAACGCGGTAAGACGATTGATGCTACGCACAGGGCCGTGCGGCGTATCCGCCGGATATTTAGCATCGCTGCCCTTTGACAATCTCTCAAACAGAGAGGCTCAAGAGCTGCTACAGCTCCATTGTCGAAAGGCTTACTCCTGGGCAGCATCAGGTTGATCTATGGGGCCTGCTTCTTCTATCAGGTACGTGCTGGGTTGACCACTGGAGTGATCAAGAGGCGTTCAAAACCCGCAAGTTCAATACTGCCGGCTCTTCCCACACGCCAGGGGTGCAGCGGCTGATCAATAGCGTACGGCGCCTCCGTTACCGCGTGTATCTTCCATGACGGTTGTACAGCCGTGGCCTGCGCCTTTGGAGAGGGACTGGATCTGGGAAGTTGGCGACATGGGACGATCAACTCCGCAGGGTGCATATCCGTCAGGCCAAAGGCAGGAAGGGATCGCTACGTGCCGCGGCGCCGCGAATATGACGCTGCAGAACCTACGGACGGTTCTGGACGACCCACCAGCGCCGGGCGCTTGCTGTTCCCAAACCCTTCCGGCAGCGCACGCACCGTTCGAGCCGCAGCAACGATGGATCGCAGTGGCCGTTGCAGCTGCCCATTAGACCAGCGCGGATCGAGTGGGCGGGATCCACAAGCACCTGACGGATGCACTCGCTCCGCCTGGCCTACGCTGTGACGCACCTGCTGGAGCTGGGGCGTTGGGATCTTACGGCGATTTCCAGGTCTTGCTGGGGACACAGCAGGGCCGGAAAACTACGGCCGCTATGCCATTCTCACGGAAGTGAATCGGACCCAGCAAAGGAAGCGGATCGAGGACTGCTGGGTGGCATTCCAGCGTCCGCTGGGAGGACAGCTGGATGATCCTGCTTGTGATCTGGTCGATCGCTTACCGCAAACGAACTGGAGCAACTTCACGGCCCATTGAGTTCTACCAGCCATCACCACGCCCTCAATGCCATCCGCCGGTGCCGGGCAATCAATACGTGCTGTGATTTGCTCCTGGAATGTAAGGACTGCACCAGAACGTTATTCTGCCGCATTCCTAGTGGTCAGGGTCGCAGCTGCCCCCATGTCAGCAGCATGAGAGCCACGGGCGTGGCTGGGAAGGGCAGCGCCAGAAAGTTGCTGCCAGTAGGTATTTCTTTGATGACTTTCACGTGCCGGCCAAGCTGAGGGTCTGTTCTGGAATCATCAAACACAAAACCATGACTTGCTGCTCAAAGCCGCGTTGGCAGACCATTGACTCGTTCTCGAGAAGAGATCGAAGCTGAAAGGGCCGAACTTGGTGCCCATTGCAGTTCTGCACACGCCAAACAATCGCCGGCTTGACTACCATCCCCATGTCCATCTTGATTGTGCCCGCAGGACGTAATTAAACCAAAGGCCCAAAAACGTAGGAAGTGGTATGCGGCAAGAAGGGCAACGTGCTGTTCTGGGCCCACATCTGGCGGGGTCTCCGCCGCCAGATTTGTTTGAGGCCCTACGGACTGGCGGGTCTGCGCTGCGGCAACAGCTCCGAATGAATAGGTGGTGGACTGCACCGGATGTCGGCCACGGAGATCAAGCCCTTCGTTTATCTGGGGTCGCTATGCTTCTATCGGGGCGTTCTGCCATTGAGAAGGAATATCATCGCTGACACGCTGGTGAGGTCAGGCTCCGCTACAAGGACAACCGGGGCCTATGAGCAATATCCGCCACGGTAGCCCGGCGGAGATTTTCTCTGGCTGCTTGCTGAGACACGTGCTTGCCAAAGCGGTTTTCGGGCGCGTTGCGGGATTATGGCCTTGTCTGCATAACGAACTGCCCAAGCGGCTGGTTAAGCTATTGCAGCTTGTGCTCAGAGTTCCTGTACCGTCGCCAAGGATCAACTGCAAAACGATCACCAGGTGCTCTGTCAGTCCTGCGAGAAGCGATTGACACTGATCGCGTAGGATGCTCCGAATCCTGATCATCAATTGTGTTGAGCTTGAGATTTATGGTGCTGATCAATTAGTCATGGGTTCATAGCCAGAAGTCATCCGCCTACGGCTCTCTTAGGCGCTTGACGTTATTACAACATGGAGCCGCAGCTTTGCTTGTGGGCGTACGTATGAATCAAGCAACAGAAACACGCCATGAACCCAGGACTTGCTGGCCATTCTCCTGATTTTTCCAAATCTGGAATTCAGGCCTAGAATTTCAGGGCGATCGTATTCTACTGTAGGCAGCTGGTCAGAAGCGGACAAAGGGCTTGTCCAACACCGGATAAAAATCGTGGGCTACGTACGATCTATCCTGTTCGTTAGAAGGCCCCTCCAAACGGTAGGACGTCCCTCCTGTGGCCGACCTTTAAAACTTCGACAAATTTGCCTGATCGTCAATAGAGAAGTTAACCCGAGAACTGCCCTGCCGACACGATATAGATCTGTCCTGCAGCAAGCTTTTCCTGCCCCCTACATGGCGTGGTTGTTCGCAATGATTTGATCTTCTCACCAGGCGAGGTCAACGTCTCCTTGTCCGATATAGCCATGAGTTCCTTGGGGCTGATCGCACTGATAGAGGAGACTATATTCGGCCACTATTTCCTTAGGCCAAGTGACAAAGCTCCTTCGAGCTTTGAACCTCGGCTCAGCTTGCCTAAGGTCAGCGTCACGTTAACATCATCAGCCATCTTCGGCAGTGTCATTGCGCACAGCTTCATTGGACATGTCCGATATTAGACCGATTACATTCAGCAGCTCTTCATTCCGCAGCGCACGATGAAAACAATGCGCCATCAAAGTAGATGGTGGGCTCGTTTTGTTCATCCATTTCCGAACCATTTACTTCTTTGACGTCATTGGCGTCAAGACGTCAGCACTTCTCGCCTTGATCGATCCTTCTAACGCTTGCCCCTGAGTGGCAAGGCAAGGATTTTAATGTTATCCGAAAAAGATTCGTAGGTGTCTGGTCCACTCTAGTAGGAGCATGTCGAAGGTGTCGCATCACCACAGGCATCATTTCCCGACCTACCAAACCCCTAGCAGAGTTCAAGTCACCTCCACTTCACTTCTCACGCCGAGCGCTCAATTCAGTCCTAGAGGCCGTGACGACGTTTTCGGATAGTGTCAAAGCTTCGGGGCTGCGCTCTCCAGACAGCGGCCCTGTAGAGGCTCTCCCTGGAAAGCCCCGAATCTCTGGCCACCCTGAGTCATCCCTGGGCACGTGCAATGTCGCCCAGCGCCTTTGCAATGGAAGACAGCATCTCCCATCAGCCTCCTCGCATGCAGCTTCCCAAATAGGCTGCCATGTTCTTCCGGTGTTCGGAGATGCTCGGCAACGTCGTACAGGCTTGTCGTAGTTTTCATCAGGTGCTCCCCGCAAGGTTGTCTGCCAACAGGAAGGGGGGCCTCTCAATGTCCTTGGTTGTGAGCTTCTTGTGCTCGCCAGCCAAAAGGAGATGATCAGGGGCGGGTTCCCCTCTTCAGAGTAGACCCTGTAATCCAGGGCCGTAGTTGATCCAGCAACCTTCCGACACGGCGGCCCCGACGGGCTTGACGTCACCAGGATTTTGCCGCCGATGAGAGCGCTCGATCCTGGCCAGAACCTTCGCCCGTCCTCTCAGGATCACGGAGACCCGCAAAGCCATCGAACGAACCGCTCTGCTCTGGCGGGACTTCAACCATTTACAAAAACTGTCGCTCCCTGACTACAGTGCCTGCAAACTGCCTTGCGTGCCCCATCAAGTTCGGGGGGAAACCCCCCCCCACCCCCCCCAATCCTTCGACCGGCCGCCCCTGAAGTGGCAGGGAGTGGATATAGAGCGCAAGGAATGAATCGGTGGAGGGCCTGCCCACTCAGGGGCTTTGTTATCGCTTCATCTATGCGATGACACTTTTCTGGATCGCTTCCTGTCGCGGCGTGTGAAGACTCTTTCCCTGCACTTTTCCGCAGTACGCTAACCTTCTTCATGGGAGTTCAGGCGGAAATCGAAGATTGAATTTGCCTTTGAAAAGTGTTTCCGCGGGCTTAATTCCTTGCTCCTCGCAGACCTCAAGAAAGACGTCCAGTGACTTTTAAACTTCTTTACCGGAAGTTATCCGGCTGATCCATAGAAGTCCGCTCCTCCAGGAAAAGCCAAGGATTTCCCCGCGAAAACTGATTCGTTTCCTCGTCGGGAATTCAATTTGGCATGGTGCCATCCACAGCATTAGATTCAATGATGTAATCCGTGTTCTCAAGCCACTTGCGGATTGAAGCAAACAGCACCCTTGGTCTGATCTGGCGATGGGTGGGGTTCTTTGGAAGGACCCTGACTTCGCCAAACAGAACGACCCCGGCTCGGCTTGCCCGCCCTCCGCTGACATCTCCACCAATGCTTCCGAAACAAGCTTCTGATGTTCCCTCCACGGCAAAACTGCCGCTTTTAGGGACGGGAGAAGATTCAGGCTCAAGGGTTCGCTGGTGCTTTCCGCTTCATCCATGCATGGTACTATTCGCGTGGTACCAAGCTGTGGTCTTCTCGACAAACAGGCTCGTGGATACGGATAACTTTGTCAACTTGAGGTATCCTGTTAACCATGGTTTGAGCAGTTGGTTGCTTCTGTGAACATGGAGGACCCCATTGTCGTTCATGTTCTTCCAGAAGCTAGCTCTGTCCCTAGGACGTTTCATCGTTTACTTTCCATTTTTCCTGATAATGTGTTCGCTGGCCAGAGAACACTTGTTCAAGTTTTTGGCACACAAAGGCCCCGCTGGGTCCTTGCCTTAAGCGATCGATGACGCGCACAATGGCTTCAATTCAGCTTGTGAAGGCACTGAAAAATCAACAAGCCAATGCACTATGCCCTGGATCTTGAGCTAGGATTAGGAAGATGACTTCTAATTTCTGCCAGTGGGTCAGAGAGGCTCTGGGAACGAAACAGCAAGAGCCGCAAGCTCAAGGAGAGAAGGCCGGTTCTCCCAGCGACTTTCTGATCGATCCCGGGGGAAGTCATTCTGACCACTTTCTCGATAAGGGCTTGTGCAAAGAGCGCAGGAGCAATGCTGGGCGCAAGAGGATTGATCCCTTGATCCTGTTCAAGGATGCTCGTTTCTCCGCAGCTCTTTAATCTCAGCGTAGGCGAAGCCTTTCCGCTTTGCGGTGAAGAGCTTGAATTCCAAGTCAATGACAGACGCTCCCCTTCGAGGAGTTGTCGGCCTTGGTCGTGATGAACCAATATTCCGGATGCAACTACTGTGGCTGTTTTTTAGGGAGCGTCTTCCGCGGGCAGGGGGGTAATCGAGGAGCTGTTGAGAGTTTGAGGCGGATCCTCCCACTCAAGGTTGCCTTCAAGTGGTCGTGGCGGTCAGATCATCGATGCAACTCTTGTCCCAGTTCCCCAAGCAACGAATACCGCGAGAGGAACAAGGAAATCAAAGCTTGGGAGGCTGCCGGAAGGCTTGGGATTGAAAACTAGATTCCGGCTGCAGCAGGAAGGACTTAGATTTGCTCGATGGGTCAAGGAAAGAATGGTGCACTACTATGGGCCACAAGAACAACATCTGTATTCGATTGTGACCATGGATTCATTCGCAGGTATGGCAGTTACACCAAGCCAAGTATTCATGATAGCCAATGCTCCCACGGCTCCTTTGGAATCCAAGAGGAATTGAGCACGAACTTTGTATGGGTGGAACTCAGCCCTATTCAAGGCAGTGCTTTTGAAGCAAACTGCTTGGGTTGGGAGCTTTGAAAGCCTGATCCATTGAAAAAGGTTTCTCGCAATCACCGCTCAATGAGGCAGCAAAGGGAGCTAAATCATTCAAGTCCGCAAGTTAGAGCCTGCGTTGAGCATGTCTTTGGTTGTATGGACCATAGTCAATGGGTGGAAAGCTTGACGAGGAAAAGATTGGGACTTCAAAGAATAGCATGGTGGGGCCTTCAAAATCTGCACCTTCAAACTTCCTTCGATATCTTCAGCGCACGACCCAATGTGGTGGCAGCGCCCTAAGTCGGGCTTCTGAAAAAACAACCAGGGCACTTCACACAAAAATGCAGGTACTTCGCCGAACAGCCAGCGACTCGATGCTGCCTATACCCGCAAGCAGCAAATCGTGTGATTGACCGCTTGAATGCGAGTGGGCCAGCCTCTGAGTCGTCGTCTGGAGGCTGTACAGACCCCAATACCCAAACCAGAATAAGGACCAAAAAGAGGCGCAGCAGCCTCAGCACCTTCTCGGAGCACATCACGATGAAGGCCATCGAGTCGTGGTCTCGTACCATGGCATTTGGACGTTTGGCCATGATGCGATCCCAATGAAATTACTTACGCTTTTCCAGCTCCAAAGGGATCCCTCTACCTCATTGCGTCGGCGCGATCAGACTGAGTTGCTGCTTGCGGGCAGCATTCAGGGATCTGGGTTCTGGTTGGGGGCGAACCCAAAGGCTTGCCTGGGAGCCGGGATTCCGTTTTCTCATGCAGAAGTGCCTATTCTCGCGATTGATGTAGATACGATCAGCGCGATCCGCTCTGGGTTGCAACCATTATCCTTTTGTATTTTCTGCCTGAGCAATGGATCTCCACCTTCGTGCTATGCCTCCCAACCTGATGCGATGAAAGAGAAATGGAATCCATTTTTCAACACAGTGATTGCTGAATTTTGCGCCAAAACTTCATCGGATGCCCTTGCTTTTCCTCGAACAATTGGCCGTACATTAGTGGTCCTGAACCAGGTGCGGACAAAGCGATGAGAAGCTTCTGGAATTGCTTTCAAGAAGGATGCTTGCTGGCCGTGCCAGTTACACTGCAGGCCAGACGCTTCTGCCACCAGTGCTTGCTTGAGGGCAGAAGGGCTTGCCCCAGCTGCGATCAAAGCGTCGATAGCCTCCAAGATGCGCTGCAGGAGAGTTGAGCTGCTTCCTCACTGCGGCCTTCACTTGCGCGCCTTGGCTTTTTCTGCTTGGCGATCGGGAGGAAGCTGAAAACGAGCTTTTTTCGCGGTTGGTAGTGGGGGCATTTGCGTTCCAAAACCAGTGGACTGATGGCCAAAGATCATTCGATAATGCTTTCGAGTGCCATTCCTCGCCGCGTTGAGCAGCTATCAAATCAGTGGGATAAGTAATTATCTGCGGGGGCGCAGGAGCGTCGAGGCGATCGTTCCCCAGTTCATGGCCTTCTGGCAGTTAGCTGGCTTGATCATCGAGTCCAGGAGAGTGCGCACACCGTCTCATCTTGCATTCATCCGTTGTCGCTGTCAAGCACTCTGGCAGCTACAGCTTCAACCAGCATTTCTTTTGCCGCGCTGCCACGATCAAGCTCATTTGATCTTTGCGGCAGGTCTTTCATCTGATGGAGCCGCTTACGAAAGTTGAAACCATCATCGAGGGATCAAAAGGGGCTTTGCTCGAGTTAGCCAGAAAAAGCAAGAAAGTACTGCATGTAATGGATTTTCTAGATCTCGCACCAGTCTCCTCATTCACTCAGGACCAAGCCGCTGGCTGATGGGAAAGAGCGCAAATTGCCAAGCGCATGATTTTGCAGGGGAGCTTCCGATGACCGTCTTGGCGCTTTGAACGTGGTGCGTAGGACGAGTTCAAGCTCTTCCCACGTTACTCAAACTGAGCGCAAGAACAACCCAGCGGTTATCGGATCAGCTGTGCCACAAAAGGAAGGGTGGACTCCTCGATAGAGAAGCTGGCCATTTATTGATGTTTCCGAATTACATTCGTTGGCCGTTACACGATGTAGCGAGCAAGGAATTGCTCGGTCAAAACCAGTTTAGCGCCTTTTGATTGGCTCAACCAACTGGCAGGGGCAGGGGTTTTGACTTTTTCAGGAAGGCCCTAAGTCGCAGGACGGACGACCGCTGGATTTGCAGGGTCAACTTTGTCGTGTTTTTTGTCGAGGCTTCTGATTTTCCGCCCGCCCTCTGGCGGCTTTTTCATTGTCTCAGAGCTGAGGTTAGATTTGCTCATTATTCGAGGAAGCCCTTGTGCATGCTGCAGGGCTAACCAGGCGCAGAAAGGGTGAGGTTAACAGCAGATCCACAGCCTCCCTGGAAGCAGGTAAAACCCTATGGCCGCAATTCGTCTTGATAGGCAGAACTGACTTGTGTGGGCTTGGGCTGGGTGCTCAGCCGCCCACTCTGGCAATTTATCGATGCGGCCATCGCGTTGCAGTTGTGCCCTGGAGCTTCGCATGAGGGCCACGGGCACGCCAAGAACTAGCGGGCACGGGCCGTGCAGGGACTTGGGCGGGCCGCTGGAGGGCAGGAGGGCTGCTGCGATGGCCAGGCCGCCGGAGCAGGGAAGGGAGCTGAACCGGCTGACTGCCTGGGCGATGGCCAGGGCGGCGGGGAGGCGGGGTCGTTTTCGCGCGGCCGGAATCTGTACCTGAAGGGGGTCGCCTTGTTCGATTGCGCGGCCAGCTTCGTCGGAGGGCGGCGGGGGATTGCGAGGCCGCGGCTGCCGAGTTCGGCCGGCCTGGGCGGCCCAGTTCGTTGATGAAGTCGTTGGGGCACTTGGCCGCTGGGGCGGTTTCCATCAGGGGCAGTAAGGTAGGGGCGGCAATCGAAAATTCAAGCTAAAGGCTGGCGTCAGGGCCCCGCACGGGGAGCCGACTCCCTCCGGAGTGGAGAGGGCCCGCCAATCCACCGAAAAGATTACCAGATTATCGGAGGGGGGCAGCGGGAAGGGGGCTGGCCCCCGTACAACCAGGGGTCGTAAAGGGTTCCGGCCGGAAGGGAAGGGGGCATTTTTTTTCTCTTCTTTTTCTTTTG
>Ga0163217_1102328_pt1 | contig 11184 bp, 8 predicted proteins | sample SynspAceP_FD_185933 | JGI IMG/M metagenome (GOLD analysis project Ga0163217, IMG submission 185933) | Saline lake microbial communities from Ace Lake in Antarctica - Synechococcus sp. Ace-P (PacBio error correction) | ecosystem: Environmental > Aquatic > Non-marine Saline and Alkaline > Saline ... | reverse complement strand
CAATGGGTGACCAAAAGAAGCTAATTCGTGTGAAAGCTAATTCTTTTATCTAAACGTACAAAGTTCATCCTATATTAGATATTCTACGAAATCAAACTATTCTTTCACTTCATTAGATGCTATCTGTCTCCATATGTTTGAGCATTATCAGATTTCCCTCAATGTTATCAACTGTGCCAGGGTCTTCAATTCAATCGTGAAGATCGAGTGCAGAGTCCTCTAACGGGGCATGTCCAATTTGAAATCCTTCGTAACTGGACCATTTACAATCGCGTCTTTCTATTTTGATCAATAATCGCAGAGAATGGGGATGTCATCAAAACAAATAGGTGAACCGGCGCTGCAACGCTGTATATTTGCGTACTTGATTGAAAAACTATTATCCCTTGAAGATCTATCTACCCAATGAGAGAACACCCTCGCATCTATTAGATTACGTTGACGGAGGTAAATTCTATTATCGTTGGCTCGCATGAGCTGGCATAAAATCTCTCTCTCTCGAAATGGAATCACCTTAGAAATGAGTATTGAATTTATGTCTCGTATGGTAAATTCTGTGAACTCAACGAGAGTTGATCTTACAATCCCAACCACAAACTATCCAAACCCCAACCTATGACCATTCCATTCACCTTTTCGATTATCGTGGGACTTCAGAGACTGTTCTGAACTTCCGGAAATTATTTCGCCCTTGGTTTCAATCCAAGACATCCTGATTATCCGCAGGAAACGTCAGTACCATCACTGAATGGAAAGTAACACTCGTATATTGCTTCAAGGAGACGAAAAGCCCAAATACCTTAGAGGTGTCAGGACATCTTCAAATACCACTTGGACAATGTCACATGCAGTTGGAAGTGAGTAATTATGAGGAAGTGCCTTGATCTCCAGAATTTCTGGTGCCAGATAAGAAATGAAAGAGTGGAGATTATTGCCTGACTCTGGATAGGCATTCCAGGAGTTTTTGACTGAAGCTCTCCATCACAATTCTTTGATCACCTCGACACGCTGACTCGAGTAGCCAATCGGACATTCGCGGCGGCACAAATAGGTCTGTCGAACTAATAGGATCAAGTCGCGCTTCTGCTCAGCCAACACATTAATGGCCCCTATAGACTATCCCATAGGGAGCGATTTATGAGTTATTAATAAAAAAGTATGCAAATTTACGAGATGCATCTCATTCAAATGACTCATTGTAGCGGCGTGAAATGACCTATTCTCAGGTCGATGGGAGAAGAAGGTGTCCGACCGTGAATGTTGCAGCTCTTACTACACTTGTGGATGGACTGTTGAACATTAGGATTTTACGAAGTATAGGGAACTAACGAAGAGAAAGTCCGCTGCTTCGGATTCGGTCGAGGCAGAACTGATGCCCCGTACGATTGTCAATCTGACTAATCATACGTATTTTAATCTCAGTGGAATTAGGGTTCCTGGTATACTATCACATTCTTTCCATTCAATCTCGCTGATGTCTTCCACTCCAATTGATATGATATGACAGACCTATTCCCACCGTGAATCAAGGATGTGAGCAGAACTCCTTTTGATTCCCAGAGCATAATGCTCGATCTACTTACTTGGAGATCTAAATCACTGCAAAAAGGAGTGCTTATGGATATCCAAAGTATTGCGTATACAGAACTTGCTCAAGACTAGAGATGAAACAGTTTTGATAACATGTGCTTACACGAGTGCAGTGCATGTTGCGGCGACGATGACTCATGTATATGTAGTAATGGTCGGCGTTCAATTTTTATACGCAATTTCCTGGGACAATTTCGCGGAATGGCCACCGCAGGCAAGACGTAGTAAGGTGTTATTCTGGGTTTTTTAGTCTCTGGACGGCAGAAATGTGCGCTCAGGATCGATCGCACAACCAAGTCAACACATTTCCCATCACTCGAATCCTTGACTCCGTGACAAGAGAAATACGAGAGACATGTTGATTTAAATATCTGTATTTGGTATAGAAAATTTGAGATTTTAATTTCCTTCAAAGTCAAACACAGTTCTTATTTACAAAGCCCCAGTGGTGACCACGCTTGCGTTGCGCTCTTTTTGAGAACAACAATCGATTGTGCTTTCACCTTAAAAATCTATGAGCTGGCTGTATCTGTAAATATTAATGTATATACAATAATAAACTTCAGCTGGTCGTATCTCAAAAGTCTCCAATCTCAACCTTCTTCTGACTAATCATGCATTCATTACATCTAAAACAAATTATCTCTTGCCTACTCCATGGTCTCACCTCCAAATACACACACTTGACTCCAAAAAAACCCTCCTCAGACTTTAGCTCCTGCGCTCGATATCCGCCCTTATCACAGAATACTTGTGTCAGGAACAATCTTAGACAAGTCTCCTCCTTTCACCTTAGCCCAAGTAATGTTAGGAATTGGTTTTCAAAAAAACGGCGAATTGAAGCCCTTTTGGAGATTGTTCATCATTATTTGGTTCGTCTTACCGGTACTACGCCATCATGTGCATATTTCTTACCAGTGCGCGAGCGTCCGGGTCCCCATTGATTCCCAATATACATTATCCCACTTCTTTGCCTAGCAAAATGCCAGATTATCCGCATTATTAATGATTCGCCTCATAATCTAGACATTGTTTAAAGGGCCTCTTGATTCAGTATCTGAAATGAAACAGCTGACTTGTAAAACAGAATTTAGGAGACATATCTGCGGGCTTTCCAGACCCCTCTTCTTCGTCTGTTTTCCGTGGTTATTTTTACATAGATGTCCATCCAATACATATCCCGAAGGTCGTAGTTAATCCAAGTTCTTATTTTGATAAATCCGTTCCATCCTCTAATTCCCTTTGTAGGTGGACTATGTTCCCTTCAGTTCTCTTGATGTGTATAAATTAGTTTTCCAGTAAGTGTTGCTGCGTGAATTTAAAAATGTCTGTGCTATGAGTTCTTCAGATAGGATCTTTGCTAATCTAATAGTCGAAAATCCAATTCAATGAAATTTCCAGTGAAGATTTTGTGATAAGCAACTGATAGAATAAAGCCATGGATAATAGTGCCCGCTCCATAAAAGCCAAGTGCTGATTTCCGATCCAGTTTTTCAACGTCAGAAACACATTTATTCCGGTTTATTAAGCCGCTCTTCGATTTACTGCTGGTTACTATCCATTAAATCGAGACCGAATCCGCTGCGTTATGCGACAGTCTTGCACGAGCCTATTTGCTTATGATATTGACTTTCAAATTGCTTTCACTCCTAATCCATACGAAGCTCATCGAGGAATGCCTATAAGATCGAGAACATACGTCTCATCATTTCCTAAATGTCAATTCAAACTTTTGAAACTTAAATAATTGACTCTGTCTTTTCTTTTCTCATTCCAAACTTAGGGAACCTTCTAGCATAAGTCCTCATACAGAGACTGTATCAAATTAGCAAGTACTCCTCCTCCACTTTTTCAAAAAAAGCTCACCTGAATAGTAGAATAACCTGTTATAATTGATGGTGTTTGAAAGAAAGCGCATCTTCGCGCGCGGGTTGATTAAGTTAAATTAAAGCGGAAAGGATCAGAGAGAAATGTCAGGTACGATTTCAAATTTGGGAAAGGGAAGGCCTCTCCAAATATTCTGTGAAACTCTTAAAAAAGGGAGTATGATTCTTGAATTGGCGAAACTGTCATTTACAATTCTGGATTTTCTTGACGTGAATCGAATTTTTTCCATGTATAGCCAATACCATTCCGTGACATGGCGTTTCCTCAAACTCTGTGCTCGAGCATAGCGTGGGTTTGACGGACTAGCGTCTTGAATAAGATTAGCCAGTCTGGGTGTTATTCTATCTTTTTCAGAACCTTATGTGAATAAGGGTCAGTTGATAAAACAGTTTGTACTGTAGTAGATGAATTGATCCAGAAAATGTACTGAGAACTGGTCGCGTCTGCTGTACTTATATTGCTGTTCATAAGTCGGTTATAAAAAGGTTTTCCTGCTTTTCGTTGAATTTTTATACCCAGCAAGTCAAAAATTCCGCCTGCGTCACACTGCCCTACCATATATCGCAGGAAAATATTCGATTCAGATACATGGATAATCAATAATTATAAGTGATCATAACAGGAACTTGCCTAGAAAATTTGGGTTATCACACCTATTCAGATTGGATAGAAAGTGGAAGATGTAGGATTCCTCACTAAAGATCTGTTCTATCGTGCTCGCCTTCTCATGTCTGCGACGCATTCCTTGCTACTCAAGGAAACTGCTACCCCGCTTTAATATCTTCAAAAAAACACTTTTTTAATATGCGGACAATCACGTCGGTCTCGTCTTTCTGCATAGCAAGTTTTTTTAAATGATTGGATTTATGAATCCGCAAAGTTGCCGAATTTTGGATCTTTCCATGATTACAGTGATCGAATCGACGTTTACGTAGTCGCGGTTAAAGAGCCATACTTTGCGACATAAAAAGCGACATGGGATAATTTTCTTTTTCGCACCCAAATATGGATTCGCAGGCATAGCGTCAAAGCAACTTTTTAATGGAATTCCTCCATGCCAAGTCTGTGTATTGTTGCTACTATAATTATCCAATCCACTTTGTGGGGTAAGAGACGCATTCTCTACACCACGCACTTTATTCAGACAATAACCATAACTAAGGCCCCCATTAGCCCCGAACTCTATGATCATTGGTAATCATGAAAGATCCAAATTTTCGCACTTATGCGGATTCTAAATCCATCATTAAAAAACTTGCTTATGCAGAAAGACGAGACCTATGATTATCAATCTGAAAGTTTTTGCGTGATTAAAGCAGGTGCGTACGTTCTTTGGAACTTAGAGGAATGTCTGATATGGAAGGCAGACTCGAAGGAAAATACTTTTGTGGTGAATGTCTGATCTTGTCACTTAAATCTCGCATCAAAATATGCCGTCAACCCAATTATTTAGCTCAAATAGATTTCCTGTTATGAGATACATAAAATTATGATTTCAACCAGTTCTGTAATCGAGCCCTCTCAAAACTTTCACTTGGAGTACTTGCTATATGGGCTCGGTTGCAGATGTAACTCTGCGATAGTGCGAATTGATGCTGGGAAAAACACGAAGCAGAAAAAACTTTTTCTATAAACCAACTATAACAGACAAATAAGCAGACGGATACTCCCAGTTCTGACTTTTGGATTCGAAATCATGTACCTTACAGTTAACAAATTTTAAAGGGTTACTGCGAACTATAAAAGTCATAACATCTAGATTTGCATTTTTTTATGCCAGAAGCATATCCCCTCAAATTCGCTTTCTGTCGCACAGGTTGAAACGGCCATTCCGGGCATTTATTGGCCTACTACTGACAGGTCTGTATTCGTCAAGACGCATCCAGTTTATATAAATTACTCATCCCAAGCGAAGAAATATCAACTTCCTTTTTAGAGTTTGAACAAATCTTGGAGAGGCCTTCCCCTCCGCAAAATTTGAAATCGACCTTGCATCTTCTCTCTGATTCCATGCCCTCAGGCTTAACAATCCTACCGTAAGAGCCTTTGATTTTAGCAAGTCAACAAGGTATCTCTACTATTCAGTTGATGCTTTTGTTTAAATAGGATAGGACATTATCTCGCTATGTCCGTCTCGTTTTTGTATTGGGGAATTATGCAGGGTTTTCCAAGTTTCTATTCATTGAATAAATCTCGACAATATCTAATTTGGGAATTACTGCAATTTAGGAAATTTTAAGACACGTTCCTCGGATCTTAGTCCAAAATTACCATTGCAATGTATTTGTCTTATTACGTATAGCATTTGAACTCTACTCAGCATAATCGCCTAAAGAGCGCATTGCAGCAACAACAACGTGCATCATTCCTCGATTTTTGTGGATATTCTCTCATGGCTAGGATATCAGTATGCATAAAAATAACGCGGGGAAGATCATTGTTGGTTTTCTGAAATTTAGCAAAATGGGCTCGCAATCAGCACTTCGGCTTGAGCGCCTGTGATCCACAGTATGCTTATCTACTGTGCTTCAAATCCTTCACTGAATTCTTGATCATTTCGAACTTTTAGATCTTTTCAGCAAATATCTTACTGAGCCTCCATATATCAAAGATAGTTTTTTTTTAAGTCCAGTGCACCCAACACCATTTGGAAGCTATCTTCATCGGTACTGATAGCTTTAGCCCACCTACAGGGGCATTGATGGACGCTTCGAAATAAACTTGGATTATTAACCTCCTTCGACAGCGTTTATTGTCGCATCTAACTCCACGAACAGACACGAGAAAGAAACGGAGATCTGGATGGACAAGCCCCCGCATCAATTGACCACTCTTCATCAAATTTCGTTTATACAAAGTTCGAGCTGTTTCAATTTCAATACTGAACAAGAGCTTTAAAACATAGCTAATTCGTGATCTGAAAATTCTATATAGTCGCGTACCGGGAACTTTTTCTAGGAAAAGAATGAATTTGGATGCGGCTACCTGTTTATGGGCGCTGCCTGCCGACGACACTACGTAGCAAATGACAATGAATGGCGGGGCTGCTACGTAACCGAGTAGTAAGAGACGATACTCAACAATAATAATGTATTATTACCAATTTCCCCTCCCAAACAAGGGCCTCCTCACAACTTCTCTCGCTCCTTTCTATTAGATCCCAATTTCTACACTTAATTGGACTAAGGTGAAAAGGGAGTTGTTTCTAAGTTTCTGGACAAAGTATCTGGTCTGAGTAGTGGTCCGGCATTGGCTGAGCAAAGCCTGCGGGAGGCTTTTTTTGTCCAAGGGATTGGTAGACCATGACGAGTCAGGATATTTTAGATAATAACTTGATTGAGAATAGCGTGGCGTTAATACGACCGGCTGAGTTTATTATTTTAAGAATTAAATTAAGAAAACAGCCAGCTCCATGATTTTATGGTTAAAAGAAACCATTTTTCTATTAAAAGCCAACAGCCGTCGGCGTCACCGACGGGTGCTTTAGTAAATCAAAGATCTGTGTCATCTTATGATATTCCCATTGACAATATCTGAAACAATCAATTTTTCTTAATTCCAAAATCGGATACTCAATTCAAATGCTGTATTTCTCTTCCTGAGGATTTTCAAAAATCTGGGTTGATTGGCAAGTTCTGACTTTGTTGATGCAATCCTGTGCTCAGTTCCTGGCGATATCCAGACAAAAGACCCCAGATAAACTGATTCAATATGTTCGTCGGGTGCCGGCGAAATTGCAGGCAACAAAATTTGACAAGGTATCAAAATGAACTGCCGCCATTCGTACGAAATACATATCCATCGTCCTTACCTGAGCACTGAGGTGAAGCACATCATTTGCGACGTCGTCATCTCTATACTTTGATGGCAAGATTTCACTAACCATTGTGATTCAAAGCCTCCGCTTATTTGCAGTGATCTGATCTCCAAGTCAGTGTCGCTTGTCTAAAATCAAAAGAGTTCCTGTCACATCCTTGATCTCACCAGGTGGGAATTAGAAGTATTCAACTGATGAGTGGCTATAGTGCATATTCAAGTGAATTGGAGTAGATTGATCTGAGTAACTGGACCGCAGTAATTCAACGAGATATTAAAGACTACCTGTCATGATTAGTCACGTTATGGAACAATCGTCGGGGCATCAATTTCTGCCCGGCGACACTTGAAATCACGACCAGCACAGTTATTCCTTGAGTGTCAACTCTGCCCATCCAAGGTAGTAGTCAAAATTTCCGTGGAAGAGACTAATAACCTTCTTCTCCATCGCACTGAGATAGGTCATATTTACACGCCTTACAAACGAGTCATTTGAATAGGGCTCTGATTGCTACTTTTTTATTTAAGAACTACTTCAGCTCCTCCCCTAGTGAATGTGTGTTCGGCACATTGGTGCGGTCTGCCAAGCCCGCGATGACCTTTTTACCATTAATTTGACAGCATACTTAGGCGCTGCCCGATTCATTGGCTGACTCGGCTTCTGCTGTCGCCATCCATAAGAAAATGGACTGCGCTTACGTCAAAAAATTCTGGTTCTGCATCCAGCAGTCAATGCAATATTCTCCACTTTTCCATTTATTTTGACTAGGCACAGAGTATTCTTTCGAGATCAGGCCTCATAATTAACATTTATCCACTGCACTGTGACCATTGCCAAGGTGTATTTGAAATTTCTTATCTAGGATTTGAGGCGACTTTTATGTTCTACTCAACGCATAGGTTTTACTCTCTCTTAAGTGACATGGTACTGTGATTTCTCTTGATTTTGCAGGTTTGATTGACAGAGAAATTCACAATATCAAGCAACTGCCCAATACGAAGTGAAATGGAATATTTCATAGGTTCGGGGCGTTTATTTTTGTGATTTGGGATGTTAAGTTAAACTCTCCTTGATTGGGAAGCATTTACCATCCGGACAAAATTCACTTCTATTTTCTAAGTGATCATTTCATTTTTGCCGTCAGCATCCAGCCAGCACGTCATAGAATTTTGCTCCCCATACCATTAATGTCTTTTCATGTAGATAATCTTCCAAGGAATTCTTTTCAACCCAATACAAAATCAGCTGCAGCTTCCTTTTTTGATTACTCCCCATTCTTTCCTTTTTTATCAAAATACAAAGCCGGATTGATGGTCCCAGTTCGAAGGATTTCCAAATTGGACATCCCCGCTTTTAGACATCATCTCGATCTTCATGATGATAGAAAACCCTGGCAAATTGAATACTGAGAGACTGAGCTCATGATCATTGGGACACCTGCTTCATGAAGTGAAAGAAAAGTTGATTTCGGGAAATTCTAGAATAAGTTGAACATTGCTTTAGATAAAAAACACCTTGCTTTTCAATGCTTCTTTTGGGTTCACCCAGTTGTGAATCTAAGGCCCTGGAAAGAATTTTCATTCGGAGCTAATCGGAAGGAATCCGCAGGAACGTATCCAAAATACCGATCAAAAAGTTCAAGGTTGGAGCGATCCAAAGTTCTATTTTTCAAAGTCATTTTTAATCAAAACGGAAGTCTATTTGATCCGCTTTCTCCAACAACAACGATTCTAAACGGACCGGCAACACGTCGGATCCAATCTGGACTTGGTCCAGCAATCATTGCCTTCAAAATAGGTCCAATATTCGCTCCACAGAGTTATAGCCATTCTCTAAGAGGCCAAAATTGCCAAAACACGCGAACCTACATAATGTTCCCTTCCATTCTAGGGATTCCACCGCTTTGGCAGTTTCTGCATTTGCAAAGAAATTTTGGAACAGTCGAGGACCTGGTGAAGCTTCAAGTGATCACTATCTGCGGCTTTTCTGCGAAGCCACCATCCCGATCAGACTACCACAATCTGTGAGATTCTTCAATGGGATTAACGGCTGCCATTCCAAAACGACGGGAACACATATTAATCATCCGAGGTCCGGCACTTCCGCCCCTAGACTTCGTGACCACAATTTTCTTTTAGTGCACCAAAATGCTATACTCATGATATCTCTCTTAGCATGCTCGGATTTCGAGCAACATTCCATTACTCAGGTAAAGCCAAAAGTGTTTCTTCCTTCCAGAGCTTGTTAGTCTATTTCACCAGACTTGTTACGGCGCAGGTTAAATTGTGAGTCGTTGCATCTCTGCCAAATACCCTATTGGAAAAAAAACCCCAAAATACGTTACTATTCGAATCAGTGATATGCCCGCATCCTTCACCTCGCTGGGAGTTGTTATCATGCATCTCGGGAGAACACAGGCGTATTAACCCTCCACAGGTATACTCCACACCGAACAGCGATCGCTCCAAGAAGTTGTTCTCTCCAGTATCGTTACGTCCACCACGCAAGAGCGATTTTGTACATTGCTCCCCAAGACCACTTCGTCTGCCATTCAATTTTCCGTTTACAGCTTAATAATCGCGAGTATTACGTCGCCAACAGCAAAGTATAAACCGTATTACGTGCCAATTTTTTCATCATCTGGGGATTTAGAAGTTAGGGGTATTCCCGCGATTTTTCTTTTGTGAACCTATTTATTCCCACACGTAAATAACGCCTGCCACGAGCATATCTCTGGATTTTGATCGATATCCCAACTTCAATCCATCTTAACGCTAGGTCTAACCATCCCTCGAAGCATCGAACTCTGAGATACTAGTCTATACTGGCCTCATGTAATGATTTCTTTCGAGCCAGCACTCCAGATTCTCACCAGATTCAATTTCTTTACTTCTTCAAGATGAATGACCCACAGACTTTACATTTCTTTATTTGATATGGTAGGATTTTCGACCAGGTTTAAAGACTCTTTAAGCAAATGGCATAGCTAAAATAGCCTCCACCAGTGCGTGGTGATATGGAATCACTCGGAAACGTAGAGCTCTAAGGTTTGGAAGCCAAGCCATTCGATCCTCGTCATTGAGATTGGAAATTTCATTTATTACTCATTCTTTTCCAATATTAACGGCGGGATGTATTTATTCGACATCATATACAAAGGAAGTTAAAGGTAATATTTGCCAATTTTTGCCAATGTAGTCTTCCCTGTACCCGTTACCCGGGTCACTAGTTAATCATAAAAGGGATTTAACAGTATAAAATTTTCTCTAATGGTGCTCTCGAAGTGCCACAAAGGAGTCTGATCCAATTTCGATTCATGATTTTGAGACAAAAAGTATTTTCATCGAGTGAAATCTATCAACATAATCCCTACTTCGTGTATGATTCAGATTTAATTGCTTCTTACCATTTAATACTTTATATTAATCAATCTTATAAAAGTATATTTTATTCTAAATTTTTTTTTAAATTTGTCTTGTCAAATAATTAACTGAGAAACCTTTAATTTCTCGGAATTTTTTCAAAAAAATTAAATTCATCTTCGATATAATTTGATGTGAGAAATCAATTTATCAACTTATAAAATTTGGATTATATACCTAAAATAGAAAAATTCTTACGAAAAATAACCTTTGCCAGACCCTATGTTAAGTAAGGTTACCCCACTATACAGAAGTAGAAAAAAGTGTTTCTCAAAGAATGGGCGTGGAGAAATATCAGCACGCTGATCCCTATTACAAAGTAGATAATTTTCAAAACTAGGTTACGTACGCCTGCCTTTTGGAATGGACTGCTGCTAATCCTCAAGGGGTAATCAGTTTACCAACTGGAAAATCCCGGATTCTTCATCAAAGTGGACCCAATTTCTACTCCGCATAACTGGGACAATA
>Ga0163217_1035011_pt1 | contig 11184 bp, 13 predicted proteins | sample SynspAceP_FD_185933 | JGI IMG/M metagenome (GOLD analysis project Ga0163217, IMG submission 185933) | Saline lake microbial communities from Ace Lake in Antarctica - Synechococcus sp. Ace-P (PacBio error correction) | ecosystem: Environmental > Aquatic > Non-marine Saline and Alkaline > Saline ... | reverse complement strand
CTCCACCGGATACCTGGCAGTCGCGCTGGTATTAGCTCCGTATCGTGATCGGCAAGGAAGTCTTTTGCGTATGGCAGAACTTCCTTCACCCCCGCTGACGGCCGTGCTTTTATGTTTTTTGCCTACCCGCAGAAAATCTTCCGTACGCAGTCTATGGATGCAGTGGAGGCTACGCCGGTGCAAACTGCACTGAGCATGGCCGCCTCGGCGGTATTGAAAGCGGGTAGTCCGGCCGGTATCACCTGGCTGGAGTTTTTGTTCGGCAAAAACATCCATGCCTCCATGGGTGAGGTTTTCGACACTGGGCATGCTTTCCTTGCCGGTGCGGTGCTGTTTGACGACAAGATCGCACTGGCGAATTGGTTGCTGTGTTGATGGATCCGGGCATGATCGCGATGAGCCTGCTGTTCAATTCTGATGGTTCGAGACCCAATCCGATGTTGCGCGATTGCGTTGGGTACTGGCCACATGGTGGTGGGGGGTTTCGCCCTCGGCATGATCTTCATGGCCACCGATCCGTATCGGCCTCCATGACCAACCAGGCAAATGGATTCTTTGGTGCACTGTATCGGAAGTGATGGTTCTGCCTGATGTCGTGTCGTCATCGGCATTCCCCGAAGGGGTTGATGCTTGGCCATTTCTGTTCGCCAACCTCTTTGCTCCCCTGATTGACCATTTGTGGTCCAGGCCAATATTTCCAAGCGGGAGGCTTGCACGCCATGGTCCAGTAAAAAAGAAAACTGTCAGCCCACTATTATTATGTAGCGCTGCTGCGTTTCTGTTGTGTTTGCTACGTTGTGGTTTTGCGCTGCCCGTGGCGCTCAAAGCCAGTGCAGATCACCAAACCAATGCCGACAAGAAGCGCAACATTCTGTTCCATTGCTGGCCTTCGTGGAAGAGGGCAGGTGATTGTTGACGGCCCAGGTAGAGCAGGTGGACTGCTCGCTGGTTGATTTGCGCACCGGCGAGGTTCAGGCGAAGAGATGACGCCCTGACTACGGACCAGCAAGCAAGCGGCACGGGACCCGGCAATGTTCGAGCGTCTGGAGCCGTCGCAGGACATCGCCAGCTTCGTCGTCGTTGAAGAATTTCGCAACTGTTTATATGGTCGAGAATGATCAGGGGTAATCGAAAACCATGATCTTGCGATCCATGGTTACGGTCTGTTTGGTCGACGCTGTACGGCTTCATCCGCTGGAAGGCGATCTGAAGGACTGTAGTGGTCCGGGCTTTTACCAGCTGCAGAAACACCTGGCCTGGGTTGCTTTAAGTTGACAACCGAAAACTGGCGCAGAGCAGTGGGACCGCACAGGTGGGTCTTACGACGTAAGACGGCGAAAAGTGGGCCGTACAAGTTGCTCAAGGGGCAGTCGTGGATAGCAACAACGCCAACGCGCAGCATCAGGTCGAGCTGCAGGCGCAAACGCTGTCACCAAGCCGGGGTGTAGAAGCACTGGGGGGTGCGTTTCTGCTGGGTTTGAGCAATGCTTTGGCCCATTCCTGGAAAATATCCAATGAGGGGGAGGCTTAATCATGGGCTTAAGGCAAGGCCAGACAGGTGCCTGTTTCGCATCCCGTGATTTCAGGGTAACAACCCGATTTGGCCCTGCCAGATCCTTGGTAATCTGCTCGCGCTGGCAGTCACCACCAGCATGAAACGTGGACCCCGTTGCATGTGGTCTGCCCTGGACGGTCCGTGGACGGCATTTTTTCCAACCTGGTTATTCTCGGGGTTATCCGCAACCAGATCCCAGCTCGATTCCGCATGATTGTGCGCAGAATGGTGATTATTGGCGTCGCTGGTAATCGTGCGAGATTCGTTGCTCAAGGCATTTGCTTTACGACATCAGGCAAGCAGCTTTGGCCGGTATTCGTCGGTCTGATCATCACCAGACTGGCATCCGTTGATGGGGTCGCCGCTTGAGGTTTCGCCATGCAGAACCACCGGCACATGAGCTTCCTTTGACGGTATTGGTAAACGTCTGGCTACAGCTTCATCCTCATCGTGTCGCGTATTTCGCGAACTGCTTGCGCTGCAAGCTGTTGGCTTTGCAGATACTGCCGGGTCGTCAACGAGGGGTTGGTTGTACCAACCTAATGCGTCTGCTGCTGTCTTGCCGCCATCGGCGTCTCTTTCATTATTGTACTGATTATTCTGGGCATTGCGTGCCTGGAAGACCGAGCAGGTTTGAAAGCCAGATTTCAAAATGGCGCCGCAGGCAGTCGCACGCTGAAGAGCTAGTAAAGCAATGATTGAACACATAATATCAGTCTGATTGGTTCGGGCAATCTCGTTGAAAACATGGCGTTGGCCTTATCTTTCTCGGCATGTGTACTTCATCGCCATTTCGGAAAAAAGTGCAGACGGGCGTCGGGCTGGCATCGCGTTATCGTTGGTACTGACCATCACGGTTTCCGGCGAACAACCTGATCATTACCTATCTGCTGCGTGACGGCGCTCCTTGCCTTGGCGGTCTGCGAATGTTGACCTTTCAGCTTCCTTGGTTCTGCTCGGGCACATCGGTGTGATCGCCGCTATCGTGGAGATCATGGAGATGCTGCTCGACAGAGTTCGTACCTGGCGCTCTTACACGAACTGGGTGTATCTTGCCTTGATTACGGTGAAACTGCGCCATCATGGGTGCAGCACTGTTCATGGTCGAGCGCGATTACAATCTGAGTGAGAGTGTGGTCTACGGCTTTGGCAGCCGTACTGGCTGGCGCTCGCAATCGTTTTGCGCTGGACGGGATTCGTTTGAAAAGCCTTCAAAATTACATGATGGTCCTGACCGGCTTGCGCGGTCTGGGTATCACGTTTATCACGTGGTCTGATGTCCTCGGGTTTCATTGTCGTCTTCCGGAGTGCAACTGTTAAAGGAGCTTACACAGATGAACATGAAATTTATTTGGGGTAGGCATGTTTACCGCGATCGTTCTGAGCGCGGTAGCCGCTTTATTCCTGATCGCTCGTCGCGAAAACTTTGGTCAGCAAGTGGTGATATCTCATGAATCAATGGCGAACGCACCGATTACTGTGCCTGCGGCGAAAGTTGCTCAACACCCTGTCGGCGTTAACGGGGATCTTCCTGATCTTCCGCCTGTGGTGGTGGTGGTGTGGTACCTGCGCGCAGTGCAAGCTGCATCGTGGAAGAGGGTTGGGCGGTTTGAAATGCTTGCCCACCGAAGAGAGCCACTCACAAGCGTGATAGCAAGGAAGGCTGGCGCCCTATCCTGCAGGCTCCGGTCAAGCAGGATATGAAGATTTGAAGTGCCGGAAGAAGTTCTTGGGCGTGAAAGAAAAGGTGGGAACTGCCACCGTAGAAGCCAACCCAAACGTTGGCTACCTCATCAAGGAACTCACGGCTGAAACTGCCGGAAGGCGAGACGTTCGATTTCCGCGGGTTGGTTACGCTGCAGCTGAACTGGCCCGCCACACACCGTTGAACTACAAGGATTTCGACATTCAGCCGGAATTCCGTGGTGATGGGACAAGGTTCGAATGTTGGCGCTTTGTGTCAAGCTCGACGAAACCGTTATCCCGCCTATTCAATGGCCCAAACTATCCGAAGAGCGTGCGGTTGGTTCAAGTATCAACCTGCGTGTGGCATCGCCACCAACCGGGGTCGTGATGGATCTGCCACCGGGCAAGATGTCTTCCTGGTGCTTTGCTCTGAAGCCGGGGTGGGACAATGGTCACGGTATACGGTCTTCGGTGAGTCTTTGCCAAGAAACAGAACGCCGGAGATGTCTTCGTGGGTGGTTGGTGCCCGGAATATTGGCGCCCAATGCGGCTCGCATATCTTTAGGACAGCTGGCCGGATCAAAGACCAAGCGCAAGATCAGCTTTTTTTCTAGGGTTTAAAAAAAAAACGGGGGGGTTGGCCTTCGGGGTTTTTTTTCCCTGCGTTGAAGCCTTCTATGTCGAAGAATTCGACAAGCTGGCGGAGAGAACGAGAACTTCGAATGGCACCTGGGCATTGTCGGGACCCGCTGCCTGAAGACACTGGACTGGCCCCACGGGCTTATCCACAACGTGCTGCTGAGAACTACCTCAAGGATTCACCTGCGCCTTGAGGATTGCGAGTTCTACATGTGTGGGCAGCCCGATGATGAACGCGTCGGTGCAGTTCAAGATGTTGCAGGACATGGGTTTGTGAGCCAGGAAAACATTTCATGCATTGATGGATTTTGGCGGCTAGGAGTGTTTTTACGCGGCCATTCAGCCGTTATCGCTGTTGCCCTGGCAGCAGCCCTAAACGGGCTGTTTCCATTCTATGGAAGCCGGTTTCGGAAAGTTCCCGGCTCCACATGGGCAGTACCTATTCAATCAACTGGGTCAAACGCCTGAGGGTACTCCCACGTACGAAACCGGTCCCACGCGAGATCGAAACGGTTTTTTACTGAGTGATTTTGATAGTTGAAGTTCTCCACTGGCGCGAGGATCGGCATCTGGCCCGCTTCAATGCCTGCCTGCCGATAGTTGTGCCGAGATGCCGACGCGGTGCTTGGAGGCTCGTAGGGCTGGGCATTATTACTGTCAGAAGAAAGTGGTGTGATTTTGATCTTGACCGTGGGGCGCTTGATGAAGCTCTGGGGCTTTCACGGGGGCGATGGCCAGCCAGGTCGTTTCCCGACCCGTTGGCTCCTCAGGCCCACGCTGTGAGAAGGGTAGGCAGCGGCACTTGCGCGGTGGGAAGGAACGCAGTTTGTGCAAATTCCGTCAATGTGCAGGTTTGATGTCAGCGCCAGTTGACTGCGGGTATGTGGTCGAACAAGGTAGTGATCAATTCTGCTGAAGCGAGGTATCAGCCTACATGGTAGAAATTACCGGCGAGCTGAAGCTTGAGGGCTTGAAAGCCAGGGGTTAATACACCCTGGAAGATAGCCATTGAGGCACCAGGGACGATCAGCGCATGGCCCAGCTGATTGTTAAAACTCGTTATCGGGCAGTCGGTGGTCTACCTCCGGGGGACTACCGCAACTATTTTCGAATTTGAAGGTAAGCGGCTATTTCGCATTACCTTTTGACCAGTAGCGGCAAGGCCCGGTGATGCCATGAAACTGGCGGCAAGTAACCGTGTTGCACAACTCGGCAGCTACCGCCGATGGGCTAGTCTTTACCGTTTTTGCTGGTCAAGGGCCCGAACAAAGGGTTGGGAGTTTGCGCTTGAGCACGGGTGGCTGCGCTCTTTGTAAGTGCGGCGACGGTAAACGCTTCATCTCCAAAAGCGACCCTTACTTCACTGCTCTATACAACAGAGCGAGGAGTAATTCATGGTTTGGTTCTGGATTTTCATCTTGGATTTGTTGATTCGTGGTCGGGTATGTCCAGTTGGGTGCGTCATGATGGGCCGCAAGCCGAATCGGCCGGTCCTGTGCGGGATTGGCGCAAACGCCGCAACGGGTGTAGACAAGGCCTGTCGGCTTCTGTGGCCGTGACGTCACAAGTGCGAAGAAACGGCACAAAATGCGGTATAGAGCCACGTAAGCAAAAAAAATCTGGGCTTACGACGCGACAAGGGTCCGACTAGGTTGCCTGCGGTCTGGCTATGACAGCATACCGACGATAAATTTAAAGGAAATAACATGAAGGCTGTCAATATAACACTATGATGTGGTTGGTGCTGGGCTCCGGCCGGCGGGTGAGGGCGCGCGATGAAATGCAGCCAAGCACGGCCGCCAAAGGTCGCTGTGGTGGAAGAGCGGGCATGATTGGCGGCCAATTGCACACCCTGGGGACCATTCCCTCCACAGGCATTGCGTTAATTCGGTCAAAGCAGTCAGTTCACTTCGAATACAAACAAGATTGTTCGCTCGATTTGGCGAGCCGCGGCTGGTTTTCCTTCCCTGACGTGCTGAAAAAGGCGCGGGAAAAGGTCATGGGGAAGGCAGGTGAGCCTCGCGCAACCCAGCACTACGCGCGCACGGGTAGACGTTGTTTTTTCGGCCAAGGGAAGCTTTGCTGATGGCACACATTGAGCTGTGAAAAGCTCCGGTGCGTCGAGAAGCTGATCGCCAAGGAATCATCATCGCACCGGGTCACGGCCTTACCGCCCAGCGATGGAATTTTGCCATCCGCGAGGCTATGACAGCGATTTACCATCCTTCAAGCTTCACCAACCGCGCGCACGCTGATCATCTACGGTGCGGGGGTTATCGGTTGTGATATGCGTCGATTTTCTGTCGGGCTTGGGGTCAAGGTTCGATCTGACGATAAACCGTGAGCGCCTTTGCTGAGTTTCCTCGATGATGAAATTCTCGATGCCTTGAGTTTATCACCTGCGTAACAACAGCGTGCTGATGTCGCCAACAACGAAAATATGAAAGCATCGAAGGTTTGATAGCCGCGGTGTGGTTGCTCAATCTCAAGTCCGGCAAGAAATGCTCAAGGCCGACGCGCTGCTCTGGTGTAATTGGCCGCCCAGGTAATACCGAGGGGTATGGGCCTGGGAAAACGTTGGCTTGCGCCTTAACAGCCTGGCCAGTTGAAGTGTCGATGAGAAATACCGCACGAAGTGCCGAAATCTACGCCGTCGGCGATGTTGAATTGGCGTTGGCCGAGCCTGGGCCCAGTGGCCTTCGGACCAGGGACCGCTTCTGCAGCAGGCAATATTGTCAGCAAGACGCCTGGCGCTTTGCGATGATTGTACCCACCGGCATTTTTAACCATCCCGGAAATCAGCTCGCTGGGCCAAAACGAGCGCGAAACTGACCGAGGCGCATGTGCCCTTTATGGAAATCGCCAGGCCTTTTCAAGAAGCATGGCCAGGGGCGGCAGAATCACCGACGAGCCTGTTGGCATTGTGAAGATCCTGTTTCACCAGGGAAACCTTGCAGTTATTTGGGTATCCACTGGTTTTGGTGACAAGCATCCGAGATCGTGCATTATCGGTCAGCAACATGAACCAGGAGGGGGAGGCCAATACCATCAAGTATTTCGTCAACACCACCTTCAACTATCCGGACGATGGCGAGCCTATCGTGTTGCGGCGCTGGGATGGTTTTGAACGGCCTGTTCTTTGAAAACTCTGCCAAGGGCTCTGCGGTGATAAGCCCCGCTTTGCACAGCGGGGTTTTTATTGCAGCGGTTTTAACTGGGCCGGGCTGCCCAGCGTTAGCCATCGCCAACTGGGGAAGTCAGTGATGATGCTGTCAACGCCCATCTCCACAAGGCGTTCCCATCAGGCCGGTCAATTGACGGTCCAGACGGAGACATGCAGGCCCTGAGCCTTGGCGCTGGCCCACCGGCTGTCGCGCTGCACAGTTCCGAGTCAAATATTCAGATAACTGCGCACCATTTAGCGTTTGGCAGCTTTTGACCAAGTCAATTCAACCCATACTCTTCGACCAGGCCGGTAGGCAGGCTGAAGCTGGCTGTCGCGCGCGGGTTTTCAGCAGCGTTCGGCCGCTGGAGGTGAGCACCACCCTTGTCTGCAGCCGAACCGGCGAACCAGTTCAGTGACGGCGCATCGAGCACAATTTACGTGATTGCGGCGGAGCGCTTTTGACCTCGAGGCTGATTAGTGCTCAAAACTCCGGGCAGGCGCGAAGATTGTTCTAGGCTCGGTATTCGGGCAGGCCTCAGCGCCAGCTTGGCCCCCCCCCCCTGCGCGCATTTCTTTGCATCCAAGTTCGGCAGCGCTGTGCTGGGCAATCTTGCGCGCAGGCCGGTCGTGCGTCTCAAGAGTTGGTGTCTGTGCATCAACTTGGCGATCGGCGGAAAGGTGCAGGTCCAGCTCTAACCGGCGGACGCCCGCTTTTCATTGTTTGAATGAAAAACTCGCGAGGGTTTTTCCGGGGATTTCGCGCGGGCACCGCGGTGGACCATAAATTAACGTCATAGGTGATCAGTTGCCCTGGCGTTGATGTTGGCGGACGCTATGGGACCACCTTGTCATGTTAAAATACACGCTTTGAAATCGGCGTAAATTCCCAACGGCTGATGGGATGGTCGCGACGGCAGCATGGCGGCTGACGCGCTCGCCGGTAGCGCTGAGGTGACCACTGCGCGCTCAAACACGCTGGGGCAGTAGAAGGCTAGTGGGTTTGGCCCGCCCTTGCTGACCGAGCGAGATAACCAGCGTGTCAGCCTGAGCGCTCAGGCAGTAATCACATACAAGCGGCCCAATATGGAAGCAAGCCCATGCGGTACGTGACGCAATTCGATTGATTCATATCGGCATCACTTTCTGATGTTTTTTGCGGCGCGAATTTTCCTGCGCCTGCTTTGAAGATATTGTCGCGCCAAAGCTGCCGCTGGGGCATCGCATGGAGACTGTCGAGGTGAACGCCGACTTGCAGTTACCCGCCTGTCATCAACCGGTCCTGCTCGCCTCGCAGCAGGATTGACCCGCGCGGGTAATACCAATCCCAGCGGGGTGAGCGGCATTACAGCACCATACGCAGCATTCAGCAGGAATTCATCGGGTAGGGTGCGGCGAACTGAACGCCATTTGCCGCCTTCGCTCAAAAGTCACCTTCCGCGGCTCGCTCAGGTTCTCCCGTCAGTGCATGGCCAGGGCCTTGCCAAACCAGTCAACGCGCTTGTGGTGATGATCTTCAGGTATTCGCGAGCTGCGCGATCACTTTCGGCCGATCTTGCCTGAGCAAGTGCTGGGACTTTCGTAATCGAGCATGTTGCAGGTGTTCGCTGAGGCAGGCTGAACAGCGGGGATTTCTTCATCCTGCACCCTCTTTGCCAGGTCTGGCCGTACGACGGGTTTGACCTGCACAGCGCGATCTGAATTCGCAGGGATACGAAAAAAAAATCGCGTTTGTCGTCACGTGCCGCCATTCATCTGTTTGCATGGACATTACTCCGTATTAGCGGTCTGAAGCGCTGAACAATCGCCCTGGAATCAGGGTAAATGCGCAGTCCGAACCGTCAACTCCAGGGCATCCGCCCACTCAGGTTAACCGGGTAATTCCATGTTCAGACCTTTGCCCTTTTTATCGGCTCCGCTACACCCGGGCAAGCGCACGCAACACTTTCAATTTCAATTTATATCACTGGATTTCCATGCTAGGCCTCACCTTTGGCGTGTGATGTTCATCGATTCCTCAGTATTGTCGGTTGATGAATGGTTTTTGACCGCCGAGCTGGCGTACCCGTATTCTGGGGATGTGCCACAACGCGACATTCAGTCCGAAGCAGCCCCAATGGATGACTGCAGAGGCCGTGGCAACCGCCTGGAAGAAGCAACACCCAGGTCATTGCCGCGCAGCCGCCCTTTATTCAACGCAGGGCATGCTTACGCACTAACGGCGGCGTTAGCGCCTGGTGCTGGTCCAGCGGTGTGATTCCGGACGCCAGCGAGAAAAAACGTGTCTCATTAATCGAGCCAGCACATGAGACCAGGGCGCTTGAGCGACCTCCCACGATGGCTAGTTTCGGCACATCATTGGCGAGCTGATCGCCAAAAGCGTTTCGGCGTTCAGGTAGGCCGACAAGTGACCTTCGTATTGCCGGAAGCGTCCGATCACGCCAGCCGGGCGTGGTTCCCGGCGTCTTCAAGCGTTTCAATGTCAGTGGGTGTGTTCAAGGTTAGGTGCGAGCTGGACCAGGCTCGCTGGCCATGAATTCATGCCGGTGACGCCGCGCGTCCTTTCGCGCTGGCAGCCGAGGCCAGGATTGCAGGGGCTGCGGGTCAAGCTGGATGACCTGTTCCAGGCCACCGAGAAGTCGCCTGGGACGCTTGGCACTGACCTTGCCTGGCAATTATTACGCGCAGGACGATCGGCACCCATGGCAACCTGTTTGCCGAACGATTCGTATGCGAAAAGACCATGATTGGTTCTGTTGCTGCTGCTGATACGTTGCGGTGGTGCGGCGTTCAATATCATTTCCACGCTGGTGATGGTGGTTGACCGACAAGAAAAGCGGGACATGCCATCCTGCGTTACTCTGGGGCGCTTCGCCGGCACCCATCATGGTCATCTTCATGGTTGCAGGGCTCAGTCATGGCGTGATAGGTACCTTGGGCGGTGGCGTCCTGGGCGTGTGCTGCTGCGTTGAACGTGGCGGCCATGTCGCGGGGCTGGATCGCTGTTGGCGTTCAATTCCTCAGCTCTGATTGTGTACTTCATCCAGCTATCTGCCATCGCAGCTGATCTGGAGACGCATGTTCGGTGTGATCTGCTTGACTGCGCTGGCATGAAGCTTTTGCCGCTCCCCTTTGATATCCCGCCTGGCGGCATCGCGAACCGAGCCAGCGGAGGCTTTGCGTTATGGACTGAAGTTGGTGCTGGAATTTTCGCCGAGCATGAGTATGGAATATGCCATCGGCCCGCAGCGTCTGCGGCGTGCTGGGACTCGATCAATTTTACGCATGGTGGCTGGCGGCGCATCGCCATGTCGGGCAGCTTCCGGTTCGGCAAGACAACCTTGCTGAAACCTGCCTGGGGTGGTTCTGGATACCCCCACTGGGGTTGAGGTCTGTTCTGGGGCCGGCCAGCAGATGTCGGCGCTCAAAGGAATCCGAGCGTAGGGCAGTTACGCAATTCGGGACTGGCTTTTGTCCTATCAGTTCCACATTGCTGCCAGAGTTCCACCGCGCTTGGAGAATGTCTGCATGCCGCTTGCTGATCGGGAGTTACGCCGATCACCAAGGCACGTAGCATGGGGTTTACTGGACGATGTTGCGCCGTGTTCGGGCTGGAGCGACGCGGCAGGGCACAAGCCTGGCCGAAACTGTCTGGGCGGAATGGAGCGTCAGCGGTGGTCGCCATTTGCCCGAGCCTCTGACATTCAGCCGGGCCTGTGTTGCTGCTGGATGAGTCCCGCCGGTAACCTTGATCAGACCACGCGAAAAGGCCATTCAGCAATCTGATGCTGAGCAAGCCCAGAGCCTGAATTACCGCCTTGTATGGTGGTGACTCATTGATTGGCCCGGCTTCCAGAGGACCGCAGCTGCTTGACGTTGAAACCAGCGGGCATTTGCCGCGATGGAGTGTAAAGCGGACGCACTGATTATCTTGACTTCTATCGAATCTCAAACGCCCGGCCACTCTGAATTTCAGGATTTGCCGACCGGGCGTCGCATTTGCGCTTCGCCCAGTTGCGCCCCACCCATATTCGCCAATACAAAATGGTTTCCCTACCGATTCGCTGCGAGCCCCTTAGCGCCGGAGTCAAGCCCAGTTGCCGACCCCGAGGCATTCCCCCAGGCCTGCCCCAGATTGTGG
>Ga0163217_1023097_pt1 | contig 11184 bp, 11 predicted proteins | sample SynspAceP_FD_185933 | JGI IMG/M metagenome (GOLD analysis project Ga0163217, IMG submission 185933) | Saline lake microbial communities from Ace Lake in Antarctica - Synechococcus sp. Ace-P (PacBio error correction) | ecosystem: Environmental > Aquatic > Non-marine Saline and Alkaline > Saline ... | reverse complement strand
GCAAATGACCGCGGCGCCCGCGCGTGGGGGAAAGGAAGGAGCGGGAACGGAGCTGCCGCCACGATGCGGCCACTCGCGTGGGCGCGTCCACTGGGTTGGGTGGAGTTCGGCAAATAGTAAACAGACAGGGCTGCCAGCCAGGGGTAGGCTCAACTAGCGCCGAGTATGGAGAGTCGACGCAGCATCGAAGAACGAAAGAAAGACGGGGAGAGCGGCACGGGAGAGCACCGGACGAATCGCCATAAAACATGCATTGAATTCTTAGGACCCCCTCAACGATGGTGGACACCCTCAAGGCATTACCGGCCTGTACGCTTGGTTTGGCAGTGCTTGCGCGCAGGGATCTTCGCCGTTTTTTGACTCCACACCCGCAGGGGTGCTAGTTCCATCGTACCAACAGGCAAGGGGCCGCGTCGACGGCAGCTGACGCGCAGGGGCAGCCGTCGCCAAACGACTCGCGCTCTTGAAGCTGTAACCACTCGACTTCGCTTGGTGGCTGCAGTGCTCAACTTGGCGCTTGCGGGCATTGGCGAGGGGTCGCCAGTAGTGGCGGCGCCGACTGCCCAAGGTTCTGCTCTTGCCGCTCCACACTCTGCTCCACGCACCCCGGCAGCCCCGCCGCGGCCTGCGCGTGGCGATAGCCCAGCCACACGGTCGTCAGCAGCGATTGCTGGCGCTCGACTCCGCGCCGATCGCAAAGCAAGTAAATCGGGACGCTCTGTGGTCGCGCCCGTCTGGGCGTCACACTCCGGCCAACCCCACCGGTCACGTCCCCGGACTTGGGGGCGTGGCTATATGCCTCTACCGGCCCCAACCTCCGGACGTAATCGCACGGCCCGTCGGCCCGCGGCCTGTGAGCGTGCATGGTCGGTGCGTGCTCGCGCCGATCACGGGCGGGGTTCGCGGGCCGAGCAGTGCGGCCGGGCGATGGTCGCGGGCGATGCAGGTCCCCCTGGACCGAAGGTGGACCCATCGGCCCTGTCCCGGCCAGGGCCAGATCGATCGGTTCGTTGACGTTGGAACAGGGCCTCCCATGCGCCGGGCGGCAGAGCTGGCGCCAGGGGCGCGGCCTCGATCAGGGCGCTGTTGGCTCCTCGCGTCCTGCCGCGCCCTGCTGCCGCCGCGGTATCTGCCAGCAGACCGCGGTACATCCGCCCAGGGCGTGCTCCTGGACCACTCGTGGCTTCGCAGTTGCCAGCGCATGCGGGGCCGATTCGCTCGTTGCTGGTGCTGCTAGCAATATCTCGGTGCGTGAGTCCAGACTTGATAACGCGAGCTGAGGCGCTTCGTCCCCTTGCCGGTCTGGCGCGAGCGCGCTGCTTCGGCCGCGCTTTGCCAGAGAGACGCTTGAGCCCAGCTGTAGGTGTCGTCTAGATCCGGGCCGCCTCCAAGTTCGTAGAGGTCGCCACTATTCTCGCCAGGCTGGCGAGCCCTAGCGGCTCGTCGTCCCAGCACGGGCGTCGCGTGCTGCGGCCGAATTGCCCGTGACAGCACGCAGGGGTGATTGCCCTGCACTCCCTGTCTTCTCTGTGTACTATTGCCGCCGGCACCTACCTGCTCTCTGGGGGCCTTGGCGCTCCTGTCTTGCTGAGTGCGGTCGTGGGTGTGCCGACACTGGTCCGGCCTGCCGCCATCTCGCAGTTGGCTCTCTCGCCTGCGCTGGCGGGAGTCGCTTTTGTAGCTGGCGCGTCCAGGTGGCAGCGCATCCAATGCCGGCTTGGACGATGATTCCTCCTTGCTGTCCGCACCCCTCGCACCAGACCACATTCCTAGCGACTCTCTCCCTGGCCCGAAATCGATGCACCAGGCTCTTGAGAATCGCACCGCAGGTCCCTCGCGGCGCGCGCATCGAGGTTGGCCGTCGATCAAGGCGCGGCAGCTTGGAGGTCCGGTTTCGGGAAAAAGACGGGTCGTGCGGGGATCGTGTTCCGGGGCATCCAGTGGCTGCACTTCAGGGGTGTGGGATTGCGGTGTCCGCCCGGCTGTGAGATTGTGGAGCGGCTTCACGAGCCACCTGATCGTGCGCGCTGGTTCCTACGAGTTGGATTCCACTGCGATACCGGTGGGCCTTGGCCACGACCTGCCGGCGCATTGGCGAACGATTCCAGATATATGCTGGTCCTCGATTTCCCTAAGGTGGTGGAGAATTCTTAGTCTTGCTGGATGATCGGCAGTGCTTGTTGCATTCATGCTGGCCGCCATACCCCACGGATCTTAAGCAGCCGTGCTCTTAATTTACCGGCTCGGTCCCAGCCTTGACAGAGCTACAGTGCTGGCTTGCCTGGGACTGAGGCTTGCCTTAGAGTGGTGGCCTATGGCTGGCCGCATCATGAGCGCCTGTTGTCGCCGATTGACTGATTCAGGAGGCGCACTGATTTCTCGTATCAGGGGGCAGTGATTGTGCACTGGAGTTTCCTCGCGGATGTTTCGAAGTGGTTTGGCCTGCGTTGTGGGCGTTGTCAAGCGCGGCACATGGGCTCCACCTCCTTGTCCATGGCTTCGAGATACAGTCTCGGAATCACTGACCTCCGTCCAGGGCTACTTCGACAATAGGTTTATACAGGGGTGCACCTCCACGGCGGAATGTTGGAAGGGCAGCGGGTCCACGTGGTTGGCGGCGCGCGATCATCCACACGCTCGCATCACGTCCCGCACAAGACGCTGCGGCCAAACAGGGGCGGTTGCTGGGTAGACGGATAGTTGTGGCCCTGGGCACTTGGATTTCTCCGTGTGCACGTTAATCATCGTTGAGCACTTTCATCGGGGCCAGTTCCGGTGCGTAGTACCTTCCGCATGGCAGGAATTTGCGAGCCGTACCTGCGAGGTTGGCGTGATTCGTCTGAAATTGCAGCTTAGAGCACCGACCGCGACGCTCGCCATCTCATTCTAGTCCACTTAAAACAACAGAGCCTGATAAACACCGTGACCGACATTCGATCTCCACCGGAGGACCGCTCGTCTCTTGAAGGCCCGGTCCTAGCTTTTGTATGACTTTGCTGTTGCGCAGGCGACAATCGATTATCGCACAACAGTCACGGGTGGGGTTTTGGTAAATATTGTACTGGCTTGCTCATTGTAATTACGCGCTGGCTCCCAAAGAATCGGGGGCGGTCGTGCGCATCGGGATCATAGGTTTCGTTTTTCAGATATTCGTAGAGTGCTGATTGAGACTAGAGACTGTGTGAAATGGGTATCCGAGTGACTTGACCTCAACGTCTGTCTTTATCTGTGAAATGCTTCATAAAAAGTAGAGCCGCGCCTAATTGCCTCCGCCCCGATTTGTCGATGGATGTTATTCGTAGATTGCTTTAATGAGGGCAACAGTGCATACCCGTCAATATACGTGCCATGGCGCGGGTTTGGGGCCAGGATGGCTAGCAGACTCGGGCGCAGCGCCGCCTGCGCCACCACCTTTGAAAGCTACACCGCTGTACAGCAATCAGCCTTCTGTAGTGCGTTTATACAGGCCTATCTCTCATCCCTTTTGTTTCTTGGAGTTGTGTCTCACTCACGCTCGGCCACTATTGCAACTAACTGAGACGATAACTCGTACTAGTTATTTCTGCTCGGATCACCATATTTGAGTCTCGAAATTGTCGCTCACGGAACATGTCCCTTTAATTGGAGACGTGCTGGGGCGTTGTTTCAGTTGTTTCAAAGCGGGATAGGCAAAGAGCGCCCTACTTAAACGCAGTGCGGACGATCTCTACTAGTCGACAAGCTCTGTCCAAGACTCTCTCACGCTTCAGCTCACATTGCTAGCTCGTTGGAGCAAGTTGCTGCTATTAGCGCATTCTTGAGATGGTGTTGACACAATCTGATCCCTCCAGCCAAGGCAAACGCATAGACTTAACAGACAAGTACACGGTGGACTTCAGTGTGCATGATAGGGAGGTTCATGGGACTTCTGAATTTTGTCTCATTGGTCTTCACTCGCTGGCGCGATTATGGGTCGATCAATGATTTATGCACCGCAAAGCATATATAGAGTCGGAGTGCATACTTGACGGAAATAGCTGTTTTACTTCAATATATATGGCTCTTTAGCGGGGCTCGCGTCGATGGGCAGCTGGGCGGGGTGGGGCCGAGAGTATAATGACACCGTGGGCACAGGCCAGGCGAGGGTCGGCGGTGCGATCGCGTTTTTGCGGCACATCACGCGGCGGGTTGCCCCTGGTGCAGGAGCCGTTTTCAACAATTAGTGCTATTGCCTGGGTCCGCCAGGGGCCCGTGGGGTAAGGCGTGAGCAATCAACATACATGTAGTCCAACTACCCTTCGAACTTATTTTCTTTCAGGACACACAATCTTTTTGAAATTTTCAATAGGTTTCCGTATTCTCATCAGGCCTTTGCGAGCTTGGGATTATCTCATTCGGTGCGGCAGGCTTGTTTTTACTCCTGCACTCATTTTTAGACAGCAGGCCCACCCGTTTTGATAGGTTCGTTGGCGGAATTGTTGGAAATTTGCCCCTAATTATATCTATGCTTTCAGGACTTTATCTTTCAGTTCTGTCTATGACGGTTCTCACAATTCTTATCGTTATTTGCACCTGTTGTGATTAGCCGCTTTGGCTACGTTTAAAAATTAGGTGGGATAGTTGGGGAGAAATTCATGTTTTTTGGCGCGGAGCGGTTCTTGGTACGACACATTTGGAAGAGCTCTTGCGTCTCGCTCTTTGTTCCACACCATGACACGGTATGATATTATTGGGAACAACTGAGATCCCTTTTTCAAAAGAAGCGGGCCGTAGCATGCCAGGCTAGATGTTTGATGGAGTCGATGTTTTTAGTCGTTTCAAAATTGAGGTGTTATTTGGGGCGTTGTTTCATGGATACCGCAACAAATAACTCTTAGTTTGAACATTAGGCTATTTGCCTGACCTTGATAAACACAGAACGCTAAAGCGCATTCAACAACGTGAGGTAATTCGATTGTGGAGAGGATGCTTCTTTGCTCCGGAGAGGAAGGCTCGTTTATTACTGCTTATTCCAAAATTTTTATTGGCGTGGAATCTGGGTTTAAGAACCGTCGCTTTCAAATGGCGAAGTCGAAAATGCATGAAGATGGATGGAAGACTGTTGTCTTGTCTGTTCATAGTCTTGATAGGAGGAGTGGTACTCAGATCGTTGTCAAAGAAACAGAGTTCAAGCTTTCAAGATATTTAACTGAAGAAAAATCGTAGGTCTTACCCGATGTGGGCATTTTCAGTATAAAGCTGAGTCAGAATCATTCACCAATTTGTCGGGGCAACACCTGTGTGCCGGTCCCATCAAGATGGAAAGCACGGCGAGTTGCTCATATTCCCGCGAACCATTACTCGACATTCTTAGGAAGTAAGCCTGGCTTAAATGATTGGATGCACTTTCTAACGCTTATCTTCAAGCAACTATGAGGTTCGCGTAGTGAAATACGGTATCCTAGGGACGTCGGGATATTTCAAAAGAGAGGCTACAGTCACAATATCTGGAATAAACCTTCATTGATATGAGTTGGGTTCATCCAGATAAAAGACAGTTCTGGGCTTTCAAGAACTACTAATTGCAACCTTTGAAAGTAGCGGGAGTAGGCAAGTTTTAAAACTGAATTGTGTGATGCTGGCGGAGCAAGTACGCTGAAAGCCAACTATCAAAGATGTAAAACCAATTTGTGTGGCACGTTCTCTTGGAAGCGTTGCCAGGTATTTTGAACTCAATCGTATCACGCTATTTGGGGATAAACAAATTATGCGAAATCCGCATTTTGACAACATTACCAGGTCCTTCTTTCGGGCGTTTTAAGCGCTTCTCCTAACGTCGCTTGGGATAACAAACGGGTTTCACAAAGCGGGCCTAAAAACGCCAAATCGACTCTGCGCGCAACCAGGCTTCTATTTTTGTCTCGTTTTGTGGACAACTGTGTTACGGTGCTCGCCGATTGGATGCACAAAGGCTAAGAGACGCGTTGTGGATTAATCACCCAAACAACTGGCGACTAGGCAAAAAATAATGGATAAAGAGAAGAAGCGTTTTTGGGAAGCACGGGCAGACAACTATGATAAAAAACCGTAGAAGCGCTTTGAATCGTCCATAAAAAAAGTAGGGAAAACGCTAAGGAAAACCCTCCATTACGAAGCATACGGTTTTAGATTATGGATGTGGCACAGGACGACGGCCTGTTGAATTAGCAAAGGGTCAAACAGATTTCCGCGTTGATATCTCATCAAGATGATTCAAAACTCTCTCGGAGAAGTGGGCTGCCACCAAGACTCGAAAACATTAGCTCTAGCAAGGAGATATTTTGATGCGGACTACAAAGCGGGTTCTTTGATGTTAGATCCTAGCGTCAATATGGCTGATACGTTCCAGACCCAGAAGCCGGATGCAAAGAATTCGGAGAACTCTAAACACCCGAGGGATTGATTATTCGACACCTACCTGCGGGAACAAGTTTCCTTATTGGTCGGCCTACAGATAAAGTTGCTCGCAGCTGTTTGTGGCAGTTTTAGGAATAATCCCGTTACGATCAGACGAGGCTCAAAGCACCGATTTGGATAGGTTGGTGAGAGAATAACGGATTTTCAGATTTGTTGATTCTGAGAAAATCTACGCGGGGCCTCAAGCTATTTTTTGGTCGTTGGAGAAAGTCAGGCCCAAACATTTTAAAGGAGAGGTGTGCTTTGGTGGCTAAACGAGGTTTGATTAAAGCTCTCTGGTTGGCCGGGCGTGAGTAAGCGGCTTTAATCGCTACTCTAAGACACTAACTGACGTCAACAGTTTCAGTATTTTGGTTGTTTGCGGTCGGATGATCTCAAACTAATGAATGGAGGGAGGCTGCCACTGAAGTATCTTGCTATCGTGGAACTAACAGATTCATTCAGGGTCACGATTTAGCAAGTCGTTATACGCTCGACCTTTACGCCAACATTATCCGTAAGGGCGTTCTTCGAGCGCATTACAACGTGTTCGATGTATGTCTTTAGAATGCACAACTTCGCGTCTTCCAGTTTGGTTAAGTTACTGAAAAACTTTAAGAGGAAGGTCATTTATTCCTTCAATACGCCCTATCAGTGATTTTTTGTCCTTTCGCCTCACAGGCGAGCCTTTGACGGCAAATTTAACCAGGACCCGAAACAATCCGTGGAACTTGCGCGGCGGGCGAACACAACCTATGCACATATATCAAACATCATGTGAGGCGTTTCACGCCTGAATAAATCTGAGGTGTTCCATATAGATCGACGGTCGTCGATCTGCCCCAGCCGATTCAGGGATATTCATGTTGGCTCCATCCTTGACAGACGGTCCCCGATGTCCAATATAACTCGCGTGCATCCCGCGCTCGCCTCTGCTTTTGCAAAAAAAGGGGTACGGCATCGCTATTACCCCCGTTCAGGACGCATGTTTTTCTTGATGCCAAAACTGCCAGAACAAGATTTGTCGTCTCGGCCAAAACGGGGTTCAGGAAAAACCGTTGCTTTTTGGTCTTGACCATGGCCTACAACTTGTGCGTGGGCGATGCCGAAGCTTTTTCGCGCAGATGCGCCGTTCTGTAATCTCTGCCGACTCGTGAGCTGGCGATGCAGCGTTAAAAGTTGAGCTGGACTGGCCTTACAAAGACGCTGGAGCCAGACCACTTCTTCTGTGTTGGTAGGCACTGGACGCACGCCACCAGAACGTGGGGCTAGGGCGCGGGCGCGCAATTGTCGTCGGCACGCTCCCAGGTCGTCTTGTGTGACCATATTCATCGCGGTGCCTTAGATCTGTCTGAGCTGAAAAGCCGTTGTCTTGGACGAAGCGGATGAAGATTGTTAAAAATTGGGGATTCCGCGAAGAGCTGGAAAAAATCCTTTGAACGCCGCGCCAGAAAGACCGCCGAAGCCCTCATGATTCTCAGCCAGTCCCAAGACCAATTTGGGCATTGACGAGAAATATCCACGCGATGCGTACTGTTGCGACGTGAATACGCGCCGACGAAGCCAAGCCCGCATTTGGGACATCGACTATTAAAAAAGTGATGAGCGTCGCTACGACTGACGCGAGAAATGCGATCATCAATGTCTTGCGCGCTATTACTGATGCAAAAAATGCGAATTGTTTTTTGGTGGACACACGATCGCGGTGAACCGGATGGACGCAGCAGATTTAAACAATGCTGATTTTCTGTTGTCTCCTTGTTCTGGCGAGTTTAATTCACAGCCGAACGTAGCATTGCTTATACAAGCTCTTCGCGATGTCGCGCCGCGATCTGTGTCGCACCGATGTCGCCGGGGCTGGCACTAGACCTCCGGATTTGGAACTTCAGTCATTCACGCGGAGTGTCCGCGCGCAACGAGAGCGCTTTTACACCCGGATGTGCCGAAACGGGCCGCGCGTGCCGCAAGGGGGTTCTCCTGCCCCATTCGTTTCGCGCCAATTCGGCGTCGATAAATGCTGTAGGCTTCCTAGCGGGATGCAGAAACATAACGGCCGTAAGTTGGTTGTGACGTCCGTAGCGCGGATGCATTATACGCAAAGGATAATGAACGGCTTCTCAGAGAATGATGGCACTCGACGCGGGAGATCACCGAAGCGCGAGCGAACTTAGTGGTGCGCTTGCTCAAAGCCCATTCACCGGAAGCATATGCAACAGCCTTTATCCGGTCGTACCGAATGGCCAGTCTTGCCCCGGGAAGATTTGCTGCCAGCCAATCATAGCCGTAAAACCCGGTCCGTTACGCGCCCCATCCGACGAGGAGGATTTCGACGATGGCGTCTGGTTCTCCCTGAAGTCAGGGCCGCAGCAAAACGTCTGAATTGAACCCAAATGGATCTTGCCATGCTACTCAAATCGGGCGGCTGAAAAAGGAGGAAACTTGAGCGCGATCAAATTCACAGATAGAGGAAACTTTTGTAGAGGTTTGCACCCAAAAGGGAGTTTGGGAGCGCTTTTTAAGGGGAAACGAATTGGCGGCGACATGAAATCGAGGCGGCCATCGCCGTCACGTGTTGAGGGGCGACCCATCGTAGTCAACGGCCAGCGGAAAATCGTCCCTCCGCGCGACGAATGGCGAGCGGTGGGCGGACAAGCGGCAAACGCCTTTATGGCGTTACTCCCGAAACCACGCGGCAACAAAAGCAACGCAGTCAGGCGAAAGAAACCTCCGCCGATCATGCGCACAAAGAAACATTTAAATCGCGAAGGGGGGTGAATTCAACGCAAACGCGTGATAATCGGGTGCGATATGCTGGGGATTCACGAGAAACCCGAAAAAACCACTCAAGAAAAAACTCGCCCGGGGCGTGCCTTGCAAAGCAAAGCCAGGGTCAAAAGTGGGTGGTGAGCGGGAAAAACCGCGAAAGAAAATAGACATAGTCGCCGGGAGACATGATAGCTGTCCTAACACCGCCTCGGGTTGACTCAACAAGCTGGAAGGCCCGCAAATTCAGCTCAGCCCAAAATCCGGCCACCAGTGATCTCCGTCAAACCGTCTAATCAATTCTTCCGATGAGCTAGAGAATGATAGAAAATCGCGTGCATTGACTTAGCTTAATTCTGGGTTATATCGTATTCGCCTATCTGACGCATCAATAAAATACGCGCAGATGAGGGAGATTTTGTCTATAGCAAAAAATTGTCTGGTCGTGAGCGGACTGGGCTGCCGTGGCTCTCGGAAGTTTTGTGAAAAAAACTTAAAAAAAAACTTGGGGGGGGATATTTGGTCCGGCTTATTTTGGCGGTTTGGACTGGCGAGGAGTTGGTTCTTCGACCTAAGAAGCATCTACGGCTCCGGTGTTATCTATCGCGGCGACTTTTCTATATATCGCAGGCGGGTGGCGGCTGGTCCCTACGGATCCCCCTCACTCCCCCGCGGCAATTCGGTGAGCATCTCGGTGCCATTTCTCGTCAGCCTTGGCTGCTGTGTTTAGTGGCGGTCCGTCATGGCAGATCCGTTCGCAATCAAGTTGGTCGAACGGATTGTCCCGGCGGAAGATAGTCGTGTTATTAAACGATACAACGCGCTTAATTGGGCTGAATGCCTGACTGATACGTAATATCAGTTGCAATAGGTTCAGCATTGTCAGAGAGAGTCGGTTGCCGACTCTCTCACATGACTTATTGAATAGTATCGATCGGTTTTCAGATGTACGGAAACGGAGACAGGGACCGCCTTATTTCTGTGTACGACTACCGAATGATATCTATCCCTCCCCATCTGGCACTGTATGACGGCCGGTGAGGGAACTCTCGACTTCATTCACACCGCTGAATTGGCAGTTTAGGCAAAAACGTTTGCTCACGGTTGACGATGCCGCTATTCCGGCCTCTACGCAGCGGAACGGCAGGACGTGATTGGGCGGATTGCGCGCGACCGTAGGCCCGTGACTGTAGCATGTTTTTAGGTCGCGGGAGATGGTCTGGGGACAGCAATTGACCGGCCAAGACGTGTTTAACCCAACCCGTTCGTATTATGCGGAACATCCCAAGAATCGTGCTGGTTGGCTTGCCCGGCAATCACGGACCGTGAATGATTCGCTGTTCTGTGGGGACGGGTTTCAGGGACGGGAGCTGGCAACCATTCCGGGTTTTACGCGAAAGCTGAACCTGTAGAAATGATCGACGGAGTCTTGGGTTCCTGCCCGCGCCGTGGCAACGCTGCGACACGGGCGAGATCTGACCTATTGGAATGAATGCCGCGAAACCCGGAGGGGGCATTCGGATCGGGTTGGCGCATGGCGCATTCAAAGACCTTTCTCGCAGCAAGGATCAAGGCGGGATTGGCGGCGAGACGGGAGAGGTTTTATTCGCCGGTACCGCGCCCAGACGCTCGGCTCGTTGATCATACCCTCGGCGGGACTGGCACGCAGCGCGGGCCGATCAATAAGCAAACCCCACTATTTTCGGGACGCCTGAGCAGACGTCACAGGTCGGTGACGCGGGCAAGTGCTGGCATGTGCAGATCGATTTTGCGCCCGGTGCGACGAACGCCCAAATGGATTCAACGGATATTACGGACCGCCCGCTATGATTTGGCCTGGTGATCCGGGTAAGCCCCGGTTTGCGCGGTTCGATTGGAGTGGATGCGGTTGATCCAACGGATCGAAACAGGGACAATTTCACGTGTCGGGTCCGCGGAACGCCCACCACCCAACTCCGCCAGATTTAATTTTTTTTGTTTTTTCAAGGCGAAATCTTTTTTCCCTCCTTTTTCTTGGGTGGTGTTGTT
>Ga0163217_1116420_pt1 | contig 11185 bp, 8 predicted proteins | sample SynspAceP_FD_185933 | JGI IMG/M metagenome (GOLD analysis project Ga0163217, IMG submission 185933) | Saline lake microbial communities from Ace Lake in Antarctica - Synechococcus sp. Ace-P (PacBio error correction) | ecosystem: Environmental > Aquatic > Non-marine Saline and Alkaline > Saline ... | reverse complement strand
CGCGAGATCGCGCACAGCATCGCGCGCACCCGTACATGTCAGACGACAATGTTCGCCTCCTCCGATTAGGAAATCGAGTGATTCACCTGGCATCCGACACAAGTCAGATTAGCTCGGCCCTATGCTCATACGTTTCATACGTCTTCGCGCAGCCGATGTCCGTAAGTGCTGCTCCAGGCAAAGAACGTGGACAGGCCGGATATTAGGTGTCTGAGTGTGGTTTCAGGAAGGCATTAGAGTAGCAAGTTCAGTAGGTCGTTTGCCGCATGTGCTTCAGCCGTTTAGAAATGTTTTCCGTCAACGCAAAGACAGACCGTATAAGGCCGATGGCCTTGGAACTGGAGTGGAACACAAAAAGCGATTATGGCAGCCTCCCTATCGATCACTCAGCGCCACGAACTGACGCCTCGACCACGAACAAACGCGCGGCCTCTTTGCAGATGGCCACCGACTCGGCCAAAACGGTTCAGCATCCCTTTAACAGTCTCATGAGGACCCGCGACAAATCGTCTCCTGTGCGTCGACAGATAGGCGCAACTTGGGCTGGATCGAATGGCGTTGCCCAGGCATCTCATAGATGGGTTGTTTTGTGAACCGCGATGTTTATGCAGGCGCCCCCAAATTCACCTTCATAGGATCGAAATAAGCACCCTTGCCAGACAGTAAGAACAAGTTGCCTCGTTGGCCGCCGTGTCGGACACCCCGTAATCACCACAGCGTCACTTTTACCGAGCTTCGGATTTCTGATCTAATAAGCGAGATATCTTAGTTCGATGATACATTCAGATAGGTACCACGAAATACATCGGTTCGCACACTGATTGGGAAGATATCTCTTACAGATCGCCGCGGCGTCAAGGTTTCGGCACAGTTTCACGGGGGCCAGGGTGAACAGAGATACTTGTCTAACATTAGTCATTTACTCAACAGCACCAGACAGATCTTGGAGCCGTCAAAACCATGATCGTCGCCGCTGAGGTCAGGCGGGGCATCAGAGGGCATAATCGAGTCGAAGGCGCGCCCAAAAGAGAAGCTATCGTTGTTTGCCAAAAATTGAACGCTTATAGGAAAAATTCCAAAACGCCTGATCTCACGCAATAAGTGCGGATCAGCATGTCCAACGCTGCTGAAATATCAGCATACAGACACAGTATCGAAGCAATGTCGAAAGGTTCCACCAACGCGACCCTGATTGGGTATGGTTGGAATTTACCGAAAAACATCCGTAAGCAATTTTCAGCATCCTGTCTGCTTAAGGTCTGACCTAGAGAAAAAAGATTCGGCGCGTATGGAGCGCCTGAGGATAGCCGTATGGAAAATGCGAAAGTAGCAAAGGAGTAGATGGCACCGTGCCGCTTCCGCAATCGCGCCCCCTTACCAAAGAAACAACCTATTTCGGAGACATCGTCTTGTACATCCCACTGAAGGTGGTGCTTGACCCTGTGTTGCCATGAAACTGACCCCATCTTACTTCATGTTACACAATCGCCGACCATACCCTTTGGACTATCAGTCCAGACTTACGGCGCGAGTGAATTGGATCACTACGATGGCCTATTGTGTGACATTGGGGCGTTATTCACAACGGCGGGGCTGCCTTCAGGGATTGCCGTCGATGCGCTCTGCAGAAACACTGCGCGGTGGTCGTTGTCATTTTGATCACCACATGACGCCGCGACGTATCCAAACAGAACATCTATCCGCAATTGAGCGCGTTTATGGCGTTCCGGCGTGAAGTCGTTTGAATACATCATTACATCAGGCGACGTCACCGCACATTGTTGCAAACCAACCTGACCTGCCGTGTTTCACTTTGGTCCGGCACGGGATCAGTCCATTTTGGACGTTTTGGCCAATCCCTATTGTATCATATCAGACGCCAAACTTGTGCCTTGCAACCGGCCATTAGATGACACCGATCGAAAACTGTCGATATTTACCACAGTCTTCCTTAAAGAAAGGATGCGCGACAAACGCTTCGAGATGATTAGCGCAAACACCCCGACTTGGTATAGTTCATCGAGTGGCGCAACCGCCGATGTCAGTCTTGTGCTGGTTCCATTGCGCAATACTACAGGCAAACTGGCGGCACGTTATCTTTCGAAAACCGGAGCCGCAATCATATTCGCGAGGTCGCTGAAAAGAAGCCGCTACTTGAGTGGGGGGCGAGATTGCCCTAAAGGAGCAGTCTGGCCATAGGTGGAGGGAGTTGCCAAACTGATATCAAAGGTTCGCGCTGACAACGGCTTATGCATATTTCCGTTCGGGTGGCATTTCATGCAAATGAGAGCTGGTTTGTCCCAATTAAACTGTCGCGACAATGCGGTAGAGAGCGGTGAGTAACTATCAAAGCCAATTATCGGACTAAACTGTCGGGTGTTGCTACCAGTTGGTTGAACTGAATAAAAACTGGATGCTACTCCACCAAAACTTCATTTACGTAAATCTTTAAGTAACCGTGTTTCGTTTTCCACGGCATGGAAAGATCTTTTCGAGACGCAGAAAGTTTAAGCCGCCAAAATGCTGCAGATCCCCGAATTACATCACGGAAAGTCAGCACAGCGGAAGACGTTGGGCGAATGGCCGGTTAGGGCCGATCTTTGCATCGCTGAACTGCATCTAATAACGCCGATGGCTAACCGAAAAGGTAAACAGCCCCATACCACCAATCAAAAAGAAGTACCGCCATTTATGTGGTGTTGCCTTTTCGAATGCGGCCTTAAAAGTGAGCGGGCATGGCCCATTTGCAGTGCGTCATGCGTTGTGATATGCCTGCAGAGCTGTCAGTTGGCCCGCTGAAGTAGAGATTTTCATGACCACCAAGCGTGCGTAGTCCATTACTGGATGTTGGCCGTGTCGCCAGAAATTCTGGGACTCCTGAAGAAGAGTCAACGATCCGGCGTCCACTGTCAGTCAATATGAAAGTGGTTCTTCAGTTCATCCGGTTGAGAAACATCCTTTAGCAGTAATGTAATTCACGGCCAGTATTAGGAGCTCATTCCCGAGCGAGCTTTTCGCAGCCAAATCTGAAAAGTTTCCCTCAGCAGAACAAAAAGCAGATACTCCTATGATTTTTCGCCGCGCTATGTGTTTAGACCTGAGGTTCATAAGGATGAAGCTTCTGCTATGATGCAGTTTTTTAGGAAAAAGTCCAATCCTGAGCCATCTTGGTAGGCGAACAGTTCCATGGCATTGGCAACTATCGAGGCCCTGCTTGGGCGATCCGTAATCGAAACTGGCTCACAGATAATGGCAACCTCCCCATTAGCGCTGACGTCAGACACGCCATTCAGTAACCTATATTGCCCTCGCTGATGGTCCAGCTCTGTGTGCTTCCGTGTATATAACAAGCCGCAGTCAGTGGCATGCAGGGCCAGATCGTGTTATGGGCCGAAAGAACATTGCGGGAATAAATCACTTTTTTTAGAGCCCCGTACAAATCAGATCTACCGGTGGGAGAATGGCACTGGCTGATAGACCCCATAACTACGCTAGAGAACGCTTTAACCCAAACGTAGCGATTTACAAATCTGCCTTGACAAAGATCAGGACAGACGTTAGACCTGTTTGAAAACTTCTATGAGCAGTCAGTTAAAGCCAATGTCGCTGCATAATTCCGTGGTCCACATTCCTCTAAAATTCAATGACCTGCAGTAGGGACCAGAAAATGACCCACGTAGGGACCTAACATTTTCGGTCCACCCATCTGTTCATAATTTTACATTGATGCGGCATTAGGTATGGCCCTGCCCGGTTCCCTACCAGACAGTCACTGGTTTCTGCACTACTCTGTGATCTACGACCTCGGGCCGCCTTCACAGCCCCTAGCTATGCTAGTGTCTGCAGGTTATGGCTACAAACAAAGCGCACTACACCGCCTTAAGGCAGCCTGCGAACTTCCCGGCGTTCGATCTGCCTTGATGGAGGACGGTTAGGCTGATACAGCATGGAGCACAGTGGCCTTTTGCCACAGGCATGCGAGCTTGAGACACTGTTACGGCACCGCCTTGCATTTTCGAACAGGGACTGCGCGAGATGAGTCGCGAGCCCCATTGCCACGTTGTCTCACCGCTCACGGTACGTTTAATGCGGGATGATCGACATAGATAAGAACAATACTTCAAAAGATTGCTAGAATGCTCTGAGCTTCGCTATCTTACTGCCTTGCCGCGCTGTCTTGGACCTCGAATTTGACGACATCACCGACGGGCTTCACCAATCCAAGCCTGTACAGAATCTCCGCTGCTTGAATACTCGCGTGAATTAGATCGCAGATTGTACTATACATGCGCGATTTGAACAGCGAGATTATCCCGGCCAAGTGCGGTGAAACGGGTCGGCGAAAACCACGTCGTCGCTCTTTATGGTACTCAACGTCAATGGCCAGCCCAGCTTCTTCTTGCTCTTCGAACAAATTATTATTTTGAGCTCTGTCTTCGATGGACCGTGGACATAAGACCTATCTCCTCCTTGTTCTATCCTGTCGCTCCGAGATGTCCGTGAGCTCACGATGACCAGACCCGATTCCGATTTTGGCACATCAAAGATATTGTATGGATGCGAGTGAAGATTGTCAGCAGATGTCCCCGACTGGATAGCACGATTCATTCTCGGTCGGCAATGTGCCCTAGTTTTACCGTCGTGGTGGCGTCGCCGATTTTCTCAAGATCGCTTTGTTTTGCGGCAGGGCATAGAATTATTCGCGCCCCCGGCTAATTCTGCGTTTTTCTAGCCTAGGGGCGGCCCTTAGTCTCGCGTCAACCTTCTCAAGCGTCATGACTATGAGGCGGCAGTCAGGCTGTCCCGACAGTTCTGGCGTCGTCCTATATGAGAAGCAGACTGATTAGATTCATTCGCTCCTATGCTACGCGCTTTGACTGCTAGAGTTCTGCGTCGGCGACATTCGACTGCCGACTATTATGTCTATAGTGATGAGATCTCCTACGTGAGGTAAGCGAAGCTGTTACCTCCGCAGAGGAGCCATCCTCAGGAATATGAGGCGAATGCTATTCGCTTTGTCGCCACGGATAAATTAGAACAGTCCAGTCCGCGCGGATGGAGTGCAGCAGTTCTGCAATAGAGTTTCCGTCGTCGCACTAAAATGCGTAGCCTATCTCTCAGTCTCTTTCTATAGAAAACAGTAGTGTGACCCTCGTTATGGCAGAAATCTTGTTTCTCTTGTGTCGCTGGCTCGTCGCCGCGTCCTTTTTTGGGAAGCATGGCTTAGATCGGTCACTATCGGAGAGCTCCGTATACAGCCCTCCGATCTTACGCATGCCATCGGCACATGCGCCGATCCCTTGAACGCTCTTCTGATCCACCTCGACCAGTCCTCGCCAAACTGTTGTTCCACGTTCCAATGAGTTCCGCCACTGGCGAGTGCAGACACGCAAGGCCCGGCGTTTCGCAAAATCACATGCGTTTGGCTATCGTCAAAGCCTGGTTGTCTTCTGGGACCCACCGGAACTTGAGCTGTGCTTGTCCACCGCCCATCCCTCCAACTGCGCCTAACCCTACCCCTACGTTATCAGCTTTTTGTTACTTTGGCACTTACCTTCCCGCACGAGTGCGAAAGTGAAAATTCTAGCTCACTCGCTATCTGCAGTCTCCGTCGTACGTGTGAAGGTCGTCAATATTTCTTTGGTTATTGGTGCTGAGCTCAAAAGCAACCAAGCCGATTCCGTGCGCGAACCGAACATTCGATCAAAAACCATCAGTCTAGCCGCTTCTGTGCCGCTGTCTAAGTGCCCAACGCGCTTGCGGGGCCGTTTACGTCCTCGCGTAGACCTGCTAGGACACTTACAGCAATTCCCCTCAAGAAGCAAGTGATGTGCCCGGGCTTAATAGCGATTCAGAGGCTCACGTTTGCCTCATTGACCTCCCGGCGGCCTGTCGCGCCCAGCCGCCCCTTGGTGCGATCGCTCCTAAACAGCATCCTCTTCGAAAAACTAGATCAAATACCGATCGGCTTACGGTATCCGCATACGCCTGCGGTCTGTTTCGCCATCGCTTAGGTAACAATTCAAATAGCGGCCAGGTCATTTGTGGGCTTTGCGTCGGTGGCCCTGCAACCTTCCGCATCATTTGAGTGCGTATTGTTGCTGCTCTCGTGTCGACGATGCGCGCAACGCTAATACACACAGAGAAGTAGATTGATTAAGATACGAGGACACCAGAGAGCAGACATAATCCCCAAAGAGCATCTGGCGTGTGCTTTCGATTCGATCTCAACCTTTCCTTTGTGAGTGACAGCATCTTTGCGGACGAGCCAGATATCCAAGTTATACCGCGGGGCACGCAGGTATCATCACAACCGCCAACCTTTTTTGGTGCAGCAAGATCAACAGTCCGCCATGCAGCTCTGGGGTAGCCAACAATAGGGCATCCGCTCGATGCCCGGATATGTTCTTTCGTTGGTGCGTAGTTCAGCCCAAGGGCTTCCTGCGTGTAGAGCTGTCTAGCGATATGTATCAGACCCGGCCACACTCATATGATTCCTCAGGGGCACGCCTGCACCGTTGATTTACCCGGATGTCAGTCTCGATGTTTCGTCGAGAATTGGTATTCGAACTCCCCTACCCTCTATGGTAGAGAATTCCTTACTCTTTGGGTATGTGAGGTATAAAGCGCTACTTCTACCCAATAAAAACCCCTGGCGAATTGCGTAAATCGTTGAGATAGTACTTTGCCGCTGACTCACTATTCCAGCATTCTCACACGGGAATAATTCGTGGGAGGCATCTTTTCTGTCATGAGAGTAGTCAATTTTTCCGTGCAAATTTCTCGTGCGAATATGAGCATTTCGAAGGTGAGCTTTAGCCCGATCATACGGTGGGATAGTTACATCGAGACTCAAAAAAGAGTCAATCACGGGCCTCGGCCGTGTCCCTTTTGGACGGCATTAATGATGATACGTCTTGCTCTCCAAGCGCCCCGCTCATGATGCGTCCTTTATTCGGTACGATGACTATTGAGAGGCAACGCTGTGTCACTTTAAGCTTGTGCGAGGCTGCGGAAGACTGTATCCTCTAACAAGCAAGCAGGACTTCTGGTCTATTTTACGGACGGCTCGTACTCAAAAATGAACACTTGAATGTTTAGTCTCTCCGTGCCTAGTATTCGCCGGATTGTTCGCCTGTATCGTCGCATCACTATAGCTTTGCTTGCACTGGCGCTGCGCACTCAGTCCGTTAAAAGCGCTTATGATTGGATGTAAACCCGCAATACCTCCTCTACGGCGACCCGACACAGTCAAATAAAGGACAACGCGCCGGACCGCCTCGGACCGGACCGCGAGCTACCTACTGCAGTGAACAGTACAGCATATTCATAACTTCACCAAAGAAAGAGTCGTCTTAGCTAGACAAGTCTGTGGCCAGTATATAGCTGTGCACATTCGAATGCCAAACCCCGCTTTGCGTGCCGCCCTAGCATCGCTGCATAAGCCACAGCACGACCCCTGGCGCTCCGACTTGGTCTCAAAGGCGGACGCTCTCTCGCGCGGCGATATTCGCCTGTGGACGGGTCATTTGTCATTTTTGCACTCCTCTCGCACACTGTTGTTCGTCGCGGGAACGGTGGTGAAAACTGCGAAGGATTCGCTTCGAAGCATTGCCGGGGGCGACACTGTTAGGTTCTGAAACTAAGGTGCGCCTGTTTGCCGCGCCGCGGTTGGTGGTAAAGATAAAATTGTGCACATCCGGCAGTTTCCAATTGGAAACTAATCCTGCGTGACTGCATGGAGAGCCATACCCGAACTGCCCCGCTCAAGCAGTTTTCCCGATAGATAAGGCCGCCTGTGCGAAGCGATCGAGCGATAAAAATACTCCTCCTCCGAACTCGCGCCGTTTGTAATCGGTGCCTTTTGCCTGCCCCTGACCCAGGCGTGAGGCCCCACAGCCCGCTGTTTTCGCAAGACTTCGGACGCTGTTATAGCGTACAGGGGGTGATTCACGTGCCGCGTCTCGGGCTGGCACAAGAGTAGGGCTGTCTCCGCACAGAGATCAGCACCATGTGAAGTCCGCCAAACAAGAGTCTTCGTTCTTATGCAGCCTTAAATGACTGCACGTCAGGGAACGCCTGCGGCATCTAATCCCTTTTTCGTTCGCGGCAGGCCGGGGCGTAAGGGGTTAAAAGCGGTTGGCCCAGTTATACTGAGCCTCTCTCGGATGGCGACGTTCGGTTTATTTGAACCCTTTTTGTCGATTGATAATCTCTTTCCGCCATGTACTGCCGAATGAATCAAGGAAGGAGAACAAAAGTTGATCTTCGTTAAACCTCGTGGATTAAGCGGATGCGGACAATTCGTAATGATGGTTTGAAACGCGACAATAATTCCCTGACATGACCCTATAGCTGCGATGCTCGTCGCAGCAGTGCCGAAATTCACGAGACATCTATCCCTCTCGTATGATCCAAGCCCCGACAACGAGTGACTCGTCATCACTCGCGTCGAATGTCGCGCAATGCGCATTAAATAGCCTGCATGTATGCTGCGGATGTCGGTCTATACTCGCTCTTTTAACCTATCCCATCCTTTTTACGCAACGTAGCCTCGGGTGGCGCTTTCGATGGATTCTTGGCCGTCTCAGTCTCATTTGAGACTGCTAGCCCATTCTGTTCGCGCTGCGATCAGTGACTTCTCTCTACTGCCCATGTCTATGGTACACAATGTGAGCATCACATGCCAAGTGTACATTCTCCTTCGCTCTATGAGCTGCCGCGCATTCGAATGCTCGGCAGCGGCGTTCCCGTACACCCGAACCCGCGCCCCGCCACCGCACCACCCGATATCGTTGTGTCGTGAAGAACCATGCCCTGATGGCACGCAGATTTCGGTTGGTGCATCGATGATCATCCCGACAGCATTAGAGCCGGCTAGTTAGCGCCCTGGTTGGGATCCCCGCCGAGGCATCTTTTTCCCCCTATGGCAGAACAGTTCCAGAAACGACAGCCGATTCGGCCCGTGGTCGGGCATAGTCGAATCGCGCTAACAGTATTGGCCCACGGGTAGAGCTTGAACAATCACGGCGATGCCGGCGGTCTTCGTCTCAGAAACTGAACCGTCCATTTCGACTACCACTGGCTATACTTGACGGATAGGTCGAACAATTAAGTACGCCCCCCACTGCCCCTGGCGATGAGGAGTGCCACACTCGCCAATCGCTTCGACACTCGTGCCGTCATCTCTCTCTCTCTCTTATATGTTGCTCACCGCGTGGCGACTCGTTACCTGTAAAATGTAAAGCACAGAGTACAGTCTACGGAAAATGCACGCGCTCCGTGCAAACCGATAGCACACACTAGCAGACCAAGGGTTTGGGCACGGGGTGTGAGTCAGCCCTATTCGCTGCTGTCTACTCAGAGCTGTCCCCCATAGAGGTGTGACGCGACCACTTTCATATAGCTCCGGTGTGTTCCCTCTGTGGTGATCGTGAGCCACGAGAACTGTGCCGTGAGCTGTCATCAAAACGGCGCATAGTTGAACACTCCAGCCGTTTTACCATCACGGGATCAAGACAACACTAGCGGGTAGCGGTTATCCTTCTGGATGCAGGCCTGTCCAGCAATTCTTCGTTAGGTACTCTAATATGTCACCGCTACGGACATGCCGCTCTGCCTAGCGCGGTTTGCGGGGGCCTTCTTCCCGATGTCATTCTATCTTTGGCGAGGCGAAAACCCGATTTAGGCCCGACGCTATTTCGTCCCAATTCCCGAACTAGAGGTTCCTCAGCCGGATGACATATCGCCCAAAGCGTGAAGCATCCGGACCTCTTCGACATGGGTCGCGCCAAATGCGGTCGGTTGACGCTCCACTGCTTGCCGATATTCGATCTTGTTGGGCATCCGGCGAAACTCCCCCGCGAAAAACATTATAGCCGCAGGTTTTAGTCGCTTTGCCTCGCGATGCCCAATGTGCTACGCCGATCCGTGCACCGCCCGCGGCCTACGGAGTCACAAAAACGTCAGACAGGTTGGGAACAACCGCGGCCATCGTTGGGACGGTCTAGCGATCGCATTGCGGTATTTGTGACCCATGAGCGCCCCCCTCGTAATCGGAATATATGAGCGGAAATGAATTGAAAGCCTCAACACCAATGAAAATTATCATATAAAGTACTTCACCTTCCCAACGACAAGCTGGCGAACATAGGCCAACAAAACCAGGTTTCTGGCCGCTACGTAAGATTCGTCCGGTCCGCGCTGCTATTCCCCAAGCGCTCGTTAAAGCGCTGGCGCAGAGGTTCCACGTGGGCACACTTCCGACCAAAGGCGGCCAACCACCCCTCGATCCGTCAGACTCGCACTTGATTCCCTAGGGATGCGCAGACAGAGCGACAAAAAACGCTTCAAGCGTGTCTTGACCGAATGTGGCGGCCAAAAAGAAACTGGCCAACAGCCAAAGTGCTGTACGACCCCGTATCGCTGACGGGTTCGATGCGATCTCTACCCAGGCAGGGCCACAGCCCGCGTGGGATCTGCCGAAGACAAATCGTCCAGCATAAACCTTGATCGAAACCTTTGCCGCCAGCGACGGCCCCGTCGGGGCCGTCTGCCATTGCGCCCCGGTGTTCAAACACACAAAAGGTACCGACGAACAAGCACTGAAATCTTTGGTATGCTGGCGAAAACCCGGTCACCGGTTTCACCAACACCGAAGAAGAGCCGTGGCCTGACGGACTTTGCCTTCCTTGTAGGACCATGCTTTAGAAATCCAATGGCCGGCAACTTATAAAAAGTTGTGATCCATGGTGCGGCTCGTTCTTATATTGATTTCCAGGTGGAAAGTACTTACCATCCCTAAAACTCAATGAGTGTAATAAAACTTGACTTTTTATCGTGACCTAAGATTTGGTGTGACACAGTCTAGTATACAAGTCACCAGCCAAGTATACTCTGATGCTGTCCTCCGATGGAAGATGCCGCAGGTCTAACGATTCATTATCCAAAATGACACATGATCTTCTTCGCACTATGAATATCGTATCCCACATGTGCGAGTAACCCGTGCGCAGGTGGCAACTTAAACCTGCGTAAAACAAAAAGTGCAAAGGACCAAAAACTAATGAACATTCTCGTTTGCCGGCATCGACCGCAAAACCGGGCAGTCGGTCACGCGAACCAAACTGACTAAAAAAGAGAACAAGGGGCACACGGCCTGTGTCCGCCCTATGGTCCGGGATTT
>Ga0163217_1063190_pt1 | contig 11185 bp, 12 predicted proteins | sample SynspAceP_FD_185933 | JGI IMG/M metagenome (GOLD analysis project Ga0163217, IMG submission 185933) | Saline lake microbial communities from Ace Lake in Antarctica - Synechococcus sp. Ace-P (PacBio error correction) | ecosystem: Environmental > Aquatic > Non-marine Saline and Alkaline > Saline ... | reverse complement strand
TGCGGCGAAACATCAGTGACATTGCCCAGCTTTGCGCGCATTAGCTAAGCGACAATCCTGCGCATCAAACCCGCCTGACGCGGGTGAGCTGACGTGCCTGCCGTACCGCGCAAGCAACATTGCATGAAATTGTTAGAGCCCGCCCATGCGACAAAGGCGCGGCATAGACTGCGGCATCCTCAGGAAAAAACGTCATCCAGCATTTCGACAAATAAGCGTAAGGTCATGGCATGGCAGTGTTGCATTGGTCAGCCATAACGCCTTTCGGCTTGCCGGTGGTGCCCGATCGGGGATAGTAAACAGGCCATGCCAGATCATCCGCCAGCCGCGGCACGGTGGCGACTTCACAGCAACTTCACGTCCGCCTCAAAGCCCGGCTCCGTTGCAATGTCATGAAAGGAGCAAGGCTCGGGCAGGCTGCGAGCGGCGCCAATGTCAATCGGACGCCGGAACAAACAGCCAGACGGCTGCCGATATCTTCAAACGATTATAGGCCCGCCTCAGCGGATGCGAGCTTGGCATTTTATCGGGAACACGCTGCTCCGCAGACCAGCATGCCATACAGCAATCGAGATAGGGCGGGACTGGTTCTTCATGAAGATCGCTTACACGGTTCAACGGCATTACCCTAGATGCTGCTGTTGCAGACGATAGCGCCCAATATCGTGCGTGTCGTGCGCGGCCGGCGAATTCCGCGCGTTAGTCCGCGACCCAGATCCTCGCCTGGACAAACAATGCCGACGCCTCGTTTGTCTCTTGGCCGTTGCCGGACGAGCTCATTCTTGCGAGGTTATAACGTGTCGTTCCATACATCCGCCAGGGTCTTCACTGCAATTGCTCTAAAACCGGGGGCCAGTAGATTTGCACAGTGAGAAAAGACCTCCGGCTTGATTGCCAAGGCCCAAAAACTTGTGACCCAGCATTCGCTCCACCGGGAAAGCAATCAAGGCCGGGTTCCGGGCATATAAAACAACGCCCTGCGTTCTCTATCGTCCGGGCTCGCGACTCACATATAGAGACGACATGCTCCCTGCACGGCAGCGCGCAGCATAAAACACTCGTTGACATATTGGTCGAATACGAGGTCGCCACCCAGGTCGATCCTGGGTATGTAGTGTCGTTAGTTTGAGCCTAGAGAGGGATAAATGACCTCGATGCGTACAAGCACGCAACCGCAAGACAATCGAAAAAACAGCCAATCCGGCTGTGGTGATACTGCCTCGAAGGTGCAGCACGGCCATGGGGCAAGCACACCCGCAGAGCATCCTATGCGGGCATTGATCAGGCTGTCCGCGGCGCATTGCGCAGGCGACCGGTGGCGTATCGCCCTTTGCTCGCTGATGGGGACCTGGACCGATTGGGCTGCTTCACCTTTCGCGCCGCCGGGCGGCAATGGAACTTGCCGAACACGCACGAGGACAACGCACTCAAGCTGATAGGATTTACTGCCAAAATCTGCCCCCGCTCACTACCAGAACCACCTCTTCGCTCCCACACAGTTTTACGGATCACCGTTTCACTAGATCCCAATTGCGCAAATATGCCGTTCAGCCTGTGGCAGCAGAGATTTTCTGGCCACGCGACTGGTGCGATCATTGCCACCGACGGATCTTGAGCGGTTACGGCAAGCAGGACTTCCGACCGGACCCGGTTTCTTGTCGCACGTTGCTCGGACACGGTTTCGGCCGTCAAATTTTCCCTGGCTGAATCCCGGAAAGATTATCAAAGGAACGGCAAAGACCGGCGGCGCGTAATCTGTCCGAAGGCGCAGGTGCATGCGCAGACGACATGCTTCAACACCCTTGAAACCAGGTTGCACCACTCCGCCGCCAAAAGTGCTACCAGATCGGCAAGGATCTCTCGCTCTCACGGCCAGGGCGATAGTGGTTTACAGCAACGACATTTTCGGGCTTCTTCAATTACACGCCGCAGCCGGCAAGGTGCAGGGCAGGAACCTCGTGCTGATCGTGCAGCCTGGATCATGAAATTATTACATTCTTGAGTCTCTTCGCCACACAATTCGCTGATTCAATTATCTGGTGGGTTCAGGAGTTTCACCGCTTCTCGATTTCGTGGTGCAACGACCCGAGCGCAGAACAGTCGCGGACCTGGCGCTGGAAGACTTACCGCAAGCGCGGCGCTCATGCAGCACTTGAGTGCGATCAAGGCGCCATCGTTCCGGGCGAGAAAATTCCGTTAACGTGGTATTGTTCGGTGGCACCATTGTGGCCATCGCAGCGGCCTCCATGGCCCGCGATGGCGCATGGACCTCTCGCCAGGCATTCACCTTGATGCAGCAACAAGAGTGGATTTCACCGAAGCCGGCGCAGGTGTGCTTTTCCTCGACGAAAGCCAGTGGCGTTTCTTGGAGGACATGATGGCCGGCGCCAGGCGGTATCTGGACCGGGCCGCCAAAATGCCAGCCTTTGCCTCAATCCGGCCGAGGACCTGATCTCATACCCGTGCCGGTGCAAAAACGCGTGATTTTTCATGCGGCTAAGGACGATTGCGACCGGATTCGGGGGTCTGGAACGCTGGACACGACACGGATGCCGGCGCGGATTGCATTCCGGAATACTCCAGGAGCCTGTTTCTGGAAAAACCGGCTTTCCGCCGGGCGTTTTTGCGGTCGAAGGGGACAGGTGATTGCGCTGAAGGATATTGCCAGCGCCGATTGTCGTGGTCGAACCGAAACGGATCACAAATCGCACCGTGAAAATCGCGTCTATACAAGACCCGGCTCTTCACGGATGGCCGACCTTTACCTTCTGTGACCAAAAATCCGTCACAATGGCGGGTATCTGCCCGAGACCGGGCACCCACGCCGCCACTACCGTGTCGGACACGGGCGGAAGGGCGCGCTCTATATCGACCCCGACAAGTCTGGTTGGCGCAAACCGAAACAACAAGACGGGTCCTGGTGGCCGGAATGGATTCACCTGGCTTCGTGAATACCAAACAGCAGGGCAAGACGCTGCCACGCCATTCATGGCCTCGCCCGATAAATAAGGCTATCCAGCGGCTGGGCCCTGGTTCGCTCGCGGAAGCTTATATCCACAATATTAGGCCAGGCGATTTCCTCGAATACTGTGCCTGTCACGAATAAACCCCCAGATGAGAATAGACGGACGACTTCCGTCGGGAAAAATTCTGAACGCTTTTGACAGAAAATAGGGCATGCCCGGAGCTGGAGGTGGAACACACGACCGCGGATTTTCAACAACCGCTATCGTGCAAAATTCAACCACTTGCGACGGGAAAACGTCAAACCGCAATCGAAATCAATCCACTTAAGCGCAGTTTTGGTCCGAACTCCGCGATTGGCCCAAACTGGCCTTTGCCCACCAAGTCGACCGAGGCCATAGCGAAGCGGCCGACATGGTAGCGGCCATCCGCAAACCTAGCGAACAACCCATAGTTCCGTCGCTCCGACGACGTTGATTGTCGGCGCACGAGGCGGTCACGGCGTTGCGTGACTGCCGCGCGGGATCATGGCGTGGGGCCAGATCTGTGAAGCATCGACGTTATGACCAAAGTCATACAGCGCGCCCCTGTCTCGGGGTCCGAAACTGGGACATGCATGATCAATTATGGCAAACACTGGGACCAATGATGATGGGGAAACTCCCTCTATTCCATCAATCGCACGCTTTTCGGCAGAGGCGATGCGCGTCAGCCGCTCCGCAAGCGCAGCGCGTTCTGCACCGTCTCACGCTTTCCGTGAAAAGCGAGAGATTTTGCGACCAGTGACAATTGGTGCGGTTTTCGGGTAGTGCCAACCACAAGGTGGCGCTCCTGGATATGACCATGGCGCTTGAACATCGAACGTGGCTCGAGCTGAGATAGATTGGAGAAGTTGCCGGAGTTCGCGAAGGCGGAAGAACGGCGTCAAAAAGCCGGTCGCTACGGGCTCGCGAACCCATCGGCACGCGGCTAGCGCCCATGCGAACGGGTCGCACCAGGGCTACCAACGGGTCGCCCCCAATGCGACCGACTCGTCAGTAGAACCATCAAAAGAGAGAGAGAGCGTGCGCGAGGGGTTTGAAGATTTTGAGAAGGGCATGGCTGAGCAGTTATGCCAAGCGCTTGCGGATAGAGCGATAGCAGACAAGATTGCTCTTGCCCAGCGTATCGGGGACGCGCTGAGCTGTGAAGATCGAAGCCGAAGCCGCATTCGAGGTTGACAGGTGGGACGGCGTCGCGGGCGATTAGGGCGAAAAACATTTCTCTGCGACCGAGTTTTGGCAGGTACTCGCCCGAACGGCGATGGCAGGCGCTGCAGCAGAAGCCGCCAATGCAAGCGAGTAAGTTAACGGGCACCAACCAACGTGCCGGGCCGCACCAGACCAACCACCAGCCCTGTGAAGATGAAGGACACCGGCCTTTCCAGAAGGCCTAATCCGGATCTCTATCTCGGAAGCTATTCAGCAAGCTTAAAAAACCGATGGTGAGGTCTATGACCAGGGGGTGTGGTCAAAAGTCTGAAAACCCTTCGGATCTAGACCGGCGGGAGTAAATGAATTTGTTCGGGGCGCGAGAGTTTCGATTTATTTTTTCTTGGCTCAGCATTGACGCCCTGCGCTCAACCCGCGAGGGGGCAAATCTCATGAATGATGCAGGTCCACACAACTCTGCAGTGCACCTGTCGTGGCGGCAGGTGGTCAAACACGAAAAAGCACTTGCCGTCGCCATTCTCGGTTTTTGCTCCACTGAATTGTCGCAAGGCGAGCAAGCCAATCCATCCAGCGCCGCCCATCGCGGAATTGAGGCGAAAAGCGCCACTGCTGCGATTTTCAATTGAAACTGCCAAGCCTGGACGAAACGGAAAAATCAGCACGCCAGGTTCCGAATGAACCAAACCAAAAGGACAAAACCGGATGTGACTGGTAAAGCTGAAATTGAAATTCCACTCGACAACAGGTCAAGGCAGTCATGGCAGCTTTGCGCAATAGCTGCCTACCGAAGCTTTGAGACCCATTGGGTTCACTGCCGAAGCGACATTTTTCGAGGGTGCGTGAAGCGGCCGCGGTTGCCTGATGGCTCGGGGGCTTCATCCTCTTGTAGATGTTGCGAGTATGTGGCAGATAATGAAAACGCGTTCCTCGGAAAGCCATTGAAACCTGCTCTAACCTGTAGTGTTGCTGGATGCCAATCTTGCAAGCGGACTTGCGCCGGGGCGTTGCTTGAAGCGCAGGCGTGCGACTTGAAGTCCAGATCGGCACGTCGGAAACGCTGCCGTGGTTTTGTAGCAAAGCGGGTAACGCACGACGCTTGCCCGGACAGCCGCAGAACATGGCGTGCTCTTTCCCCATTGTGAATTCACCACTCGCGGGTTCGTTCGCTATGGACCGGCTGCGCACCGCGAATTGATATAGAGCGTTACGCTAATGAGCGCGCACACACCGTACCTCGGCGTCTCAGTGCTGCACAAGCAGAAACGGCAATGTCATCGCGAAGCTTGAGAACGAGGCATTTACCGAGTTCAAGACGGCAAGGGCAGGGGGAGAAGTCTCCGGCATGCAGGGCAGCGATTTGATAAGCTCATTCTGACATGGTTGCCCTACGAATCGGCTTGCAGCTGGAAGCCCCGAGCGATGTTCAGGTTTCAACTCCGCAGACTTACGCGAAGCGCAGCAGAATTGTGGCCAGCTACATGAGGAACTGGTCGCGTCGCACCCAACGCAGCCGATGTCGACGGATTCGAACCGGATGGTGGTACACGGTTGATCTGGTGTCTTGAGCGACAAATGCGCGCAACTTTGACGCCTCGACCCATTGGCGCGGCTGGCACCGACGCGTAAAACGATTACCGTTTGGGATGCTTTTTGAGGAACCAAGCGATGTTGGTGAATCGGTGCGGAATGGGTTGAGCGAAGCAATCGCGTCCTGCGCTCGCACCACCTCACTCAAAATGCTTTCCGTTTTCCCGGTGCCGGAATCTACACAACTCAGACGTGAACCCAGAGATTGGCTTGATGACAGCAAGTTCGAATTTGCCTGACTGGGTATGAACAGCAAGATTGCGGCAAATTCAGCCGATCGGAAGGGCGGCATTTGTTTCTGGCGACGCATCAACAAAACGCGCGGGTTTCTCACCTAAAGATACCAGTCGCCGACTTCGGCTTCGGGACTGGTGGACAATGCAGCACATTTCACTACCGGCTTCGTATCTGGTGCGTTCGCTTACTGGCCCAGCACATCGGCTAGCCCTGCGGACGCCCGTTCAATACGGTCTCTTTCCCGGCGCACCCGTATCGCCTCGAATGCACGGCTGAGTTGATGAACTCTCGTCAACCGCTGCATCGTCAGAGTTCAAGGATCCGGACGGGCGGCGGTCATCTGGGGGTGATGCACGGTCAAGGCCGCCCGCTGAGCCTCTGCGGGTTTCCCGATAGAGTTGATTGGAAGAGGATGCCGGGACATTCGGCCGCAGACTCCGCGTCCATCGCATTCGGCGACTGTTGAGCAAGCCTTACAGTCGTCGTAGACAAAGGCCCGGAATTCCGGTTGCTGCTCGACCCCTTTATACTGCTAAAAGCCTCACGTAGCTTTTCTATGCCTACCGGTCGGGATTGGAGGCGGAATTGCGATGGCCGGCCGTTCAAGCTGGTCCGCTTCGGACGCGCCTGGACAGAACACTCGCGGTGTTGCCACGCGAAGAGGCGTGACGGTTTCATTCCTTTCCCGTCCGCCTGCGAACCATACGAGAGTACCGTTCCCAAACAAGAGAAATACCCGTTTGGTCTGACTTCTTAGTGCCAGTCGCGACCGCCAGACGAATTGGGGCATGAGCTCACGCCGTGGTATAGGTCATTTCATTGCGATTATGCGTGCCGACATTCGGCTTGTCGATCTGGTTTGGCGCATGTTGACGAAGCTGGGATGATGCCGCGGGCTCTTATCCGTTCGCCGGTGCCCCCTCCCGGCCGCCAAAAACCCAATAACAAAAACCAACCCCTAAACCACACAAAAACCACAAAAAAAATAAAACAAACACAAAAAAACCACCTGCTGCCAGGTCAGCAACAGCTCGCAGGCCTTAACACGGGGACCCTGGAACCAAGAGCCGAGTTACAAACAAAATTCACACTGGCAGTATTCAAATGCGCACAGGTCTCTGATCTCGTGAAACGGTCCCGAATCACAGAACCCTAGGCCAAACTGCGGCATGAAGCGTCGCTCTAGGCCCTGCCAACGCGATAACGAAGCCAATAACCGCACGACTGCCGCGAAACGATCGATTCGGCGCCTATCGCCTAACGCTAGAATGGACAAGAAATCACAAATGCTGCAAGAAGGCGTGGGCACTTAGGCTTATCGGAAACTTGCTCGAAACCATTAGACGCCGATCATAGGCGATGAATGCGCGCGCATCTCCTACGCCTATCCTCACCGTCGCGCGTGAACTAGATCCCGACGCGCTTGCGGGCCGGCATTCCAAGCCTAGTACGCGCGGCTGGAAGCAAAGAGCGTCCTCGAAATCACTGACGCCAGTGTGTCATGCCGCGTTTGTGATTCGCCCGTGCACGGTAAGATCAGAGAACCTGGCAACTCGCGGCTGGTGTACATGCGTTGCCGGTCGAGATCCCGCAAGACTTGCGCGAAGATGATTCGGCGCCTTCCACAGCGTTGAACGATCACAATGCTGCGGCTGGCATTGGCCTAATATCGAACTTGCTCACGCGCATGACGCCCCGGATCTGCGATGATGCGCGGCTTCTATCGTTCGCCACCCAAAACGTGACCAGATACGGACGCTGCGCGCGAGCATCCGGCCCCTTCTACGAGGGGCTGAGCCACCGGCGTCCTCAAAATCACCTGCCCAAGTGAATAGCGCCGGTTTGATCCCTACAAACAACAAAAAAAACAGCCGTAGAACAGGATGATCTCAAGAAACACTCGGCATGCAGCCGCTCAAACAGGTGTTCGGATGCACGGCAGACCTTCACCAGAGACATTGGCGAAGATGTTTCGGTCGCCTCTCCTACGCTGTTCACAGATCACAAATGCTAAGGGCTGCGCATTGGACTATATCGACTTGCCTCCGAGACCACTTGCACGCAGATCTGGCGAGATGCATGCGCGCTCTAATCCAGAAAAATTAAATAACAAACTGTGACCCACCAAAACCCCCCAAACACCGCGACGTCGCCTGAGCCAAAGGATCCGCGCGCTGGCGGCCGGAACATCGGCACTTTACGGGCTGAAGCGAGCGTTCATCATCCTAGCCAAAGACAAATGATGCGCGCGTTTGATCACGTACGGTGACATCAGAACTGGCACTCGGCTCCCGATGTGTTGGATTGCCGGTCGAGCATATTACCAGCAATGAACCCTTGACGTGAAGATGTTCAAGGCGCTTCCTCACGCTGCTTGGACAAGATCCAAAATTGCTGCGGCTGGCATCGGAACTTATCGCACTTGCTCCGAGCATGACGCGATCTGGCGATGATGCGCGCTCTATCCATTGACCGAGTGACCCAGAATCCGGTGCTGCGGCGGCACCTCCCGACCTTACGGGGCTGGCCGAGCGTATCCACATCACCTGCCAGTGAAATGCGCAGGTTTTGATCCGCTGACGGTTGATCAGAAACTCGGCACTGCAAGCTGGTGTTGGTTGCGGCTCGAGACACCAAAACAAAAGAAAATACCAGACGACTGGCGCCAACAGATGATTCGCGCCTATTTCCTACGCTGTTGACAGATCCAAATGCTGCGGGTGGCATTGGCTATCGGACATTAGACTACACGGGCTGACGCCGATCTGTGAGCGATGAATGCGCGAGCTCTATACCACTGCGGTGCCCAGATCCCACGGTGGTGCAAGGCCGGATCCGGCGCTTACGGGGCTAGACCGACGACGGGTCGCAATCCACCCTGCCAGTTGGAATAGCGCAGGTTTGATCCACCAAACCTTAGATGACGAGATGATATCGACTGGCCACTGCGGACTGGTGGTTGTATTCGCAGAGTACGGAGCAGCATACGCACGAACTTGGCGCACAGATAGATCCAGGCGACCTATCTACGCTGCATTGACCAGATCCAATGCCCATGCAGCTGGCATTGCATATCGAGACTTGCAATCGAGCATGACGCGATCTGGCGGATGAGCGCGGCTCATCTCCTTGCCGGCACCGAAAAAAACAACCAACAACCAAAAAATCCACACCACAAACAAAAGCAGCGTGACCAGCTCCGGTTGCTGCACTCGTACGGACATCCCGGCCTTAAGGGGCTGAAACGGCAGCGTCTCAAATCACCTGCCATGTTGATGCCCGGTTTAGAATCCGATGACGGTAGATCAGGACCTGGCACTAGCGAGTCAGGTGTTGGCTTGTCGGTTATTGCTCGACCCCAAGGATACCGGTTGCGGGACCTGTTGGACTGGCGCTGCGAGAAAGCCCGTCTCTGAACAGATACGGGAGAACCCCCGCAAGATACGCAACTAATATTCGGGATTGCAGCTTGATGTCGTAAATGCGGACGTCAGAGGCGACGGAATAGTGAATCGCGAGCAAAAGAACTCTTGCGGCGTTGGAGATGAGTTCGAGATAACGGATTCGCACAATCAGATCCAACCCCGCTTGACCCCAACACAGGTTCACCTTTGATCGCACAACTTATCCAACTGTGGAGCGAAAGGTGTCAATGGGCTGATCTTGATTTGATTAGTGTGATTCAAAGCACATCGAACCGCAATCGCAAAGCGCACGGCAATCGGCTTTTCAAAATGTAGGACTGAGCGCGGGGCAATGAAGCTAGGTCATATCCGGATGAACACCGCAGGCCGGCAATAGCCGCACAGTTTGTAACGTGCTTCAGAGATCGGACGAAATGTTACCGTAGACTATGACAGGTCTGAGTTGTCTCGGCACAGTGATTGTCTCACGATCCGGGCGCCGCGCCTAATGAAGAAGATAAGCGTGATTTCACGGCGACACAGTGTGTTATTGCGAAACTTTTTTCCACCCGCGATCGACGAGCGCATTCTGACTCGCACCGACCGGACCGGCACCAGTCCGTCGGCACTTGCCAACGAAGCCGTTACCGGACCACGGATGACCGAATCCCTATGATTATCGTGATCATGATACCGCGCCTCGCCAAAGGGCGGCTTTCCATTAACACTACGGAGAGACCAATGATGATGAACACCCAAATTACCAACGCCGCGCGCCATGAGAATGCATTTTCGGACGAACACGAGCGACTTACCGCTACGAGCGTTTCGCCACGTGACCCTTCTTCCACATATCGCCCGCATCGTCGACGAATAGAGCAGCGCCTGATAACGACGTTTTTCGTCTTAGTGAAACGGCAGAAGAAGAAAGCCTTTAGCAGCCCGGGAAAAGTCACAACAAGATTGAAAACTCATAATCTGCCAGCACTTACGACGTATTCACGCTCGGAGCGCTGGCAACGTACGCCGGGAAGCACGGTCGAATTTACATAGCCCCGGATGATCTCCTACAGTTTTTGTGACCGATCTTGCTAATGAGAAGATACTCCGGGAAGATTGATCCTTCACGGCAGCCAAGACGAGCGGAAAAAACCTCAGCCGATCTATATCCTGAATTCGCCATGACCCTTGCCGCCAACCCTATTCAGCGCATTACAGAAGAAGCGGCTTCCAGGCAGTAGCCAGGAGGGGACATGAGGACCTACTCAAAAGACCGGGAATGTTGAGGCTCGCGACAATGCACTTTATTCGCCCACGTCCCACCGACATCGAAGAAATATCGCGACGCGCGATGCCATTTTTGTTCCGAAACAGAATCATCAGGTTTAGAATTGGATGAACGAACAGCTGAAGCCCTGGTTTTCCGGCTTGATTCATCCGAGGGACTTTGCAATTTTGCAGACCCTTAACCCATCGCCGCATAAAACACGTCATTCGATTGAAAAAAAGGTACCATTTTCTTCTCCCAATCGATTTTTCCACCGGTCATTACAACCACTTGCGAGAATATGCAACGACGGATGCTAATAACATGGTTTGAAATATCCAGTTAGGAGACTTTTTATGCAATCACAGAGAAATTACAAAGATCATCGCGAAATACATAGTTGGACGGCGCGGCGATAGGCGAGATCGACAATCGGTATTCGGCCCAGTTCCGAAAACGATGGAATCAGATACAGGGGACGCGCGGCATTTTTTCGTGCGCCGAGATGGATACTT
>Ga0163217_1041862_pt1 | contig 11186 bp, 16 predicted proteins | sample SynspAceP_FD_185933 | JGI IMG/M metagenome (GOLD analysis project Ga0163217, IMG submission 185933) | Saline lake microbial communities from Ace Lake in Antarctica - Synechococcus sp. Ace-P (PacBio error correction) | ecosystem: Environmental > Aquatic > Non-marine Saline and Alkaline > Saline ... | reverse complement strand
GGCGATGACTTTCGTTATTCCAAAGGGTGGACGGCTTGTGCAGGTGCGGATGCGTGATTTGGACTTGACACGTCTGAGCGGACCTATATCGACAACCAAGGCCCTTGGCCCTCAAACCTCGATACACGCCGATGCCTATCCGTGGGTCATGAAGGGAACGGGAAAACAGATCGTGCCCGAATCTTGACCTATTGCGGGAATTTTCAGCCAGCCCTGCGAATATTCCCGAAAGCCACCCAACCCAGCTGTCGCGCGCTGCGCGAGGTGGAGCTTCACCCGAGAACTACTTCGCAGTTGGTTGGGGTGACAAGGCTTCCACGGTGAATTAAGCTGGCCAGCAAGCCTGATCTGCACCAGTCGCAGCGGACCATTCGACACGGAGGGCAGTTCCCGGTGTTGTTTCTTCGACGGATTTTTTAGTTATCGCCATTGCATGACCATACAAGCGACAAATTCGTCCGCATCCGATCGATGCAGAGATGAATGGCCGGTACGCTAATCCGACTAGAGATTGCGGGCACTTTGCTGTCAGTATTTTGAGTGATCTGAATTATTGCCCCTGTTTCTTCATGTTTAGGATAACACGTGAAATGAGGACTAAAACAGCCAACGAGCCTTTATCGGCACCGACCCCCTTCTCTCTCTAGTGTGTTGAGAGCCCGCTGCGTTCCCTGCAAGGTCCCCCATGGAATTGGGGACAGGGGCTGTGCGCGGGGGTTGTGGTCTTGTCGGGTTGCCACCGTTTGCGCGCTTATTGGCCAAGGAACTCAAGTTGGCGAGATCGGTTGGTTGCTGGCAACGCGTCCTATTAGCATTACTAACACGGCTTCTCTCCGAACTCTATATTGGTGCTTTCAGAAATGGACGGAGCCTTGGCCATTCCTACGGTACGCTGGGTCGGAATATTGGTCAAGTGGGTCCATGACTGGCCGTCGCTCCGAATGGGACCGCCCGATGCCAAAGACCGTGACACGTGGCCCCCAGGGGGCGCTGTGTGCCCCTTATGACCGTCTTTCCTCAGCCCCGGTTCATGATTTGGTCGATGGTCGGTTGCGGGCTGGTGAGTCATCGGCCCAGCACAATGATTGCCCCATGTCATGTAAGGTGGCGGATCACATAGCTGAACTGTGATGAGAAGTGCTCAGATCGAGGCGTATGCCGGAAGGTGGCGCTTCTTGTCGATCTGGTCGCGCCCGGCCTAATAACCCCTATCGCTGCCCCCCGACCGTATGAGCGGAACAGCATGGTCGCGTCACTGCTGACGACATGTGAACCCGACGCCGCCCAAATCCTATGATCCCAAGGAAACCTACAGGCAATTACAAGCGCTGTTCGAGGGTATGGCTCGGCATTATTAGCATCATGCGGCATGATGACGGACTACGGGCCCCTGATTTCGTGGTGGCGACAACGTTGATCCGTGCGCTGCCGAATTTACGATGGAAGTCTGTGACTCCGGCAATTCTTGAAAAGTCGATTGTCCTGGTTACGTGATCCCGGCCAGAAGGCAGGCCGCATCCTGCGAACGAGCTGAGTCTAACCGGGGCAACTGGCACCGGTGACAGGGCCTACGATGCAATAGCTCCGCGCAAGGTTGATGCAAGCTATGTGCTGGCCCATGCCAGCAAATCAGGGCGGACCATGCCCGAAATCCGGGCTATTCCAGGCAACCATCGAGGCCAAGAAGTTGGCGTTGCAATGGCATCCGTGCCGGGCGAGTGCTTGGTGTAGTTCGGTCTCTTCCAAATTCTCGAATACCTGCGTGGTCGCTGATCGCACGATGACGGGTCAAGGTCGGCGCGGCTTATTGAAGGGCCACGGAGAGAGTGACGTATCTGTGGTCCAGCTTCGTCAGCCAGGACGGCGGGTATGCGGCCTTGCGTCAGTGTCGTAACCTTACGAGGAAAGGCTTGCTGGTATGCCGGTTATCCAGCCTAGCGACATGTTGGCTGAAACGGTTTAACCCTGTCAAAACACGCTTCCGCGTAAGCGGGGGGCGGTCTTGCTGTTTGGGGGTAAAGCATGGTTCCTCTTGCGCTAACGTGTCAAGCCGATCCCTTCTCAATCCGCCACCAGAACAGGGATTCGCTCCTTGACTTGAGAGAACCCTTGCCGTTGGCGTGTGGCCTTGCTCGGCTGTCGTTAGTTCTCGGCGCAGCGCCATCGGACTGCGTCCGGTGCCAGACGCGCTTCAAGCGCTCGCAGGACGGCCGGCGTTCGGGCAACGGGCGCATAGGGGCGTTAGATCTGTCGCACCTGTTGTTCTTTTGCCCCATCGATCAGGTCAGCGATATCCGCAAGTGGCTGGGTCGAGAGCGACCAAAGCCCGGTCGCCCCAGCCGTTTTTTTTGTGACATCAGTCATCGCCACCTCGACCGAGGCTCAGATGCGTGGGAAACGGTGTCTGACATGCAATGGGGACTGTGCGGGTATGTGCGTTACAGGTTTTCCAAGGCACAAGCAGTTGGCGCACGGGTGCAATAAGCCCTATCGAACAGAATTTAAGCCGGACTGCATATCCTTGTCATGCAACAAAAAAGCGCAGGACTGGTTACGGTCAAAGGTATCGCACGCGACGGGCAGGGGGCGACGCGTGGGGCGCGTCGGGCCCGTCAAGTGGCCACCGCCGACCGTTGCCCAGGCCCCTTGGGGCGGAAACCGCCACCTGTATATGTTCGATATTCGGGTCGGGCAGATAGTCTTTCCGCTTGCTCTTTGCAATCCCGCGACCAGCGACTCTATGCTCAGCGTATCTCGCACGGCAGTGATCCCCGTCCAGTCAGGTGGCGCATGTAAAGAAATCCGCGTCCCATTCCCACGCAGGCGCAACGTGAAAACCCAGAATCGAGGCAAACACATCCGCGCATGGTTTTGCAGATAGCCTGTCCTGCACCAGTTCGCGCGCCCAATGATCAAATTGCCGGCGATCCCGGTTGACCGTCACAGGCATGGACCATGCCCTGCGCAGTCTCTGATTGTGTCTTGGCACGGCGTCAAAGCGCTGCGCAGTCCTGCCTGATAGCATCTCCCAACGGCAGGGTGCGCTCCAGCCAGGTCCTTCTCCAAATAGGGTGCCCAGGTATATCTATCTCTTGCACTATATCTTGGCAGCGGCGTGGTGAATGGTCTCTGCTATCTATGCTATTCAGCACCTCTGTTTCGGTTACAGCCTGTTCATCTCTATGAGGTTCGAGACATGCCGTGCTGGCCCGCGCACCATGGATCATCGGTTTCGCAAACGCGCTGATTATAATTCAGCGCCGGCAAACGGGAATAAAACCGTGCCAGTCGCTCAGTCCCCGCTGGTACGGGACGGGACAAGCCATGGGCGCCGGAAGCCAAGGTGCAATGATCGGGGCGTCTTTCAGCGTTTATTGCCCTGAAACCGTCGAGATAGCGGTCTTTGGACGAAGCTTCCAACATGGAGCGACCAAAGGGTGTCGCACAGAACCACGCGCCGCACTCTAACTCCGCTCGCCCCTTGCAGGCGGTGGGCGGCCGAAGACTCACAGGAACTCGCTTAGCACCTCGCGTCTCACTCGCGTATGAACACAGCATCAAGAACAGGCAGGCCGATTACTGAAACGCGCATGACGTTTACCAGAACAACCCTCGTTGTCGGATGTGGTCGAACAGACCAGCCGCGCGACGGGCCTATGACATTTTCTCGCGCCTGCTGAAGGAGCGATTCTTATCTTCTTGGTCCGCCCGGCATGACGGGCATGTCCAGCCTGATAGTGGCACAGCTTTTGCATCTTTGAGGCCGAAATCTCCAAGGAAATCAGCATGTATTCAAACAGCCCGGGCGCGTTGATCGTTGGTCCGTATCATAGCGCCTATGGCAATATACTTTCAGGCTCGAAAATCTCGACTCTCGCGTAAGGTTGCAGGCGGCCTCGATGGCTCGCTTGCTTGCTGACGGCTGGTGAAAAGGGGATGCGTTTCTCGTGCCCAAACAGGCCGCGTCCATGGTACACCAGCTTCGGGCGGTATCAGGACAGCGACGACATCATGATTCCACCGCTGCCGGAAACGCAAAAGCTGAAGGAACACCGGTCTGACGAAATCTACGTCAAGTGCACACGGTCAGCCCTTGAAAAAGGTCGAAGCGCGCTCTTGAGCCGTGACAACTTTCATGGCGGCCGGGATGCCAAGGAATGGGGCCTGATCGACGAGATCGTGGCAAGCCTTGGCAAAGCGGAAGACGTAAAGGGCGTGTTGTCGTAACAGTTGTTTGTCCCCGCCCCGTCGCCTGGGTGGGACAAATTTTGACATTGTCGGACATTCGGGGCTGCCTAGGCTTCGACCTCCAAAAAGTTAGGTCGGCTCGTCGTGCTGATGCAGATGCTGCTCTACCCAAGACATCCTGAAAGGGACGAAGCGACGGAATTCCAGCCCAGCGACAGCCCAAAAACACGCCTCTACTGCAGCTTTTGTTGAAAAAAAGGCACATTGAGGTGTCGGAAAGCTTGATTGCAAGGACGACGTTGTTCCATTCCTGTGATGATGCCTGTGTCGAACTTTTGCATGGACAATTTCATCTACTGCGAGAAACCAAAACAGTGCGGTCTGTAAAAGCCACGGTGATGGCGTCCCACCGCCCACAGAAATATCTGCGCCGTGTTCTGTTATACTATGTCATCGAGCCAGCAGAAGGCGGAAAAAATGTTTCTGTCGTGCGGTGCACACCATTACAAACGTGCTGGTGCTTCTAACCATTCTCCAGTTATGTCTCGATCGAAGATCGTGAGACTGTCAAAGATCCAACATCCTTGCATGATCGATCTCAAACCGGTGGCGGGAAAGACCCGCTGCTGGCACAGACACTGGCGCGGAATTCTGAGTGCCCTCACCATGGCCGGATTTGCCACTACGCTGAAAGAGGCCGGTTATGTCGGCGAGGATGTCGGGAGGAAACAATCATTTCAAAGCTGCTGCAATTCGTCCGAGTACAATGTGAAACGGCGCAGCGCGGGTATTGTTCTATATTTACGAGTCGACAAGATCACGCGCAAATTCCGAAACCCGTCGATCACCTGATGTGTGGGCGAGGGTGTGCAGCAAGCGCTCTCAAGGTGATGGAAGGCACATCATCGTGCCGCCACAGGGCCGGGCGCAAGCCTATCCGCAGCAGAAATTCCTGCAAGTGGACACAACCAAACATCCTGTTCATCTTGCGTGTGCCTTTGCCGGTCTTGACCGGATCATGCACAGCGCGCAAGGAAGCGCGATGGGTTTTGAGACGCTGACGTCAAGGACCTGATACCCGCCGCGTCGGCGAGACCTCAAGGATCTTGAAACCCGGGAAGACCTGTTGAAAAATTCGGTCTATCCGAATTCGTGGGCCGTTTTGCCTGGGATTGACCACGCTGGAGGATCTGGACGGAAGGATGCGGTGTCACGATCGCTGGAAAGACCAGCCCAAGAACGCACATGGTCAAGCAATACCAGCGCCCTCTGTTCGATTTGGAAAACGTTCAAATGTGAGCTTCACGAAGAGTTGCGCTTGACCGCATTGCACACGCTCGCGACTCGAACGCAAGACCGGCGCCGGGGCTTGCGCTCGATTTCTGGGAAGATATCCTGCTCAATAACAAGGTTCCGCACCTTCCAGTATGGCCAATGTCGAGACGGTCTCTGTCAAACGAGGACAAGAGACACAACGATTTCCGCTGCCCCCAGGCCAGCTGATGATTCTATTCGAAGCAAGAAGAAGGCGCGACCGCGGGCTGAAGCTGCCCACTGCTGTCTTGCCGGAGCGGTCGGGGACTGGATATTTGTTGCAAGAAGAAGCAGGCCGTGCCGCAACGTGTGCGGCCCTCTCTGCACTGGCGGCATCGCTTCCATTGGACCTTTGGGCCGGCAGATACGCATAGCAGGTACAACGTAGCGGAGGCTTGATGGGCATTCTGAGATCCACGCTCTTGCGCGCGTGTGACCTGGTGGAACGCCATGACCCTAAGAATTAACGCAGTCTTCATACCTGGCCCGCGGCGTCAAGGTGGGGAGATGACATCTTGCTGCACGCCTTTTTTCACCACCAAGGACGGCAAGCGCGACGTTGGTGATTTTAAACGTGAGAGATCGAAAAGCCAGGCGATCAGCCCGGTGAACTGGATGGTTGGTTGCATTCCACACTTTTCAAAGGACTCCGACGGGAACCGCGTGACCCATTTTAAGCCTTGGGGAAAAGCCGCATCAGCGGAAAAACCTGACCGGCACCCCCGCTGGCCCTATGCACCCGCAGCTTCGATCGCGGCGCGCCGCTCCTGCCAGCGCGCAAGGAATTACGAAGCTGGACCCCGGAATGGATGCGAAGACTGAGATACAGCCGATGTCGGCAGACGAAAACGGGTAAGTAGGTCGTTCGGGCCGCAGGTGCTTGCCGTGGCGGGCGTTTCTGATTACGCCGTCAGGTCTAATCGGGCACGTGTCGTCCACGGCCAAAAGGCTATCGCATGACAGCCTCGTTCCGGTCCTGGAGGGCGTGGAGTGTGGTACCGGACGTGCGGCTTGCCGGGCGTCAAGGTCGGCCACCGTCACCGCTGTCGCGCTGAACCCCAATACATTCGCGCCGATACTACTCAATTCTGTTCTTGGAGGATTGTCTCCTGCCCGATTGACAGTCCATTCTGAATCGACCTCGGAAGGTGTTGCTGGGGCGGGCAATTTTCGTTGAACTGGTGCCAGTTGGATCGGCCCTCAACCTGAATGCCGGGACGAGAGATCATCGACCACGCAGGGGCCGTCCAGTCTGATATCTCTGCTGATGAAATTTCGTCTCGGGCGAGGGCAGTGACCCTGAAGTCCCGATCACGTGTGGGCTCCGCTGCGTTTTGGCGACGCTCCTGACGCTTGTCGGCTTTGCCCCGGTGATGCGCAGATGTGCAGATCGGCCACCCAGTCCCAACGGTGCCGTGTTGCGGGTATTGGACAAGATCAACGCGAAGTGAAGACCTTGCGCCCCTGTTGGCAACGGCAATCCGCCAAGAAAAAAACACCCTTTTTTTTTTTTTTCTTTTGGGGGGTGCCCCCCCGCGCATTCAGTTGATCTGGGCGCATTGCCGCTATCCGGCTGGCCACCGGCAGGTGATGCTTTGCTTTTGTCACCCTTGCGCTCAAGGCTGTACAAGAGCCGCTTTTCGTGGGTGGATGATTGCCTCGGCTCCGCGCTGAACGCGGCCTTGATCATCCGCGCTATGAACGTCTGGGTCATACGCTGCACCACCTCGTAGGGGATGGCAGGCAGCGCAGGCCCTGTTATAAGCACCCTGTGCTGACAGGGCCAGCTTTTCCAATACTTGCGATGAATACTCTGCCCCGCGTCACTCATCGCACTAAGGAGGCTAGATGCGGTGGTCAGAAACCGTGCCGTCGAACAGTGAAACCCCGCCCATTTTGCAGCCGTCCACCAGATAGGGCAAAGCATCTTTGACGCATCGTCCGGCGCGAAAACATGTTTCTCTGAAGAAAGACCGCGCCCCCAGTGTGATCCTCCGTTACACCCGGTCCCGCCAGCGCGCACCGTCCCAGACCCTCACACACCCGCGGTGGGTGCCCATCCGTGCAGATCAAGATAAAGACGGCGTTTCTTCGCGTTGATCCATGTCTCGTCGCTAGGTCGCGCGCAGGCGTCCACGAACATCGGCCCCAAAGGCGTATGATGGTCACGCAAGGCGGTTGGCGACGCATCCGGCGCGCAAAGACTGCGCGAGACACGAAACCGTCAGCGGGAATATACCCCGAACGTCGCGGATCGACCCAAAGAATTACATCCGGCGTCGCGGGTTTCCGCATCGGAAAAACGCGGCGGCATAGCATCAGCAAAAGTTCAGGCGTACATGACGGCTCCGTCATCGACGGTTGCCGTCAGAGGCTTGGATCGGCGCATCAGGGCCGGAAGATGCGTTTTCAGCAATTTCTCAGCCAGTGGATGTTGTAGTTGCCGCTTTGCACATCTTCTATCCCTGAGGCAAACATGCGTCGTGAAAAGCGGATGGTTCGTATCCACCCGTCCCACGATTCACTCTCCCAGGCCGCGCGGCAGCTCGCCGCGAGGCTTCGGGCGGTCGCGCAGTGCACCGATCAGGCTTGCGAGTCAGGCTGTCATATTAGGCGGCTTCGTCAGCCTCATAGAGGCTGAATCCATCCGCATCACCCAATCCCGCCGGCCGCGTGATACTGCCGTGATCCGGCCGGACAGGGCGCGAAATTAGGCAGTTCTCGGCATTGAATCCGCACTTCGATCGCATGGCCGTCATGGTACAGCTCCGTCTTGTTGACGACATCCGGCCCAAACCTTCGGCCACGCGGATCTGTTCGGCACAGATCGACCCCGAAAATCCAGCTTCTGGTCACGGATGCTGACTGCAGGCGGTATTCATCTCGATGAAGAAGAAATCGCCCTTTTTCATAAAGAAAACTCGATCGTAACTGCGCCGATATAATGATGGCAGGCACGGCGTCGCGCGACCTGCCGATCCGCGCGGCGTTCCTCGGCGGTCTCCGGGCCAGGGGCCTCTGTCGAACCACCTTCTGATGCCGCCGCTGGAGCGAGCGGTCCCGCTCACCCGATGCACGCACGGCCCCTTGCCGTCGCCAACAAACTCACTTGAAATCTCGGATATGGCGCGTGCGTGGTCACGTATTTCTCTATATAGACCCTCGTCATTGCCGAAAGCCGCTTTGATTCCGAACGGCGCGTCAGAAAGGCACTTTCCATATCGGCGCGGTCAAGGCCATTTCATGCCGCGCCCACACCGCCAGCCGGGCTTTGACGATCACGGGATATCGCGACTTCGGCCCGCACGTATCGGCATCCTCAAAGGCGTTGCACGCCACCATCCGAGCTCTGGAACGCAGGCACACCCAGCGCCTTCTCGGTCTTGCGGTGACTTGGTCGCCCATGATCGGATTGTCGGCGGTGGGGCCGATAAGGTGGATCCCGTGGTCTCCACGATCTGCCACGAAATTCGCTGTTCTCGGACAAAAAAGCCATAGCCGGGCATGGATTCGCCCTGCGCGCCGGTGATCTCGCAGGCCGACGCATGATCGGCCGGAATCGACAAGATAGCTATCTGCCGACGATGGGGGGCGTGCAAATGGCTTCATCGCCATACGTACATGCATTTTGTGCATCCAGCTGCAGCGTTGAATGAGCGACCGCTACCCGATTTGACATTCGCCCATTTTCGCGGCGCGGCTACGGATCACGCGGGCAGGCATCTCGCACCGGTTGGCGAACTCAGATTTTAACTGCGCAACATTGCGCCTGAAGCATTATTCGATGGAGATCATCACGAGGGGCGCATATTCTACAGCGGCCCCGTCTTCGAACGAGGGATGCCGCTTGAACCGTCGGCCGGATTTGGCCGCGGGATATGGTTCATCGTTTCAGGCTTTCGTGAATCAGAAGGGTGTCACCCCTCGTTCACGTGAGCGCCGCGCTGACAAAGCGGCGTTCCGGTTCGGCCGCCGCTTAGGCCGTGCCCCAACATCGGCGACTCGGCACCGCAACGACGCAGGGGTCTTGCGTCGGGCTTGCGGCGGCAGGGCCGAGGCAGTCGCCGTTGCGGCGCATATTGCATCGTGTAGCCGGAGCGCGGCGTAGGTCACCGGATAGGGGCCGCCGAGGGCTGACGCGCACGTTCAGGCTGTCATCCTCGCCATATTTCGGGCATCACTTAGCTCGGTCAGATCGTTCTCGCGCTTTTAGCAGTTCTCAAGCGCCTGAATGAAGCGGCTACGCTCGCCTGTCATGGTCTCCTTCCTTTGTTCATTATATCTCGGACCGGTTCCGACAGCGGCAGTGCGGGCAATCCATTCAGGCAACCCTGCGCCATTCTGAACCGCTATAGGTTCATCGTGACGTCAGGGGAAAAGCGCCAATCGCAGTGATGCGCCTTTCGGCTGTGGCGGTTGCGTTTTAAGCAGTCCCTTGGAATCGCAGTCGGTAGTCATGGGGCGCACATAGATGACCGGCGCGTCTCGGGATCGCGGACCATCATCGCGGTTCAAACGCCAACCAGTGACTAGGTTGCTGAAATATGGCTTTCACGGACTTTGATGTAATCGCTGTAAATATGTCTTTATCACAGCGTAATTTACCTGTCACATTGGTTAAGTTCGTGGACTGGTCAGAACATGGACGGGCCGACCATGCCGCAAACGCCAATTGTACCGGGGGACGGATTACGCCGAGCGCGATCGCGCATTCGTCGACCTTCGTCAGCCGACTTCTGGCGCGGGCCAGTCGATATATCGCCTCACTATCTCATTGATCGAACTAATCGCCGCCGCGAGCGGGGGCAAATTGCGCTGCTCTGATTGTGTCGGCATCCGCTGGGTCTTCCGAGGCCACCGCCCGTATGACACGAAGGGCGGCCGCATAAGGCCGCACTATGATCAGCCACGCTGCCTGAGGCCGGCGAATGCGAGGCACCCGCAACTCCGCCCTCTGAAAACGAATGAGGACTCGAGGAATCTTGCAGCCCGTTTTCCCCGGCTTGGGCAGGGGTCTACTTGCAGACCGTCCACCGCCGTTGTATGGCGCTGGAGCGCGACGGTCGAGCAACGCTTGGCGACGCTTGACACATGAGCCCCTATCTTGCGGCGTCGATGCGAGGTTTTGTTCCTAGCGTGCGGCCTTCCGCGCCACAGCTCCAATTCCCTTGCGATCCGCGCGAGAATCGAAAACCGAATGGCGTGACGCTTCCATCGCAACATCAACGAGGATGCCGGCGCGACTTTCCGGAAGCACTGAGTCGGATATGGAAGATGGTGCGGGGCAAGGCCGATGCAGGCCATCAGGCTCTCCGCAGGGGGTTCCCGAGCTGCGACGTGCCATTCTTGCAACACCCGCGCTCGACTTTGCTGACAAACGCTACGCATATTGGCTATAGACACCTATCAGCTCCTATATATCGTGCAGCTCCTCATCAACTCTCCTGATTTATCCAAGGATGAAGCGCACTGTGACGAGTGCCCAGTCGCAGGCTAACGCGTGCCGTCAGGCCCCGCGATACATCTTGAACACGAATCGTCGCGGATGCCAACGATCTGCCACTGGCGCGTTTGCTTTGCCGCACAGCTCAGCTGGGCAATGCCGACGACTGCACTTGATCCGCTTGATCTGTCTGTCCGGTTGCTGGATATCGATTCCCGCCACACGTCATGCGGCCTCCTGT
>Ga0163217_1008624_pt1 | contig 11186 bp, 12 predicted proteins | sample SynspAceP_FD_185933 | JGI IMG/M metagenome (GOLD analysis project Ga0163217, IMG submission 185933) | Saline lake microbial communities from Ace Lake in Antarctica - Synechococcus sp. Ace-P (PacBio error correction) | ecosystem: Environmental > Aquatic > Non-marine Saline and Alkaline > Saline ... | reverse complement strand
GTGTGTGACCTGACCTTTTCATACACCCACCGCCTCAGCTTGGTGTATTCTCCGATGTGAATGACACCAACAGCCTCGAGAACTTCGGTTAGCGCCGTGGCGGTGGAAGAAGCTGGGCCGGGATTGTGATTGCCACCAGAAGCCGGCAGTGAGCCAGGCCGAAACTGGTCGAGGCGAGTCGAGGTGAGATGGCGGACGATACTTTCTATGACCGGAGTACGACCGTTTCACTCATCCCGCGATCCGGGACGGCACGAAAACTGGCACCTTGTTGTTATGACCGTCGGCCCGTTGTACACCTCTGGCGGCGAGCACCAAACGAAGCCCGCTGGCCCAAAAGTGAGGCGATTGTTCCACAAGTTGATCACCTCCATTCACCCTGCAGATTGAGCATGCAGACGGACGCGCGTGCGGTGGTTGATCCGTAGGTCGGTGGCCTGCCCGGTCTTTCTTGTGCTGGTTCGCTCCTACGCCCTGATTCAAGCCGCGATGGTTGGCGGTCACCCTGTGGCACAGCCGGAAGATCCGGCGTAATCCACTGGGCTCGGCCACCTCACTGGAGCACGGGAGCCATGCTTGGCTTCTCGCGTTTCGCCAGTCATGCGGCAGCTGGAGTCGTTGTCATGGCCCGCTCGGGTTTCGCTGCCAGCGGGCTGGTGCTGCACAGCTGGGGCGGATGGCATTCTTGAACAACTGCACACCGCCAGCCCTTATGCGTTGCCTCAGCGCCGCGTTGGCCTGTGGGGCCAAGGGCTGGACAGTAGGCGCTTCCACGGCTGCCTGCCAAGGTTCTTGCCGCCGCCGGGGTGAACCAGCTCGACGCCCGCGGTTGTGAACCGTGCAGCCACGTCAGGGGGGGCGTGGATCCCTGCGGTTGGCGGCCGGACCCCTCGCCATCGCCAGCCTCGAGCCAGCCAGGTTGTTCTGGCCGCAGGAAGCGGTTTTGTGGCCGGAAGTCGTGGCATCTTTGTGTCCACCTGCGTCCACACGCGGCTGGGGCCGAGTGTGTGATTGGTCAGGGATGCGTTCCGCCTTGGAACCCTGCTTGAGCAGCGTGGCGGCGCAGGCAGCCCCAGGGTCTGCAACGCGTGGCTGGCGCCGGGCGGCCCCGGATGGCCAGGTCCGCCGCGCTGACGCAGACGCCTGGGATTGTTGATGCTGGCCTGGCCCGCTGGGGGGAGCGGGGGCTTTATTGGGCAGATCACACTGAGTGCCCGTCGGCGGACTGGTCTTGTGCCTCGCCCGATCCACACGCGGATGGAGCAAACGCTTTGCGCCGAGGGGCTGCGCTGCTGGATCAGCCCTTCGCGCGTGTATGCCGACTATCGCCGAGGTGGCGGTGCCTTCTGCGCGATGCGGGCCTTTGTTGTGTCCGTGCGCGGCGCGCGGATTGTGGAGTTTCGCGGGCTTCAGTGGACGTTCGCAACGGCTTCGGCGCTTGCCGAGCAGGCTGGACTGCTGATCTTGGGTCGCCGCCCTGAGCGTCAGAACAGAAAGCGTATTACCGCCTCGCCTGATCCTTCGCCCTTTGGAGTGCTGCCAGCGGTGACGGCGCGGCAGTCAGCTTCTCCAGTACGGCTGATGCCGTCGCGATCGAAGGGCCGGGGCGCCGATGCGTTCGGTTGTCAACGTGGGGGTTGGCCATTTGCCGTGATCAGGCCACCGAGTCCGTGCTCGGGACGAGAGTCGGTTTTGAACATCATCGCCAAGCAGCGCGAGCAGGGCTGGGGAAGCCGAACCAGATTCTCCGGACGGATGATTATTGGAGAACAGTGCGGCCAGCACAAGTTTCTGGCGATCGATTACGGCCGATGTCGCACGTTCTCATGTGGCGCCAGCGCAGAAAGGCCCTCCAGATCGACCTTTGAAGGCGTGTTATGCTCCGTCCGGTTGAGTCTAGTGTAGAGGCCCTGGCTGTTGTCGATAGTAGTACATCCGTTTGGGGACTCAATTCGACTTTCAACGGCCGCCCGCACGTCTCCCAGCGGGATGGCTTCACCAACTTGCATGTACTCAGAGTATGGCCAATTTTTTTCACCGGGGGTCTTTCCCGGGGGGGGGCCCCCCAAAGACGATCGGAAAGCTCCTGCTTGACGGCCTCGGTGCGACCGTAGGCGTAGAGGGCGTTGGCCTTGAGGGGGACCAACGATCGGATTGATGTAGGTAGTCCGCTGGTACTCTGTGTGTTTGGATTTCGTGGTGCGGGCACTCACCGACCCGAAGGAATCACATTCCACACATCGGTGTTGGCTGTGCATGTTGAACCAAGCACGAGCAGGTCTTGATCGGGTATTCGACCAGCGGACCAACACGGCATTGCTGAGCGGGTGCTGGTCAACAGGACTTCGTCGCGCAAGCGATAGCAGACAGGGGAGCCGCAAAAACAAGGCCACGCTGAGGCCAGACGCGATGGCAAAACACGGGCCAGGGAGGCTCGGCTTGGGAGCGTCTTGGATTGGAATGGAGGCTGACGATGCCGAGGGGCGTTAAAAGCGTTGGTTCCCAACCCACTGAGTGTGGGCGCGTTTAGGGGGGGAGTACACAAATGGTATTGAATTCAACCGTACAGAACACATCTGCTTTTGGCATTCAGCGTCAGGGATCCCCGAGCCCGGCCGGCTGCGGACCAGTAGGCGGCCTGACCAGGGCGGGATCCTTAGTGCTCGGCTGAGCTTGTAGCGGAGGGCTTGCCGCCTCAACCAGGCGCCCAGGTGGAAATTCGAGATAATGAGCGGAAACGGCCGCGCGGCTGCCTGATCAGGCCCTCCTGCTTGAGCTTCCAGACAGGCTTTGCGGTAGGGTCGTCCTGCATCGCTTCAAGGGCTTTGGCGAGTTGCCCAGGGGCATTAGGGACCGTTCCCTGGCATCTGCAAAAAGAAGCCAAGGCCCACGGCGATTGAGCTCTTCGACGGCAATGGAGGCCGGCTGGCTTCTTTAGCTCCAGCAACCACCGCACAAAGACCGATCCGGATGGTCGGTATTCGACATCCAGCAGTGGCCCTGAGGCGGCTTGATGGCGATCCAATCATCCAGTGCTCGCCGCACTTGCTCACACGCCACCGGCACAGTCCACCAGGCTTTTTGCAGGATAGCGGTCCGCCGTTTCGATCGATTCGAGCCGGAAATCTTCGCCGGGCCCGCCACCTCCGCCAAGCCAAGGCAGAAACTGGGTCGGTTGAAGGCGTCGCAGCGGAAGTTCGAACAAAGCCTCACCCTGTGGAGAGGGCATACAGGTGAAACGAGCGGAGTTTATGAGCGCCATTGGGCGTGCCCGCAGCGGACCTGGGTGACAGCAGTCAGTTCGGACTCCATGCTGCGCAGACATTCGGCGCGAAAGAGCGTTGAAAGGCCCCTTTCTCAGTAGGCTGAGGGCTTCCATCGCGTCGTCAATCCGCCCTGAAACGGCACGAGCTGGCGGTTAGACGCCTCCTCGCGCAAGTAGGTCTTTCATGCTGGCCCTTCGGATGACTCCGGCCTGGCCTCCAGCACAGCAATGCGATCGGCGATGGCAGCACGGTGCTCAACCGGTGGGCGATACACATGGGGGTGCGTTCGGCGGTGATGCATGCTCCCAGGGGCGGTCTGGAGTCGCGCCCTCCGGTTCGTTGTCGACCGCCGCTCGGGGGCCTCATCGAGGAATCAGCACGGAAGAGTTCATTCTTAGAGAGGACCCTGGCCAGGCGATGCGTTTGCCAGTTGCCGCCGTAGAGGCGTTGGCCGCGCTCGCCACACACGTGCGTAGCCTCAGGAGTAGTGCGCGCTCGAAGCCGGCTGGCTTCAGCCAGCTGGGCGGCACGGGCTATCGCGCGGCGGTGGCCCAAAGCTGCCGTAGGCGATCGTTTTTCGGCCACGCTTGCCGTGGAACAGAAACACCTCCTGGAACTCACCATCCGATCCAGCGCCGCCGCAGGTCGTCCGAGCCTGAGATCAACGAATCGGCAACCCATCCAGAGCGATCTCGCCCTCGGAATCCACCCTTTCCGCTTAGAGCGGCAGCGCACTCCACCAGGTTGCTCTTGCCCGACGCGGTTACCGCCGACACGGATGCCGACGGTATGCAAGCTTGGAATGGTACAGGTGAAGTCTCATACAATTCATCCTTAAGCAGGCGGCGGTGGGCGAAGCTCGCACCCTGGCGGGCAATCCAGGCTTCCTCTGACCTCCTGCAGTGTCAAAGGGCTCCGCCATCACGCTTGGTGATCGCCATTGCGGTGGCGAGCAAGTCGGTACCACCGCGCTGCGAGGCCATCGCCGTCGCTAGTCGATCGAGGTGCGGCAGCGGTGGGAGCGGCCAGAGCGCGCTGGGTGATTAATACAGAAAAGCTGCTAGCTGCCGATGCAATCGTCCTCGCAGCGGCCGCTAGGCGGCGCATCACTAGTGATCGCCACGAAGGCGTACAACAGACATCGCGAACGGATCAGGGGATCGAGCCGCGAGAGGTGGATCGCGCGGCGGTTGCTGCGCCGGTAGGGCGTCGTCTTTAAAGGCACGATAACGACCGATTTGCCTCTAGGCTCTCTGCGATCGTAGCTCTTAGATCGTTTCAGCGATGCCGCCGAGATTGTTGAGCCAGGCTGCTGCTTGCAAGATTCACTGCCGCTTGTCTCCGCGCACGTCCCTGGTAGCGGGGGAGTCTAAGCTCGTTTCTGAATGACTCACAGCCCCAGAGGATACCGGATCGGCAGAAAAGTCGACCCCGGCCACCCCTGGGAGAAGCAGCCGCCATCGCCGTGCCCGACTGCCAGCCACAAGTGGTAACAAAGCTGCAGCAGTTCCGTTGGCGCCGTGGTCGGAGAAACCGCATTCAGCTGTTGATGTCGTTCATTGAGGATGGCCCAGACAGACGGGCCGCTGTGCGCCCTCGAAAGGAAGGGCCATGGCTCAAAGGCGCTGGAGATGTCGTACGGCCTCCAGGCGACAGCTCGTTTGCACGGTCTTGGGCGAGGTTGCGCCAGGCAGCCCGTTAGAGGTATTCGAACAGGGATCAGCGCTCTCCAGATGCAGGACGAGAGCACCCAGCAGGGCCAGTGGGAGGAACACCCACGGATAACCGTATCCCGGTGCGAGCCAGGCAGATTCCTGTTGTCTGGCACCCACATCGACCATACGCCGGCCGATCAGCACCGGTGGTGGGCATAGGTCGAAGAGTTATGTTGAGCATCGAGCGAGCGCCGCCAGCCAGACCAGAGCGCCTGTGGGGGAGGGACGCAGAATTCCCGTGGCCAGCAGACGCTGGAGGGTGCGAGAGTCTGGGTTGGCGATGGAGGCCATGGATGGGGTTGAGCGTTTGCCGGCAGGATGAAAAGCCATTCAAACCCGGCGGCGTTGGGCTGGCTGTTTGAACTGAGCTGTTTCCCTGGCCATTCCAGACTAGAACCAAATTGGGCTAGGATTGAGGCCATTCGCCATGAAACGCTCTGCTCTTACAAACCGCTACCAAGCGCCTGGAACAGCCACAACTTCAGCCGCACGCTCCCTCAGAGCGGCCCTTTTGCCCCGGAGCATCGACGAAGGTGAAGCTTTGCTTTGCTGCAGCCGCCCCGATCAGCTGCGCCGGCCTGGCCGTTAGGCCAGCAGAGCAGGATCACGAGCTGCTCCGGATATGCCGTTGGAGGCGCTGTCTGAGGCTTTGTGCCGCCAGGGATCGCTGCGGGGATCGGATTCAAGTGAATTGGGATCAAGATCCGAGTTTTCTGCTGGGTGGTTCCTGTGCTTTCGCTAAGAGGCTTTTCTTGGGTCTGGTCAGTTTAAACTTGGGCGCGGCCTCGCCTTGCGGACGGTGGCACATGTTTCAAAGAAGTTGAAAAAAAATCTGGGGAAAGTTGGCCCCAAGCAACTGAACAAATTCCAGCCATTGTTAGCACATCTAACTCTGCTAGCTATCCAATGCCCGCGCCTCATCGTGTTCCCTCTGTTTCGCTCCGGCGCAACGTCTTCGCTCGAAGAGCCCGACTCTCGATGGCTCGTCTGCGGCTCGCTCTCGGAATCGTCTATCTGCTGATAATTGCCATCTCGCATAACCAGTAGGAGCGTGCTAATATGATCGATACACTCTGTGATCCGCCCTCACCGTAGATAGCAGCCTATCCATACTCGCCCATGCCGAGAGTGCTCGCTCGTCAGGTTACGTCCCTCCTCTTTCTCATGTCGAAGTGGGCCATACGAGCTCCGACGCTGCCTCGCCTCTCGCTCCCTATCTGCTGACCTACACTATGATCCGATATGAACGCTTGCACCGCCGTCGCTGTGATCGCCGCTCCCGCAGGTGGACTTGCGCGTTGAGGCCACGGTCAGAGCCCTGGTTTCGATCTGCTCCACGAAGCAGGAACAGCGTAGGTTGTTCATGGCGCGAGGCGCCACCTGCTGGCGGCCTGTGAACCGCAATGAACCCGGCCAGGGCAGAGCCTAGGTCACGACCACGTCGATCTGAATTGGGCCCATGGCCTGATCAGGGAACCAGGCCTGAAAACAGCCAGGCAGCAACCTGCTGCCAGCCCGCGCGACGCTAGGAGCCACCAAACCGCTGGAGAAATCAACGTCAAGAGGCGATTGGCTCACAGCGGCTGGCGAAGTCAGTGCGGTCGTGGTCAGGAGGGTGTTCCAACGAGGTTCATAAGCGCGTGGAGGCGACTGATTTCGCAGTATCACTTGTTCACTCACGGACGATAGGCGCCGCAGGGAGCAAAGTCCGCAAGCACATTCCTCAGGGCCATTCCTGGCGGGTCGAGATCGCATGGTAGCTGTGCCGGGTGTCTCAAATGGGTTTCGGATATCGGCGCCGATGCTGTCGGATCCTGGTGAGCCCGCGACTCAGTTGGCAATCTGGCTCCCATTGCGTAGTGTTGGCGGGCTTCGACCACGATTACGCCACGCCCACTCTGCAATGCGAAAAGCTCCATGTGGCAGTCCGTGGATGTGTGCGTCTCTCCGTCTCCGCAGGACCACCTTGTATCGACTCGAGGGCGACGACGGTTCGCCACACTTCGTGCGCGATCATCGCCGCGTCACGCGGGAGCGACTCTCCCTGTACACGATTGACCCAGCTGGACCTGTTGCCAGTCTTCGTGTGCCATGGACCAACAGTGGGCATTCGTGCTGCACAGCAGTTCAGGGGCAGCGAGCGGCCAGGTTCATCTGACGCTGGCTTCGATCTCGCGACCCACTCGTCTTGCAGAATCTCGACCTGGCAGGGCGCCAATTTCCCTGTTCAGCAAGCATTCTGCGCGCGTTCTTAAAACCAGGTCGCTGTGGACGCTGCGTGGTTTCGTCAGCCTGTCGCAGATGGTTTGGGTTGATGTCGGGCATTGGTGCGGGCCTCCCATCAAGTCGATCGGCATTGCCCACCGTGCGCTTTCCAGCAACCGGGAGAAGGACACGCTTTCCCTTGATCCTGTCAGGGGCACAGCATGGCGTCACGCTGCCGTCCGGCACGGCGGTGCGACGATCCGGTGGACGTAAGCCTCACTGTCGAAGGGAATGGTCGTAGTGTTGCATCACCAGTGGTGATTGAGCCTCGACATCCAAGCGCGGGGACGTGCACATTCCGGTGGCCACCAGCACATTTCACCTAGACCGCTTTGCGCAGCCTTCTCGACGTGTGCGCTCTGGCGCTGGTTCTGCGGCACGTCTCAATTGAGGAAGCGGCCACGTTCGTAGCCATTGGCTGTTCAAGGGGCTTCAGAGGACCGCAGGGGATGCCCCTTGGTTGCGAGCAAAAGGTATGATCACTCCCTTCGCGTCGCTATCGGCCTCAAGAACACGGGTAGGGCTTCGAGTTTCTGGGATCATTGCGGGAAGATGTGCGCGGACGGAATTGGTTCGCTCGATTCGGCCCCTTTTTGGCGGCTGGTGACTTCAGCTGGATCCTTAGAGATATTTTGCGGGAAGGAGCCTGCGATCTTTCCGAGGCGGCATCTGGTTGGACGGAAACCAGACACTTGGCAGCTGCTAGGGGAGTTGTTCAAGACCCAGTTCGACGTCGTCGATGGAAGCCCATGCCGCACAGCATTCATCGGCTTCGCTCGAGCGCTCCAGGCTGCGAAAGTCCGGAGAGGTCGAGCGTTCACCTGCCGCATGTGTCCTGACCCCGGCCAGGATGTACCGACCATAACCTGAACAACCAACGGCTTCAAGCCTGACGATCTGGATCACTGGAAATCGTCGCCGCGTAGGTATCGGGCAGAATGCGCACCTGGGCAGTTGGTGGCGGTAGGTGTTGTAAGCTTCGGCAACCTGCAGGGCGGATGGCCGGTGGGGGTTGCAGCACCAACACCTGGGGGGTGCGTTGGTGGATCCAGCCTGCGAGAGCAGGGCCAGGGAAAGGGGCGGCTGTCTTTGCCGGTTCCTGTCTGGGCCTTGGGGCCAACCAGATCGGCGGGCCGAGAATCAGCTCAGGGATGGCAGCCTTCTGAATCCGTGGTGATGGCAGGAGTGGTGCTAGGCCGCAGAGGAAAGACAGCGCTTAACCGAGTTTGCTCGCTGGAGGGCCGGAAAGTAGAAGCGTTTTCGATTCTTCAACGTCGGCCGATTGGCCAGATTCAATGGTTCTCAGGGCCTCCGCGAACAATCCTGCGAGATTCCTGCGCGCGGTTGCTGTGGGCTGCGCTATTCAAGGGCGGTGGCAGGAAGGGATGCCAGGCAAATCAGAAATCGGTGTTCAGGCTGCCGGTTGGCTGGTTGGGGTCCGAATGAGCACGCGAAGCTCTCGCCGCGGAAGGCTGCTGGGGTCACGGAAAAAAAGATTGACGAGGCTTAGGCCTGGTGAGATCCTTCAACACAGGCGGCAAGTGATCCCAATCTCTGGCCGATTCGACCTTGATGCAAGACTGCCTTGCCTTATCAAAGGAGTGCAGTAAATCATTGTATCACTGTATTACCGCGGGTTGCGGCTGAGCCCCGCAAAAGCGCATGGCGTTTGGGATTCCCTCACTTTTACGTGTGCTTCTGATTTGCAACATTTCTGGGTAGCCGAAATCGAGATGGCGCTTCCCGATTCCGGATGGCTTCGGTGTTGTCGTCCGTTGCGGGAGGGCCACTGCTGATTGGAAGCTTTGAGTCCGAGCTGTTGATCAAGAAGTCTTGACTCAGAGCTGTTAACTCAGAACTGTTGACACCCGGCGTGTCTGAACTCGGACCGCCGGCTTCAGCATGGCCTCGAGTAGTCTGGAAGCAGTTCTGGCGCCTGGGTGCGTTGGACTGGTTGACACTCAGGCAAAGGCCGCGGAAAGCAGGCCTGGGCACGCGCGCAGGCTGATTTCGGCCAATCTTGTCGTGGAATGCAGCCGGTCCTGGATTGTTGCTGCATTTCTGCAGGCGGGTGGGAGTGGCCGCAATGTTCAAAGCAGAGCCTCGGGGCGGTCGTCGAGCGATTGGCGGCCGAGCGTGGCTTCTGCCACCCTTTGGATCCCGGAAGCATGGAGGTCAGATAAGGGTCATCGGGTTGCGTCGAGCAACCCGTTCAGTCTGTCCATCAGCGCAGCGAGAGCCTCCTTTGGTTGCCTTGTTTGTACAACCCTTAGGGTCCGCGGCCTCTTTCTCTGCCGATTCGGCTGCGATCTGATCCGGTAGCAAGAGCAGGCTTCTTCCACGCGGAGCCTGGCACCAAGGAATGCCTCACAGAATCACCTTTCTCACACGATGCACAAGCGCGCAGCCGTCTCTCCGCTTTTCAGGGACGATGCCGCGCACTCGTCCGGCGGCGGACAAGCTCCAATGCCCTCTCCGAGGACCTCTGGGGCCATGGACGTTTTTCGATCCTAAGCCAAGATGAAGGGCGGCGTTGCCGAAGGAAGTTTTCAAGCGGTACAGAAACGATCAAGGAAGGCGGCAAGCTCGACCGGTTCGGTCAGCCAACGTTCGGTGGCCCAGGCCATGAAGGGAGAGTGGGCACCGAGCGGGGCGCGCTTCAATTACGCCCACGTTTTTTACACCACTGGACCAACTGCACGCTGAGAAGCACGACGGTTCAGTTTCGTTCAAACGGGACGGTTCGACTTTGACCGAGTTCACGCAAGGGGTCCTGTGTTTGCAGGCGAACCGATTGGGTCCATCCTTACCAACGGCGTATTCGCTCCAACGTTGAGCCGGTGGGATACACCGGCTGACATCACCGTTCCTGCCTGTTTGATGGAAACCCGAACGGGAGTACCATTTTGCATCCCCAACGGTTGTTCATCATCTTGACAGGAGAAGCTTCTTGACAAGAAACCCCCTTTGCTGCGCTCCACGCGGCGATAAATCGCTCGAGGGCCCCACGCCTGCTCAAATTGATCGGGTACTCTCTAAGGACGTGCCCGGTCAATTCACTAGATGTGGCGCTGGAGCGGAGGAATTATCCTGGTCGACATGCGCTTTCGTTTCACTGCCGTCCCGATCTCTGCTAGGCCGGCCGCACGGTTGTTCGTGTCATCTTCGTCGGCCAAGGGGCAGCAGTTCGCCGGATCACTACTTACGGCGCCCAAATCCCCCAACGGGTTGCAGGTGTTTATAGCAGGACGTCCGAGCGCCCAGATGATACATCTCGGCATCCCCCTGCCAAGACACGCACACAACGAAGTAGGCCAGGGCAAGTTCCTCGAGTCTGGCTCCCTTTCTTTGAGGCCGCTCACCTCGTGGCCCCTCGACACAATCACAGCAGTCCCATACCCATGACGTTGCGAACATCATACGGCCGCAAGCAGTCTCGGCGATGAACTGCTGACTCTCGCGCGACTGCCACGCGCTCCCCTCTGACCGGGGCCCATCACACTAGCTCCGAAGATTGTTCCTCAACTGGTCCGTGGGCAATGCCACCCAGGCGGAAAATCTGCATCTTCCGACCGCTTGACGCGACACCCGACTATTAAAAACATGGTTCTGCTGTTTTGCGGGGCTGTGAACTCGGAGTGCGAGCATGCACTTCTAATGGGTCCGCTGCTTGGCGAGCCGTTGTCGCCACCGCGCGCAATGTCACCGCCTCCGGGTACACGAGGCGCGCCGGCGTTCATTTTCGTCCTATTCAGGCAGCCAATCGAAGGGGGTCTACAAGCGATTCTCACGGCGAAGTCACCAGTTCGTTGTTTTCTGCCGTGCTTTGATTGCACCGTGTCGACACTCTGCTCCGGAATTCACCCAAAGATCCAGGGTCGCATAACCGCCACTTCCGCCTTTGCCTTCACACCGGCACACCGGGCTTCGAATTCCGCGC
>Ga0163217_1045240_pt1 | contig 11187 bp, 7 predicted proteins | sample SynspAceP_FD_185933 | JGI IMG/M metagenome (GOLD analysis project Ga0163217, IMG submission 185933) | Saline lake microbial communities from Ace Lake in Antarctica - Synechococcus sp. Ace-P (PacBio error correction) | ecosystem: Environmental > Aquatic > Non-marine Saline and Alkaline > Saline ... | reverse complement strand
CGCCGGGGCATCGGCCTTGTGTTGCGTAGACACGGTTTTAGGGGCATCTGGCCGGCAGGCATTGGACGTGCCAACCCTGTCCTCTTCGGCCAGACCAAATTGCCGGTACTGACCAGAGCGCCTATGCGGAGCTTCTTCAGGTGGCATTTTGTCTGCCTATTTTCAGTAACTATTCGCTTCAACCCACCTGTTTGCAGAAAACCTGTCATTATCAGACCTACCCCGGAGGATGCCCGCCAGTTTGATCTGGGCCGGTGGAGCAACTCCTGTGCTTCACGCGGGCTTGACACCCGCACATTACGTCCACGTGCAATTTGCAAGTCCCCTTTAACTGCTGGAGAGAGGGTTAATCTGATGCAATTGCCTTGTACTCTTACACATATATTCCACCAATATATGGCGTGTCTCTGCAACGCGACTTTCAAATGCGGCATTGCGCAGATTTTGCCAGCAGCGCGGCCACCAGATTACGTGTGTACACGCTGATCTGGGAGAGGTGATGTGCCGGGTGGCTTTGAAGACTGATGGCCGCCGGTCAAGGGCCGTTCTCCATCATCGTCGAATTCAATGAAAAAATTCACCAGCCTGGGGGCAGAGGGCATCTGGCTCGCCGCACGGAATCGAGATCCGTCAGATTTGCATATCAACAATGATGCCCCGGGGACTGGGATGTACTTACTATGCAGCCGACCCCTGGCTTTTGAAGACAAGGCCCAGAACCTGCGCAACCCGCTGTTCATCGCTATTGGGGCGTTACAGCACTTTGCCGTAATACTGAGCGCCGCATATGGTTATTTTCCCCTCGGCGGTTGGCACCGAGATCCGTGAGTGGATCTCCTCGAGGTTGCCAAAAGCCCTTGGTTCATGAAACACTACCGTTACCGCCGGATTCGAAGAAGCCGCGCTTTTCACTGCTTTGCCCTCTTCCTGGCATCGCGGTGTACGCCGCGCACGCTCGCTCGAGGAATGCTGAGATAGGTGCCCAAACCAGCGCAGCGCTTGCGCGCCGAGTTTCGGGCATGGCGGGAAAAAGGAATCTATTGCTGCTGCAGTCGGGCTCCGGTTCAAGACCAAAGGGGGCGTGGGGACCGCTCATCCCGCCCTGGCGGCGCTGCCGGCCAAGTTGCGCGCAGGCGTACCCGCTTGATCGCTGACGGCCAGGACGATTGCCAAGCCTTTCCAGCTCCAGGCAGTGCCGCAGGGGCGTTCAGCCGGCTCCAGGTGCTCTTTTTAAAGGCGTCGGGATTGATGTGCCACCGCTTTTGCATGGTGCCGATCTGACTCATCCATCCGGCGTATAACGAAAATACCGGCACGGTTATTGTTGGAAGCGCTGGTTGCAGGTTACTCCTTGCTGGTTAGCCCGAGAGTGTTTGTCGTATGCGCCAACGGTATCGAGGAGGGCGGTGACTGTTTGGATGGGTTTTTGCCGAGACCCCTTCGATGCAAATCGCGCTGCAACGACATCCCTTGCAGCAGATGCTGGTAAAAGGACCGAAATGCCGCCGGCGAGCGCTTGGAGTCGCGCGCGGGGCAATTCGCGGACTTTGCTGATCGTGTCTTATACTGTCAGCCCTGCCGAAACATGCCGCCTGTAGTGTGATATGTGGGAGGCGCGGTTTGACTCTTGCATGTGTACCGAATCCTTTCGCCAGCTCCTGTGAGGCCGGTCGCGATCCCTTTTGTGGAGTACGTAGCGCTGCAGGCGCATCAGGTTATTCCGTGAAACTGGAAGCACGCCGGCCACGGCCTGCGCTTACCGAGGGTGGCGGCGGCACGGCTGGGGTATTTCCGTCAAGATTCATCGCGCTTGCCGTCGGCGGGGGCTGAGGATCGTCCAAGACGATCTGTGCAGCGGGCGCTTTAACTACAGAGATCTATTCGATACACGCCGATATATTTAAATAAAAAAAAAAAGTAAGTAATAATAAAAATTAACACTTTACAAAAGTAAGTAGAAAGACAACTAAAACAAAAAATGAAGGAAACCTAAAAAATACAAAAACAACTAGAAAACAGACGGCAAAATTTTGACATTAGGTTAATTAAACTGAAAAAATAATTTTATACCAAATCATTATACATTTTTTCCTATTGAGTAATGTTTTTCCTAAACAACATTTTTGCCCACTTAAAAAAAAAAAACAGTAATTCCAATACTACTATTATCTTCAATCGGCAATCATAAAACTAAGGAACAAAAAGATACATAGTGTCGCCGTGTTGCGTAACGAATGTTAAAGAGAATAGGCTTTTTAATGAATTCAAAATATGTGTAAGGAAAAATCCACAAATTAGCCTATCCAATTCAATTATGTGGGCAGCTATTATGTATTTGCTGAAAAATAAAGCATCACTTTTCAAAAAAAGACTATTGCTTAGAGATTAAGCATTAATTAGAAAAATGACATATATATTAACTACGAAGGAGAGGGAATAAAATATTTATTTTATGAAAAAAATAGTTTCAAAAAGATATTGCTCTAAAATATTATTATCCAATATAGCCTTGTCTCTTCTCGTTTGTGTTACTTGGCTTTTTTTACTTTTCTGGTATCAAAACCAAGAATACGCTAGGACGAATTAATGTTTGTCCAAAATAACGATCGGTAAAAACATTCTCCTTTGTAGGGGGAAAATTTTCAAATATAGAAAGAAAAATCTAATTGCAAAAACTCAGGGAAAGCTTGGAAATTAAGAATACGGAATTTACCACTGCCATTGGTAGATTATATATTAGCTCAAGCGCCCGGAACTCGGTGCGTGCATCAGGGGAGGTGGCAGGACGATATGGAGGCGCTTGAGCCGCCGCCGTGTGTGTCCGGACCGTGACCGCTCGGTGGCTTATGCTGGTGCGCTATATTAAGGCCGCAATCGCGGCTACCAGGCACTCCTTCATTGTTTACTGAAGAGCTGGCGCCGGACCATGTCGCTAGCCTGAAGATTACAGCGTCAAAACTGGCTTGGCTACCGCCGCCTTACGCCAAGGCTTTTCAAAGCGGGCGTTGATCGCGGAAGTGGCAAGCATTGACGCGGCGCATGCACCTGGCCGGCGTCAATCATCGGGAGACTGTTTATATCTGCCACTTTCTGCTGGCATCTGGATCAGGCCGCCTACGCCCGAGCAGTTCAAAGCTGTTCACTGATCGACTGCACGTGCGCAGATCAGACCTGCTGTGCCGCCGCCGTGTTGTCCGCGACAAAGAATCTGAGCCTGGAGCTGTACTTTTCGGCGATCGTTGCATGCGTTCAGATGTGTTGTGAGCTCGCGCGACAATTGCTTGGTTTCGTAACGGCAGTGGCTAGTTTTGCGCGGACCTTGCGCGAGGTTAGTGGCTGAGGAGGCCAGTATTGCTGAGCATGTGCTGGAGCACAAGAGCCGCGCAGTTTGCAGCACGCTTCTCTGTGTCGGCAAAGATATTTGCGAGCAAGGTGCCGATGCAATTTGGATCAGGGCTTGCGACCTTAAACCCCGAAGTACGGCCACTGGGACTCGTGCGCCTTTCTCAGTTGCCGAGAGCCTTTGTCGATCCTTTAGATACCGGTTTTTTGCTCCTCGAAGGAGGAAATCAAGCATACTCTACCTCTCAGCGGAACCCTATCAAACGCTGTGCGTGTAGCACTACCACGCTCTGCGAGGTGGTGCCGGCGCTATTATAATCGTTCAAAAGCGGGTTTTATGGTAGCACGGCGCGGGCAAGTTTAATCTGCGCGCCCGCCTATATAGGCGGCCAAAGGATCACGGGCCGCAATGGGGGAAAATCTTGCTGATAATTTTTCACGGCCTGGGGGTATTCCATCGGCAAAACCGTGTGAGTGGGATGTGTGGGCATGCGAGCGGTCGGCAACGGCTCTTTCCTGCGTGGCGACAACACTCTCGCGCTCCCCTCCCCCCAATGCGGACTGTATTACCGAGACCTGGCGGGCACGGCCGGATTCTGGCGAATATCGCTCACGTGGACTGGTTCGATATCCACGACTTCGTTCTTTTATCGTCCTTGTGGTGTCAATCATAGTGTCACCTCGAAAATGGAGGTTACGGCGCACGCCCGCGCATGATGCAACGACCCATTAGTTCGGCAATAATTGATTTTGAACAGTGGCCCTCAAAACCCAACGGAACTATCTCACTGGGTCAATATAGAAGAAAAGGCCTTTCCCTGATGTGTTTCATGATTGACTGCCCAGCGGCAGCTTTCTGGTGGGGGCCGGTGCCTTGGAGTCACCGCTCATTCAAGGATCTGGCGTGCCTGGACAAATTGGGCAAACAGGTTGCTGACGGCGACGCAGCGCCTTGCGCTTTTACAAGGATTATGCCGAGTGCGCGCGGGCTGACAGCGGCAGACAAGAAGCGTCCTCGCACGCCGTGGTGCAGAATTTCATTCCGGGGGAGCGCTAATGAACCTTTTCGGCTTTTATTGCGGGCAATGCCAGGAAGTTAACGTTTCTGAAGCAAGACGCAAAAAACGGACTAGACTCCTATTGAATCGCTTTGGGGACCGTTACCTGGGCCATTCCAAGTAGGCCGGCTCAGATTCATAGACCTCGCTCGGCTCAACCGGCTGGAAAAAGCGTGCGTTCTGTCTGAGTGTCTTGAAACTCTCGCTCGACGCCAACGGCGAGCCCTTTTCAGAGTTTTGCTATGAATCTCTCAACAGGCGGCCGCGGATGACGCAACGTGGATGCGACCACGTGTTTACGCCCCTTGGCGAAGCCAACAGACTATTCCATGTACATGAGGGAAGATGAGATATTCGCGCTCGATACAGCGTTTGCGCAATCATGAGGTATTCCAGGCGTGATTGATTGCAGCGTTTTTTGATTCAGCGGATGTGGCTGGCCACGGCAAGGCGAGTTACTGGCTGACCGCCGGAAAAATCATTAATGAAACCTAGTAGACTCAGGACCCTTCTACTAAGCCTTGAGCCTTCTGGTGATTGAACGTCTCGGGGTAGACGACTGAATTTGTGCCCTGTGCGGCTGATCGCCCAGGACCTGAATCACTCTCGGCGGCCGCTCTGGATACGCGCGCTGCATAAGCCGAAGGAAGTATTTGCACCACTATGCCTAAGCTCACTTCTAAGCACATCTTTCTGGAAAATATTGATGATGTACTGCGGAGCGTGGGGCACGCTGATTTCGATCTAGGTATCGTACACGACTGCCCTGCCTTGGCTTGGCCAGCGTGACAAGATTACTTTGACCTGAGGAGTTTTGTCGTGACGCGAAAAGAGAGACACGGTAGGCGATACGCCCGGCCAGAAGTTTACGCTTTTTTTTCTGTGCTTATCTCGGTCGGCAGCGGAGTCCTGGGAGTGACGAGTCGCGTGGCGGTTTACTGCGCTTGATTATTGAGCGGATCTAGGTGTATCTAGTTCTGTCTAAAATGTGATAAGACGCGTATTATTGTTTTCATTTACAATAGTGCCGCGTTTTCTGCTGGAGTATATGCAACAGCCCCGGTCTGACGCTAGAATCTCGGCTCGAGTCTTTTATGCAATTGCATATCCAGAAACTTATTTCGAGGATCAAAAAACCGCAGATGATGTTCGATTACCCTCGCTCCGGGTCAAAAGCGCAGACGCACGCCTCGCGCTGCAAAGCTTATTGGTGCTACACCTGCAGGATGGCAACATTCTGTTGCAGCGCTGCGTTTGCGCGTACTTCCCAGCAGCGCTTTGGTCGCGGCTTGTGCGTAGAGCGGGATGTGGGCAGGCACGGTAGTGGCTCGCAGCTGTTTGTACGCCTGCCGCCTCAGCGTCATGCCCAGCGCGAGCTTTGATGGTTTTGCTGCGCTACATGACAGCCCGCCCATCTCTGATAGCCCGCGACTATTCTAGGACTCAGCGCGGCTCGCGACATTCTCAGAAAGGATGGTGCTCCGCGTTATTTTGCACTCGTTATCTTGGAAGGCTCAGGAGAGCTCTGCACGTCTTGTTGGACGCGCTGACGGGCCAGTCTCTGGCGATACTGCGGCACGAGCTGCTCGCAAGGCGCTAGCACGCATTGGCGCGCATGCAATCGTGCCGGGGCTGAGGCAAACGACCTGCATCTGGGTAATTCTTCATGAGTGCAGGGCGATACAGCTCTAATGTGATCGACATTTGGGTGGTACTTGCCATCGAGCAGGTCAGCCCAGAATCGAGCCACCTGACGTTCGCAACAGGCCCGAAAAGAATATCTGGCGATCTTTTTTTGCCCAGTTGGACATGGCATTGGGACTGCCCGGTGAGGTGAGCTGTTACTTGATTCACTACCTCCGGGTTACGCTGAAGCGCTCGATCAACCCGGATCGTTTGATCAAGGAAATTGGACGCGTTCTCGGTCACAGCTCAGCTGGCAGACTGGCTTACGCAAGGCTTGTGCGTGCATGCAAGTCCCGAGACCCGTACTTGGTGGCATTTGCGCCACACTCCCCGTCCCGAGTTGAGGCCCGTTGCTGGGAAAGCGGCGGATCACCTTTTTTGAGTCGAGCACACCCAATTAAAGAGGCCTCCCAGTAGCCGTGGTTTACTTTTGGCTCAGAGAGCGGGAGCAGAGTCAAAGGATCCGTCGTTCAAACGCAATTAACATCAGGGGCGTTGGGCACTGGGTCTGATCCCGTTTCTGGCGCCCTAGCCTGGCCCTTTCCGCTGCCGCCAGGCGTCTGCAGAATTTCATGGCATATTCCTACACCTGCGGCTCTTGGGCGATGGAAATGGGAGGAGCTTCGGTTCGGCCCCGCTGCGGCGGCGTGCCTGGGCTGATATGTAGTTCTGCCCGCTGGCGCCAGTCTTTCGAGTCGGGGCGCCAGGATTTGCCACACTCCAACAGGGCGAGGCCATTGCGGGTCATGGTGCGCCAGTTGGGTGAGGCAATAGTCATGGTTGACTCAAGGCCCCAAACTTGCCGGCGCCGACCGAGTGTGCTGTGACGCAGCGGCTCATGGCATAGTGCACAGGAGTGCATGGCCGCATGGTCAGAGTGGATCGCGCCGGCTTAGCCGATAACTGGGCCTGCGAAACAATGGGGGGGCCCCCAGGTCCGCTGGCCGAGTGGCTGGAAGCTCATACTACTGTCTGACCTGCTGCATGGCACTATGTAGTTTGGTCACGGATACGCAATGGCTAAATGTCATAGCGACTGGTCGAACTATATCCGTGTAAAATCCGTGCTTTATTACTGACCGCTAGTTCTCTATGGCAAGGCAGTCCGGGCACTCCTTCTCGGACTCTCTTGGCGCGCTCAGCCATGACCTTCCCGCTCCGCATCTATCATCGATGTGTGCAGTTGTATTGCCGCGTGGAAAGAGGAGGCGCGGTTTGTGGTCGTGAGCAAGCATGCCAAGACCGTCAGCCGTAACTCAAGAACCTGTCTGGAACAGGCGCGCGTATCACTCCGGGCGGTTATGATGGAATAATGCGTAGACCAACCGGCACAGTCAGCATTTTTGCGGCGCTCCGTCTGTATGCAAGTCGCCTTACTGGTATGCCGCCGGATCGTCGCTGGAATGCCACTCCGGGCATATCGTTCCGAATTTACAAATGCCACCCCCAGTGCCACATACGTCAAGAGTCCCTTGGGTTTTGGCCCCCTTTGGAGCAGGGTGGTTTTGATGCCAAGAAGGTGCGTCTGGGAAGCCTGTCGAGCGACAAACGGGCCCACGCGTCGGCCCCAGACGCCACTACGCGACTTGCTCCGGTCAAGGAAATATCCCGCAGATATGGGTATCGATCGGCTGCAGAGATACGGCGGAAATACGCCACATCCATTTTTCCGGCCTTAGTGGCGTGATGAACGCCAAGATCCACAAAGATCAAGGAGTCAGACCGCTCGGTACTTCCTCGGTGGGCCCTGTTACGCGCGGAGGCTCGGTGAGTACCTGGGTTCGAGATGCTCGATGGTGAGTTCAAGGTCATGGCAGCGCCCCGGCGCCGCCGCCAAGTATCGATCTCGCGGTCTGGCCTGTAAAGTTCTCGAGAAAACTGGCCGAGTCCTGTATTGGTCTACAACTACCTCGATTATTGCCAACGTGATCTCGCTTGTTTTCTCACGCCGCTACAAGGGAAAACGGCAAGGCGCTTTTAAGCTTGTCGCCCAAACCTGCTCGGAGATGGTCTTCAAGAAATGGAGCCCACAATGCGTGAAGGTTGCTGAAACAGTCTGCCCTCGTATCTAGAATTCTCCCCTCATATTCATACTGCGCGCCAGCATGGCAATGGCGGCGTCGAGTTTCGAGAATAAGCCTGAGACGTGGATGTATGCTTTGACTTTTTTTATAAGTACAGAGTCTTGAGTGCTAAGATTTTATGTGCGCGAGAACCGGTGCAGAGATCTTATTCCGCATTGACCAGGTGCTGTGCTCGATGCCGACGCATCCATAAAACCATCATACCCAGCGCATTAATTGCTCTGTCCCTCGAAGTTCAAGAGAGCTATTTTCGTCATTGACAGCCGGCGCTCCGGCGACGCGGAGGTTTACTTCGGTGGGTGCAGCCGCATCTATATCTCTGAGCTAGAACGGCAGTGCGTCTTTCTCAGGATCGAGAAAATGGATAAGCATGTATCATCTCCTCGGCCTCCATAGTCTTACCAGCAATTAGAGACATCATTGCCGCCCCTCTGTTGCGCAAGGCACGCGACGCTCCTCAGTGGAAGCTGATCTCGATATGCGCACGCCAATTTAGCCGAATATTCGCTTGCTCATCCTAGCATAGAAATATATAGGCAAATCTAATGGATATTAGCCTTGAGATTCCCACAGGCCGTATGGATGTATTTGAGATACCGCTCATATACATTGTGTAGTAGGACCGCTCCTCGATTTCATCGCGGACTGCATTCGATAGTGTGTCCGCTTGGGCAGTAGCTGGAATCCGATAATCAACTACAGCGGATGCAAAGTCTCCCTGTGAGCGCTGGCGCCATTCTGTCTCTCGCTCAATGCCTCGACACCCCGTATACAGCGGCCAGCAGATGGTGGGTAGGTATTGATCAGACCTAATTCGGCGCGTTAGGCATAGCGGCGCTATAACCATTTGAGCACTGTGTGGTGCAACCGCATGAGTGCGGCAAAGTGTGTCGCTCCTGACGTTCATGCTATTAGATAGTTCGTGTGTGCACGCTGGAAAGGCTGGACAAACCGACACCGCGGTACGACGAGTGCTACTAGCTCGGCGAGAATCTATCAATTCTCGCTGTAGATTAGCATAGTCGCATCTTATTGACCCACCTCGAAGGCGCACACTGACTCGGGCAACGGTTAGATTCTCCAAGGCGTAGTGCTTCAATACTTCACTTTTTTTTTTATCACCGTCGTACGGCCGAGCCAGTTTTTATGGTCTGCTCACCGAAAGATGGCGGTCGGATATGTTCTCCGGATCGGATCTGCTGGTATCTGTTCATGGCGGAAGGGACGTCTTTGGTGGTGAAAGAGCTTGACTGACGATAAGTCGCTCTTAAGGCCCGTGACTGCGGAGAACTGATTGCGGTTTGGATGTTTCATGTTTCTCTATGGGCTCTTATGGATGCGCCCCTTTCTTGATTGGCGCGCGGTGGTCCGGCAATACGCGACGCTCTTCGGACGGCAGCGGCTACGCGAATGGTTTCACCACGGGTTTTTCTGAGACTTTGAGTAAGGAAAAGACGCGCATGGTGGTCGGCCGGAAAAGAATGCCATTTCGATGAAGTCATCTTCATGGAATACAGACTCTCTCGCCGCCATCCGCGGCTGAAGACATCAAGGCGATTCGCGAGCTGCGTCAGATAGCCCAGCAAGCGCGATTTTCAGCTCTAGTGGGATTGCCCACCGTCCAAGCCGATACCTAATGCCTGTCCTGAGCTCGACACCCGTTGCCGATCATCGGCATCACCATGCGTTCGGGGATTTCGAAAGCGCCTTGGATGCGCCGCAAGACTTGTTAGCTGCCACTGGCATGTCTTTCGTCCAACGGGCTTTGGTGCTGTGGCTCTAAGTGGTATCAGATGCCGTACGTGACGATATACGTCGCTGTTTGCCCGGTTGGCCTGAGGAGCGATATCCAGACGCTGTTTATAACGCATAAAGGATATAGATAGCGAGTGCCGCCAAGGAAGGTGAGGAATCAGGTTCTCACGTGAGGCAGGCCAGGAGCGGCGCTGGGTCTGCCTGAGGGCGCCTTTGTGGTGGGTAATGTTGGTGGTTGACTACATGGAGGTAAGAGGATCAGGCCACAATTAATCAGGAGCTGGTTATATAGGCTATTATAAGTGCGCCTTTGCCCATCCTAATGTGGACTCATGGTGCAGCTCTTGGTCATCATGGCTCATGGTAAAAATATTCGGCCAATCAGAGCTCTTAGAGCCTTAGGCGTCAGACTTTGTGGTCATTTGTGCCGACCGCGGTTTAATGTGTAATGTGGGCAAAGATGCTAATGATGCTCTCTGGCAGTTTTCATGACTATGTTGGTACATTTCATACAAAGACCTTAACTGTCGGCATCAGGATACGAGCGCTCGTTTGGAATGGGTGCCTGCTTGATTGCCATGGCCGCAGGGTTTCCTATTGTTGCCAGTGATTGTGTTGTGGAAGAAGGGACTCCGGAAGTACTGGGCCATCTTTGGGGAACTGTTCGAGCGCAGGTGATGACAATAGGCGTTAGCCTCCTCGTCTTGTTTGCCCTAAGCCTGTGAACTTGACGATAAAAAGCACGAGGCTTCCTCGATTTCTGGCGAAAAATTGCAGCAGATCGGCGTCTTACAGTGTTTTTGTTTTCTCAGATGCGCAGCTGCCATTAGAGTAACGGTTTTGGTCACTTGCTGAGTATCTGTTGATCTTTTGATGGATGGAATAAGAAAGTACTGCGCGGGAAGCTTACGCTAAGCCGTCCTAGCAGGCGTCGGCACTTGTCTTTTCGCCGGCAACTCCTTAACGATTGGGCACATTGTCGAAGCGGGGCAATTTCCCCTCGTAGTTCGGCGCGCTATCTGTCGCCATATGCAGTCTAGCTAATTACTCTATTTGAGAGCTTGTAACTGACTTGCTGAGCCTTCCTTTTGTCTTTTAAAGGCGATTCGTTAAAGTTTCCGGTTTTGCCGTTACCTTGCTCCGCTTATTGGTGATTCTCTTCAGAGTTTACGAGCGGCGGGAGGATTTGTTTCAAGCGATTATAAAGGTTATAGGCAAGGTGCTTATTTTTTTCCTAGTTGGCTGCCTGTTTTCGTCCCGCT
>Ga0163217_1035481_pt1 | contig 11187 bp, 17 predicted proteins | sample SynspAceP_FD_185933 | JGI IMG/M metagenome (GOLD analysis project Ga0163217, IMG submission 185933) | Saline lake microbial communities from Ace Lake in Antarctica - Synechococcus sp. Ace-P (PacBio error correction) | ecosystem: Environmental > Aquatic > Non-marine Saline and Alkaline > Saline ... | reverse complement strand
AAGATCGCGACGGGCCACAATGGTCTTGCACCCGATGGGCTGGGACGCACTTGGGTGCCAGCGGAACGCGGCGATGGCGATCGGTCGGTCATCCCATAAGACTGACCTTTACGGCAACATTTTGCCGACATGCGGCCAGATGACTCTGTGGGCTGTCGATTTGACTGGTCTCGCGAGTTTTGCGATGCGTTACGGAATATACGGCAGCAACAAGCGCTGTTTCTCGATTTTGGGAGGGGCTGTCTATCGCAAAAATTTGCTATTCGTGGGAAATGGGACCGATCGACTGGACCGTGCTTGCCATTAGAACAGGTCGAAGCAGGGCGCGGCTGGCGTTCGGCGCGCTGGGATTTGAACGGCGCGCAACTGACCGCAGTGGTTTCTTCAAATCTCTGACCACTCGAAGAACTGTGGCGGCGCTGGACACACTTGATTAATTTGGGCCCGCCAGGTTCAAACTGATGCAGGCAACGTGGATCGGCCAGTGCGCGAGGCTGCAGTTTGCGTTCTCTACACAATCGATGACCCCGAAGGCACGACCGGATAGTGAAGGTTTACACCACGCGGCTCCCGACACCCTGTTGGGGGTAGTGCTTCGTCGGGATCTCGCCTGCACCCGCTGGCAAGTGCTAGAAAAAGATTCGCAGAGATCGCGGCTTTATGCGCTGATTGCGCAAGGCGGCCCACAACGGAAGAAGCGATCGAGGACGCGAAAAGGTCGGGATGCGATACAGGACCTGCGCGTGGTCATCACATTTTGACACCGCGTGGGAATACCGAGTTTTATATATCGCGAACTTATCTGATGGGGATTACGGGCCCAGGTGCTATCTTTGGCTGCTGCCATGAGCGCGGGATTTCTGGAATTGCTTGCCACAAATTTAGGGACTGGATTCACTCGACTTCCTGCCTCGAACGAGATGTAAACTTTCCGCACCTTCGTGCCGGCAATCCGAAAAGTTTATTACAACGCGCGGATTCGCCAGGCGTAGATAATGGCAACGGCGAAGACGCCTTGTGGCGCATCGACGCCTGTGAAGCGAAAGGCGTAGGCAGGGCGGCATGACCAAGTATCGCTGCGTGATTGGGCCCTGTCAGGGCAACGGCTATTTTGGGGTGCCGATCCTGTCGTCCTCATTGTTGACGCTCTGTTGGTGTTGGTGCCGCGCAGATAATGAGAACCTGCCATTCGAACTGCCTATGATGTCAGCTTTGACACGCGGGCACCGCTGGATCGCCACCCGGACATGGGCGCAATTGCGCCTGCCCGTCCTGTGGCGCACCTGACAACGCGGAGACGATACGATTGGATACGTTCGTCCGATTCACTTCGTGGTATTTCGCGCGGTTCCTGCGCCACACGCGACACGACCACGACCGAAATATAGAGAGAGATAGAGAGAAATACTGGTATGAAATGTCGACCAGTATATCGGCTGGCATCGAACAGCGATTGTGTGCAACTGCTGTATATCGCGCTTCTTCGCCCGGGCGATTGCAGATCACGGCCACTTGCCGAAGGCATCGAAGCCGTTTTAATGCTTGTTCACCAAGGCTATTTGGTAACCCACGGAGAATCTACCAGCCCGGTGCAACGGAACGGCTGTCGTACACTGCCGGGATTGTGGACCGCCGGCAACTCTGCCGACGGAGCCCCGTTGAAATCATCCCCTCGGCCAAATGTCGAAGTCGAAGAACGTCGTCGACGCTGGGGATCATTTTCGCGAATACGGGGGCCGATACAGCCCGCTGGTTCGTTTCCTCATGTTTCCGACTTCGCCCCCGAACGCGATGTCGAATGGACTGCATTGGGTGCCGAGGCCGCCTATAAGCCTCAACCGGGTCTGGAATATCAGCACCGGCATGCCGGAACTGGACGTGAAAGTGCGCCGGGCACGGGCGACGATGACCTGCGAGTTGCGATGATAACCGTTCCGACCGTGAACGATTGGGATGTTGAAATCCTTTGAGCTTTAACGCCCAATGCCAAGCTTTTACGGGCTTTACTGCGACGTTTGCAAAATTCAAAGGCGGGCAAGCCCGCAGGCGGGCGTCATGCGCTGGCCAGCTCAGGCCCCGTATGACCCCCCACCTGAGCCGAGGAAGTCTGGGCCGTCAAGGCTGGTGCCGAGCTCATCCACCACCTCTGCTTTGGCCCAAGCGACGACGCAAGATGGTTGACGATACGTTACCCTTTGCCGATACCGCATCCACGGCAAGCGAGCGCGCGGAAATTCATGAGTGGTCCCTGCGGATTATGTCGAAGTTTTGAAAAGATCGACCAGTAAACTACGAAGCTGCTGCATTGCAGTACCTGGATGGGGCCACCGCCGCCAAACAAGGTCCGATTGTATATGTACCTGAGGAGACGGTATCGTCAAGTCGTTGTTAACGCCGTTTTCTTTTTTGCTTGTGGCCTCGCTGGCGCGATGAGCGGCTGCGCGGTTCACCGTTTATGGCACGGCCGGCAGAAGTGTACCGCGTTGCAAAATTGCGGTGCAGGTCGACGCGCGGATGGACGTCGTTTCTAGTACCTGGTCCGCGAGGATCGAGACAGGTTGGCGCGCCGCAGCCCGCTATGCGCTGGCTCTTACGCGTCGATTACCTCGCATAGAGGGGTTGGCGATCGAAGCGAGGATCATACCACCACGCTATTAATTGGTCGGCGATGTCGAATTTCGCCTTTGCGAACATCTCACCGGCCAAGTTGTTCAGTCGGGAAAGTCGAAAACTTTCGAGGCTATTCCGCGAGGATCGACTGTTGCACCTCGCGCAGGAACGGGGATGCGCAAAGGTTTGATGTTCTGTGGCAGGCAGCTGGTCACATCTCACACGCCTTTAGCGGTGATCTGACCCGATAGAAGCTGCCAGTCGCGCCCGAGCTCGAATGTCCATATTTCGACAAGCCATTTCGCCGACAAGACGGGCTTTTGATCTATGGCGGCGACGCGTGGTGTCGCGTTTGTAGCGGCAAGACTTTCCTGAAAAACCTATTGGGTCCCCAACGCAGAAGAGGAAATGCGCATGACCCGGCGTTTCAGGGCGCGTTCTGCGCCGTGACGCGCCGCCGATTGTTCTTGATGCGATAAAGGTCGGCTTTTTACCCCGGTCCGGCGGCTTGTTGAAGTGGCCAATGACAATATCGCCAAAATCATGGTTGATGCGCTGGGCGATGGCAGGGGCGCGATGCGAATTGTGATAGGTAAGCGGACGATTCTCAAGAAAACTCTAGGTTGCTCAAGCGTTTGAAGCGCTAAGAATGCTTTTTTTGCGCCCTATTTACGACAATCCGCCTGACTGGGCAGAGATTGAACGTGTGCTCGCCGAGGCAAAACTGAGCGAGCCCGACGCCATGGGAGGTGCTGATCGAATTGGCGCGTGTGCTGAGATCGGGCGATTTTTGTCAAATGGTTGATAAGATTACCTTAAGATCAGCGACGCTTGGCGCTTTACCGGCCCGAGGATGTCGCCAATTCGCGCCACTCTACCGAAGCAGAGGTTCGACGATATCTGCATGTCGATACGCGGAGGACGCGCAGGAGAATCGGCCAGGTGATGGCAACGTTTGCAGGCCAGGGTGATAATCGCCGCCGTTTGAATCATATGGCGAAGTCATTTGCACCGTTTACCGAATCGCGAGCATCGGGGGGCAGATTGGGGTGCGCGTCCGAGACCGCGATATGCGGGCGCAAAAGCTGGGGGGCAGCCACAAGCTTGTGACAAGGCGCCTGACCGTAGATTAGAACGGTCCGACCTGACGCTCGTCGGCGATGGCATGAACATTGCGCCCGAAATGAGCGCTGAGGTCGAACGAGCTTTTATCCGCTTCGCGGAATGCGGGCGCCAACGCGACTAGAGATTCTGGGTAATTTTTCGGGAGGGGATGTCGATGTATATAATTCTCGGAGCAACAACTCGCGGGCGAGCGGTCATGTGGAATGCTCGCAAGAACGTTAGGTCAGCGCACTATTGACATGTGCCCTGCGGGGCCGCTAGCTGGACGAGGCGAAGCAATTACAACCCGTCGGGCAATTGGGTCGACGGCGATTGTTGCGTTCTGACCGATTTCGGTTGCGATCATGCAGTATCGTGCGGATAAACACGCGGCGCTTAAGGGCCTACTTGCGGGGACCCGGCGCCGTGCGCGTCAGCGCATGCGCTTAATTTTGGCTTGATCGAAGAGTTAAGGACGCGATCCTTTGGGCGGCCGCCAACACAGGCTTTGTTTTCCCGAAGGCTAAGTGCGCGTCCCGAAATTCAAGAAGGACAGCCTGAAGCTGGAGTTCGCTACGATCCGGCACGGGAATTTGTCGACAGATTGGCGGTCGTTTCTGATGGGCGAGCAGGTGACCGATACGGATTTGCTGGCGCCATTGCATCAACTGGTCACATCGGCGGGGTTTTGCCCGGGTGGATGACAATGTCGGGAATTGGGCCGATCCATTGCGCGACCGCCTGCGTTAGGCCGCGGCGATCCGCGGGATTAATCCCCCGATGCGCCCAAAGCGGCAGGCCCGGCATGTTGGCCCGCCATCGGCCTGTCGCAGGCAGGCCGAAATCAGTTACGCCGGTAGGCGCTTCCATCCGCATTTCGCGCAACGAACACCGTGGGCGTGCGCGCAGCATCGCCCGTCGTCCACCGCCATTCGATTTCCGCACGCTGGAAATTGCTTTCGTCAGCGGCCGCATCCCGCGTGTTTCACTGGCCACAGCCTTTAGCAGTTTTGCCGTTTCCACAGAACCCCTGGTTAGGCTGCAGCAGCCCATTTTTATGTAGGCAGCGCAATCTTGGCCCTCCAGTTTGAGCGTTTTGCGGAAATAGTTCGCAAGGCTATTTGCCTAGTAGGTCTTAGCGAGTTTTTCTGCCGCTTCTCGCGGGTTTGATTCGGGCAGCAGGGTCCAGAATAACGGGTTGCCTCGCGCGCCCGCGCGAACGTGTAGATTCCGCCCCTTCATCCTCCGGCAGAGGATCACCGCCTCCCCCCGGGGACGGTAAGTTCTTTGGATTTCAAACAATCGCCTTTTCAGCGCGCGCACGAGTGCGACCATAATGTCGCTGACATTTCACGCGGATACCGGCATTGGCAGGCGCGAAAGGGTCGCGCAGATTAGTCAACAGCCCGCGTACGCAAAGACCGCAGTAGGGCCAATGCGCCAAGTGCACCCTAGCCGTGACCAACTTGCCCCGCCCAGGTCAGTCAATCAGTCGGCCCTAGGTGATGGTGATTCGCGTCAGGTGTATCAAACGGCGTGCTTGTCCATCCCGGCTTCCACGCCGCGTGTTTTGCTCTGCACCATTGCCCGAAGAACGTGCCACCAAGCGCGCAGCAACTCGTTACGCCTTCATCACTGTTTGGGGAAACCCCGCGCGTTCGTTCGGCGTGACAGGTTTGCCCTAATTCTTTGCCAGCCTTGCACCGCATCGCGGATCGAAACTGTTCAGAATTAGGTTCAAGCGGCCTTTTGCACGTGTAAGCGTTTTAACAATTTGAGTGTGTTTTCGGCCTGTGGTATATTAGCAGCCCTTGATTTTTTACGGCATCAGCATTGCGCCGCGACCGCCAGGTGTTTGTCTGATCGCAGGACAGTGGACAGAGAGCCTGCGGCCGCCATCATTTCGGCCGCCATAAAATAGCAGCCCGTTCAATGACACCCCGGCGGGCGGGAGAAAATATTTGATGTTATGACATGCTCTTTCAATCGGAGCATTAGGATTAGCTGTTTGTTACAGCGACACCTATAACTTGACCTTAACCAAATGCACGACGATCGTGCTTTCTTCAACAAGGGGCAGAATATGCGCATCCATTCTAATTCATCTTCGGGTCTCACGCCTACTTGACAGGCTGCGGCGTACCTATTGTGATTTATGCTAGGCTCTCGCGTAGCTAGAAATCTCGGCTGGGTGCTTGACGCCAGCGCACATTGATTTTATCACGCTGCTCGATATCAGGCGCGCCAGGCGCATAGGTCGGACACGATAGAACGCGCGCTTTCCTTCAAGGATCGTCCGGCGACCAATGCGATTCCACCAGCGAAATTTCAGGCTTCGTCAGCGGTGATTTTCTGGCGCCCATCGAATGAGCTTGCTTACGCGACGGGCGTCAATCAGCGCATTGGCCATTCCGTGCAGGATCACTGGGGTTGGTGGAGAACCCAATTATACCGGATAAAGAAAGTTGGCATCGGGACGCAAGATCCGCGAATCGCAAGCCGCGCATCCCGCGCGCGCCGGCGCGTTCCGTCATCGCGCGATGCTCGCCCAGCAACGCGGCAATCGCACGACGCCGCTCCCCATATTGTCCGGAAAAGGCCTCTGGCTGGGCTTTCGTCCAGATCGGCCCCCTCGCTGAAACTCTGCTTACCGGTCATGGATCACGGCACGCGCAGGCTTTGGCGTCTCCATGAACTCGGCAGCGCACGAATATCATGGGTCAGTGGATTAAAAAATGGCTTTGTCGGTCGGGTTAGATCGCTCGCAAACCCAGACGGTCCTTTCGCGGTCGAATCAATCATCAACAGACCAATCGTTTGTGCGGATGCCTTCGTGCCGCGTAACAGCGGAGATTTCTCGCCGCAGTATGTGTCGGCGGTCGCACTGACTCAACCAGCAAAGATAGAGAGAGAGAAATCGGGGGGATGTGATCCTTCCATGCCGCTCGCTTACGGGGTTCATCGCCGCTTGCTTTGATCTTCGCGTTGCATTTCTGTGGTCGCAGGTTTGCCGGCGACAGCCGATGCGCGCGGATGCGTTTGCGGATTCTTAGATGGATCGCCGCCCCATACGTATTTCATTGCCGCTTTGGACGCGTAGTATTTGGCTTTCAGGCTTCCGCATAGGCGTGATGCCGCGAGCACCCGAACTGATCGTCTAGGATTGACGACGCAGCGTTCTTCCCGGCAGCTCAGCGCGGCATCCGTTATAGGCTTGAGGGTTGATTCGATGACTGAGCCACTCGTTCGGTCCGATGCGGCAAGAATTTCGCACGCGGCGTTGTTGCTCGACACAGTCACGCTGCCAAAGGCCCAGCGCGGTTTTTGCGGGACATCTTTTCCGACGGGCCGTGTTGCAGGGATCGCGAATGGCCTGTCTTGCGATTTCCAGCCAGATCAGCAATGATCTTGCGACGCGCATCAGCACAAAACGTTCGCCCCGGCGAGGCGAAACCGGCAGCTTCGGCCACGATTCCCGGGCGGTTTGCACTGTAATCTCACGGTTTTTGCCAGTCATATCCTGTTAATAATTCCTTTGCGCCTCAATAATGCCCCCGTCGGAGGCCACGTTCACGGCGTTTTGGTGACATACGGCTGTGCAAACAACTCGACCAGCGACTCAAAGCGCCGCGCGGGCGGTGAAGATCGCAGATTGGCGCGGGTCGACATTGCCTTGTAAGCTCGCATCGTGGTGCGATTACCTTTTAGCGCACCGCAAGTATCACCGAATGGCCCCGCCGGATTTGCGTAAAGGTAATTTTTCATTTTTTGTTCGCCCCTGCCCAGTGCCGCCTTTCAGTCTTTTCACATTCAATCCTCAGCGCATTTTTTGGCAGATGATCACCCGCATTTGTTGGCGTGCGACTGGTGCAGGACGGATATTCCAAAGCATGGGATAACCTCGCCGCTCGACGAAAAGGCGACGAGGTGACCACGCTTTGAGGTAGGAGCAATAGTGCGCTTTTCGACCTATCAGCCGATAACGCTTCGATACTGGCCAAATCCCCGATCGCTCGCTTGACAGTTTGTCCTGGTGCAGTAACGACGATGTGGACCGTGTCCTCCGTCCCCCCACATATGTGATGCCCCGAAGCCCCCCGATGCCGCTGGTGCTTGAGATTCACCAGCGTAACGCCCGATCGAAGACGCGTCGCGGCCGCGTGACCCCCGTTAAACAGACAGGCCTGACATGCGCGATAGCAGGCAACGACGAGCCTGAGAGGCCTATGCCCGAGGTCTGATGGGCCTGTCGTTGATTCAAGTGAAAGTGGGGATGAACCTTTGGGCCACCCCCCGATATGCGCGTTCGAACGTTGGTGCAATGACTGTCGAATTCGTCGAAATCCGGTACTGCCGGAATGCGCGCCTCATGCGCAAGACGGCTCCGGTCGCGTCGATGCCTTTGATTATGCGGTTCAAGACCCGAAGGCCCGCCATCGGACGGCTCAGATGGACGTCGGCCAATTATGACCTTTGCGGCGACGGCGGTTTGCCGCTGGGTGTGGAGGGCCAGGCGATTGGCAGCATGCTTGCCGGGTTCTTGGATGACGGCGCAGGCACGCTTCGCAAGCCCCGGACAAAGCACGCTGACGGGTGGACATTCGAAAGACCCCCGAGAACGGCATGCTGTCCGACGCAGTGCGTCTGGAGGCGGACCGCTGCGGTGACAGCCCGCCGACGGAGATGAGCTAGCCCCCCCCGTCGGTCGCAGGGGATGGCACTTGTCTGTGCAGCCGACGCAGTTCCGTTGCGTGCTGTCCTTCGGCCCATCGATTCAGATGCGGCGTTCGATCTTCCCAGCGCGCCGGGTTGTTCGAAAGATCAGTGGTGACGCGCAGGACGTGGCGTGGCGCTTGACTCCCGAGGTTCACCATGTGGATATCGCGCTCCGCGGGCATGATAATCCCCCAGGCGGCCATGCCCCGTGTACCTCGAACTTGTCGGCTTGGACTGTCTCGGGCAAGGCCGTGACCTATTGATGGATTCTTTTGATCCTGAGGGCGCGGCAAGATGGCCGAAACCGGAAATGTTCTTTCTTGCCCCAGTTGGATAGCGTGACCACCTGATGCTATTTGATCGTGGATGCGATGGGGGCAAGTTTTGACTGGGCACGGTGCGGCAACATATTGACCTGAGAAAACCGACCCACCCGCGCTGAAGCCTCGGGCGTCAGTGATCTTAAACTGGCGGCGGCGACACCTTGATGGATAACTTGTATCTTCGGGTGTGCTGCGAATCTGCGAGATGGCGATGGGGGCCGGATGATGATGGGCTTGTTCGCCGTCCTGCGAGGTTCGAAGATAACATTGGAAATTCAAGCTGAATTACGCAGCTCAGCGCGCAGAATTTCTCGCGGAATGGCCGCGGTATTCAAATCGCCTCTAGCGACATCTCCTTCAGGACGGCGTCCCTTGCGCAGGTGCGACAGGGACGCTAGCAGTCTTTTCACACCCAGGAGGTCCCCACTGTCGCCTCCATTCGACGCGCGCTGAACAATCCTGTGCTCATTGCGCCAGCCAGCGAGGTGCAGACAGGGCCGTGCTATGGCCCGTGCGCGGGAATTCGGTAAAGTCGATGTGCGCGGCTGGCGTGCTGGAACAGGCTGGAACGGCGCCGAGGGGCGTGGATATCGGGCTGCAGCGTCTTTGTCGGAGCACGGTCAGCCAATTTGTGTCTGCGTTTGGCACGTGCGGGACCGCAACAATCGAGGAAATGGCGATCCGTGCCCGGTTGCAATGGCAAAGAAGGCCGAAGTCCCTATGTCGGGTTGCCGACCCCCGACCAGTGGCGACGGATTGGGGAATCTAAGCGTGGAGCTTTCGCCCCGCGCCCGAGCCTCGCGCGAAGCGCTAAAGATGACGCGCCCGCGCGAAGCGCAGGGTTGGCCGTCCAAAGGCTGGTCGACGTGTGCTGCCGGTGGGGATTATGGCGGCGCATGCAGGTATCATATGTGCGCAGCAAGGGTTCTGATGGGCGGATATCGCTCTGCGCCCGATGCGGGTTGTCTTGTGTTTTTGCGTTCTGTCGACGGGGACTGGGCGAAGGTAGCGGGCTATTTGAGGCTCTGTACGCCGCATTTTCCAGGTACGATCTCGCCGCAGGCCGAGGGATTGCCTATTGGCACTCCAGGCAGGCGAACGTCAGTTCTTGCACACGCCATGCGGCGCACGCAAAGCCGCCTCGGGGATATTTACAATGGTGTTGTGTTGCAGAATGAACGCATTTCCTCTGCCTGATCGGCGCAGCCTGCTGGCGGCATCTGTCCGGTAGCGCGATTATGCGCCTGCGCGGCGCTATGGGCAGAAACGGTTCTAGACAAAGGGCTAGTCAGCTGATCGAGACTTTCGCCCCCGCGCTCGCGCGCTCGCGCCCCTTTGACGGGGTAGTCTCGCCATCGTGCCGCATGTGTTAGACGAGGCGTAGTTGCAGGGTCGTGGTCCCTTGTCTTCGGGCCAGTGATTAGGATATAGCTGCGGATTTTGGCCCCCATTTTAGGCAGATGCGGCAGCGGCACCGGTCGAACCCAGCGATCCGGTCCTACCTTGGAACATCGCAGACTTCCAGGCGACGCACAGCCTGCTGTGACCTGATTCCGCCGATTTGGGAACACGGTTAGCTTGTGACTCCCAGATGATCGGCTTAGCTCTCCAAAATTACGGCCCGACGACTAATTTTCGTGGGGTTTTGCTTGTGGATCGGAATGGCGATGATACCATTGCGCATCAAACGAATGACCATTTGCGGAGGCAACTGCGTGACATGTTGCAATCCATTTCGTTAGGCAAATAGCCGGCGATCTTTCAGCGGTTGGTGCCGTCTTTGTTGTCTCCTGGAGACATGAGCTCCCTTGGCGGCGCCTTGTCATGACCTCTTGCCTCCTGCTCGGAGCGGCGCCACCGATCGGCCGAGATTGCGACCTTTTCACGGCAAACGCGCTAGGTTTGGGGACAAGCCCGACGAGGGCTCGGCCCCGTGACGAGGCGGACTTGACAGTCATTGCGATGTTTGCACAGACGTGGCAACCGGCCGTAGGTTATGGTGTGCCTGTCCGAAGAAAGCGGGACGATGGCGCAGCGGTGGGGCAGCGCGGATCTCTTTTTATCATTTGCTACATTTGATTGGCACGCAGCTTTATCGAAGGGTCGACACATGGTCCCATTCACTTGCCATCACGCGAACGGGAGATCACGGCAGCGGTGGTGTTTTTGCCATGCTAGGACCGGCTCTAGCGGCGGGGCTGCGGGGCGTGGGGGACGCTGAAGGCACGCTTGCCGTCTCCGAACTTCGCCCCTTGTCCGAGGCGACGATAGATAGAGAGTTGATGGAAATTTGCAGATTGGGGCAAGGGCGAACCCCGGCTTTAAACGGCGCGCACCGTTCCCCTTTCTTCCGCTTGGCCTTTTTCGGGTGGGGCGTGGTGGGTTCCAGGCCGGTTTTTTGATTGCAATTTTGGTTTCCCGGCTTTGCGATTTA
>Ga0163217_1071087_pt1 | contig 11188 bp, 13 predicted proteins | sample SynspAceP_FD_185933 | JGI IMG/M metagenome (GOLD analysis project Ga0163217, IMG submission 185933) | Saline lake microbial communities from Ace Lake in Antarctica - Synechococcus sp. Ace-P (PacBio error correction) | ecosystem: Environmental > Aquatic > Non-marine Saline and Alkaline > Saline ... | reverse complement strand
TCGTTAGGACTGTTTTCGCCACTTGTGCAGACTCATTAGACTGCAGCAGCAGCGTGTCTGCAGGGCCAGGCTTTCGCGGATAGTGTGCTGTCTACGATCAAGTGCGGTTCAAAGGGCCGCGCCTGATCCGAATTCATCTTGTTGACACTGTTGAAGAACCGTCAAATTCGGCCGTTACATCTTGGCAATGTTTTCGATGGCCGAATATTGGCCTTTAGCGGACGGCTATCATCAGGTGTTCAACAGGCTGAGCACAGGCCAGACAATCCGGCAGGTAATCATTGGCCGCACCGAAGGGAGTTGGCCCATTCACATCGCACGTTACCTCAGGGGTGGGCAATTAGCGGCATAATTCGTAGCCCCAGGGCGTGAACGCGGTTTCGATATGCCACTGTTCTACCGTCACCTATCATCGCTGTGTTGATCTGCGCCTCGTTCAGATGATTGGAGTGCATCTTGACTTTGCCATGTGATCACGCAGAGCCACAAGCCATCATTTAAGAATGCGTGAGCTGGAAATGGCTGTCTGACAAGGCGCTCAGGTCCGCTGAGAACCCACGTACCAGATACCAGTGTGTCGCCACGGGCGTCCTTGATCGGTCATTAACCGTTAAATAGGGCTGCCCAGAATGTTCTACCTGCCAAGAGGCATTGCCGCGCATATTTGGCCTTGATGGCCGCCCCATTGGGGTCGAGTGGGTGCCCACGCGTTGGCAATCCCGCAGTACGTTTATGGACACGCGAATAAAAGTCGTTGCCCGCCGCGGAAAGAGCGTTGCGTGCCGCCCATGATCTGCGTCACGCCGTCCACCAGCTCAAATTATTTGCTGATGGCACATTCGCCGAGCAATAGCTCGGCACCGACGCAGCCCGGACGTGACTTGCCGCCAGTTGCGGCTTCGCCTATTTCGGTGCCGCGCTGAATTCCAGCTGCATGACTGTATTTTTACGCGTCACTCATGATCGAGTCGTCAAACCGGAGTCTGCGCTTCGCTTTGGCGTTTGCCTCTTCCGTGCGGGCTTGACGTTGATCTGCTTGCTTGTCGTAGCGGAATGAACAACAACAGCGGCAGCAATAAAGGCCAATAGCAGGCAGCGAGGGGTGAGGACGAATTTTTCTGGCAGGGTCATGAGCGATCCGTTGCTGGATTTTGGTGGGCAATCACAAGTGATAGAAGGAATTCCAGCATGCTATTACACTAACGTGGCCGCTTTGAATAACAAGCTATTCTCAGCGTTACTTCTTGCTCGTGTCAGGCCTGAAGCAATTAAAAGGAGTCAAGGGACTGAGTTGGGCGTGGCAGGCGGCAAAGCCGGCATGTAGAGGACGGCGGGTCAACCGATGCGCGCTGGGGCAGCGCCGGCGGCGTTCTTTTTTATTGCTTCGGATTTCTGGCGATGATGCTTGCGCAGCAAAGTCGCCCATCGTGCTGGAGGCTGGGGTACTGAGTCTTTTTTGGGCACGCCTATTGTGATTAGACCTGCTTCAGGTCGTGATGGTGGCGCGCAACCGCTTCGCGTTCGCGCAGCGAATTCACCCCGCAAGAGCGGAGTGGCCGGAAATTTGTCGGCGTTTGGCTGCGATACGAAGATACCTGGAACGCTTATCTTTGCGGCCGGGCAGCGCTACCAGGAGCGCGCTGGTGCTTGGTTCTCCAACGGGTGGCATCGGCATGCGCACTGCCAGTCGCAGTAGGGCCGTTTTACTGCCCCTGGCGATAACCAGGTGTATCTTGGACCTGGTGTTTTTCCGTGATCTCAAACAGCACTGGGCGCACCGGGGATTTTTGCAGGCCTATGTGATCGCCCATGAAGTGGGCTCACGTTCAGATCTGATGGGGCATCAGCAGAAGTGCGTGCGCTGGTTGCGGGCAGAATCCGTCAGAGTTCAATGATCTGTCGTCCGCGGAGCTGACAGGCGGGATTGCTCGCAGGGCGTTGGGCCCACAACGCGAAAACCAGCAGTTACTTGACGAGGGCGACCTGCAGGAAGCCTGAGGCGGGCTGCGGCGCGGTGATGGGACCGTTTGCAGCCCGCGCGGGCCGGTTAGTGCGGACAGTTTACCACGGTACGTCGGAGCAGCGCATGACCTGGTTCAAGCGCGGATTTGACAGCGGTGACGTAAGCCAGTGCGACGTTTCCAGCGCGCGGCTTTAGCGGCTGAACGTCAGGCGGTTTGCGTGGGGTCGTTTATTGCGGGTGACGAAAGAGCGGAAGTCGGTGAAAGTAATCGGTTTGGCGCAGATAGGCCTGTAGTCGTTCGCAGAGGCTTCAGTCAGCGGTCGCTGACGGCTGTTTTCTACACTTCTGCCGTGATCGTAACTTCAGGTGTGCGCCATGGAAAAGATGCCTGGCTATGGCGGTTCCTGCTGGTTTGTGATCGATACGCGGATAAAGGCTACGGTTCGATTTCTTCGATTTTGTCTATGGAGAACTTCAGTTAATTCATGCTGGAGAAGCCACACAAAAGTCGTCGGGCAGTTTTACGCCATCTCTTTAGCGCGTCAACGTCACAACGCACGGTCGGCTGATTGGCAGTACGCTTTCGGTGATTCCAGCTCAACTGCGGCGTTTTCAGCCCATTGCTTTTCAGCATGTGCCGATGTGGCGACAAAGTTGGCGCGTAAATAAATGCGTGGATGAATATTGACCGCGACGCAGGCAGAGTGATAACCTTCAATCGTTGAGCTTGCCTAGGTGCCGACGGCGGTATCAAGACCAGAGCGTGAGGGGGATGATCTGAACGGTCGTTTCGCAACGGGATGGAAGGCGCTGGGGAAATACTGCCCGTTTGATTTTATTTCGATGGGTCAGCGCAAACAATGCACTCAGGCCACCACTGACGGCCGGCGCTGCCTTCTGCGGTGATAGTGGCTCGAAGTTTGTCCTCGATAGCCTTTGCCGGTTCATACGCAGGCTGGTCGTTTCCTCGCTGCTGCAGATCCCCTCGGTAAACCCAGAACGCGTTGTTGCGGCTCTTGTTTGGGCTTTGATACTGCGATTCCGCTGTTTGGATCAATGCAGAGGCTGCTCAGATGGCCATTGCTCATGACGATGCCAGGGCTGGCGGTTGACACGCAGGTTGATGTATCGATCTGATACGGTCGCGATGTCCTTCAGGCAGGCGCTCAGCGATGGCGACACAGCGTGCTGGTCGGACGCCGGCAGGATGACATGAATCGTCGCACCAGGCGCGCTACCGTGTCGACTGGGGCGCCTATGGCCAGCATGGCGTCGAGCCACCTTCCAGCACTCTGGTCGCCAAGATGGTGGCGAAACAAAAAAACAAACTGTTGTCATTTGATTGGGCTTGAACCGTCAGATCGTCGCATACGGCCAGATGATGGTTGTGCTGAGCTCGATGCAGGCCTGCTTTATTTCTCCAGAGCGATCTGTTCGGCATGCCTGTCAGGCTGTCGTGGTGGGCGCAGTCCCAGCTCCGCCTGAAGGCGCTTGGGATTCTTTATGGCTGCGGTCTGCTTGCGCGCTGCTGCAAGTCGCAGCGGTTGAGCGGGTGATATGGACCAAATCCAGAAAGCCAAGTCAATATCGGCAATAGCAAGATACTGGTTCCGGCCCCCGGTTGCGGTCGGGTCCGCGCGGGCGATGGGTGTCCGGGAATAGGTATTCAAGCGTGACATGAGGAGCGTGTGGCTCGGGCAGGGGCTAGTGGCAAAGAGTTGCTGATGCCGATAGTGTCCCCATGGGACATTCATCCTATCCAAGCGATAACAGAGCATACGGGCGCTGGCCAGGTAGGTTTCAACTATGGGTCGCCCAGTGGTGAGGTGCTGCAGCAATCATGCAGGGGTGGCCGTCCAATACGATCACGGCAACGGCTTTTTTCATTCTGATGCCAGACGGTGCTTGTTGCAACGGCTGTTCAACGTTCTGGCAAGCGGTTGGTCATGACGTCGCTGCTGTTGAGTTGCTCTATGACGATAAATATTGCGGTTGTCAGCATGATTAGGAACCACACTTCGTAATCGAACTCTGCGTACATGGCGCCGCGAGATTATTTCCGGTGACGCCCAGTAATTCACGCGCATGCATTTGTTGTAAGGATCCCCCAGAGGGTAGTCGCTGGCGGTTGGTACTTCCGCGCTTAGGTCCGCGGACTATAGCCTTGTGGACGTAAGGTGGTTTGTTCAGTGAGGTGCTATTGAGTTTGCAGCGCAACGGATTCAATGAAAGGGCACGACAAAAGAACGGCGAACGCAGGCCGGACATGACAGCAGCGTTTGCCGATGTAATTCTGGTGCGTGGTCAATGAGCCTGGATCTACCGAGGTGGGCGGCATAGGCTTTACTGAGAGCGCTATTGGGCAAGTTACAGGCAAAATGCCTGCAGTTACTTAATGATGTATATGGCATTACGTCTGATTGTGCTGAATCGATCAGACGAATAAACCGAGTTCCTTCGCGTGGATCTGCGGGTTGCCCATAACGGCAGCAGTCTCGTACCGCTCTCTGGTTATACCGTTCGTACAGCAGGTAGACCACCCTTGGTCCTCAGTGGTACGAATCACCCGGCCAGCGGCTACTGCACCACTTTTGCAGGCCAGGATACAGGTTAAGTGTAGTCGTTAACATTGCCAAACATCGCTGCATAGCGGCTACGAATTTCTCATTGACGGATGTCTGCGGCAAGCCGAGTGTGCTATAAAGGCGCCGATGAGCCGGTCTCCGGGTAATCGATACCTTCACTGAAGGCGCCGCCATCACGGCAAAAAAACCGTATCTTGCTGAACGGAATGGGCTTGAAGCGCGAAAGAAAGTTACGCGCGTTCGGCCTCGTTTCATGCTTGCGTGACTGCGCCAATCGGGATTGCGGGTAGTCTCGGGGCAAACTGTTCCATGGCCTTGCTGCAGATAACTGTAGTAGCTGTAAGGAAGGGCCAGATAGGTACCGGGCGCTGACAAACTTGGTTCGCTCAGGTGGTTGAAGGTTGCAGACTGGTGTGACGGTGCGATAGCGGGTGAAGGTTGCTGACACTGAGCACGGCCAATTAGTGCTCGGCAGAAAAAGGGCGAATTTCAAACGTCATCCACTGGGTAGCCTCGGGCAAACAGCAGGTTCTGGGTAGTATGCGCCGGGGCTGAGCGTGGCGGGAATAGTGTGGCGCTGTGTGCCCGCGTTGAAAGGTTGGGGCAGGACAAGGGGCGGGGCACTCCACATTTTGCGCGGCAGAGGATCGACGGGTGTAAACAGGTGCTTTTCTGCGGGTTGATTATCGAACAGGTGAATGCGGGCCATAGGCTCGGCCAGGCGGCAGAACCGCTGGCTTGCAGATAGAAATCAGCAACGGCTGTGAATTTGCCGGTGGGTTGGTCAGTTCAGGTTGATTCCGGTAATGGCAACTGAGATTTTTTGCAGCGAGCGACAACGTCGGCGAACGGCCGGGATACACCTGAGGTAGGGCATTGATCTTGATTCCGGTGCAGTTTGCTCCAATGCCGGCTGACGCTTAGAGCCCCTTACGCGGCAGGAACAATGCGGGAGCGCATGCAGCTCGGCTTGCACCGTTTTCAGCGGTATACATTGCTGCAGCCTCGTTCGATTCAAATTATGGCTTCGTCTACCAGCAGGTGGACGCGCCAGTCGTTCACTGGGTTCAGGCCGAAGAGCGGGCGGTCATGTCGAAGTCGTTAGTTGTAGTCGCAGACACCAATCAGACGGGCAAGTTCCATGGCTCAGGTAATAGGGACAAGTTGGTGGGCGAGGGCGCCTTGGTAGCAGTATGGTCAGCCAGTTGAAGCTCTACGGCGCTTGCCGGCGCCGCCGGGAGCGATCAAAAAGCCTGGGGCCGCGAGAGGAATTCGCATGGAGGATTTTGTCAGGGTGCTACAGGCTTTGCTGCGCGCCACATGCTCGAGAGCGAAGGGGCATGGCGGTTCCTGATGACGCAATACCTAGCAAGGCATCAGGCCAGGTTTTCGCCCGGTGTTTTGGCCGGTCGAAAGAACAGCGGTCGAGCTTTTGTTCCGGGGAGCTTTTAATGGAGGAAACAGCGTACCAGGGGTTTTACCTATTCCGGTTGGTGGCCTGGGCCATCAGGCAGTAGCATCACGGCAGCCGCGATAGAGTTTTTCCGCATTGCCTGAGCCCGCGGCGAAATCGGCGTAGGGAAAGCGCAATTGCTCCAGGGCTCTGGGTCGCGGCATGCGGTGCGCGGTTTCTGCTCGGCCCAGGCGGACAAGCGCGGCACAGCCGATCAAAAAGATTTTCAGGTTACCGCTTTATAGTGTTCATGAACACGCTTTCCTGTTGGGTGATTAGAACATTGAGTACACCACGCCAGGTTTATCTCGGTTCAGCCCGCTGACTGCTGCCAGCAGCCAGCACATAGATTGGCTGCGGCCAGTGCAGTAACGATGATCTGCGGAATACGGGATATGTCGCCCCCGGTGAGTCGTTTCTCTCCAGCAGATTTCTGCTCGGGGTCGTAGCCGTCGCTCTGCCGGGCAACGCGCAACCGGCTACTCGCCGGCAGGGTCCTTTCGGTATATTCCGCACCACGCCGGATACTTTACGTGTTGGTGGCCAGTGTGCCTTCCTTGCGCGTGTGGGGCGATGGGGTGAAGGCAGGTCAGATCGCTTCCTTGGCGGTAACTAGCACAATGCGCGCACTGCGACCCCGGTAACTCATGCGTGGGCCATTGACATAAACATACGTCACGGGCATGCCGTGGGCTTGCGCACAGGGCCATGCAGCGCGGCTGGTTGTCTTGCAGGCGGTAGCGGGGGCCTTTGACTTTCGATCATTCCGGTAGCGTTGTTTTCGTCGGCAGAACTGAATAGGTCCGGCATGCCGGTGGGTATGGGCGCGAATATTGCCAGCAGCGCTCGAACAAGATCTGCAGATGGCGCGCTGCAGGGACAGGCCAGGCCTGTTCACGCAGGTTTGATCGAGGATGCCCCAGATACACAAGGGGTGATGATGCCGATTGGGCCTGCCAGTTATGCGGATCACGCTGCGTATTCACGGACGCCAAATGCGCAAAGCAAGCGTATTGAACAGCTCGGCGCGCGCTCGCGAAAGCGCGGGCTCATCAGGTCGACGGCCCGCTGTTGGACAGGGATGGAAAGGGCCAGCACGGGGCGAATTGCGTCCCACAGAGCAAGGACCAAACAGGCTGTTGATTCAGGCTGTTTTAACGTAGTGAACCGGGGCTTGCGCGCTTTCGAATGCTCGCGCACCGATGTTCACGCCGGCGGATGTGGCGGTAAACAGCAGAGTCATTCTGCCCGCGGGGGCTTCACTGGGCGTTTGAGCCGGGGGCTGGCCGATCTTGGTGTCAGCCGGCGGCAGCGCCCGCTCCACAGTTGCTACTCGCTGGTCGCTTTCCGGGTAATAGGGCGTTGCTGGCCGTGATGGGCTTGCAGCGTGTCGCCGCTTTTCCCATTACGCGGATTGTGCTCTGCGGGCGCGGGGTAGTCGCAAGCGCTGGTAGAGAGCTGCTGCCCTCGGACCCTTGTTCTTCCGTTCCAACTGGCGTGCGAGTTTGGAACAGGAGGGCCATTGCCGCGTTGCAGATGGGTTGGTCGTATGAACTCGCCGGCTGATCGAGGATAGCCTCTATCGGTTTCCCCGGCATAAAGGACGTACGCGGCAGCGTGTCGGGTGCAAGTATTGATTCTACTCCGGGTACGCGAGCGAAAGCCGCGTGATTCCGCAGGATGGACTTGCTCATAAGAAGATGCCCAGATAGGCAGCACAAAACTCCGCCAGCTTTGTCCAGGTTGCGAAGAACAGCAGCCGCAATCGCTCGCAGAGTGCGATTGTAGTCAGGCTATAGAGGCGGGTCATTCAGTCAGGGCACAAAGGGCTTTCGAAGGGACTCGGACTGGTCGATATGTTAAAGTGCCCAGTTTTTCAGCAGCGCGGCTTTTACTCAGATGCGCGGTGCCTGATCAGCAAGGCTGGTGCAATCATCCTTGACGTAAACCTGCAAAACAGGCTCGGGCAGGCTGATGGGCAGATCATCACGCAGCCAGCCCGCTTCAATCGCGGCGCGCCGCCGCCCCTGTGGGTCACCAATTTTCGGCATACTGCCAATTTGTCTTGGCGCGGAAATGCTCACCCTTGCGTCACCATTGGTACCAGCAGCTTGGGGCTAGTTGGTTGAGTGCTGAATTGCTGGATGAATGTTGCATTCCGCGTCGTCAACAGTCGGAATAACGTTCTGCCCAGAGAAGAGCGCGTGGAAGTTGTCAGTAGTAGAAGGGTCTGTGCGGGCTGGCTGCATGACGCTCATTGTACTAGCTATGTTACAGTGTCTGCCGTCTGTTTCGCCCAAGTGCCAGGGCAATCCTGATGTCTACTCGCAACACGAGTTATCAGGGTAAAGTGCGCGAAGTTTCACGTTAACGACGGCACCTATTGCGAATCCTGTTTGTTTCTGCTCTGCTTGGGCATTCGTATTGAGCAGCCTTTGGGCTGTGATTGCGTTCTGGTACCAGGCGCCGGGCAATCTTCGGACGCTGGTGATTATTGGTGGGGGTTGGCCGCACTCGTGCTGTGGTGTCTTGTGGCGCGGGCATGGTCTGTGCAGCCGTGATTGCCTATGACTGATGTTTGTACTGTGCGAGTGTGGTGGGCAGGCCTCGAACCGTCCAACAATCGCGATGGTCAGACGATCTGGCGCGGACCACAACATTGGTGAGGGTCGCGGGCAGCAGGTGACCCTAACATGTGCGCAACTTCCACTGGCGAGCTGAAACCGGATTTACGAATTCGCTGGGGAAACCGCCGTTACGAGTTCTGGGGTCTGCACTCGGTGGACATGACCACGTCTACTGGGATCTGACGGGTATTGCCCATGTGTGGTGTCATTCGGCTTTTGACGATGGCGGTTTGTGGTAGTTCTCGGTGAAATCGCAGGAGCGCCACGAGGCTTTCTCCGAGATAGGCGGGTTTTTAAGAATTCGAACTCGCATCGTCGCGACGATGACGCGACGCGAATGCCGTGCGCACCAACGTTGCGGGGCGAGGACGGCCTATCTATATCGCACGCGGCCTGGGCGACACGGCGACGCGCCAGTGTTCTGGCTGTTGTCGATGAGGCCAACAATGTTGGCCGCCAAGCGCGCTTTTTATCACACGGTGCCAGCCAATACACGACACTTGGTATTCAGCATGATGCGGGCGACATTCATTCGGTGGTTGCCGCTGGATTACCGCTGCTGCTGTTGGGCCATCTTGCGGTTATTGTGCAGACAACGCGGACGCACTCGGTTACGACCTGGGCAGCTCAAACGAGGGGCGGATCACCTGACCGCGCCTGCGGAGATCAGGCAACGGATTTTTCCGCAAGATTTCGTAGGGCGTACGGGTGGGAGGGGAAACTTTGCCGGTACCCGGCTCATGCGATGACCACCCGTGCACGAGGCACGGCCATGTATTGTTGGACCTGTTTGTTTCGTCGCCTGCAGCCTTGTGCGCAAGGCGTTGCCACTCGCCCAATCTGGCCGCAGGTGTCGGAACATCGATGGATATTTCATGGCGACCGGGTATCGAGGCGGGGTGAGCGCATCAAGCTTCGCTACAGCATCCTGATTCGTTGGCGGATGTAAATGAAACAGTGGCGAGAGGAGGGGCTGTCAGTTGCGCAACACCGCTTCTTGCGGGCGCCAAGATGGCGAAGCCTCTGACAACTGGCGGTGAGCAGTATGGGCGGCTGAGCAGGGGCGCGTGGCGTAAGCGAAGATTTGGCTGAAAGGTGCGCCGGCGCTGTCGCTGCCTGGGCGCGCGAACTGAGGCCGTCAGCGTGAGGTTTGACGGTATCATTGATGCGGCCAAAGCGGGTTTCGGCCCCGAATGCGTCAGGGCCAAATTTGGGCAATCATCGTCAGGGGCACCGCAGCAACATGCCATAGGTCGAATTTACATAGCCCCAGATATAGGCGACACAGCACCACCAGGGGTGGTTATTTACCCAGGTGGTGCCCATCAGCGCGGCTCGATTGATGCTGCGATTGCCGTATTCACGCCCACATTACGCAGCGCACAGAGGCCGTCGACTGGCCATGACATAAGGCAATAATGACTGCCGGAATGGGGCGATGATTCGGACCCAGATGGTCGGAGATGAAATTCGCAACCGGCCCGATCCAGAGCACAGCGAATCCACCCCATGAGGTTAGGGCTGCGCAATAATTTCAGTCTGTTGCGGCTTGCCGCCGTCTTGATCAGCAGGTAGCGTACCACCGAGCGCAAAAATCGCCGTGCGCGCAAGGCGCGGCGGGATGGAAAGGCGGATTTAAGTTTGTTCTGAACAGATAGCGCTCTTCCAGGCAGGAAAAATGACGCCGAGCAAGGCAGTGGGCTTGCCGTGAATGGCGAGGCCACGGCGACGCGCGCGCAGATGCCCGGTAATAGTGGCAGGCAGGCAGGGCATTTGGCAGGGCGCTGGGGCAGCAACTCGCCGGCAACGCGCGCGGGCGATCATCTCGCGCACTCGATTTCAATCCAGCCATTGACCGGGGCTGATAAGGGCGATGCGCATGCGACGCCTGCTCTCGGCCCGGCATCCTTGAGGGCAAGAACGAGGAAAAAGTGCAGGCCCACGACCCGAAAACAGCACCAGACCGCCAGAGGCCCGGGCAGCTTGTGGCGCTGCCTCCAGTCCAGTGGCGGTGCACAGATAATGGCCATGGGGGAATGCGGGCGAGCAGGAAAGGCGTGACGTTGGGATGTGGCTTTTCAAAAACCGCCCACCAGCACGATGACCAGCGCGGCCGGCGCCGAAGTAACCATTGTATGCGGAAGAAGGAAACCACTTTAAGCGGGGCAGGTGGGACAGAGGTGTGCATGCGGATCCTATAGATAGGGAAAAAAAAGTCGTTCGCACGGGCGCTAGTGGGACTGGGCAGGCACTATCATAATGGGAATCGGCTTGACTGTTAAGGGCCTTGCACAGATTGTTAGCCGGCCGAAGCAAGGTTACATCGGCCTTTCGCCGGGAGGGCACTCAGAATCAGCCCATTCTGTCAATGAGGCTGCGCAAGGGATCTTGCGGTGGAGATTTGCAGCAAGTGCGTCGACAAAACCACTGTTTGGAGCACTTGTAAGAGGACCATATTGGCCTGGCACAGGTTATCATTCCTTGTTCCGTTGGCTTGCTGCAGCAGCCAGTACGATAACCGCTTTGGTGGTTCGCCACGCCGCGTGTCCGGTGCGGAAAT
>Ga0163217_1055576_pt1 | contig 11188 bp, 16 predicted proteins | sample SynspAceP_FD_185933 | JGI IMG/M metagenome (GOLD analysis project Ga0163217, IMG submission 185933) | Saline lake microbial communities from Ace Lake in Antarctica - Synechococcus sp. Ace-P (PacBio error correction) | ecosystem: Environmental > Aquatic > Non-marine Saline and Alkaline > Saline ... | reverse complement strand
CGGCCGCTGCCAACCAGCATCATCGGCCAGCCAGCTGGGCCAGCTGGCAGCCCGCAGGCAGCTGGCGGCGGGCCAGCCAGCGGCCTCACCAGGACCAGCGCCGGCGAGCATTGAGCAGCACCAGGATTGGCGCGCTGCTCCGGCGGTGGCTTCCTTGCAGTGCGTTGTGGGTTGATTCGGAGCAGGGCTTTCTAGCCTTCGGGCTGCATCCGGTGTGTTCGCACCAGCAAGCCCCTGCTGCTGCAGGGCCAGGGGCCAATTGGGCCGCGCCGACCGCCGCCGCCAGCGCAGGGGTGGGGATGCCGGGGATCAGCCGCAGCGGACAGTTGGGGTGACGCTCGCCAGGGCCAGCAGGGCATAGAGAGGCGCTGGCAAACAGCGACACATCCCCCTCACAGAGCAACACCCACCGCCGGCCGGCGGCCACCTCCGCGCTTCATTTCGATCCCGGCCCCGCCGCTTCGCCAGGCGCACCCGGCGCTATCGCGGCCACCATCGGTGATATCTGCGAAGTTCATTCAGGTCCTGCTGCGGCGTTCAGCCAGGGCGCCGCGATCGCCGCTGTGTCCCATTCCGTTCGCGCTCTGTCCGCCCACCGGAAGGCGACCAACCTCCCGCCAGCCCGGATCGCGCTGCACCGCGCCACGGAGCAGGTCGGGATTGCGCCGGGCCCACCCCCTACCTAGCACCAGGGCCCGGCTGTGGATCCAGTGGCAGATCCGAGCTGACGATGCTCGTGTGGTAGTGGCTACTCAGGGCAATCCGCTGCGCTCCGAAGGCTTCGCTCAACGCCTTGTTCTCTTCGATTCTAAAACTTGCTGACTTGTCCTGGCTGTCTAACCCGGGTTCCACCAAGCCCGCTGACTTGAGCCGTTTGCAGATCTACCGCCGCCTGCATCCCGCGGGATATGTCATCTCTTGGCGTTGGCCCCGCCAAACTGGTGAAGCGACACGGGGCCGTTGATCGCCGCTGAAACTGCAAGGCCGCGGCATTCGGCGTTTGAGCGCTGCTGAGCCACAGTCGAGGCTGGCGGGCCGATGCCGATTCCACAGCGATCCTGGCGCCTATGCCACGGAGGTTGCACGCGCTTGCATGGCCGGCAGGGCGACTACCCCACGGTGGACGCGATCCGCCTGTCCCGACCACCCGGAGCGCGCGGACCCTGCGCCAGAAGTTCCTCGCCGAGCACACCCCACAGCGAAGACGAGGTGCGCATTTTTTCGCTGGAGGCCGTGGGCTGTTCTGCCTGATCTGGGGGAGGAGGTGGCTGCTGGTGTTTTCTGCGAGCGCAGACGACCTGATCCGCGTGCCGGCCGGAGCCGGCCACTGGTTTCGACATGGGCAGTTCCCCCCGCATTCACCGCCTCTGCGCTATCTCAACAAAACCCCGCGGCTGGGTGGCCAACTTTCACGGCCGACCGATCGCCGAGCGGCTTTCCCGCGGCTCGACCTGAACTGAGCTGTTCAATTCCGAGCAAAATTCAGCTGTGCAGGCGCGGCTGGGGGTGCAGATCCACCAGCAGCGCCGAATCCTCAGCCCCAAGCTGCTCGAGGCGCTCGATCACGGCCGATCGCGGCCCAGCGCGCTCCGCACAGCACCAAGAGAGCCCGAAGTGACGGGGCCTCGCTCAGCCAGCAGGTCGCCGTAGAGCGGGCCAGTTCGGCGTCTGATGGCAATGGGCGGCCAGAGGCGAGGCGCTCGTGGCTGCGGCCAGGCTCGATCAAGCCGAGCCAACCAGAAACTGTCGAGCATGCGCCCCGGCTCCTGCGGCGCACCAACTTGGCCAAAGCGGTGCCGTAGGGCTGGCGGCGGCCAGCGGGACGCAGGGGAATGTTCCACGGCGCTCAACAGGGCCAGGCACCCGCTCGAAATGCTCAGCTCCTCGCGGGCCAGGGGGCTGGGCAACGCGCCAAGGGCCGGATCGCAGGGGTAGCGGAACATCAGCTGCAGGCCACCACCAGCCGCCTTGCGCTCGCAGTTGGCGTGATCGATCAGCAGATCAGCGGGATGGGCCAGGGCCTGCTGCAGCCAGGCGCCGCTGCTGGGTTCAGCCAACCACGGCACCCTCACCCGGAAGAGCTGACACGCAACAGTTGCTTTCAGTCCTCACAGTGCTTCGTCATCAAGCTGCGCGCAGGTGGTCGACCAGGCCGATTCTAGGGCGAGGGGGTAGCTGGTGGGGCCAAAGCCGCAGCATCCCACCCACCGCACAGCCGCCAGGGGAGGTGTGGGCGGAACGGCTCCCGGGGCATGGTGTGCTGAGGTTGCAGGTCCACGAGGGCAGAGCCGCCGCAGGGATCACGCAGGGCGATCACGTGTGGGTGTAGGGCGCCGGCCATTGATTCAGAGCCGCGCTCTGACCAGCGCCTGCTGGATCCGTTCCACCAGTTCGCCCTCAGTGGTGTTGCTCTGGAAAGCAGTTGAGTGTGACCCCCAGCGCCGCCGCCGCTCCGCCAGGCCCTGATTGATCTGCTCAAGCTGGTGTTTTGCATAAAGACCGGCTCCTACGGCGCCCAGCAGGGTTTGAGAATTGGGGCCGTGCGCACGAGCAAATGCATGGGGGAGGTTGGCTGGTTTAAGTTGACGAGGTGTCGGTGCGGGTCGGTGCCCGTGTGGTTAATGGGGGCGACTGTAAATTCCGCTGGCTTCGCCTACGTTGGTTTCAAATCCAACCCGGCCCAACCTTCCACAGCCCTTGTTAGCTCACGGTAGAGCACTCCCCTTGTAAGGGAGAGAGAGGTCACGAGTTCAATTTCCGTCAAGGGCTTTCAACGGTTGCAGGCGCTATCAGGATCAAACTTGTTTAGGCAAGTTTGTTGGCGCCTGATACAGGCCAAAGCAACATCTACAGAAAAACCATTCAGCGGCGCTGCTGGGCCAGACGCCATGCGGGGTGCAAACAGAAACTGAGCACCGAACAGGCCGGTTCTTGGGTGAGCACGATGCAGCCGGCGTGGAGGCATCCATCCAGTAAGCTCCAGGTAGGATGCCCACGGGGCTCGAGAGCATGCCGAGCCCACGGGCAATCCAGACCATGCGGTCAAGCGATCGGTGAAGCAGGTGGGCTGTAGCCCCCGGCCGTGACGAAAGCATGGCCAACCACCAGGTGATGCACGGTCTGCAGACCGGCGACGGCGGCTAAGGACAGTACCGAGAGCAGCAGTCAATAGAGCACGCCGGTTTTGATGCCGATCGAGCGGGGTGGTGGGGTCAAAAAACAAAAACAGGACAGTTCGCGGCGGAACACCATCAGCACCACCCGCACCAACCGCGCTGATCAGCACCGTCTGCTGGATGTCGGACGTCACTGATTCCCAGCACATTGCCGAAGAGGAATATTGGGTGAGATCAATTGTTGCTGCCGTATTTTTGACACCAGGACCAAGCATAGGCAAAGAAGCCGCGTGAACACCAGGGCCGTCACCGTGTCTTCCTTGTCCGGGTCATCTGATTTGACAAAACCGATCACGCACCGACCCACCCCGAAACGAAACACCGGCGCGAAGGAAGATTGAGGCGCATAGCGGCGGATCACCACGCCAGCTCACGGCGTTGGGAAACGGCATCCCCATCAGGGCCCACCTTGAGGGTCATTGAAAGCAGGAGAGCAGCCACAGACCGCCGCCACCAACGCGCTCCACCAACAGCGGCCCCGCCACCCATGAAGTCATGGCCGGACGGTTCGACAGCCAGGCGGCGATGTCAGCTGTCATCACGAGTCCCCCAAACCTGATTCCATCCTTGGGCGGCAGGAGCAGGTCCGGGAGACGGTTGGTGCTAAGGTGGCGCCCAGTTCTTCCTCAGTGAACACTTCCCCGAGGTTTCGCATAGGGCAATCACGGTCTTGGTTGATTCGCACCACCTGATTCACAGGAAGCCGACGCCAACATGGAGAAAATTCATGGGGAGATTCAGCGGTGCGGCCTTCAGCGCGGAACTGTCAAAACAGTTGGATCATCAGTTCTCGGTGCGGATGCGTCGACGCCGGCGAAGGGTTCATCGAAGCCAGCATCACGCAGCCCTTGGGCCAGGCCCGGGCGAGAACAGGCACGCTTGGCTGACCACCGGAGAGTTCGCCGATCTGGCGAATCGCCGCACAGGGCCCAGAGATCAACCGCGCTCCAGGCTCTCGCGCACAGCCCTGATGGTCGCTTGGCGGGGATTGCGCAGCAGGGTTCATTACCGCCATAGCGGCCCATCATCACCACGTTGCCCCAACATTCACGGGGAAGTTCCAATCACGCTCTCCATCGATGGCACGTAGGCGACGCCCTGGCTGCGGCGCGCCTGCCGCAGCGGCCGGCCATTGATTGGTGACTGCTGCCTTTGGAAGGGGTGCACCAAAACCCATCAAACGCCTTGAAACAGACGTGATTTGCCAGCCGCCCGGAGTTTCATGCCACCAGCCCGCAGAGGCTGCTTGCCTGACCTGCAGGGAGACGTCGTGGAGCTCAACGATGCCGTATAGTCGACGCTGAGGTTGCGACGCTGATTGCGCTCCGCTGGGGGGCAGGTTCGCTCAAGATCGCTCCATTCGGAATTCAACTCCGCAAGGCCGTCCCAGCAGCGTCTTCGCATTGTGATCGCTGCAATCCAAGCAGGGATGGGGCGGGCCATCGGCGGCCGAAGCGAATTCCACCGAAGAACAACCCGCCGAAACGGCGGCGCCGCTTTCCTTGGCACCTGGCGCTGGGCTCGTCGCTTCACCGTGCTCTCACAGGAAAACACGCGGCCACCTCACGCTCGGCGCACCAGGGCGATCAAAACCGCGCCATGCGTTTAGGGGGTTCACTGGGATTCGGCATTGACCCGCCAGAGGTAGGCCTCCTTCCAGGCCGTCAATCCCGCGGCCAGATAGGAAAGGGCGATCCCTCGCAGAGTGGCCAGCACCCGCTGCGCGGGGGGGATCGCCGACAGGCTGGCGTTGGAGTTCGCGATCGAGCGCGCAACTGGCGGGAGGCCTCGGCATTGCGGCGGCTAAGCTCGGCGTTTTGGCCCGGATCGAGCTTGGTGGAAGGCCTTGCGGATGTTTCTCCACATAGATCTCAGCGAGCTTCGGGGACATCCCAGGCATGGGGATTGGGCTTGCCCTTCAGCATCCTCAGCGATCGGGCAATCGGCTCGATCCCCTCAGCTTCCAAGCTGACCCGGGCTGACTCGGGCAGACCGGCGGTGAAACGCCGCGGCCCAGAGTTCGAGACTCAAGGCCGTTTTCAAGCACCCAGATCGGTGCCGCTGGCCCGTCCAGAGTCCGCTGGGGGTTGGCTCTAACCATGGATTTCAGTGCCCAGCTTGGTGATCGATTCTACCCGGAGGTTGCCCCCTGCCCACCTGCCGCGCCCATGTCCGCCAGCACCGGTGGAAGGTTGAGTGAGCACCAGGGGGCGCCGGGTCAGCAGCCTGTGGGCCTCGGGCCCTGTCTGAGCGCAGGCGCCGCAGGCCGCTGCTCAGCGAGCAACAGCCGGCACCAGCCTGCCTGCACCAGCAAGGAAGCAGCCGTTTCGGGTGCATAGGCAGCAAGCCACCCGACCAACGTTAGGAGATGCTGACGGACCAGGACCTCTGCCTGCTGCGGAGCAACCGCCAGCGGCGTCCTGCGGTTGGCCTGGGCCAAGACGACACAACTGTGAAGTTCGAAGCCTGCGTCCCCCTGAGCGATGACCCTCTCCAGGCACCGCCAGCCCAGCACCATCGCCGTTGCTGCTCTGCGCTGTCGCTGGGAGCCGCTTGCGCGAAACACGGGTGCGCCAGGGCACCACAGCTCCGCTGGCCTGGCGCCCTCCAGCACTTGAGGGGATGGCCCGAGCTGTCTGAACAGTTCTGAGCAGGCGGTGCTCCGACGCCCTCGCCGTCCGACCTGGGCAAAAGGCCGCGGTGGACGGCCTAACTTCGAGCTCGCGCTGGCGGTGCGCAGGAGCTGAAGCTGGCCCAAACGCGGCTGCGCGCTGGATGGCCGCCCCGCAACGTGTCGTTGCCGCTCTCCCAACGCCCCGGCCCGGGCCCAGGCTTGATCGCCGAGCCCCTGGGCTGCGATGGCTGATCATCGGGGCCTGGAACTATCTTTCTCGCTCTCGATGCAGCCCCTTGTGAGTGCCTGGCGGCGGGGAACACAGCCATCGTTGCTCAAGCCTCCCGAAAAACACGGCCCCGCCGCACCCGGCCCTGATCGCCGAAGCTGGCCGGTCGCCATCTCGGATCAGCTGCCGTGCGCGGTGGTGGAAGGCGACGGCGACACCGCCCGGCAGCTGCTGGAGAATGACTTTGACCACATCTTCTTCACGGCGGCGGCCGGGTCGGTCGCCGGGGTGATGGCCGCCCGCCGCCCGCCATCTCACCCCGTTCACGCTGGAATGGTGCAAGAGCCGGCGTGGTTGCTCAGCGATGCCGATCTGGCCGTGCACCGCCCGGCGCATTCGCCTGGGGTGAAGGGCCTCCCAAATGCCGGCCAGGCACCCGCATCGCCCCCGACCCACCTGTTGGTGAAATGAAAGCGGCTGCTCGGGCCCGGTGATCAGCGCCCTGGAGGCCGAATTTTCCTGCGGGCCTATGGCTCCGGATTCCGTGTCGTTCGCCCGATCTGGCCAGGATCGTCAACCAGGGCCAGCGTGTCGGGAGCGGGCTCTCGGCTCCCTGCTGGAGGGGGCAGGCACGGGGTCAGATCCTGGCCGCGGCAGAGCGATCCCGAGAGCCTGCGCATCGCCCCCACCCTGCTGGCCGTCGATCAGGCGAACGACCCGCTTGATGGCCGACGAACTGTTCGGGCCCTTACTGCCCGTGCTGAGTTGTCCCCTCGCTGGCCGCGGCGATTCGCCCGCATTGCAGTGACGCCCCCAAACCCTGGCCCTGTATTCTGATTTCAAGCCCAAAGCGCCTCTCGGCCCAGAAGACCCTGTTTGGCCGGCACGGAGTCGGGGAGGGGCGCTGCTTTCCAACGACGTGTGAGCAGTGGGGGTGCCGGAACTGCCCCGTTTCGGAGGCCCGTGGGCGCCAGCGCGATGGGCAACTACCACGAGCAACAAGGCCGGACTTCAGCACACCTTCTCTCGCAGCTCATGCGCAGGCGACACTGCTCAGGTACGCCCCCTTCCCGGTTCGATCTGCCGTTCCGCTACCCGCCCATACGGCGGAACCGCCTCGGCCTGATCAAGCGGCTGCTGGGATGAAACCCTGCCAGGGGCTGGACGCAATGGTGCGTTCCTTATGGTTCGAGACAGCTTCTGCCCCTGTCCATGCGACGTTTCCCTCGCCGCCCTGCGCTCGCACCTGCTGTTGCGCCCCTTGCCGCCATGCGGCCCGAAAGGCATGTGGTGAAACCGGCCGAAACCCTCTCCAGATTGCCGCGCTACGGCGTGTCCACCTCCAGGCTGATTGCAGCTCAACAGCATGCAAGAGCGCCGATCTGATCAAACGGGCCACCCAGCCTGCGCCTCGCCGCGACCCGGCCCGCGGCCCAGCAGCAAGCGTCTGGACGCGGCACCTACAGCGTTAACCGTGGTGCACCCTCTCGGGAGATCGCCGGAACGCAGTGGGCATCTCCTACGCCGCCTGATGGATCTCAACAACCTTCAGCCGCGCCGACCATGTGGGGGAAAGCGGGCCGCCTCCTGTTGTGTCTGGTGCCTCCTGCCCATGCTGCTGCCTCTCCAGGGCCAGCAGCGCGTGAACCAAAGCGGCCAGCACGGCATGTTGGTGCGGGCCCGGCGAAACCCTCTCGGGCAATTGGCCGCGCCTTCGTATGCGTGTGCCGGTTCCTAGCAGGCTGGTGCTCGACTCAACGCCATCTCCAGCCCGACAAGGTGGGAGGCGGCACCGCTGGCCCTGCGTTTCACAGCTGCGGCGTCGAAAACTGCTCCAGCCAGACCCGCCACTCCCCAAGCAACCCAGGCCAACCCGCACGCCAGCACCAGCCGCAAACCACCGCCGCCGCCGCCCCAGCCACTGCCGCCACCACCACCCCAGAACCAACAGCGCTCGAAGGCAACCACAAGCCGCCGTGGCGGCCCCCTGACTTGGCGCAACCTTATGGCCCTATCAGGTGGATTTCACACCTTGGCAGCCCCTGGGAGGCAGCCAGGGTCGCGTCCGCGCTCAATTAACCAGGGCGCAGCAGCTGTTTCTGGCGTGAACTGCTCCGGCCAAGAAGATCAACACCACCGGCGAGGGGCGGGCGTCTGGAAGACCTGCGCCGCCACCCCAGGCCGACTTTGCAAAGAACGTGCTGATCGTTGATTGCCTGCTGAGCTCAGCGACCGCAGCGCGCCCACGGGCTGCTGCAGATAGCGACGGCCGCCGAGCGCAACCACAGCGCTGGCTGCCCGGTATCGCATCTCACTGATCAGCTCTTCCTGGACAGCGTGGCGAGGCCAGCAAGCCCAACGATCCTCTTCTGTTCGGCCGTGGCCCAGGGCATCGGCCAGGCAGGCGCAGATCACTAACCGCTGCGCTGCTTCCAGGGCACAGAAGCACTTGGGCCACTCGAGCGAGCCAATTCGGTGGTGACGGCTGCCGGCGGTTGCAGTTGTCACAGCGAACCGCAGGGGGGCACGAGCTCACCGACGCCAGCAGCAGCGTAACTGCTCGCGCAGGTTGACCCTTCCGCCACCGCCTCCAATGGCGCCGGAAGCGTGCTGCTGACGGCCAGGCTCCAGCGGGGTCCGCTCCCTGCTCCTGCACGTCGTCTGTGAGCTGCCCGCATCGAGGCCCGCTCGCCCCAAACCCAGGCGTGGGTTGCGATCGGCCGGAATCGAACAGCACCAGGGCACTGGGCCGGCAGGCCATCGCGTCCGCCGGCCCGACTCCTGCAGGATAGCCCTCGGCCTGGCGGCAGGTCCAGGTGCAAGACCAGGCCCACATCGGAGCGGTCGAACCCCATTGCGAAGGCGACGTGGCCACCAGCACGGGCGGGGGTTGCTGCTGAAAAATGCTCCAGGGGCCAGCAGTCGGCTCTCCGGATCCATTACCGGCGTGATAAAGCGACTGGCCGCCACCCCAGCGCCGAGAGCCGGGCGGCCCAGGCCTCCACGAACCGCCGCGTGCGCGCGTTTAGATCCAGCACCGCCCCCGTGGCTGGCGGCCACGCCTCAAGCACCGCGCAGCGCTTCGGCCGCGCGCCGGCGCATGGCGTAGACAGAGGTTGTTGGCGACGGGCCGAGCGCACCTGGATCAGGGGCCGCGCAAAACTGCAGCAGGCGAATGATTGTCGGCCCGCACCCGCGGGGGCCGCCGTGGCGACTCAGGGCCACAGCGGCACGCCAGCGCAGAGCCGCGCAAAACTCCCCAGCCGGCGGTACTCGGTCGGAAGTCATGGCCCCCAGGCGCTGATGCAGTGGGCCTCACCACGGCCAGAGCCACCAGGCTTGCCTGCTCCAGCACCTCCTCCAGGCGGCGGGTGGCCTCGGCGCGCAGCCCTCCGGAGCGAGGGTAAGAGCCAGCCGCAGCGCCATTGGCCTCGATTGGCGGTGCAGGGGCGTGGGCGCGACGCCGTGGTCGAGGCCGCCGCTGCAGGCAGGCCGCGGGATCCCCGCCCGCCGGCAAAACTGGCTCACCTGCGTCCTGCATCAAGCGGCACCAGGGGCGAGATCACCAGCACCAGCCCCTGGCCGGCAACCAGGGCCGGCAACTCGGAAAACACGAAGCGACCTTGCCACCGCCGCGTGGCAGCACCGCCAGGCCCAGTCCCACGGCCGGCCAGGCAGGGCCTCTACCACCGGCCGGCTGGCCCGCGAAAGGTTCACTCCAGCCGGAACTGGCTCTCGAGGGACGGTCTCGAGGGTGCTGTTCCAGACTGTCTCGAGTGGGATCCGGTGCCAATCCACCCCAGATCTGGTGTGTGCACACTGTAGCTTACGCCAAGATTCTGCTCAGCTCGCGGAAGGCCAGCACCAGCCCGTGCTGGGCGGCAGCTCGCGGGCGGCGGCCCACCCACCGATTTGCGGTGGCCAAAAAGCACCAGTTGTGGCCGCCGAGCGGGCAGCGCCAACGAGCCACGCGCCAGCCCAAGCCCCCGGGATTGCATCACCACCCAGACCCGCCTCCGGCTTCACCCCGGCTCAGCTTGCAGGAGATCATCGTGGCCGCTACCGGTGAAGGCCAGCTAGATGAGGGCGCAAGGCCGCTGGCTACGGCGCAGGGCCACTCAAGCCGGCCAGCAGCGGGCCGCAGCGAGTTGGCGCGGCGCCCAGGGGAAAAGGTGGCGTCCCAGGGCATGGGCCTCGCGGCAAGCCGGGTTCAGCCACCAGCGAGCCCCGATCTCGTGCCGTAATAGAGGCAGGCGCACCCCGGGCAGGCAGGAAACACGTGAGCAGCAGGGCCAGGGCCAGGGGCCTCCCGGTCGCCGCCGAGCACATGCAGGCCCGGGTGGTCGTTTCATGGACTGTCAAGCATTGTGAAGCTGGCAGCGGTTGATCGCCGGGCCGTACCAAACCTCAGCACCTCCTCAACCCTGGCGCGGAAGCCGGCCTGATCCAGGGGCTGGTAGAGGGGGCTTCGGGCAGGGCCGGCAGCGCAGCTTGAGCCGGCACCTGCTGGCGCCCGACCCAGCCGAGGATCGCCCCAGGGCCAGCGGGTAAGTTTCATCGATGTCCGTCGAACAGCCCGCTTCTTGCAAGGCCAGGGGGCGGGCGTTTCGCGCCAGAGCTCGCCGACATCCAGGGTCGGGGCGTCTGCAGCGCCGCAAACCACCGGCCCGGGAACTCCCGCCAGGTGGGACAAGTCGCTCGGGTACTCATCGGGCACATTCCCAGCCGCCAGCATCCAACCCCGGGCGGCAATCCAGTGCCGCGCACGCCCGCCACGAGCAGATTGACTGCACCGCGACCGGGCCGAGGTGTGCGTGTTGAAGCTGGGCAGGGCCGGGATCGTTCACCAAGGCAGTGGTAAGCCACAAAGAAAGCCTCTTTTGCAGAGGCCAGCCGCCACCCGGGCCGACCACCAACCCGCCAAACTCCGGCCGTAGGGGGTTCAGATGGGCCATGTTTTGCTCCACCGTGATGGAACAAAACCCCTAAATCCACGCTTAGCGGGCGAAGAAAGCCAGACCCCGTTTCTCGAAAAAAGCACGGTGACTGGGGGGGATGGGCGGGGTCTCTCCTACTGGAGATATATTGCAACAAACCCGACGGTTCGCGCGGCGCCGGCGTGGGGGGGCACCCCGCAAAGTGGTTGAAGACGCCATCATTCTCTCTCTT
>Ga0163217_1116161_pt1 | contig 11189 bp, 6 predicted proteins | sample SynspAceP_FD_185933 | JGI IMG/M metagenome (GOLD analysis project Ga0163217, IMG submission 185933) | Saline lake microbial communities from Ace Lake in Antarctica - Synechococcus sp. Ace-P (PacBio error correction) | ecosystem: Environmental > Aquatic > Non-marine Saline and Alkaline > Saline ... | reverse complement strand
CACCTAGCATCCAATTTCACCATGATCTAATATTTGGCCGATACGATCACCATTGCCATTGCCTCTTCCTGGTGTGAGTCACGTAACACAGCGGTAAAATACCCTAAAACGCTTTAACAAGGCGTTGATGTCAGTTACGCAGCTTTTTTCAACAAAGCATCTAAGGCAGATAAAGGTCATCAAGCAAACAAGACCTCAGGCTCGGGTAATTAATTGCGCGAGGCAATGCTTACACGCTGGCGCTGACCACCAAGATAAATTGGTAATACTTGCGATGGGCAAAGCTTGCAAATTCGAAAACCATATCGCAGCATCTCTTGGACTTTTTTGTCCTTTGTTTCACTTTGCTTTCACCACGCACTCGGCAAGCCATAAGGCAATGTTGTCTCTGGACATTCATATTGGGAAACAGTGCGTAGGATTTGAAAGACCATACCGACTTCTACGCTGCTCAATAGCCCAATTTGTGTCACATCCACGTTACGCCAAAAGGTGAATTCACCACCTTGGTCGCAAAAATTCTAAGCCCGCCAATCAAACGTTGAAAGTGGTCGTTTTACCGCAGCCAGATGGTCCCAAGTAGCACCAAAATCCACCTTCTCGATATGTAAATCAAGAGGCTTAAGTGCCAATTGTGCCATCCCGAAAAAGCTATCTGTACCTGCTTTAAGGTAATTTCCATACTCGCGATACATTCTTCATGTTTAGTGGCCTATTTCTATTCAATTTATAGATGCCTTAGTCCGAATTTAAGCCGGACGCTTAGGTTTGCGATTAAGCCCATTGTTGCAGGCGATCAGAAAGGCAAAAATCATGCCCAGGAAATCAAGTTATATTGCTGAGCTCACTTTCAAACGCATTGAGGCATAAGAGTCCGCTGTTAAACCCAACCGGTTAAAGTTTTAGTAATCGGAGTATGTAGCATCCACGTCAAATTAAATTCTCCCGCAGATAACGTCAGCGGTCATTAAAATGCCGCTAACAATGCCCGTTCTTACAATTTGCGTACAATTACATGAAAAAAAACACGTTGCCAAAAACTTTGGCCCCTAAACTGCGCACCTTCTTCCAACAACCGAAAGTTGAGCTTTGCAACACAGCCAGCAGCGACTTAACCATAAATGTAGGTTGAAAATCCCACCATGACCCACCAAGATAAATATAACCAGCCCATACGAAAATCACTAAAACCGCCGTTATACTGAAATTTAGACCAAGCGCAATCCGCATGCCCGGAATGGCCAATCGGTAAGGTCAACATCATCCAAAAACGCAGAGAACTTACTCCGGGTTCGTGCCCCTTTTTTCATGCAGATAATAAGCACAAGGGCACGCCCACCCACAGAGATTAATTAAAGTAGTTACCAAAGGCTATCTTCATGGTCAACCAAATCGTATCTGAGTAGAGGTCCCCAAACCTGAAATGATGCCAGCGAAAAAGTAAAACGCTTCTAATACCCACCAAAATAATTGTTTGGTAAGCCCAGCTGTAATAGACATAAAAAACAGCACAATCAAAAACGCCAACAAACTAGTAGGGTTAAAAGCAAGTGAGATAAAAAATACATCCCCTTTTCATAATTAACCTCCCATCCCAACGACGAACCACCTTGGCGCACGAGCGATGGTCAAAACAAAGCCAGGTGATTAAAATCCAAGAATCAACTCAAATTGCAGCCGCCATGGACAAAATTTCCGCATTGAGCGTTAAATTCGGTATAGATCGTCATCGGTAACACATTAAGATTCGTCGCCTTAAGGTAAAAGCCGTACGAAGGCCCCCCATGGAGGTGGCAACAAATAGAGCACAGAAGAAATTAAGGCCCGGAGTCAGCGCCCGGCCAATGTCACCATCTCGCCAAGCAATTGCCAACGATTTGCCCCTAAAGAACGGCCCGCTTCAATCAGCGGTTATAATCTAACTTTTCGCCGGGCCCCCCCCATGACAGTCGAGCACCACGCGAGGAATAGAGAAATATAAATAGCCAATAAAGAGGCCAGAAATGGGAATAGCCAGGGTCCAGCGCTCGGCCAACGCAGGAGCGAGCCCCAGTTCAGAGCAAATAAACCTTGTCGCCCTTGCCAACATGATCACAAAAAAACAATCAACTACGCCCGGAAACACCAAGGGAAACCTCAACATAGCAACCAATAACGATTTGCCTTTTAAAACTCATATAACGCGTCAAAAAATAAACCCACAATCGTGGCGATAACTAAACTGGCGGACAAGTCACCAACAAAAAGATAATAAAAACGTCGATAAAAGACTTTTTAGGTACATGGTTTCGTTAAAATATACCATAAACTGATGCCATTCTGTTTCCGACAATGACAGCCCACAACAACTTAACCATTGCAGTAAAAAAAAAGGCTACACAGATTAATCACAACAGGGATAATTAATAGATAATATTGCTTGTTTTGCTTCATATTCTCTTCGCCACAAAAAATCTTTTTGAATTAAGGCTTTTTATTCGTTAGGGCCTTTCAAAGACAAAGAACAAAATCTCGCTCTTTGCCTTATATCCCTCGTTAATTAACGAACTTCATTCAAATAACCGCTGAGCAAAAACCGCTTTTGTGCTTCAGCCATCCTTGGCAAAGTCGACCGTTTTGCTCGCTTGGTAATCTGACACTGGCAAGAATTTCCGCTTCCAATCTCAGGCGTGAAGCAGAGGAGATGACAGGTCGAAGATAGGCTTCTGCCCATAACGGCTTGACCTTTATTTCGACAGGGACAAAATCTAATACCTTTGACCGTTTTAGGGTTTGGTGAATTCTTCACCGCCGCTCATCACGTAAAGGCACAAAACAAACAGAAACCCCTTCTTAGGGGAATCACAAAAGCAACGTTAACCACCGTTTTTTGTATTTGGCGCGGTGGTAAGCATTGAAATCGTAATCCGAGGAAAGAATGGGGATTTCACCCGAGGATGACACGAGCGTAAGCCGTTTGCTTAGGCCCACGATTGGGCGATTCTCAAGCCAGTTTTTTGTAAAGTAATTAATGGCTGGCGTTGAAATTCATTCATAATCGCCACCAAAAAACGATTGGTTAATTCGCTACCGCACCAGCGTAACCAACAAATGCGCTAGCAATCGGATCAAGATAGGCTACCATTCCCTTGTATTCCGGTTTTAAAGGTCATCCCCATGATTGCGGTACTGGGCGGCACAAGCGCATTCTTTTATTGACAAAAAAAAACCAATGGTGGCCAGACGTGAATCGCGAAACCATTTACCATCAGGGTCTTTTCAGACCTGCGAATTTTATCCAGTTTTCGTTTATAAGCGTCTACCAACACCTATCTCAGGGCGGGCCTTAATACCGAAAAGAAACACCGTTAATACGCAACATCGGTTACAGGGCTATTTTTTTCAGCACCAGCTGAGACAAGGTTTGGACCTGAATTTTTATTATTCATTCGAATGAAATACCTTAAGTCTTTTTTTAATTAACTCAAAAGCTGCCCACCCCACCATTCGCCCACTTCTGGCGACAGTTATAAACAAATCGCCATCCCTGCGTAAGACGCTCCTGCGCTTGAGCCCTAGCGATAGAACGGCCCAGCTTAGTTACTTTAAAGACCACTCATTAAACTCTCTCTTGCTATTTTATAAAGAACCACGTCGCATTGTTGGCGGCTGACACTCAGCCATGGTTCCCACAAAGTGGGTTGATAATCTAAACATGCTTAGTTAAAGGCAGCGTTGTTTTGTGCTTGCTGTTGAATAAAAATCCACCGCATTTACAACCCCATGGTGTGATGAGGAACTTGAATCGTAGAACAAGAGGTGGGTAAAAGGAATTTGTCCGAGCGCCATGCCATCAAAGCCGACGACGATACCATTTGGAATAGCGATTGCCTTGCGCTTTAAGGTGATTCACCCAGCTTTCAGGGCCAGCAAAAGTCATTACTGCAAAACCATGCCTGTTGGCGCTAAAAGCGAATCAAAGAAAGAGCTTGAGTTTGCGTCAAAATGGTGTGAGCGCATACTGAATCAACTTCAACCAACTGCATAGGAGGCAAGAGTGTATTTCTTGTTTTGAGGACCGGTCGGTAAAAACCTAAGTTAGTAACGCTGCCTTAGCGCCTCTATCGGAAGACTGAAAACGTCTGCAACCATGCCAGTTTTTGATGCCTAAACCAGTAATTGGATCAGCGACATCCCACCCGCTTGATAGTTGCTCCACATACACACACGGCTCATCTGGGGATTGGTTATTGAACAAGGACAAAAGGAAAACGATCACGCAGTAAGGGAAAAGGCCTTCGTTTGTTTCTTTACAGAGGCAGTAGTGAGGAATAACGCCTACGGACACGTTGTCGAATCAGATCCAATAATCGCTTTGCCTTCTCTCGGCGAGCTCGTATGGGTGTCTCCCACAATCACAGAGGTTAGCCCAAAGTGACGAGCTCGCTGTTGAATACCGGGCAAAACAATTTCTGAAAAAACGGGGTTAAGCAGACTCGGAATCATCACGCCAATTATAGGGTATGATTCCCGTCCACTTTGTTTTAGAAGCTTATGGACATCGTTAACCTGTCAAGGTCAATGGACTTTTTCAATACGAGTTTCGTGTCTTTCGCTTACTCAATGGTCCCTGTATTATTCAAGCATCTTGAGACTGTTCGCCAGGAGAAACGCCTGCTAACGCCGCTACAGCTTTAATATCATGAACCGCTAACCTTCGATACCACCCTCAGATTGCAGCGAAGTATAGAAAAATCACGTGAGAATTTATGACAGTTAAAAGCAATTAGCAGCAAGATAGGAAGAAAAAATGATGGCATTTATCGAATAAATGTTGAATTTTAAACCTCTGAAACGTAATTGTTTCATACGAAAATTCAAACAATAAAAAAAAAGCAAAAAAAAATACTGAAATGTCTATAACGGTTGAGGCCAACACAGAAAACTCATGAATATTAGACTGAAGACCCATATCTTGTGTGGACGCAAAAAAAAAAAGGAAATGGGAGCCCTTAGTAAAAAACAGTTATATTAATAAAAATACGTAAAGCCAACCTTCGCACCAAATATAGAGTACTTCATTTAGAAGTCGATCAGGGAAACTGAATCAACCAAAGTATTCAGCGACTTAAAAAATAATAGTAACAAACGCCAAATCAACTGTATCACCATGAGAGGCATCTCAGGGCCTCCTTTCTTTGCTTTATTCTTCATTGAGCTGGCCGCTTCAATAATAGTCGCCGTCCACAATAGTGCCTACTTTGAGTAAATACCTGTGTCAGACAGTCATTATTCACTTCTTTAAAAAAGCTGGCGCAAGAGTTTTTGTTTTCTAATAAGTTGCTCTGAAGCATGATGTGGTGTGATCAACTATCTTAAATAAGTAATTAGGACTATCTAACGATTAATCAGCACACAAGCACATTAGAAGTGATCTTTCATACAAAAGCATCCCTTCCATCGCTGCGATCACTCATGTTGTACCCAATGTTTGCATGCAGTGAATATGGAAACATGCGTAGGCCAGCGGATAAGGGACGTCTGCCATTGTTCCCGATTAGGACATAAAACGGCTCAATACCGCTTCAAGTTGATCCCAAGCACAAGCTCATTTCATAACCAAGAAAGGGAATTAGTTTTTTACGGATTTTACTGGCGTTTTGTTGTTGAATTCGCTGTCGGCAAAGGTGAGTTGATGTGGACATTTTTGTAGGCTCAAAGACTTAAAAAACGCGATTGCCTCATGCAGAGGGACTTATTCGGCATGTTCCCTAGTGGAACATGCGATCAAGTCGAGCTGCGCGCCTTAACATTTCTTGGAAAAGCCAATGGCAGTCAGTAATGTGGCTGGTTCTATCACTTTTCTACCACTAACAGATAATTGAACCTTGCTTAGTGGTTTTTAAACGGATTTAACCCCTTGCGGCTCTGGTCATCTGGTCAAACTCGGAAAACACGTTGCCAAGAAGCAAACAGCATGCGCAGCTACTGTCATTTTTAGCCAACCCACGATAAATAGCTTTTCTAAAACCAACTGACACTGTGATTGATTCTTAAAGGGATGTTCGACTTTTAGCTCGAATTCTGGCTTTGTATATTCCGTTCGGATGGGCTGTTTATTTTTTCTAGGGTGTTTTTTTTAAATTCTTATTTTGCTTGGAATCTCTGCTCCAATCAAACCAGTCTGCTTGACACCTTTAAACTCTTCTCTCTTTGAGCGCCACGATAGCCAGAACCGCCGAGACAAAAACACTCTCGCTGAAGGAAGTTCGCTGTTTCCGTGCATGTCATGAAGTTGGCTGCCGTTGTACTCACGCTGTAGGTTAACCCCGTTCTAGCGTCAAACACCAATATGGGCTTTTTTAAGCCAAAGAAACCCACTGGCTTACCCTTTTGAGTTTGGTGCAATTTCAGGGTCTCTTTCTTTGGCTTTAATTTTTCGTGAGCTGGCCGCTTCAATAAATAGTTTCGCGTCCACAATGTTGCCTTCTTTTGAGAGTAAATGCCTGCATCAGACAGCCATCTAAATTCACTTCTTTAAAAAGCTGGCGCCGAGAGTTTGTGGTTTCTCTAATAAGTGTTTGAAATCATGATGGTAGCTGTGATCAGGAATGGTTATCTAACGATAAGTCAGCAAATAAGCGCATGACGTGATCTCATACAAGGCATTTTCCCCCCTCCATCGCTGGAATCACTCATGTGTACCAAGTTGCATGCAGTGAATTCGGACATTGTTGATAGCGGATAAGGTCTTCTGCCATTCCCTGGTTTAGGATAAAACGCCTCATAACGCTTCTAGTTGATCCAAGCATCAAAATCATTCATGCGAGAAAGAAAGTTTCCTTACGAGTTACGGCGTTTGTTTGTTAATTCGCTGTCGGGCAAAGGTGAGTTGATGTGACATTTTTGAGGCCTCAAAAGACTTAAAAACGCGATTGCCTCATGAGAGGACTTTATTCGCATGTTCCCTAGATAACAGCACTGACGAAATGGACAGGTTTAATTGGTTAATAATTGTTAACGGGCGCAATACTCGTTAAATATACAACCACAGAAAAAATAATTATTAATGTATTTTAAGCTGACGTTCAGGGTGCAGCCCAGCGCAGTAAATCCATATTAAAACAAAAGGGTTAGACTTGATATCACATAGGTTGTAAGGATACCAATCTTGTACTTGTCGCCATCGTAAACTTCATATCCCTAATACTAGTGCAAACCACTTCAAGTTTTGTCCTTGGCTCGCCCAGTCTTTGTATCGACACTTAATTCTCACCACTCACTCCTTGATTTATACTATCGAAAAAAAAATCCTCTCTATTAAATATAAATTTGCAAATTAATCAAAATTCGATTTCATATAAAATACATTATCACCCAATGAAAAATCGAGCAATATATTCGACTATTGATTAAACGCCCTAGGCGTTTGAGGTGAGAAAGCCAAAGCATCATGTGCCTTGAAACTTAACTCTGCTTTCTAAGTTTGACTCGTTTACTTATAACGCTGAAAGAAGCCTGGTGATGTCGTCGATGATTCGGTGCTTTGCTTTAAAAGAAACCAAAATGAAACCAGACAACATGCCGACATGGGTCGGACTCCCCTCATAGACCATTACTTTCTACTTCGCCCTGCTCAGCTCAATTTTAGCAATCAATTTAGCCATGTTTAACTTTTCCCCAACCAATGTGTCGCCTGCCCCCCAAAGCAACAGCATGGGCGGCTCTTTACCATCAATAAAGGTCGTAACTTGCATGTTGGGTAATTTTTTCAGGTGGGCCCAAAACATGTCGATGTAAATTCTTTTCTCATTAAGGGACAAATCGTATGGACCATATAAACCAGCAAACGGCCTTTATGATTGAGGGGAGTTTCACCTTCTGGCTTGTAAGTAATGTTTGTCGGCGGTGACTAAGGCGCCAATGTGCGCGCCAGCAGAATGCCTGCCAAACAAAGAGCCTATCTGGATTGCCCTTGATATTCGGGCAATGTGTCGGTACGTCCAAGCAAACCGCTTTAGCGGCCCATCTTCAACAAAGGTCGGAAACTTAACATGTGGATAACTTACTGTAATCGGCAATCACGGTGATGTAGCACCTGTTTAGCAAAGATTTCCCCTACAAATGGATACATGTCTTTGAGCCATCTTTCCCAAACTACCGCCGTTAGAAGAAAACCACCAACAGCGAAGCGATTCAGCGAAGAATGCGCAGCACATACACATCCAATTTTTTGCCAAGGCTCAGGGCCATAAACAATGTCTTTGATTGTTTCGTATTCGCTGAACGCATTGGGTAAATTGCGCCTCCAATCCAGCTTTAGTACAGGCGACAAGTAACAAGGGAACTCAATGCAACAAACACTTTTTTCATTTATCAATAATTGGCCTCTTGAATAGACTATAAAATTAAGTTTATAAGAAGGTATTACGCCGTTTTAATCCATAAATGGACCAAGATGATCTATTGTCGCCGTTTCGTACCATTCTCTTGCCACTCTACGATTATCCTATTTCCTACCAAAGAACAAACAAAACCAATTCATAACCGTATTTGACGTAATTAGACCCTTTTTAAATGGTGTTCAGACACTTTGTATAAATGTGTTTATGTTATTAGCTGTCATATTGAAGTGCTGAGAAATCATTTGTATTTTATTTTTTTTGAGCCTCTTTGCCATATAAAAAATAAGGCTCCTTGCTGAATGAATCGGTTCAATTCCAATCGTCATTGAACGACTGTCATACGTTATTTTTCAAGGTGATTTCTAAATGCAAGTTAATTACAATTTTCTTATAAAGCCACACTCGCTGCGGCACGGTTATTCTTATTGGCTGCTTACTCATCACCGACGGGACCGTAAGCAGTTTGCGGTGTTGCCTGACAGCCAGGTATGGATCAAATGGGGCGTTTCAGTCTTTCACAGAAATAAGGAAGGAAACGCCTGCGTCATCGAATGCTAAGTTACGTAGCAGGTGCAATTGTGTCGCGGATTACGATTATTGCGGTGTTGCCGGATTAAATACCGTAACCAAGATGGGAAAAATCTTTGTTTGACGACGAACAGTCAAAATGCGTTTGCCTTGCCGGGTTATTAAAGTGGGGTGTTAGTAACTGGCTTATAAAAGTGGCTGAAAATCCAATCCCAGTTGGCGGCAGTGGTTGGTCATTGAGTTTAGCGCATGTGAATGCGCGGACACGGTAATTGAGCGTGTTGTTTTATCTACTCAGTTGGCAAACCAGCCAAGCTTTGGCGCTAGGTTATCAGCTGAGTTCTGAGTGGTGAGGAATCGCCGGAAAAAGGGGGGAAGGGGAAAAATAGTGATGTTCCAAGCCATGGGCATTGGAGCGCAATAGGCCATTATTTTGCCTTTCAGCCGTTCTGCCATGAACAGAAGCGGACTTACTTGGCTAAGTACATGGCGAAAGCGGGCGTTGATTCCCACGAGAAAGGCGTTCAGCTATGCGTAATATGAGCGAGGGTTGTAACAGTTAAAACGCCTGAAACTCCTGTCAACACATCCTTCTCATTCCACTCGCGATTTGAAGACTTTACGTCCAATATTTTGCAACCGAATTTTCCTTTTATAATGCCTTTAGTCGCACAGAAACAAACAGTCTCAGTGTTATTGATTTTAAATTTTGAATTAATATTATAGAAATACAGAGAAACAGAAGTAAAAATAGAATGACCATTTAAAAATGTTTCTCGTATGGTTTAAAATGAAATAGGCCTTATTTTCAAAAAAATTTTTCCTTCATACTACCGATTTTTTACCAACCGTCCAACTAACGTTAAAACCCAGAATATTTAAGATTCCTTAAAGCCGCCTCTAGTAACATTTAAACACATTTAATGAAAAATATTTAATTGATTACTTATTCCGCAAATTTTATAAGGTCGTTGATAAACCCCGGGGCTTTTAGCTCTATATTAAAGGACAAATAAAACAAATATATTGCATGTTTCGTTACTTATTTTAACGTTTTTTTAACGAACACTGCCAGGCCTCGATAATTTTTCTAATTCATATTTAAAGATGAGAAAAGGATGACACTTATCAATCAGAAAAAAGCGATGCCGTTTTGTGGTTAAGGTAATATTTGATATTACTTTGAATTTGCTCATGCAGGGCACGCCTCTTACTGACTACTTCAAAGATACTTGGTCTACTCAGAAGGTTTGCCACACAACAGCTATCAATGGCCATCGCGGCAGGGACCTCCGACGCGTTATTTTTATGTGGTGCTACTTGGAAGGTGTTTGCAACGCTACAAATTGGTCGTGATTTTCGATTTTTCGAAGCGTCGACAAAAACGCGGGATTTCTTGACTCTGGTACGAGAGAACACTCATACAGACGATAACAAAACGGCTATGGATCGCGCGCGCTAGAGTGAATTACTTATCACAAGTAATCAATGGCAGCCTCAACTTACCAGCTCAAGGCATGGGTAAATCATTTACTCAAGGACCAGTTCTGGTGATACATGCGGTTGCCCGTGGTGAGGGGTTAGGCGTTTTTTATCCGAACCTAAAGCCAAGTGTTTGTTGGAGGTTCTACTTTGAGGACATTTGGGGTATTAACAAAACCGAGTGCCTATCGAATTACTTGAAGACACTAAAAGAAGGGTCGAGGTTTGGGCGGGGCAAACGGGGACAAAGGTTTTATTTCAGCTAAATGGAACAAAATAAACAGGAAGTTATTAGGCACCATTATGGCCTTGTTCAAAAATTACATTGTTTATTTCCATTTCTAGAAAATGCACGCATGTAAAAGCTTATTTGGTTGGCCAACCCGATTCGAGGCGCTTTAACCACAATAAAAAAGATAAACCAAAGCCCACCGTTGCTTACACCCAAATCTAAGCGGGTGAAGGCCATTACTTTACCCTAATTTGCAAAGGATAGCGGAAAAGTAAAATTCTATTGGCTAGGTACTATTAGCAAAGGTATTTTGGAGATCAGTAAAAAGGGCCCATATTTCGGAAACCTTTAAATAACTCAGTCCAGGGCTTGCCTTAATAAAATAGAGTATTGGTCGGATATGCAAAGATTTTAGGGGAAGAGGGGCCAGCCCATTTTCGGCGGGGGGGAAAATAAGGTTACCCCTTTAAAAATTGGGGTAGGGGGGGGGCTTTTTTTAAAATTTGGCGGGAAAACCTGCGTTTTAAGGCACCCTTTCACGACCTGGACAAAAAATCTCCTCT